>JAABUI010000234.1_pt1 | contig 63685 bp, 79 predicted proteins | sample 5559111 | NCBI WGS metagenome assembly JAABUI01 (sample SAMN10711870, study PRJNA513365) | rock metagenome | isolation source: Antarctica rocks | place: Antarctica: Victoria Land, Buttleship Promontory | reverse complement strand
TACTTTTCTGATGCGAACGTTGCGTCATGAGTGCGAGTTCATTTCGCACAGACGTCGTGTGCTTTGCTCAATGTTCTGCAGATTTCTTCAGTGAATCTGTCGTAGACTAGAATGTTAATATCATTTATGAAGCTGAGCACTTCAATTTTAATTCTCAGTGCTTTGCATTTTTCAATTAAACTTGCGTTGAAGAATAGAAAGAGAATCGATGAAATGAGAAATCTCTGCGATATGTCTGCGTTTATCTCGCGCATGTCGCTCGTTTGTTCGTCGAATATTAGCGATGTCTCTCGATTCTTTAGAAAGCTGCGTGTTCATTCGATTATGTAGCTCGATGTTCTTTTCATTTTCAGCGTGTGCAGAAGTCTGACGTGTGAGACTCAATTGAATGCTTCGACGACGTCTAAGCTTAGCATAAAGATTACATATTTGATTTCACAGTCTCACACTGTGTGAACTTAATCTATTAGTAGATCTAACGTCGAGATCACGAATTGCTTGCATCTCGCTCTCATTTGAGCATTTGATAGCATGTGATGAGTCTCGACTATGTCACTCAGTCTTTTGATTATGATCGACTTCAGCGCTTTGCTCATGATATCGAGCAAAGCAATGAGTCGATACGTCTTTGAATTGATATAGTCGCTTTTCTTCGATTTGCATAGTACTATTGTCTGAGTCTTTTTGAACTGCTTTGAATAATACTTGTGTGTTACGCATGCGTTGAATAAACTCGTCAGTACTGAGATCAATTCTGCGAGACTCGCTTGAAGTGCTTTGTTTGAAATATCTGAAGCGTCTGATGCTTTGTCTGCTTTTATTCATCTGATTGTCTGCTTCACTTCATCTTCTGTGATGCGTGAATTGAATGAGACTGTCAGAGATATGAATGACTTTGCGATGTCGCTGACATTCACTTGAGAAGATGAGAGAAAGAACTTTTCTCGCAGTATCTCGATTTTTTTCTCGAACGTCGTTATCATATGATTGATGTCACTTCGCTTCAGTGACGAAAACTGAGAAAGCTTTCTAGATAGCTGACTTTCGATTCTAGCTCATTTTGCAAAGCATCATATCGATTTGAATGCTTCGCTCAGCTCATGCATTTGTGATCTGAAGTGTGCGCGTTTCGTTTGTTGAATGATCTTGTTTTTATGATCATTGTGCTTCAGATATTCATTTCACGCTTCTAATGTGTCTTGCATTTTTCATATGATTTGCAGTCATCTTAATTTCATTACTACTTCGAAGCAGCTTTGATTTCAAAAGTCTCTTGCTTGATTTGACAACTTTGTCAAGAAAATAGATTTCTCGATGATCTTCTGTAGCACTCTGATAATCTTGCACACTCTGTCATTCATCATAGTCTTGTCGTCTAGAGAGCGTTTCAAAGATAAATGTATTCGCAGATAAGCATTCAATGCTTCTGTATTCATTTTTTTTCAAAGTCATCAAGTCGAGAGTTGCACTGAGATTGTTTGTAAACATAGCTTTGTGATGATCGAAAGATGATTCGATCTCTGATGCAGATTGATTTGTATCTCGCACTTGCGTGTCATGAACTGTATTTTCTCGCTGCTAAAGACTAGATCAATCGTCGTAAATTGATTGTGAGCTTCGCGAGTAATAGGGTCTGATTTCAGCAATAATTTCAGTCTTGCGTTTGTAATGACGTTTAGCAAAGTATTAATCATCGTATGACGAGTGAAGCATCTTCATCTTTCTCAGTGAGAATGATGTAGATTGAAATCTTTTACAATCAGTTGTTCACAGTCATTCTTGAGTAGTTCATTCAAACAAAAAATGATTGAAGATCTCTCTGTGAATGTAGTAGACAGTGAGCATGAATTGTAGACGTTTAGAAGTCTTAGCGTCTGCGTTTCGTCATCTGTGTTGCGAGTTAATATTCTGATTGAGCAGATGTCTGACTCAGCTGTCTTTACTGTTCATTGATCGAGTCTTAAGTGTTTGTTAACATATATGCATGTTCTTGACTGAAATGATGAGTTTTTCACTAGATGAAAGAAGTTGTGAGCTGAGCTAAATGATTGTGAATCGTTAATGTTGCGTTCTTGCTTCTGTATGACTATTATATCAAATTTGCGAACTTCTCTGTCGATCAAGAATGATTCTTGAATCTTCAATGACTTTCTGATGTTGTACTGTAGAATTCGTAGAAAGAATTGTTTTGTCATAGAGTTATTTGTAGCTGTTGTTGATTCTGCGCTGAGAAGACTCTTTGTATGCTTTCAATCACTGAGAGTCTTTTGCACTTTCTGATTGAGTGTTTCTGAGTCTGCTCAGATGTCGTCTCATCTGAGTCGTTAGTCGCGCATGAAGAGAGATTGACTCGTCTCTTCTTGACTTCTATCATCTGTCATGTCGACTTGACATCTTGATTGCGTGTTTTCAACACGATGATTGCTGAGCTTGAAGAATTCGTTGAATCTGCAAAGTCTGTTGAGCTCAACGAATTGCTTGAGCTTAGAGAGTTCAGGAACAGCGAGAGAAATGCATGATTGTATTTCGACGCTTTTGAATATCTGATCGATCTGTTTCTGTAGATTTCTGACGTCTGTTTCATCTGCTGTCGTTATTTGAAACAGATGCGTCTTCAGAGTTCATGATCTTCGTTGCAATTGACGCAACGTCTTCTATTTGAAGACATCACGCACTCTTCAATGTAATGTTTGTCTGTGCATTTAGCGCAGCGTTGTTTCTTCTTGCAGAATCTGATCATATGATCAAATTCGAAGCATCTGTAACACTGAGTGATGTGACAGTTCTTTTCAAACAGCTTGCATGAGCATTCTTGATACAAGTCTAACATGCTCTCGTTCATTAGTTGATTCGTCATCGCTTCAATTGCAATCTCTACAATGAGCGACGAGTGAATCTTTTCACTTTCAACTACTTTCTTGAGTCAGACTATTCTTAGAATCTTTAGATTCTCATGAAGTCTTGCGTTATCTTTTATCAATCTTTTAATGATCACTTTCTGATTGCTTGTGTCTATTATGATGTGTATCTCATGTGCTAGCACAGCGAAGATTCGACGCACTATACGCGTCAAGTTCGCGATTTCTTTTGCTCATGTCTGAGATCTTTTCAGATTTGCTTGAGCTTCTGAGCTCACTGCGTGAAGTGTGATGTCTTCGCTTTCAAGCTTGCGAAGAGACACAATTAGATTTCTTTGAGCTGTCGACACGTTTGTGATTTCTTGAAGAATCTGTTTGATAGATTTCTTTTGTATCTTTTCTATTTTCTTTCTTTCTGCTATCTTCATCATGACTTCTCGTCTCTTGCGAAGCGATGACAATTCGCTTCTGAGACGTTGTTTCTTCGTTGTTACTTCTTCTCTTGTCACGTTCGCTCATGATGTGATTCTCGATGAGAAGCGCATGCTATCTTGCATTTGCGTGCTATCTTGTGTTTGTAGCTGCTTGCTAAGCAGTTGTACGGATGTCTTCAGTTTCTGTACATTCTTCGCAATGAACGCGTTCTGATTCTCGTTGTTTTTTTCTTCTGAATCGTTTCGAAGGCGTCGCATCAGCTTCACTGCTACTTCTTTTCACGAATGATCTTTGTTCTTCTCTTTCTCTAACGTTGATGTCTGTATTAGAAGATCAATAATGTTAGCAACATACTTCTCGTCGTTGCGTGAGCTTTTCGGCCCCGCGTTGCTGTTTCTTCGCGACGGATCAACGTCGCTCGCAATCGTCTCTGAACCAGCATTGCAGCAGTTCATGCGATTCATCGCCGTTTATCCGCCTTCTAGGTTCGTTCTGCCTTGATTGTATTGCTCTTTTCAAAAATTTGCTTTGCGCGCGTTGTGATTGTTCGTCTAGCTTACATAATAAAAAACCGAAAAAGCGAAGCAAAAAAGCCGCTAAGAAGTATTATACATGCTTTTTGTAGAAAAAACGGTTTATCGTGCCCTACTCGTATCCTGTAACTTGCAGTACTCGTACAGTACGATACTCTCACCATACCATACGTTAGATCTCTTTAGGGCAGTCGCCCTAGCTGCCGAAGCCAGCTAAGACCTTTTCATTTTCCGATAAACCCCGCAATTCAGAGCCGCCCTCGACGTAATAATGAAGCTTCACCCCTGCCGGCATCCATCACTGACGGGCAATCATGACGATAGCCCCATCTAGTGCACCTGTGCCCCGCTCAATGTCTTCTCAACGTCGTTCGAATAGGTTCGAGACGTCTCCTCAAGTTCTCGCGTCAACAGCGGGGACATTTCAAGCCCTCGACATTTTCCAAAACAGTCTTCAACATGGCAGACAGCATGTCGACGGCTCAATCTCGATTGGCCCAAGTCAAAGACTTTGTGACTATGAACAAGACTGCCACCACCATTCCCTTCGATCCAGAAAGTACAAAGTTCCCCAACCGCAAGGAGGTTCCCCAGCGGTCAGATGCTCCCCCAGGAGCTGCTTGGGTATGGGGGAAGGATGACTATGTATGGGCAACGTCGATGATTGGTGTTACCAAGTACTAATGGCGACGACAGCTAGGCCGGTTGAACCTGCTCACTCCTACGAGAGTCAAGGCTGCCGCTGCAGAAATTAGGACCGGAGAGATGGTTTCGCTAAAGTACGACATAACTCCCTGTCGCTGTCATCCCGCTAAAACCGGACTCTCAGCTTGCCATTGAACATCCCAGAAGTCCCCGGCTTCGGTCGAGAATCCTTTCAGCATGAGATCAAGCCGCTTATGGAGAACATGGCCTACGACGACAAATATACTCTCAATACGCAAAGTGGTACTCAATGGGATGGCTTTAGACATGTTCGTCCTGACTTTTCAGTCATATACTCTGTCAGAGTGCTAAGCCTTCACAGGTCGCTCATATGGCTTCCGCTACCTTCTACAACAACACCCATGGCGAAGATATCATAGGGCCCAAGGCAAATGACAAGTGTTCCATTCACCATTGGTCCGAGCATGGGATTGCAGGTCGTGGCGTCTTGCTGGACTACCGGTCCTACGCGCATAAGAAGGGCATACAATACGATTCATATGAAGCTCATCCAATCTCCTACCAAGAGCTCTATCAATGTGGCAAGGACCAGGGAATGGACATTCGTCCAGAAGCGCAAGGTGGAGATATAAAGCCTGGGGACATTCTGTTCGTCCGCAGTGGCTTTATCGAATCGTATTACAGCAAAACCTCTGAAGAGCGGAATCAACTAGCTGTACGCCCTCACCACTTCGGGCCAGACGACGGACAGAGATATGCTGGCGTCGCCCAAGAGGAGAAGATGCTGGATTGGTTGCACGACTGCTACTTTGCCGCTGTTGGTGGAGATGCTCCTGCCTTTGAGGCATGGCCATCCAATAAAGGTAAGGAGACAAAATAGTTTAAATATGCATAGTTGACATCTTTCAGAGTACTACCTGCATGAGTACCTCCTTGCCTTGTGGGGTAGCCCTATCGGCGAAATGGTTGATCTCGAGAAGCTTGCACAAAAATGTCGGGAAAGGAATAGGTGGTTCTTCTTTGTTACCAGTGCCCCGGCAAATGTTCCTGGTAAGTACCTCTTAAAATCTTGCTGAGAAGCTCATCGCTGATATCGGAACACAGGTGGTGTCAGTACGCACGTGAATGGTACCGCGATACTCTGAAGTGGACCCTCGAATGTTCGAGCTTGTGGATAGGTTCTATTTTGAACAATACGGTTGATAAATGACTGAGGCGAAAGACTACGGCTCTTTCCTCATGGTCTAGTCTGGTCCTATATCTTGTAAACAGCATTCTTCATGTTGAAAAACTTCTTCAATTTTTTGTTGTTCTTAACGCTTTGTCATATTCAACTTACTGATACCTTATGATGCAACCAATCCATGATTATATCCCAATCACGAATCTAAACGATAATCCATGAACGGGTGCCCTCATTGATGACCCAACAAACCCCATGAATAAAGTGTGAACTTGGGCCTTCATTCATCGAGTACTCACTATATATATTAACTGACATATCAATCATGAAGCAATTCCCAGGTTATACTATGACTAGGCTAGCCGGCCGTCTTGCTGTCGTCTTCTTGCTCTATATAAGTTCCTGTAGGAAGTAGGAAGGAGTCCAGACAAGATTGTCAAATAAGAACAACAAGAAAGGACGGAAAAAGGACAGAAGAACACAATTTCAATCTCATGTTGTTGAGCATTCAATCGAGAGTATTGATGTGCGATTAACGATTCGTGAGTATATTGTTTAATCAATGGACTGGTAGCTTACTGCCGCTGAATGGCAGGAAACTTCTTGTCGACAACTCGAGTCGTAGATGTAGGAGAATGGGTTTTGTGTCATGCATAGAAAGGTCACCAGTAAGTTTTGACTTTGTCCCACAGTAGCAAATTGCAACCGAAGACTGGGAATACCTTACACAGTGGGACTTAGCCAAAATAAACAAAAATTTCTGCCTATATGTGTTGTAGTGAGTACTACATTATATTGTGTTCAATACGCCTAATGGCGCCGGTACAATGGTGTAATGGTTTTATATCTTTTTCTGTATGCAGAACTTACCTTTCGAGCCCATTCTCTTAGATGCTTTAGCGCATGGGTGGATTGAACATCAAATAGACCTGACATGCAGCGAGCAAGGTCTGAGCCAACCCGAAGAAGACGGTCAGTAATAGAGCAATTGCAGCGAGCCAGAAGGTCCATCTCTGAACTCCTTTCCGTTTGTCCGTCCACCACTGATAGAGAGTACTCGGCTCTGCTTCATCCAGGGCATTCTTGATTATAGAAAGTCGCTCGCCCCAATATTTGTATGTCCTGGGCAACCGGCCCTCGAGATGTAAGATTTGATTTCCGGCTTGTGGGTCCACTAAACCTAGCGGTATCCGTTAGTGAAGCTACATATATTCACAGCCCAGATGATATCTACTTCTTACCTCGCTGCTTCGCTGCTGCTTGCAATTGTCTTTCAAACCATCTTCTGCAGTCTCGGTTGACCCGTGAAGGCAACAGAAGAGCCAAAGTCTGCAGTGTTTCTGCCAGCAAATCTTTTGGCAGACAACCATCGGCTGTACCACTAACGAACGCATTGAGAACAGTTGCATGGTGGTAGAACCGGATGGATCTATCGTCGTCGTCAAGCAAGAGATGGTCTTGCAAGTCATCAGTCCAAACAATCTTGAAGTTGCCAATATGCTCTAGCATTCGGGCATTGAGCATGTGATGCCACCGTGGCTTCTCCAGTGCGTTAGGAGGATGATAAGAGAATAGTTCGGTAATCACTTTCTCCAAGCTCCAGTCCCCTGGCCAGAATATATTTGTACGAAGTCCAATTGCGCCTGACTGGTAAGTTCCATTGACTCGAATCATCAACAAGAGCCGCACTGCAAGATCGATAGCAGCGTATTGCTGACAATCTTCGCTTGCATGTGGGAAACACGGGTTTGAATTAAAAAAATCGTGAAGTTCTCTTCGTGGCCTTGACTTGTGAATTTTGAGATAATGCACAAGAGCTAGTAAGTGACGAAAGGTCTTGATTGGCAACTTTGTGCCAGAGGAACGACATTCCGCCGAGAGAAATCTAGCTTGATCAGCTTGGAAAAGATATTCTTAAATGATCTCTCACTGGAAATACGCGTCGAATTGTGCGATTGATCGAGTGCAACTAATATGATTTTGCCCCCAAAGGCACTGCAGCAATCTGACTTTCAGGACATCCGTCAGTCCCACAGGACCTGTGGGTGGTAGCAAGACTTCTTCCGGTTCTGGATCTTGTAATCTAATCCTGGCCATGGCTGGCTGAGATATATTAACATTATTATCCTATACCATGGAATACAAAAACGGTGGGGTCTCGATCTGGCGTTGCTTAAATCAAATCAAAAAGGCTTGCAAGATAATGCTCAGCCTCGTCTTCGATGCCCCGCATCTTCCCGATCAATTCTTTCAGCAACCGCAGTGCATAGCCACTCAAAAGTGCGTCTGTCTAAGAGCCAGTTTCTAGATATTTATGAGTTCCGCGTATATCCTATCGCACACAGCTATTGCTTATGTCTTTAACGATTTCGATGCCCCAAGAGACCGTACTAGAAACAGATTTTGGATACCCCAATACGAGTGAGAGTCTAGCTCGAGGCACGACCAGAGTGGCAGCTGCATCAGAGACATGCCAGCCCAAGCCTAAAGAGGCTTCAAAAGTCAAAGGGACAGCGGCGCGTATCTTCAAACCCACAAGGCCGGAGTACAAAGAATCGTTTGGCGTGCAGCTGGGCAATATACACGGCCGACGGCGATGGGACATAACTGGGAGAGCGGCAGCACTATGGCATGGATCACCAAGAACAGGACTACGAGATACAATTCAGGAATCTCTGGCAAGACCAGAACAAAATATCTACAAAGGTTTTAGTATTCGGCAAGAGGCCATTCTGCATTGTTACATGATTGGACATGACCAAGAATGTGCTCATCCAACCATTACCGTTTGTCATCCACTCGCCGTCGTACTTAGGAGAAGCATAAAGTTGATTTCTGGGATGATTAAAAAGGTGCGTGTTGGGCGGAATGAGAGAGTTCTGAATATGTCTTTACCTGAAGCAGTACAGTTTCAAGACCTTGACCGTCGAAACCGAGATGGAGTTACTGGCAAAATCAGTTCAGCACAATTGTTCCGTGGTAGTAAGCGAGAACGCCAGAAATAGTCCCGATAGTTACACGACCAATATGTGCGGAGCAGATCTGCTGATAGATGATTCCAGCAAACATGCCACGTTGGGAGGTGTCGTGGTAATCGATGGTAAAAGTTTTGGCCTGACGGTCTCTCATCCATTCGCTCAAAAAGTTGAACTACCCGCAATTGAATCTAGCAATGCTGTAAAATTTTATGATAGCAATGGGGATGAGGAATCCGACAGCGATGTATCTCAAGGCAAATCTTCCAGCGAAGAACCCACGCCGGCCGTCGATGCGATGGAATTAAATGAAGATACAAATGGGTCTTCACTGAGAAGAGATGGACTGGCCTTTCCAGAGTCTATTAGGGATGGTATAACGACGCCCCAAGAATCGATATTCATGGGAGATCTGCCACTAAAATTGCTATATAGACCCCCTAAGGTATCCCGGAGAAACTACAGTCAAGCTGCTAGGAAATCGTTTTCGCGCTGTCACCTATCTCCCTGACGAGGCCACCGAGGGTCACTCTTTGGACTGGGCATTAGTTGATCTTAGTACGTACGAATACGCATGTATCAACGAGATCAGACCTCCTCAAACTCCGAAGGCACTATCAGTTATTGGCGTTTCAGAAATACCACCATGTGGAAAGGTTCTCATTGCTACCAGACGTGGGATATTGGAAGCAGTACACGCAGGACCTCAGTCAAATTCTTCGAGGAAATTTGGCATCGACTACCGAGCAACATGGTCCGTACAGCTTATCAATGGCCAATTCGGTGAGTTCCCCATCGATAAGAACACATTCGGCTGTTGATGTCCACCTAGAACTTGGTGATTCTGGTTCTTGGGCTGTGAATGCACATACTGGCGAACTTTACGGCACCGTGGTTGCAGGGATTGCTACATTAGGAACAGGATATATCATCCCTTCCAAGGCTATATTCTCGGACATCCGCCGTAAGGCCTGGACAGAGACTATCGACTTCTTACCCCAGAAAAACAGCATTCATGTCCACTTGCCTTCTTTAACTTCTCCCATCGTGCAAGCGGGTTCTGCTGAAGCCCGGATTTCTCTTGAGATGACAGTAAATACTGGTGCAGATAAGTTGAGTAAACCTATTTCTGTCGGTGAAACCGGTTTTATTGCAAGATATATGGAAGAAGCCGCCAAGATACATACCAGCTTTGCATCATTGAAAGGAAAATCGGCTGGGATGGAAGCTGTGAAGGTGGGGGATAGACTAAAAGCTCGCAGGAGAACAAAAACAGGCTGTTTAAGTAAGCCAGTGTTCTAGATGTGTTAAATTTGTGAGTGGCTAATATTCATAGCTTGCCGTAAACGCCGCATCAGGTGTGGAGAAGAAATACCAGCTTGCGTCAATTGTATTAAATCTAAACGAAATTGCGAGGGGTATACTCCAAGAGTGATCTTCAAACATCCTCAAGTTTCCGCACGTGGTTCTGATACGAAAGGTAAGCAAGCTCACATACAGAATATTAACAAGTCGACTAGCCCCACGGGTAATGGTTTCCAATCTTCGTCTAGAGTGGAACATGTGGATCAGCTCCCTTTGGTTGTGCCCCGGCATTCTGAATTCCTTTCTCTACCGAGTGGATCCAGTACGGAAATTCCACCAGAGCAGTATCATCGCCCTTCACAGTATTACCAACTCACGCCCAAGCAACCTTCAAGTGATGCGAACCAAGATATCTTACACCAATCACCTCAAAAGGATATCGCACCATTAAGCCTGCCAGGCAAAATACAGACGGATGATACAAAATTTCGCGTTTGCGAAAAAGCGGTTGAGTCGAGGCCGTCTAATGAGCTAGGCAGATACGATACCCTATCCAAAGAGAAAGAATCAGGAGGACATCCCACAAGCCGTAGTACCACGAATCAAGCTAACCTAGATTCACCGTCTTATACAATCTTCTCATCCAAAACTACTATATTTCCAGCTTACCGGCCAACGCACACAGCATCTCTAACGAATGATTTCTTGGCCCCACAAATATTCTACCACTTCGTACTGACTATTGGACCCAGTCTATCGATCTTTGAGCGCCACTGGCCGAATCCAGAACCAAGGATTGCAGGTACTGCAATCCCAATTCCGCAGCAAGCCCTTTGGACATACATCCTTCCTACGGCAGCCTTGACTAACCAGGCTCTGCGCCATGCAATGCTGGCTCTGGCCAGCTTGCATATGGCAAAGTTGAATTCAACATCAATCCAACCTTCATTGAAGTACTATCATCTCGCTCTCACACGATTAGCGGAAAGTATTCAATTTATTACAGAGCGTACAGATCTTGGTACAATTGCTGCGGCATTGTTATTGGCTCACTTTGAAGCCACGACCGCAGAATATGAGAAATGGACCAATCATCTGTTAGGGGTGAAATGTCTTTTCTTAGAACTCGACATAAAACAAATGGCAAAGGGAAACCAAAAGCAGGCAGGGTCAGCAACCAATCTAAATCGGTAAAGTACCAGAACACGTCCTGCTAACTGCAACGTCCGCGCTAATTAGAGAAGGTACCAGTCAAACGTCAATGGCCCGGATGCAGTCATTATCAGTCAGTTGACGGGACAGTATATTAAGTACGATGAAAGTGGTCACAGCATTGACAATAAGATCGAGCCTGTACGAGCACCGATAGATGAGAACGATGTTCAGAAGCGAGATTCATACTGTGACCTCTTTTGGTGGTATTGCAAGCAAGATGTTTACCAGAGTATGACAAGTGGAAACCAACTCTTGTACGCGGTCACATCCCGATAGTGATCTCTAAGCTGATCTCCATAGACTGCCCTATGACCACTGGAGTCAGTGTCCACCCAGATGTGCAATCGGAGAGCTCGATGCAATCTACGGTACTATGGACCATCTCATTCTGTTAATGGGCAGAATCGCAGATTTTGCAAGCAGAGATCGGCTCTGGAAGAGCAGGATGGTTAAAGAAATAACCCCAGACTCTCCCGACGAATTGGACCTTCGAAGGGCCAAGGACGAGTGGCAAAAAATTCAAAATGCTCTTGACCTTTTCGAACACTGTCTCGGCCCGGAGTGGCAACCCCTTCCACCTGACTTTGTACAGCCGCGCACTTCTCCGTTCGGACCGTGTCTGCAATACAGGTTATCTTCAATAGCTTGTATCTGGGCCACGTATTACACAGGAAGAATAGTGGCTTCTCGTGTGCAACCTTCAATGCCACCTACAGCCGTCCTTGGTGCTTACATCCCTGGTCCTGCGACAAATATCTGGGCTAGTATCGTGGGCCGTATTTGCTGTGGACTTGAAATTCCTCTTCGTGGCCAGTCAATAAAGCCTTCTCTGAGCGCAGTGCTCAAGGATATAAGTTTTGGCCTCTTTATTGCCGGCATGCAGTATCGAGATGAAGATCAACGTAGGTACACCGTGGCTACATTGCAGGCGATTTCGGAAGCCACGGGGTTCAAATTGAGTGCATCGTTTGCGGCAACATGTGAAGCCAATTGGAACATGATGGCTGATGCGGAGAAAGATCCCGCGTTCAATCCAGACATAAAGTTGGAGCCTGTCATCAAAAGAGAACCAATGGTAAAAACGGAGCCCGAAGTAGAAACGCAACAATGGATAAAGACGGAGTCGAAAGAATACGTATTAAAAGACGGCATGCTATCGGCAGCGAATGCAGCCACTGAGCATTACAAGCTCGACAAGCCAGAGTATACCAAAGCCTTCCAGGTCGACGAAGGTCATTACCCTGATACTCAAACCTCGGAGGCCACCAAACCATCGTTCAAAGCTAAGTTTCATTCACCGACGAGCTTTGATGCCGAAGCTTCCTACGCGGAGGATGACGTGAAAAGATTGAGAATCTGCGAGGAAGAATGATACCGAGATACCAGAGGGGTGGACCTGATAGGCAGACAAGCTACTACGGTGGTTCGGGTATGATCTCCTATATGTTGACAGCTTTTTTCCTTCTGTGGATCTCTTCCTATTGTGTCCACTCCCTACTGTTATAAATCAGTGCGAAAATTAAACAACAGGTACTTGGAGGCTTATTGAAAAGAAAAGAAATCTGACGGTAAAGGCTAAGGTAGTTGAGCGATACTTGAGACTAATGCTTCGCTGAGGAAGAATTTGGGAATGCAACAAAACGCTTCCCGGCTACAAATCCGCCATGTCTGCCCAAGCCGCTGAAGTAATGTTAAGATTTCTTATCTTTCCCATCATTCTGGTCCATTCCACCATAGTGGTTCCAGCTCCCCTTATCAAAACTACGATGGAGAGACTGTTGCCGCTTTGGTTCACAGCGTGTTTCGATTGTTCTCATCTTCAGCAACGGCACAACCGTCCAATTCTAGGCATACTTCTTCATGCTTGATAAGAGTAAAGTATGTCGATGGGTAGGTATTTCCAGGATCGAATTTTTGGCCACCTTGGCTCCGTGAACTGGCCAGACTTCTTATGACGCAGATATTCAAGTCAGCGGATTCTATAATAATACTAAAGGTTGTCAGAAAGCATGTAGATGATGGCTCAGATTCACGGTAGCTAAGGTAAAGTGCCACAGTAAAAGAGTCGAGCGCAGACAAACAACAGCGGCCGAATACCAAGGTACATCTTATAACCCAGATCTTTGGGTCCCCCTCAGAGTGGTTTGCTATCAAAGGTATTCCAATCGTTCATAGGAGGTTCGATTCCTAATGGCGCTAGTACAATGGTGTAGTGGTTTTGTTTCTTTTCTCTAATGATAATTAATCTTAGGAAGGATAATGATGAGTATGTTAGCGGTATATCCTGTCTAGAAAGATTAAAGCTAAGTCCCCGGCCTTAGGATGTCACTGGCTTTCACTGATTGGGCAGACTGACTCTCTGCAAACATCACACTCCATCATTGAAGTTCACCTCCATCTATGATATTCACAGCTAATCTATTATACTCTTTTATACCTTATTCAAACCGCAAATCATTGTTGCGCGACAAGATCTTGTTGAAATATGCTATACATACCTGAATAGAATTGTTCCAAAGTGTGCTCACATTTTGGTCGATTCGTCAATCAACAGATCCTTCTATCAACGAGCATCATGAAATCATTTGCATCACTCTTCAAAAGCCATCTCCTCTTCAGCAACCCAGCACGATCGATACAGGTTCATCTCGAGATAATGCTTCTGTCTCACAAACTCCTAGAACGCCGAAAACCAAGAGATCAAGGCAGCCATCGTCCCCGGTAAAGTCTTCGCATTCAAAGGCCTGGGCTGGCTGGATGGGTTCCTCGCTGTATGGATACTGCTGGCTATGGCTATCGGCATCATCCTTGGCAACTTCGTCCCCAACATCGGTTCAACATTGCAAAAGGGCAAGTTTGTCGGGGTTTCTGTACTCATTGGTGATTTACATAATCAATCCAGCTCACGACACGAGCTCAGACGTCATGCTGATTGCAATAGCCCTTAGTTTACTGGTCATTATGTACCCAGTTTGTGCAAAGTGAAGTTCGAGACGCTGTATCAGGTTTTCTGGAAACGGCAGATCTGGATCCAGATTGCGTTTAGCGTAGTGACGAACTGGCTTCTTGCTCCGTTCTTGATGGTGAGTCTTCCGTATCTCTGAAGATCAGGTGCGAAAGAGCTGAAAAGTGTCAGCTTGGTCTCTCTTGAGCATTCTTACCAGACAAGAACGGGCTCCGCAAAGACTTGATTCTGGTTGGGCTCGCCAGATGTATCGCAATGGTAAGCTTCCTTTCCAGCATCGAAGTTTAAACGCCGTATTGAAACCACACGGCAGGTTCTCATACGGACTCGCTTAGCCGGTGGAGACAACGAGTACTGCGTCATCCTAGTCGCCGTCAACTCGATCCTCCAGATGGTCCTCTACGCTCTGCTTGCTATATTATTCATCAAGGTTATCAGCCACGCCAAATCTAAAGTCACGAGCTCATACACAACCGTAGCAACCAGCGTCGCCGTTTTCCTCGGCATACCCCTCGGAGCAGCTATCGTCACTCATTTCGTCCTCCGTAAACTCACCAGTACATCCTGGTACGACAAGTTCTTCCTGAAATGGGCAGTCCCATGGTCACTGATCGGTCTCCTCTTCACAGTACTGGCCTTCTTCGCTTCACGGGGCCATCAAGCCATTCACCAAATCATATCGTGCGAGTCATCGCTCCGCTGATTGTATACTTTGGCACCATCTTCTTTTTCACCTTGCTCGTAACGCACAAAACAGGCTTTAGCTACAAGCTCTCCACCACGCAGAGCTTTACGGCTGTGAGCAACAACTTTGAGCTTGCGACCGCGGTTGCTGTTGCTACTTTTGACGCTGATAGCTATCAGGCGCTTGTGTCTACGGTTGGGCCGTTGAATTGCTTGGGTTGATGCATGTGGTGAAGGCCTTTGGGAAGAGGCGGGGATAGAAGTATTAGGAGTGGCGGTGATGCATATGTTTTTTGTTTCAAAAACAAGAAAAAATACGCATCAACATAACTTTTTCTAAATACGCATTAATTGTGGATCGTGGATGTTCTGAAGCAATTTGCCAATAACCACTACTTCTTAATGCTGTGTGCTTCGACTCGAACAGACAAGCCGAGTCCACGCTAAGCACCTACGGATCTATGGCAGAAGCTTCGACAGAGCCGCATCTCACAGTGGGCATAACTTTCGGCCACCTAGAACCATCGAGCCCCTTTGGCCATCATTCGCAGCCAAGACTCTCTTTCTTCTTAATTCAAGCGTTGAATGCCTTGCACATAATCGCCAGTACCTAATCTATAGCACGCAACAGCCTCACACCCCCGAACCCCTCACATCTCACCCCTTTATCCTCGACATACCACTCCATTTTTTCTTCTTCTTACAACCTGCTTGCAAGTCTTTCAAGGCAAGCTCCCTCCATCGTCTCTACACCACGAAGCCGGATGGAGATATGGTGGGTGCATATATACTACAGCGGTAATTTATCATACATGCCGAAGAGAACAGAAAGTGCACGACCCGAAAAAACGGCTGAGCTACATACATACTTTGTGTGCAAATCGAACGCTATTTTTACAGCTGATATATCCTCTTTCGTTATTGGTTTTAGTTGACAAAATCGTGACAGGTTAAGGTAGAGAGATGTATTGAATTTATTGGAAATGACTTGTTTTGGATTGAAGTAATCACTCCCGTACTTGTATCGATATCAAGCATCGCCCTGGTTCTTGTCACAGTAAATTCTGCCACCTTCTATCGCAGTGGCATTTTCTGTTCTTATCGATTGGTTCTGAAAGTTTGAGTTGCGAGATACAACCCATTGAAGCTTTTGTGGTGACATGATAGACTTTGTTCCGACGCCAGATGTTGGAGCGTTTGATGAGTGTTGCTTAAATAACGTTTGTACTGGTATATCAAAAAATGTCACGATGAGCTGGTTTCAGGTTCATGTTGAGGAACAGAACGGTAGATATTTGAAGACGATGATGTGGAAAAGAGTGCAGGGGATGCCGGGAAGGAGTGAAGTCAGTATATTCTATGAATGAAGGCTATGAGAGTTTAATCAGAGATGAGCTTTTTTTCAATTCCTCTGTTGGTTATTCAACGCAAACGGGTCTGCAGACAAGAATCTGTCATATTCGTCTGTACCTCTGGCACTCTCTCAACAATGTTGATTGCAACGGCGCGATAGAGTGGCCGAACCCGTTGGTCTTGAACCAGCATTAGGGGTTGCTTGAGAATGCCTTTCCGGAGCTCTTGCGTAGCAGATCTTGGCTGGTTGCGTGCACAGAATGAAGTTGTTTCTGTCAATCAGAAATCCCAAAGGAATAGAGAGAATCCCGGGGCAGTCACAATCAGCACGTCAGTCCTGGCCTTTAGTGCGCTCTAATTGAAAGACCTTGGTCTAAATACTCCAACTGGTGGTATCAAGGCAAATGCACAGGAAAGCGACAAAACCTTGCTCAATCACGCCTGTTAATGGGATAGGTTTGGACATGAGTTTAGGCTGAAGAGCAGTACTGCGTCAGTGCAGAAGGCTGATGGCGTGTTAGCGACCAATGGTTAGGCTCAACGAATGATCAAGCATTCGGGGCGGAATGTCACTGCTGGTATCTTATCGGCTGAGAATCAGTTAGTCATATGGTTGCTGCGTGACATTACTTACGGGAAGATGGGTCTGATTGCACGGAAAGCATGGATTCTAGCGGTCAAGGTAAGTCGTTGAGAAACGGTTCAGGAGCGTCATAGTCTAGTAAAATTATGTCTAAACAATTCTTTACGTCTCATAGCTTCTGTAAGAATCGATATTATAATGTTGATGGAGACCAGGAGTCAGTAGTACCAAGGAGAACTTGCCGTAACGCCATCATCTATAGTATTACCAGAACTCTGTCCAAGTAGCCTTCGGGCCTGCTGCTATCGGCCTGGCTTTTGCGAGAGCTTCATCGGTAACCTTGGCGTTATCGGTTCTTTTGCCGGAGAGGTAGGCATCGCTCTCTGCCTTACCTTCTCCATGTCCATGGCGATATTCATGGTATAACGACGAGTCTCAGGGATGGTAAGGCGAAAATTCAATGCCCCAACGACAGGTTGCCAGAGCACCAAGACGATGATGATTCTCTATATCTTGTCGGCCGCCCTCTCACATTTCGTGTCGCACTTGAAGGCCGTCACACAGGTGAAGAAAAATAAAGTCGCTTCAAGGTTTTCAAAGTCTTGCTCGACTGCACAGCTAAGCAAGAATACTTCTCAATATCCCTCAAGAATGTACTTACTGTAGATTGCAAAGACAGAATGCATCGAAGCACTGCGTCATTTGACCGTCGAGATTCCGCAGTGATGACAGGGGACAGTGGGCAGCTACCTCTCACACCTACACCGATCATGACTTGCCAGAAGATTAGGGGACCCAAGATCGCAGGGCCAGGGCCAGAACCGCTGATGGTTTTTCCGAATGTCTCAATCAGTCGGATGATAAATTCCAGACCGTACGTCTTTTTACGCCCCAACTTGTCGGCTAGTCAGCCAAAGACGACCTGACCCAATATTGCGTCGGCCGTCGTTGAGAGCTCGAGGGCAGTGTTTGCAGATACTAAAATAGAGTGCAAATTCAAGGAGGCCAGTTCAATCCTCGTTGTGATGATAGTCGCGCTGAACAGGTTGTATGCATCTGTGGAAAATCAAGTCTCGACCGCCATGTCGGCTCGAACGCGAGAGGGTCCGATAGGTGCGTTGTCAATGGCTGCGAAGCAGTCCTTTGAAGTGCATTACTGTCCGTTGCTGGAGGATTCGGGGCTTTTGCATCAATCATCACGGATGTGCGGAGCACAGAGCGAACTGTCTTGATATCTATTGTGAATGGGGATAACGATTTAGCTGAGGTAAAGATTCTGAGGAAATAAGGTTGCAAGCCGTAGAATACTTGGAAAAATTCCACAGATGAAAACTTCTAGCAAGGCGGCTTCAAATTCAATAAAATCGCAACCTGTCGAGATGCGAAATTCTTTCTGAGTTTTTCCTCGTCGTCTTACCCTTGAGTCTGCTCGATCGAAGAAGCATGAGGGCGTAGAAAGCATGTCACATAACCACAGCAACAGGCTACAACTTTCCCAGCTTCATGGGACGATATGGCACAACCGGGATCGAACGGATACTTAGTCGCGCCTCGCCTTAAATCTGGGTTTTTCAGACTTGGCGATGATTGTCACCATGGGCTTGTAATTTTCTGTGCCTTGACACAATTTAAGTATCATTGGCATGCCAAGTGATCCCATGTGGTCAAAGCCACTTTTCGCTTCAGCCCTTGTCATTGCAGAAACCTTGTTTCAGCCAAACGGGAGCCTAGAATTGATATTTAACAATGATGCATACTCCTTCTTAAAAGTGCGATTTGGTTCTGCTGTACCCGAACTGCTATCCTTCAGTCACCGGCTTACCTTTTTGCAATGTTGTCGGTTTTCCAAGCGTTCGCAAAGTAGCAGGCGCCAAACTTCGACGCGGTTATGTTGCAACAATGAGCAGATGTATGTCCTTTTCAAGTCCCTATAGGTGGTACGGTGTGTTTGCTCACTTCTGACGTGTTTAAACAGGCTTGCAATAGGGCTTGATCCGTCCTAGCTGCGATCAATGTGCGATGAAGACGCCGGCAAGGGCTTAGATAGCGAGTGCGAACTATTTATTGAAAGCGGTTTTCATGGTACTGAGTCTCATGTCATTGAAAGTCGTTTTACTGCATGCGGCCAAAGGGTCTGTCCAGTTGACCCGGCATTCGACTTCGGGGGCCAAGTTGAACTTGTATTTGCCTATCGATACCATGGTCAAATTGTGGGCTTGAAGGACCAGTGATTCTCTGCATAATCAAGCACGAATAATTTACGACTCATTGGCCGTTTAGGGCCCGGAAGCCATAGCTCAATCCGGGCCGACATTATCATGGTTAGCCAACGAAGACCCTCGCACACCAACCACTGAGACTTTCAATCATGGATTTGTCGACGTGAAGCGAGAATTGAGGGCGGTTAGCCTGTCAGACGCTACGGAAAGGGTTTGCGAAGAACGGCAGGCCCGAGCGTATTGAAAGCTGGATTCGATAAGTCTGGAAATCTCCCTAGTCAGCTTCAAAGGATGAAAATACCGTTGACGTCTGGAAACGCCTACTTCAACACCCTTACTGCGCACGCCATCGATATTCGTACTATTCAATGGGCACAGGTCCACAAGATGGACGAGATGATACAACGGCTTGGCGGTGGCCTTGGCGAAGTGACGACACCAATAAAACTTTCCGGCCAAAAGTCCGACCTTGATCTGTGGAGGAGAATCCTTACAGCACTTCCTGGATGCGAACATTCTGAAAACCCATGGCGACTCGGATCATGGTACTAAACAGCAATGCAGTCCAATACAGCGGCTGTTGAAGCTGCGGACGCAGGTTTTGGAGATCAAAAAGGTCAGCTCATCCTTGACTCTTGATCACTCAACCCTCCCCCAAGCCAGCAAAGGTACGTGCAACGCTGAGACTGACATTGAAATTACAATGCAGTCGCAAAGGTTCCATTGAGCGAAAAGTACCAAACTCCTTGTGGAATTGCTTTTGTCATTTAGGGATTGTCTGGACTTCCAACGTTTCGTGAACCACAGTCAGCTAGCTGTTGTGCAGGCTGTGAACCTATTAAAATCTGGAATCTGCATTGAGTGAGTATCCGATTTTGCTCCTGAGAAGCTTCTAATTACACGCCAGCTGAAATAATGTTGTCTGTGCTAGAGTCGGTCCACGTTTCTTACATTTCCTCAAATTAGATGACACTTTGAATGAGTTGCGACCCTTTCTTGATGCTACCGGATCTCTCTTTATGCTTGAAATTATCCGAATCGTTCCTCAGATAGAGGACTACAGTTGCCCGATATGCTTAGATCTAGCATTCAAGCCCAGTAAGAAGCAACCCTCTTCGTACTTAATAGCGACATTTTTGAACATCGCAATTAAGAAAGATATGCAGCCCGTCTGAGTTGTGGCCATATTCTCTGGTTTTGTTGTGCTATAACTCTTCAGCGTAGTCTGAATCCTCAGTGTCCATTGTGTCGGCAGGCGACGGTGATGGCAGCGGACTCTTACAATCTCGATCACGAGCGCATGAGATTCTTGGAGAGATTCTTCCCTACCGAGGCAAAGCGGAAGCAACGGAACAACGAGAAGCAGGTGGCGAAGGATTGGTTTGAACGAGCAATTGTGCAACCAATTCAGAGTCGGCGCGTAGATGTAGAACCGTAGACCGTGTTTCTTAAGCGTAGTACTGATGTTTTGGAGTTGTCCTTGCTGTTGTCCAGGCTTCCAATCACAAAAACATTCTCGATATCATTGGTAAGGTAAGCTAAGGTAGCCTTGAGGTTGTCACGAGACTGAACATGCCCGTGGACCTTGAATTTCAGTTAACGGATTTGTTTCATGGAAAGACATTCGTCTACGATGAGATTATGGGTCATTTGAAATCTTCAGCAAGATCCCCGACTAGTGGTTTTCGCTCGCCTCTGGTTTGCTGGAATGATGGTACCGGCCAAACATGTTCATAATTCGATTCCGACATGAAAATCTTTTGTACACAAAGAGGGTTCAAAGGCCGAAAGTGCTCCTCAGCTGATCGGTCATACATTTGGGCAGATTTTTCTTGGTCGTACATCGGGTTTCATATATGTTTCTTATTCAAACCCAAAGCCTGAGGCTCGAGGGGCTGCCCAGAGCAAAACGTGACGCGTGTATTCTCGACGACTTTTACCATCGAGCTCGATGGGGAGTTGCACAAAAGACGATCGTCCATAGCGGTGGACTGTAAGTTGTCAGATTGTTGTAGGTTGGCATTTTTGGGTTACTCTAACACGAGCTAGGCTGAAGTGGGCGGCGAGAAAGCACGTGCATCACAAGCGCTGAAGGTAGCTCTTCCATCTGTCCAGAATCGTCGTTCCTCAACATCGCCAATGAAAAAATAACATCCATCTTCATCTGTAATTCTTGTGCTCACTTTCCAGTTAAAATCCTTTTCATCGACAAAGTGTCTTTCAGGAAATGATGTTGCCTATTATTTTCAGTGCGGACACGGACTACAGCGAAGGAAGTTTCAGTCGTTGTTCCAAGAGAGAATGTGGAATTGATAGCCTCTACTGGGACTCAACAAATATGTTGTTGGTCATGTGGTCTCCCCGACGTTTGTATTAGATGCTGGGCACTCCATACTCTTGTTCACCTAATACTCATGGTTTCCTCTAATCTAAATGCTGCTGTACGGGTTTATCTAACCATGTAGTGATCTGAACTAGACCATGGTATTAAACGTCCTGTCCGCCATGATGTCGACATGGTGCAGTATCTGACCTCTCGCAGAGGCCAGGGTATGCGAAGGAACAGTAATGCGGATGGAGCTCATATGCTATTGATGTTCACCCCACTGACTATATCACTTTTCATCTTTGTTGCGGACTCGGCGGTCCTGGAGGGGTCTGGCTCTTGCTGTTTTTGTGCCTGTTGCTTTGCTGCTCTCTCAATCCTTTCGCTGTACCGATCGCCAAAGAGATCGAAATGCGGCCTCATGACGATTGTATACTTTACGAATTCCTCCATACAGTCCACGAGTCGATCTCGATTACCACTTGGTATGAGCCTGCTGCCGCCTTCAGGGTCTTTTTCCATAGTTGCGTCGGTAAGCGCATCCGTGAATTGTGTGTATGCTTTGGGTATTGAGCTCTGATTGGGTATAGTAAACATGCGCATCCAACGCCCGAGTATTCGCAAGGTATTGACAGTATTGAAAGACTGAGAACCGCCCGACACTTGAGCAATTGCCAGCGTCCGGCCTTGTGTTGGTCGAACCGAGCCGGTTGAGAGAGGGATCCAGTCGATTTGATTTTTGAAGACAGCAGTCTGGGACTTGTTAAGATGCTGGCTACAAACCTTATTGGGCAAATAGCCTGGGTAAGATTGACGCAAACCAAGTGACTTACTATGTTGCCATGTTGCTCAGGTGAAACCCAGATATGTCCATCGCTCCACCGACTCAACTGTCGCAGCTCTTGCACCTTCTCGTGCGAATGCTGCTCGTCATCCTTGACCGGTAGACCCGTTGGATCATACACCCGAACGTCACAACCAAGCCTGAAGAGGATTCGGGCCGCTTCCAAAGCGAGGAGGCGTGAATATGACCTGATCGCCAATCGCGGAAGTGAGCATGGTGGGGCAATGGTGTCAACGCCGCGGTGGATTCGTCTGTAAAGACGTAAGGGAAGGGGAGAAAATCACCTCCGTCTCATACTCCCGAAAAGCACCAACACCTTCAATCTGTCGCCACTACTTCTTTTCAATTCTCCCTCCACCATCTTTAACACAGTACTAAGCTCCAGCTCCGATACCCAGTCGTTCTTCGTGGCTTCATCATCCAGCAAAAAGGGCCGGTAGGCTTTCCTGACCAGTGCATCATCCTCGGAAACCGGGATCGCGAGCGTCCGTTTTAGATCGGTCAGGTCCGGGGCGATCACGGCAGACGGACGAGCAGCTGCTGTATTATTCAAATCACCTTGAGAGGTCGTCATTGAAGCCATGGAACGGCGTGTTTCAGACTTGTAGAAATCTCGCACAAGAGTGGAAGAATGAGACCTCCTAACACTACGACGTAGAGAACAACAGCAACCCGGCGAATAATACCGTAAAAGGCGCGGAACGTAAGGACCGCTCATTCGGGCATTATCAAGTGAGTAATACAACAAAAACGCATAGGAACGTGATAGGAAGAAGCTCAGTACCCACTAGCTGGGGGTACTTCTACTTTGTGATTATGTAGGTACATGTTACCTTGATTTTAAGTACCCAGATGAAGCAATGAGATTAGCGATTTGGTCGGATCGGCACGATCGGGTACTGTGTATCATATAACCCAGGCCCTATCGAGCGGGTGGTCACTGCCCGACTTTGATTGGTCGGGAAATGACCGAGAGGCCGTCCGCAGCCTTGAATGTCCAAACGCAAACCAAATCGTCTTGTTATTGATCATTCGCTCTTTTTCGAGCGTACTGAGGTATGTATGTAATAAAGAGTTAGGTAAGCACCTGTTAGATTGCTGAATCTGGATATTCACCTCAGCTTCCAACAAGTCTATATATCTCAATGATAGAAATGCATTATCCATGCCCGAATTCTCACGACGCAACATCTACCACACCTTTCTTTTCATCTATCGCTATTTTCCTGAAGTCCCCATCTCCACCATGCCTGCCAAAGTTTGCAAGTGATTTGTCGAATTCAAAATATCCAACAACGGAACATCGACCTTGAACACACTCCAGAACCACGATCGGTACTCGGCGCGCAATCATGCTGTCCATTCCGTACGACGCCAGTGCCTTGTTCGTGTCCACTTTGTTCAGCGACATAAGCAGCAATTTTGAAAATCTCCTGCCGTTACGAGCGCCAGGACTGCCTCGTTCAAGGACGTTGCTCCAGCTGCTTCCGTCGTGAGCGCTTTGATCACGGCGGCAGGCGGACCTTTGGACCACGATGCGTCGATGGATGTGAGCGCCGCACCATCATCTTCTGAGCTGGCATTGAGGGACGCGGAAAGTAAAATGGTCCGAGGGTCTTGTATGGTTCCGTTGCTGACGTCGAATCCCTTCTCCACCATCTTGCGGATGTCGTGGGGCTTCAAGCCTGTGAGAACATGGGATTTGGCAAGCTTGTCGTACTCCATACCACCTGCTGATAGCGTGCCGGATAGCGATAGGTCAATTGTTTGAAGGAACTCTTCTTCATTAAGAGGCTGAATGCTCTTCCGAAGTAGTAATGCTTCAATCTCTGAATTTTCGTGAACTTCAGAGATCATACCGAAACCAATGGAGCTAACTGGTTTGCCCAAACTCTGGCGGTATCGAGCGAATGCAAGGAAGCCGTTCGCAGAACAGTAGTTGCTTTCGGTTGCACTTCCAACACTTCCGGAAACAGAGGAGGTCATGATGAAGAAGTCGAGCTGGCCATCTTTGCCTTCCAGCGCCTCGTGTATTTCCAAGTCCCACGCCGCTTTGGCTGGATACCGGTATGCCACGCTTTGTGGGTCATGGTCTCGAACAGGGCTTCGTGGAGACCCATGGCGGCTTGGATTACGCCACCAATTGGTTTTGGAGAAACGGTCATGCACGTAAGAATATCAGCCTTGCTGCTCACATCCCCACGAACAACCTGTACAGCGGCTCCGGCTCTTTCGAGGGTTTGGACTACTTCGTGAGCTGCGGGTTTGTCGGTGGCGGAACGTGCAAGGAACGTGAAATTGCGGGCGCCTCGTTTGAACATTCACTTGCTTAGACTTCGTCCAAGGCCACCTAAACAGCCAATCAAGACGTACGATTTGTTGGAGTCAAACGTTGCGGTGTATTTCGCAGGAACAGCCTACATTCATCAGTCCACTGTCAACTTCAGAGGTGAGAGAGATTTCGTACCGGAACGATGCTTTTCGGATTCTGCATCGATATGACAACTTTGCCTACTCTGTTCTTCCGAGAGAAAAAGCGATACGCTTGCGTAATCTCCGAGACGTCGAAAGTCTTGATAGGAACAGGCTTGACTGCTCCAGCGCGAGATAGTTCTAGAGCTTCCCTGTATTTACTTTTTACTTCATTGGCAGACCAAGGCTTAATGTGATCTAGGAGGGTTCTGCATACTTGATGCAAACGTCCTTGTAAAATTGGTCCTCATGGTAATAGAGCTCCGTCAGATCAAAGGCGGTAAAAGTCACATTACGGAAGAAAACATCCATATCAAGCTTTCCTGCATCGACAATATCACGTTTGCCAACTTCAACGAACCGACCAAAGTTGGCGCAGCATCTCCAACTGGCATGGAGAAGATCACCCGTCAAGGAGTTTAGCACAACGTCCACGCCTTTCCCGTTAGTCGGCAAATATTCCATTCACAAACGAAATATCCCGGAACTGAAAGATGTTCTTTCGCGGCATTCCCAATTCGCTCACAAGGAAGTTTTTCTTATGTTCTGTGCTCACAGTCGCGTAGACCGTGGCACCCCGCTGTTGCGTAATGGCTATTGAGGTTTGGCCAAAGGCCCCAGCGCCAGAGTGGACGAGAAAAGTATATGGCCATATCGTCAGCTCTGAATTAGCGGTACTCGTGATTGTTATTTATCTCTCCAGCCCTCAAATGTGCGCGATCGTCCAGCGCGTACAAAGCTGTGCCGTATATCACTGGAAGTGTAGGCATAACCCGTATCCAACATGTCAGCGCTTTTCACGAAAGTAATCGCAGTGAGGGCATTAGACCTCAAAGCTTTCTTCTGGGAGCATCTTGTGACAAGCCCAGGCTGGTACCCTTTCAGTGGTTCTAAATGAGTTGGGGGCCAACGCACAGACTCGATCGCCAGTTTGCAGGTCCTTAACATTTTTGGCGACAGCTTTGACGATATCAGCGATTTCAGTAGCAGACGTGCCTTTTCCGGTCTCGACTTTTCCAGAGAGAACGTATATATCCTGTCTATACTTTAATGTCTCGGAGTCCCCCTTTAATGGAATTGATGAATACCTTTGCATTGAGACTAATCGCTTGCGAGCGTGGGAAATCTGACTCATTGTCTAAGACATTAGGCAATTGTCTGGTCTTGCAATCGCACTCTCTGCCAACCTCCAGAACACAAAGGCGTGGATTTTTGTGCCCAGCAAGATCAGCCAAGCCCGCGATGACGCTAAGAATGCTTTCTTCAAGAAGATTGTGGTGGTCTGATATTGACTGCCCTAGGTACCTGAGTGGTGCTATACTAGGTACATTTTGGATGGTTAGTGGCTCTCTGTTGAAGTGTATATCATTTCGTTAACACCGCTCTTGCAAACAATAAGCCCCTTGTGTGTAGAAGTTGCGGGGCTTAAGCACTTGCAGTCCCTACTGTCTCTCTCATGGACCACGATCATACTTCCAACAACCCGTACGTATGATCCCACCATGATCCTGCATCTCTGAATCAAGAAGCAAACTCTCACACCAATCACCAATCTCCGAGGTCATCGCGCTACAGCTGCGCCGCCCTAAATCCTCCAGACCTTACTTGTATCCGCGAATATTCTCCGCAATCTCCTATCTTATGGCTAGCGCTTGTCTGTACGAGCTTTGGAGGGTTCAGCGGCAAAGAGCTGAACAGTGACTCAATACTCTCTGGTCAATGCTACTGTAGAGCACCATGATGATAAAATATCCTAAAGAAAACCAGTAGGAACCAATGAAGATGCTCAGAAGAAATGATAGCCGGCCGCACAATAAAAATTTCGGGAAACCTCAGATATAGTAAGTTTCTCCCAATGAAGGGCGATCCTGGATACCTACTTTACAAAAAGTGGTAGCACGTCTCCTAACCCGCAGTAATATTACCATTACCGTACTTGCCAATTGCCATCAACAAAAGGTACGACAGGGATGTCTTTGGCGACGCAACACTAACAACCAATGAGCGTTTAGCGGTGACATCCTCCTGTTCTACGACTCAGACTACGAAGTAATATATAGTCAACAAAAAGTATCCCGGTATTAATCCAACCATCTTTTCATTCAGGCCCATTTTGATTGTAATTCTACCGCAACGTAGATTGCTAAAGCACAATCTTGGTCCCATAAAATCCAATAATAGTACTCTCTTAGCTAGTCATCGTTCACACTTGCATCCTCATCGCTCGAAGGGTATGGCCGCACCAAACAAACCAAGTGACCAGCATCCAGCCACCGATACCCCGTGGCACGCTGGCTATCCCAAGCCGAAAAATCAAAGTCCAGCAACTGTCACGCGACAAGAAATTCTAGGCATGCTACGTGCTGCAGAGAAGCCCCAAAAGGACTTGGTGCTTATAGATTTACGAAGGACGGATTACGAGGTAATTCAGCTCCTCAAAAACCTTAGGGTTAAGGCACATGAATATGGAAGGAAAGAACGCTGAACGAAGGCGTACAGGGAGGAAGCATCCGCGGTTCCATCAATTTGCCAGCGCAGAGCTTATACCCCACCATTCCGGCGTTATATTCCCTTTTCAAAGCAGCCGGGGTGGAGAAGGTCGTGTGGTACTGCGGTATGTTCGCAATATTTCCTCTTTCCACTTGACCCAAAACTAGTATCAAGTTCCTTCCATGTATCAACTTCCACTAAATGGATACTGGTTTGACAATGGAAACTCAAGGATCATCACGTGGCCGAGGATCCCGTGCAGCAGGCTGGTTCGATGATTACATCAACAGTCAACAGGATCCGAGGATGAGAAGTGTCGTCATGGTCGAGGGTATCAAGGGCTGGGCTTGTGCGGGCGAAGAGTATGTCGCACTTATGGATGAGTATGAGGAGGCGGCGTGGCAGAAGGAGCCGCGATAAAAGATTTCACGAGAAACTTATATTCACCCATGGTCTTGTGGGCTGAGACAACTTCCACCCCCGCTTATCGCCAAGACATCCATCGTCTTGAATGGTAGGGTAGAACATTTTGTGACTGAGAGGATTGGATAAAGTAAGTATCTAGGTGTCCTTGATCGGCCATGTCATATATTCATATTCCCGAGCAGGGTGTATATCAATACGAACGCCAGCTTGGGCGCGGATATCTTTACGATTATGCCAGAGCACGAGTTGCAGAATTTCGGGATTTGATAGGAATTACTTCTTCATCGAGCCCCCTTATTTCGTCATATCATATCACCGTATCGCCGACGTGAGGGTTTATCAGCGCAAAATCCACCCCCAACGCCTAGTACTCCGGATGAAGCAGAAGCCTAGTTTGTAACAACCATGGAAATAACGGCACTGACTACTTCCTTCTTTCATGACTCTGTGCTTCCCTCTCTACCCTCTCCATCTCTTTTCGATGCGACTTCCCAAAAGACAATTCTTCAAGAGTCCTGCTTTTGCCGTTGATATCGCAGGTTTCTGGAGTGAGATACTTGGTTACGATAGCTCCAGCTATCATCACTACGAAGAAGGAAATCAACAAGTATCCCACTTTGGAGGACTGAGTGTCATCCACAAGTCTGGTGAGAACAATTTGGCCGAAGACAGATCCTAGCTTGCCGGTGGCGGCGGAAATTCCGTGGCATGCGCACCTGTAGCGTGTTGGGAATGCTTCTGCTGGTATCTACATGCGAGTCAGCCCGGACCAAGCACCCCCACCTCTGGGACTTACAATGAATGTCGTCGTATTTGGACCTGTAATAAGGATCAGTCACAGCTCAAGAGACGTTACAGATACATTTGGAGGATTCGAACTCACCAGCATTGAAGAAAAACTGGCAAAGTACATAGACTGCAACGATCCAGACAGCAGCCGTCGTATTCAGTAGCTTGACATAGAGCGCTCCAACAACCACGAACAGCATGGATAAAATAAGGAAGGACCACATCTGTATGATTCTGCGGCTGAAATTGTTCATAATCTTTATCGCTACGGCGCCCCCGAGAACAGCCCCGATCGAGGTTGCCACCAGCGTATGCCACTCATTGCTCACGAGGTAAGGAAATGGCGGCTGAGCTTTCGGTGTGCTGAACATGCTGGGAATGATGCGAGCGCTATTGACTCCCAAAAGATAGAAGGTAAAGTCCAATAGCATCCAATTGAGGGAAGTCGCGAGTAAGTCTGTCCAGTTTCCTTCGATCCAGAAGAACTTGATAAAGTCTCTTACAGACTGCTCAGGGGGATGAGGGTCCTCGAACTCGTTGGCCCTTACGACCATTGTTTGCGTCTGACTTGCTGGGCCTATTGGTCCCACTGGTAAGTCTCTGGCGGGTGGCTCTAGCGCTATGAAACCATCCAAGGCTTGCCCTGCGTGTCCTGGAAGCGTAGCGTTGCTATTAGCGGGTCCTATCTCCTCTGTTGTCGGTCTTCCAACCTCAGGTGTAATATCATCAAATCTGATGCTTTGGGACCCTTCTTCAAGGCGTATGCTGTCATCATCATTAGATTCGGCGTCAGTGGAGCGTACAGGCCAGTAATCCCGAGTTTGCATGGCTTGGTTGGTGTCATTCTTGACATCTAAAACCCAATAGACCTTCGATTACAGTCAGTACAAGAAGCTAGGACGAAGGAGTTCGAGAGTAACATTACTCACAGATTCAGGTATAGTAAGTCGAAATACAATGGCGATAGCTGCAGGCACTGCACCGAGGCCTGAAACCAGACGCCAGACTCGGTCAACTGTCCGAGCGCAATCTGCACCTGTGGGATCCATGAGATGACTTGCATATATCGAGCATGATCCTGGGTTGGTATTGTTCTTAAGGATGTGACTCTGAAACCCCTCCGTTGCGGCAAGAGCCAAGAGCGAAGCCAACAGCTGTCCGACTGGCTGCCAGAAAAACACCGCAGCTATCATCCGACCTCTGTATCTAGTGGGTGCAAACCTAAAACATAAAGGTGATATGAACAATCTGGAAAAGGGTGAAGAATCAAAGGGGTGAGTTGGACATACTCTGAAGTGATGGTAGCACTTAGGGGGTAGTCCGCACCAATTCCACACCCCATTACCAGCCTCCAGAAGATGAACAGTCCGATGATTGACATGGAGTTGTTGACACCAGGAGCTGAGAGAGCGAAGCCTAAAGATGCAATGATGGTGACGACGAGTTCTAGTCCATACATCTTCCTGCGGCCATACTTGTCGGCGAGGATGCCGAAGAGAACCTGACCGAACATCGAACCAAGTAATGTTGCGACGTTCAAGGCAAATTGGTAGCTCGGAGGCACCATTCCTCCATAGTAGACGATGCCGATCATCGGGACTACGGTGTTGATGGCGAAGATCTCAGGAGCTTTGTTAGCATGGAGCCATCCATCCAATGCTTGGATAATGTACTTACATCGTAGGCGTCTGTCATAAACCCTACTCCAGCAACGATGACAATCCACCATCCGAAGCCAGCATCTTCTACTCGGCCGATAACCAGACGTCGCCTTTCTTGCCAAGACTTTCACACCTCGTCAGCACGTGACATATCCACGTGATCCAGCCTCAGGCATAGGGTAGATGACTAACGAGGTGGTATTCGAAGCCACGAAAGTTGTCCACCCAGAAACGAGGCAACCGAAAATGCATTTTGATGTCCCTCACAGGCTCATGGAAAAACAGCTGGTGTTGTTGGAAGAAGATCGTTGTCTTTCCAACATTTGATTAGGGAGTGGGGCAGGTTAAGACAACCTGCAGAGATATTTGGTTCTCCTGGCGGTCGTGTTTCAACACGGTCCAGATGTAACAAAAACCATTCGTTCTGGGACGAGGCTTGAGGCATTTCAAAGACTCAGCCACCACCGAACTGGTTCTGGAGGAGCCCCACCAGAGCGGCAGCATTCTCGCTTTTCGTGGTTGCCTTATCGCATCAGGTAGGGCGACGAATTCCAAGTCGTGTATTTTCTGGTTGCTTAGATTAGGCAAAGATACACTATTTTGATCGCTTCGAAGCGTGGAAATGTTTACTTAATCATGCAGGACACGTTCTCCACTTCCCCACGGTCAATGGCTGGAACCTCCACGTTTTTAGCTGCGCCATATGGCCGGCTCGATCTGGGCTTTGGTTGTGGCTGAGCACGGCATAACCGCGACACCTCCGCTTTAGCAGCACGTTGATTGGTACAGAGCAAAACGACTCTCAGCTGGAACATCAACAAGTTGCTGACTCGACTCATCGTTAGTTTGTTGCAGCCTCACTTGCCATGAGACCGACGTCGGCGCTCGCCGAGCGTAGCTGCCGCTGTCACTGAATCAGATCTCTCCGTTTCCCAACCTCACCGATAGCAAAATCAGTCAAAGGGTTGTGCCGCTATTTCATGCACCAGGGATATCTGCACACACGTCAAGATGGTCCTTCCAGGATGGAATGTTGGGGAGCTCTTGCAAGTTGCGAAAACAGTCTACGACTACATCCAAGCGCTCCGGGGTGCTTCGGATGAGGTCAAATCGTTCGCATCTAAGATCAAAACTTTTTGTGGAGCTTTAGAAGAGCTGGATAAATGTCTTGCAAACCCTACCACAGCTTCAGCTGAAGATACCAAACATCTTCGGGATACCTTGGATGGTTGCTGGACATGTGCCACTGAGTGTCGGAAATTCATTGAGCAGTTCAAGGAGCTCAACGAGCCCATCCAAGGTAAAATCAACGCTGGTGATAAAGTCACCTGGGTCTGGAAGAAAGATACGGCAGCTAGGTTACGTCAAGAAATCAATAGCCAGATCATCGATATCAACCTGCTGCTAGGAATAGCGTCACTGTATGTCTTTGCGACGTTTCAGAGACAACCTTTCGAAGCATCGGGCTGATAAAGATCAGGAAAGACAGTAGGCGGCAGCAGTCTTCTAATCACCGAATGTCAAGACAGACTACGCTGGGCGGTGACATCTCTGTGCCACCAATGCAAGACCAGGCTCGTCAGACGCCCCTTACTCCGGCAGTTTTATTGAATCTACAAAAGGATATTACATCGGATCCTCCGTCGGGTATTGATGCTGGTGGAGGGAAATGGGTTCCTGAAGCGTCTGGCAAATCTTCTTCCACATCTCCAACAATGACACGGGATATTTTCACTCAAGCTCAAAAGTTGTCCTACAGCCCCACCAGCTTATCGGCACCAACCGTCCGCCGGCCATCTTTGCAAGATTTTCCATCACCGGAAGTGCTGATCAGACGTGATTCCCGTATGTCCATGTATACTCCCGTCCCAGATACGACGATGGACAATCTCAGTGGTGTCAAAATGTAGGGCTGGTCGTGCATAAGGGATACCTGATAAAAAGTACCAGAAGCTAATATGCTACCTACTAGCTATTACAACAAGTCAAAACCGCCTTTGCCAATCACAAAGCTTGAGTTCATGACCGATGCTGATGGAAACCCTCGTTATATTATTGCTACGCCTCCTTGTGGTTATAACGCAAGATTCCATCAAAGAAGTAGGCTAGCGTCAGTGTACAAATGGAGTGACATTACTAATTATCTGGCCTTCTTAGTCTCCAAATCATCGCGGTCCATCCCACACACCGAGCATCCTAAAGCCTACGGCAATCAGAAGAGATTCCTTGTCAAGTTTTTAGAACCTCATCAGTTTACGTCCGAGAGGTGGCCACCATCCTCTAAGACACCTAGCATTCAAAGCATGGGAAGCCAAGACACTCCCAGCACAATAGGCTCAGTTGGCAGCGTGGGCACCTCTGTTAGTATTGGGTCACCTGTTCTTTCAGCAGCCAGCGGCAAAGTCAAAGAGGAGACCGAGTATCCAATGTACGAGTTTCAGCGAATAGATGGTATGAGCAATCCTGGATTGTAGTATAAACGATGGATTGCTGATAGGGCACAGAATACTGGAGCTTCCAGGAGAACATTATCGGCAAAAAGATGCTCCTGAACGCACCCGTAGATTACATCGCTTACCAGAGGCAGGGGGAATCCAAGCCAAGCAAGCAGAGTGAAAGACAATACCTTCGCCTATGGAAAGATGGTCGTGGCCAAACCATCATGTTTCATGCGAATAACTCAGGCCAATATCTGGAATATGATCGTCAGTTTTTCGTTCTAAATAAGCAAAGACCGTTTTAGCGAAGACTGACCAAATTGCATAGTGGAGCTCTTTCGTCCGGTCACTGGAGAGTCTCCTTACGAAATCCTGCTTGCCTTGAAAGCCAATGGGGACCCTTCGCCAGAGACGACCAGGAGGCGGTGGTCAATCATATCAAATCGCACCAATTCAATTTCCACTTTACGGGGTTCCAGGTCTCCAACAATATCTGCCGAAAGTTTTATCAAGGGAGTATTTCCTAAAGATTTGATTGGCATAGAATTCCTTACTATCAATTTCACTGATCTTGAAGGTCAGACCCCAGTTCTCTACCGCCTGATAATTTCGAGTTGACCGCTGACGCATGTTTCGGATTTAGATCAGAAACTTTTCCTGGAAAAGGCAAATTTTAATGGCAAAGCCCAAAGCCCAATGATACCCCCTCTAGATTTCGAATTTCCACCCTGAAACCCTTTGCTGGCTGTATCGTTCCCATTGTCACCCTTCTAACGCAGCTCCAGCCGGTAAGGCGAATCACAGACAGCGTGGTTTAAGAGACACGGTGCTGGCCGCAGTATTCGCCTAAAGCTATCGTACTAGTTTAACAAGAGTGGCAGTCGACACTTTAAACTTGACCGGTTGCTTTCAGTGAAAGACATATCTCACCCATCTCAAAGAGGCTTAGCAACTCCACTGGAGTTGAATTCTCGGAAACCCCCTTTCTACAAGAAGGGACACGAGACTCGAAATCGCTCGATCATGTCAGTGTAATAAGTACGTACCTCAGCAACTTCAGATCTTAAAGTGTACTACGGCGTCCTGCGTTCTCAGGTCTCCTACCAAATCTGTCCCATGTCCAAATCGGAGGGAATGACGGCGTTGGCAAGGTTAGAAAGACGAGATTAGAGAGCTGCGAGCCATGAATTATGACACGATACTTTTCAAAGAGTCTCATCTCACCCAGCAGCATCAAAACCCCGCTTGGCTTTCGAACCGGGGTTGGCCGAGTGCCTTATAGGGCCCTTCATGAACATCCACCTAGACTACCTACCAGCATTTAGTCCGGTATGGCTCATTATAAACCGCAGCAATGGAGAGAAGGTGTATTAGTTTATGTTACTATCATACATCTCATACATCTATCATTATCATAACCCCTTACAACTGGTATACTGAAACGTATACAACCAATTTGCCAAACCATATACAACCATAAATTCCATATCCCCCCAACCATCCCCCACTTCCCACCTCTGTCAACGTACCCACTCCACCCTACTTTCCAAGCCCCAAAGGATTCCCCGCTGATCCCTTCCCCCCAGCCTTCCCTCCCCCACCCACCACCGTCTGTCGTCCGCTAACAGCATTCCTTCCTGTCCCCAACGGATTTTGCGCCGTCTGGCTTCGGGTGCCCGAAGCTTTCGTCGCATCTTTGACACCGTTGCCATAGTCGCGCGCCCCGTTGCCCCAGCCGTTGGTCGTGTTGGTTACTCTGCGCAGCCGGGGTGGGTTAGCGGTGCGCGGACTGCTGGATGTGGGCATTGGGGGAGGGGAGGATAAACGGTTGGAGATGGAGATTAGGAGAGACGAACGAGTTTCCAACCCCGCGACCAGTGTTCTGGACGGTTTTGCCGGCGCTATCGACCGCGCCACCTGCGAAGGAGCCGGCGGCTGCGACGCCAGATTGGATGCCGCGAGAGATGAAGTTGTCGTTTGGTGCCATGGTCGGCTGTAGGTTTCTATCTGGGTACCGATATGGAATGGTTGAAGTAGAGTTGGGATAGGATTGGGTGGATTCGAATTGTGAGATAAGGTATGAATCTTATAGATGGAGTTGGGATAGTGTAGATCCAGGTTCTCTCGCAGCTCTAGGATGTTTGACGTCATCGTGCATGAGACGTTTGGGAGGCGGGTACCTTAGTGCTGGTGATCTGGGCATTCGAACCTCACCGTCGTTCCGAAAGCGTCCAATCTTGAATTATTGTAGAATAAACGCTATCGATTCTCTGTCATTGGGTCAAGCGGTAATAATGCGTCTCAAACACGTTCCGATCCGACTGAAAAAATTCTCGCGTCTCTATGTTCGGACATATCGCACCTAGAGCTGAAAAGGAAACACACAGATACACAAACGCACGACTCAGCGTGAACGCAAAATTGCCAAGCCATCAAAGATGTCTAACAACCGTAGAGAGGTCAATCTGTCATGCACCTATCGAGTATAGAAGAATAGCAGAACGCTGACTATGCTTCCAGACACCCTGCAAGCTGTGTGGGATGAGCTTCAACATTGGCCGGGTTCGGAAGCCAGATGAACCATATGAGGCCGCCTGGAACCCTGAATGTGGTGAACCGGGTCAATTTTTGGCTGGCGATTACAAGAACTTTATCAGCATGGATGATGAAAAAGGACCTCGCTGTCCAGAATCTGCTGGTTGTCGAGATGTTAGGAGAGAAACGAGTGACAAGCATCCCGACTGTGTTGAAATTGACGGTGATGATGGAGAAACGGATGATTCTGATGATGAGTATATCTATGAATCTGAACAAGACGAGTCGGACAGCAGTTACACAGAGGGAGAAGAAGAGCTTGACGAGGAAAATGAAAAGAGTGATTGTATGCCAACGTACGGTTGGAAAAAGCACAGCAGTGCCTCTCAGGGGAGAAACGTCAGAAGTTGTCGTCTGAAAGGCAAAGATAACCAAAATACAGCATACTCTTCTGTTACCCGAGATGAATTACGCGCAATGATCGATTTCGTTAAAATAGCACAGCCTTGCAAACCAACTGCCGAAGCAGCCACCCAGTCCGCATCCCCCAAGTCCAACGAAGACAGCGAACTCGACGAGGAATTTTATAAACTAGGCAGAGACAACGGAGAGCTAGAACATCTAGCAGGACCTGACTGTGGCCCCCTATATGGCTACTCCGGTTGCCGTATCACCTCTGAAGAAATGAAGGGATGCACTACGGTGCAATGGCTGGTCTATAAGACTCCGGAGTGGGATGTTGAGTTTGATGATCAGATCTTCGAGCTAAGAAGCCAATATTTCCTTACTGGCCTCAGTGGGCGGATGCCCTCGAGTGACGACGATGGGTCGGAATTTGTACCAGTCCGTCATGGAGCAGACACTCTATACCCGGATACGGTTTCATTCGGCGATGTAAGTCATACCTGGGCAAGACCGAGTCTTTTCAATCTCCGGGAAAATATTGCCGCTGATATTGAATTCATCTTCGCAGCATCCTCTTGAGGCGGAGACACCAATGCCGTTTCACCCCACCTGCTTCGAGATCTTCACCCGTGCTTCTCGCCTTCTCAGCCACCACATCGACATCCACGGTCTAGCCGGGTGGCGACGGCTCGAGTCGAGCTACCGAGCCGAGAGAGACTTCCCACGCCATAACGCTGTGAAACAATGCGCGTACGAATGGTGGTATCATGAACCCGGCTATGAATGGCTTGCTGCCAACCCCGTCCTTGTCCCTTTGCTCCCCTCTCTTCTCTGCTCTGCTGCACATGAGGAACATACGCCTCTCGAGGAAGCATACTTAAGCTCCAACGACCCATTCAAGAAACTGCCCCTGGAAATGAAAGACGCCATCCTCGACCTCCTTCCCCCTACCGATATCGCGAGCCTGCGCCTAGCGTCGTGCGCAACACACTTGCCCATTTCGCACTGGCGGGAACTGCTTTGGAAAGAAATGCCATGGTTGTGGGAAATCTGGGACGACGTCGCCCCTTCCACCTGGGCCACCATCTCCGTCCCTGCTCTAGCTGCAAAACAAAAAGAATACGAGAACATGGAAGCGCTGTTGAAAGAGCGTCACGCGATCATCAAGGAGGAGATGCCAGAGATTCTCGATTTGTGGTCTCATCGCCATGGTACCACAGTGGACAAGTCCTATGCGAGCGTTGCTGGCTGGTCAGAGATAGGAGATCCGATAACGCCACAGCTAGTGTGGCACACGAATTGGTGTCTTCTTTACTACTTGATCGGATCGCGCTGGGCTGATCTCAAGGGTTTGCAGAACCGGCAGAGGATTTGGGAAGATATTCAAGAGATCCTAAGCCGGATCGAGAGGTATCGGGAGGAGGGCAGCATAGGGTAGGGAATGTCTTTTGACTGAAGGTGGTGGATAGGGAGGTGTGGGTGGAAACTATCGAGGTAATGGCTGTGGTTTGTTGAGTTTTCTGACCCTGGAGCTTCATTCACCTTCTCGACTTCCACACATAGCTGAACGCTGCGTCTGCTGCTTTTCGCTCCCTAGCTTACAGTCCAGAATTGTAGTAAATCACTGCTCTAACCACAAAGAATAAAGTCTAAGCTGATCTCTCTCCAAGAGGGAAGATGACATGAATCTAATTTTGACGGCTATTTAAGCCGAGAAGGAGGCAGGGATAGGGCAAGGGGTTTGCTGCGAGTCGAGGGTGGGATGCGAGGGTTATAGTCAGATGAGCCACGAGGTCAAAACTCTCAGAGCTCTTTGATCTTGATATATAGCTCTCCGTTTCCTAAATCTACCCCAGTCCGACTGCACTTGTATATTGAATGAATGCGACCGGCTTCGGGTATAGACGCAAACTGGACACTTTTAACTCGAGGGAACCACTAGCCGTATGCTAAACCAGGAGTGATTGCGCTTTCCTTCGATTCATATGTATATACATGCGTGCCGCAATATTGAGTGGCTGTTTAACATAGACGATGACCCCAACTAAAAACCACAGCAAACACGACCTGCACGATTCTATCAATTTCCAAGCTTCTTGCTCTGACGGAAGTTCGGTAAAGCGAGAAAGGCCCCGATCGAATCCTCTTCTCTTCTCCCTTCTCTGCACCTAACGATGGAGATATCCAAACCCGGCGTCGACCATACCATGAACGAAAAAAAACCCAGATATATATCCCACTAGGGCGACCGCGCCCACTGAGGTACCACGGCTTTCCTCTCATCAACGGGGTCATCGAACGATACATCATGGCTTGAACCGTATCTTCCACAACGATACCCGCGGCTTGCATGCAGGAATAAGCGGAAAGCGCCAGAACTGGTTCCGGTTCAGGCCTTGTGCGATATCGCTCAGGGAGAGGAACGTGAGGAATAAGCGAGCGTACTTTGAATGGCAGCGTTCCTCGCGGGGAGGCGAAGCACAGAATTGGCGATGAAGTTTGCCGGGCTTGACATTTTTTTGTTGTTGCTGGTACTTGTGCCAGAATACCCTGCGCGGCATTTATTCCGTTCTGTCTCAAGGATTCTTTCACGCCAAGATCTTGAGCTTGGGAGTGTGGGCTACGAGAGTTTTCAGACATGTTGGAAGGACTGAACACGCGCAAGCGACAATCAAAGGGAGAGCTGCAGGACGTACTGTACAGGCGAGGAAGAGCACGTATGTAAATGCAACGACGGAAGCATTCATCGAAACTTGCAAAAAATATTACGAATTACCATTGTTGTGAGAGAAAGGCTAAAAGCCGTTCTTGCCTTGATCCTGACTTTTTCGATACCCAATGATGGCAAATTGAGCACGAACAGTAAGGAAGACCGAACAATGCAGCCTTCCGTGGTCAACCCCTTCAGGCAGTCAGGCCGGAATCAAAAGGTTCGCCTGGTGCCTCAACATACTGTAACGGCGTATCTGCTGGCCAATCTACGATGACTCAGTTGGAAGGCGTCGCGAGGCTGTGCTCGACGTCACATGACAATATCGATGCATACATCAGAAAATTCGAAATGTTGACATTCATTCAGTGATCATGTTGTCGAAGAGTTTCGGCATGTCTCGTTCGTTCATTCAGCGAACGAAATTATGCGGTTAGTGAGGCAGCACGTTCAATAATGAGTCTTTCCTGCGCCTAATCATGTATTTATTCATATGTTTGTATGAACAACTTAGAGTAACAGTGTGCTCATTGATTAAATGACAACAAGGGATTTCATTCTTATTTGCACTTATTTCAGCTTCGCTAGAGATAGAGTACTAAGATTGAATTCTTTCGCTTCTTCTTGATAAGATATTATTCGCATTCAAAAGCGTCGTCTCTTCATCGATGAACTCAGCTAGATGAAATCAGCTACGGAAATAACGGAATACAAGCTCACCAAGCTAGCATAAGTCAAAAACATACCTTACCTTACCTATGTTTAGCCGAGCTCCTAGCTGACATGCTCTAATATGTACAGTAGCCACTCACCCACTCTGCCAAGAGCTAATAGCTAGCTATGTACAAGCGCTTGTAGCCGTTGGTGACAGCCAATTGCTCAAAAGGTACCTACTCGTACCTTAGTAGGTAGCATATGCAGAAAGTTGGGCCGGGGCCGAAAAGTTTTCCAACCCCCCGCCAGCTGTAACCCCTGCTTGTTGCAAGCCCGTCGCCAACAAGAAAAGCCTTCATCGGAAATTTGATTCCTAAGCTCGCATTCGCCTTCTAAATGTTGTGTGTTTGTCCAACATTCTTGTGGCTTCTCCTTGGTGCGGCTTTGAGGAGCAGCCCAGGTCATGAACAGTAGATAGGACTATGTAAGCCTAGATGGCAACTTCAATACTCACATCAGACGATACACATTTTATTCTACTTGTTGAACCACATCTTCATCATGTATCTCTTAAATTCTGTACTTCTCGGGCTCTCTGTTCTAGCGACATCCGCAATCGCTCAGTCAGTCATTGAACGGTGAGTATGAAAGGTCTTCGACTAGATTGACATGACTGACGAAGAAAATAGACGCTTCTCACCTACTGGTCCTCATATCTCCGACAAGTGGTGCGGCATTCACGTCATTCAGTATCAGAAAAATGAGCTCAGCGGTCACGAGCCCAACAGCTCGGAATACGTGCTCGATGTCTGCATCTATGATGACGCGCAGAATCTGCTGAATCCTTCTCGGAGTTCGGGGAATTCGCGATGCTGGATTGTGAATGCATTGAATGGGGTTGCGAATATTGTGCGTTTGCTGTTTATCTTCCTGTCTTGCATGTATTCTTTCATTTCTCTTCTACCTTTTCATTTCTCTCTCATTCCTCTCTTCATCCTCTCACTTCTTCTTTCCCGATTTCTACTAATCTCTATCAAAACAGGTTCCCGCCTTTCGTATTTTCGACAACGTCTACGTCACCGTCGGCGCCGTCGACGACGATTCCATCCTCTTTTCTTACAAGGACCAGAATTGGGGGAGCAATGATCTGACGCATCATTCGAATTTCGGCGCTTATGACGGCGGGAAGAGAGAGGGGAATACGGGATTTACTTGCCATGGATTGTGGAAAGAGTGATGAGATGCATTTTGGGAAGCAGTGCGAGAGGTGTGCGAGTAGCATTATCGGGGGTGTTGTATTCCGTAGATAGACTCCTAACAGCAACAATCAAAATACCAATCCAACAATATGCAGAAATGCTGAGCCGGGGTGGTTGGAATTATTTTGAGCTCATGGTTAAGGCAATCTCAAGGTCTGAACTCGACACTCATGCAGCTAGATAAGCACGCTAATCTCCTTGAGGCGTAGGGTACACTAGGTACCTCCAAGTACCCACAAGTAGCTCAATCCGATGGTAGGTAGACGAGCCGGTGTGGGAATAGTCTTACTACCCCGAATTCTGTTATGGATATACGGAATAACGAGGGGCTGTTGGCAGAGATTAGGGCACGAATAAAACCGCTTTTTCTACAAAAAGCATGTATAATACCTCTTAGCGGCTTTTTTGCTTCGCTTTTTTGGGTTTTTATTATGTAAGCTAGACATGGGTTATGATAGCTTCCTTCTTCATCCCGTATGCTCTACCTACTAGATAGTTCAGTCAAATATATCTATATGCCTTTCTACCCTCGTGTCCTCGTATACCAAGACTGTTCAGTGCCGTCACTGTCATATGATCATGGCTCATGGAGCTACACGTCAGCAGATTCACCTAGATCAGTGTGACCAGTACAGAAGAAGATCTACAAATCCGGATCATCACTCGATTCAGATCACCCTCGATGCAAATATCAGACCCCTCGTCGTCGGTGTAACTAAAAGATTACATCAAATTGCGACAATGGCAGTAAATTGCTATGGCCAGGCTAAATTCTTCGAGCGAGGATACCCTCAACGAGTATTTGAATAGCATCATCGACAGCCAGGTGCTTTTGGAGCTTCCTTTACATGGTGAAGGGGTCAACCTATGTACAGGCAAATTAACCTCTCTATTAATTTGCTACTATAAATATAACCCCTGTGTTTTAAACCTCATCAAAAAGCGTGTATAAAACACGCTTTGAAAGAAACACTCGCTAAGCAGCCTGGTCTGTGCATGAGTGTACATACCTTACTGTACATATCCTTGTCGCCAAATGACCTTGACCACAAGGCTTCATGAGGTCAATGCTTCTCGCCTCTTCAAGTGTTGAGTGACATTGTGGCGTCCTTTGGAAGCGAACGTCTTTCCACCGTGGTCGAGACGTTCGCGCAAACACGATACGAGCTGCAGTGTCTGCCTTTGCAGGAAAACCAATAAGCCACCAAGCCCGTCAAGCCGTCAAGCCGTCAAGCCGTCAAGCTTGGAAGCGTCCATCTACTTCACGCTCCCCGTCCCCAATTCTTTCAGCTCTTGTTCCTGAATGCTGAATCAGTAGCTGAGAGCTCTTCTTCCTCCTTTCCCAAGATCACTCTTCCACTTCCTTCGACTCTCTTTCCGCCCTCACCCAACATGCATTTCCTTCCCAACTTCCTCTTCATCCTCCCCCTCGCAGCCGCTGCCTCCGCTATTAGTTGCAATCACGACAATTGCTACCGTGAGATCATAGCCTACGAGAGCAAAACCGCGCCCGCCTTCTGCAGTGTCTATCTTGCCGCTACGTAATGCTTACCTCACTTCCTTCAACCTTTCCCTCCAACCTCTCCCTTCAATCTTCCCTTCAACTGCCCTTTCAGCTTGCTCCTTCAACCTTCCCTTCAACTCCCCTTTCAGCTTGCTCCTTCAACCTTCCCTTCAACTCCCCTTTCAGCTTGCTCCTTCAACCTTCCCTTCAACTCCCCTTTCAGCTTGCTCCTTCAAGCTCCCCTTTTAAACCCCCGCTTTTGAAGTCATCGGCCAGCCCTCTCCTCATTACCCCAGTCACTTTCAACTCCCTCTGACCTCTCCCACTTCCTCATCACTAACATCCTCTCAGCTCAATCCAAGCCCCCAGCCCTATCGCCACCTGTGGTGCTTCTCGCATCTCCAGTGCTTGCAAGTGCCTAACGACCGCCACGCCTACTGTGACGACAACCACTGCGACGACCACGACGTCTACCTGTCCGGCGGTGGTGAGTGCACCAGGTTGCCCGACGCCAGCGACGTACTGCTGCACGTACTATTGTGGAGCGGCGTTGGTTCCGTTTGGTTTCTGCTCGCCGACCAACGACATTAGTCCGTATTCGTCCTGTTGTGTGTGTGGGACGCCGAACTGCGGGTTGGGACCGGGGTGAGACGTGCGAAGATTGAGAGGGCGATATCGAGCGAGGGAGTAAGAGGGGAAACGCACATACTGTTGGAGGAATAGGAAGATAATCCGACGATGAAGAATATGAGTCACGTAATACAGAGAACAAAGCGAGGCTGTCTGGTGAATCGTGGCTCTTTGGTAGAGTCGCTTCTTTTTAAGCACATCTACTTGTAACGACACGATCACAAATTGGAGAACATTCATACGGCAGATCACGTACTACTCTAATCACCAGTGTACATGAACAGATCCTTCAACGCCCATCCACAATCCCCATCACGACCAAGGGCCTTCGCATCACGAGAAGTACCGATAAAAGAGACGAAGATCCCACCACTTACCCAGCCACTTTGGCCTCTCCTTTCAGTCAAGATGTGTAACTCACTCTGCCACGGTGCCTATGTACTCCACAGCTGCCAGCTTTCTTTCCCGCACCATTTCTGACGGACGCCGGCAAGGCGAGAACTTTTCCACTATCATTCATACCTGCATGGAAAGTGTACTGTTGAGACATCAACTGAGCGCTAGGCAGTCGCCGTTGAGCTCAGGTGGCAAGTGACACTCTTCTTTGTTTGACAATGATGCAGGCAACCCGGCCAGTCCAGGCTCTACGTCTCATCGAACCCGAGACCATGCTCCCCCAGTGCTTCTCTAGTGCTTCCTCAGTGCTCCCTCAGTGCTTCTCTCGTGCTCCATTTAAAAAGCGGTTCTGCTCCCTTTCCCCGAATGAAAACGGCCAATCCTCGATTTGAAGTTCGAAGCGTATATATATAATTCGTATATGTATACAATGAAGTAAATAACCCTTCAAATCTCCCATCCGCTTTCCCCCAAATCCCTCGACTCACATCCCCAAAACCTCCATCTCCCTCTGTTCTCGAGCTCTTAATCGGCTCCCCCCCATCCATCCCAGCAGCATATATAGGCTAAACTTCCGCGTGCAAACTCGTCCCATCGTCAAGGTACTGTGGGTCCGTCAAAATCCGCCTTTCAATGACCTCAGACACAAAGTTTCTGATTTTTTCTCAAATATGCAGAAGAGGGCACGATAGGCAGCATGTGTATGTATGCCCTGGATATAATTCGGTATTACATAGCGCCGAAATAGGTGACACGGGTCGACGTTGTTCTCGAACATGATACCCGTGATTTTTGTTGTTGATGAAGTTGGCAGGTTGGGTTCATGTTTGGTTGATTCGAGGAGGTGAAGGAATTGGAGAGCGCATGTTTCATTAATCGCTATATAGCGTTTAGATATAAGTTGCCGCGAGCTTTTCATCTTCGCGTCGTTCGATCGTTTTGCCCCACATCTTCATCACGTATTAGCATGTGCAGAAAGGTTTCGAATTCTTGGCATCGCATTTGTCACCCCCCCCTCTTTCCCCCCCCTCTTTTATATTTACTATTGAATTCAGACATTCTTGATACCTTGAAACCTTCGAAGCCTATTTTCGTGTTCAAAACATTCAGCAAGTAAAAATGAATTGAAGCTATTCAAAAGCACTTGTTTACTGACCTGTCAAATAACTATGTCTCGAACACTGAATTCAGTCATTCGCTCGATAATAGTACGTCTTCTAATACTACACTGACGCTCTCTAGCTATCATTGAAGAGATTCACTGTTATTTTGATATCGTTTATAATATACTGAAGAATCTATTTATATATCATTTCTCGTGCAGGCCTCAGTTTCGATTCAAGAGCGCTTCTCGCAAGATCTGACTCGTTGAAGACTTGCTTATAGTCTATCTTAAACAGCGGTCATGAGCTATACAGAAAGAGATAATTTGATTTCTATGAGAGAAATGAGACTTAAATGTTTATAGATTCACGATATCGAGAATTCTGAAGAAGAGGCGCTGAAGTAAAAAACAGAGACAACGAGTGAGCATCAGACAAAACGATGAGCTGCGATTAAAATGAGTTGTCAATCTGTTACATCTGACGACTGAGCAGCTTGTGTTCATCGATGAGGCTTTGTTTAACGAGACTACGAGAATGATACTATAGATTTTGATTAGTAGTGTCTGAATAGCTTCATTTTCACCTATTTGAAATGTTTTGATGCGATAATAGATGTCGAGGGATTTAGATTAATTCATAATTAATTTAATAAACTAAGTAAATAATAGCTATTTACATGGTTGTGCGCAAAGGAAGCACATAGGGTAGAAAGTCATGAAGGGAGCCATGAAGGGTGTTCGGTAGAGAATCATGAAGGAAGTCATGAAGGAAGCCATGAAGGGTATTCGGTAGGAAGCCATGAAGGATGCGTTCTATTGAGCTAATTAGCATGTGCTAAGAAGCATGTATGAAGCATACTATAAAGTAGGCCATAGAGCGAATAACGCGTATTCGAACGCGTCGCATGAAGCATGGTTTAGAAGCATGTTTTGAAGCGAGTAGGCTGGCGAGTAGGCGAACGAGCTGGTAGCTGAGTTGGCAGCTCAGTTGGTAGGTGAACATGTAGGTAGGCGAGTAGGTAGGGTGGTGAGTAGAATGGTGAGCATGTAGGGTGGCGAGTAGGTAGAGTGTAGAATGCAAAGGACGAACAGCAAAAGTAAAAGCTCTGCATGTCGGTTCAGCCCTATGAAGCGAAGATGTCACTTGGCTCAGAACTGAATAAGAGCTACCTGAGCCGTTCTAGCTCGGACCGTTTGGTTGAGCTGCTTTTCGATTTGTCGATGCACGTCATTCGGCCTTATCTGATACTAGAATATATTGGTACAAATTTTCCTTTTTGGAGAATCCGCTTGATTCGGACCGGGTTGACTTGGACCCTAAAACCCGACTCTAACCCGACCCTACGGCAGGCCTAATTCAAGTCTCGAGTTTTCGATTTTTGATTCGAGTAACTTGTGTTATATTATTTACACGTCGATAGCAAGAATCTGTTTGAACTTGAATTAATGTTACGAGATCAGCATAAATGAGTTCATATGAATTCTTTCTAATTAAGAGTTTTAGTTGAAGAAGAAAGCTCTTCGTGTGCGTGCAGCAAGTCTTAACTGTCAGAACCACAACCGTAACAGACATATGCTCAACGTATGCGAATTCATCTTTCGACTCAATGTCAGGTCTTAAGTAGCCACTCGCTCTCGACTAAGCGAACCCTCTGTACTAGCGCAGCTCGAAGATCAAGTTCAAATCACCCGGGTTTCCGGTTAGTTGGTCTCTCATATCGCGTTCGACAGCCTCGCCATTGTCACCCTGCGCAAAGCAGATGCGGAACGTGGAAAGCAATCTTGCTGTGACTAGGCGAATCTCAGTAAGTGCCAAGGCCTTGCCAACGCAGCTTGTTCGACCTGCAGCAACAATCAGTACTCGGCCTGTCACCAAGCAGATATTTTACTTACCAAGCCCGAAAGGTGCGAATGCTCGTTTGTCTCGTATCATTTGCGGGCAACTATACCAACGCTCTGGGCAGAATCTGTGAGGCTCTTCCCAAGCCGATTCGACTATTTCTCATTTAGAAGTAAGCAACGGTTCAAAGAACAAAATAACCCTCAGACTACCTTAAACATGCTGTTCTAGAAGAAAAATTGGCTTACGTCTTCCAATTGAGTAGCGAGGTGCCGCAATCTTGATATTGCCCGGAATGAACGTGCCTTCCACTTCCATTCCCTCCGGCGGACTGACCCGTGTGACAAATGTCAAGACAGCAGGAAGCAGGCGCATTGCTTCGTTGATGGCTCCATTAAGATGAGGAAGTGTCGCGAGAGCTTTTGCGTCCTGTACATCTATGGTAGCGAGCTCTTCATGGATTCTTTCGACATCATTGGGATGGCGAGCAAGTAAATAGAGAAGAGTCGTTAAACTTGGAGCTGTTGTATCACTAAATCAACGTCCAGGTGTCAGTCTACCGCAACGATACAAAGTCTCGATTGGACTAGCTTAGGCTTTTGCAAGCAGCTGATTTACCTTCCAGCCACGACGACAGTAGCAGTATCCCCGCTCAGCCACCTTTGGTGGTCTTTGTCACCCTTGTTATTTTCCGCATCTTCGATGAACCAAGACGCAATATCCCGCTCTTTGACTTCAGTCTGGATAAGACCACAAGAATAAGTAAAAAGCGGCACCAGCTCGCACCCAGGACAGGGCCTCACCTTCATACGACGTTCCATACAACTATCGCAGAATGCTAGCATTCCAAACCAATCTTTGACCTTCCACAGCCCTGGTATGAATGCAAAGCCCATGCGAGGAATCCAAATGGCCGGGCTGAATGGCCCGAGCAAAGTAATAGCGGACCGCAGCTTTTGGATCGCTGCGTGGTATTCCCGCTTCTCCATCATGCCGAAGTCCTGGCTGAACGCAAAGTCACCCATTAAGTCGAACGAGAACCATCGCATAAGGTCGTTCACGAGCATAGGTCGATCTTTGCCCTGCGCAATGCGCTCTTCAAGTCCGGACACTTTCCTCAAGATTCGAGGCTCGTAAACCGTTAGAGCTAGAAATTTCAGTTCCGCCTGAAAGAGAGACGATCTGCTTGTACTCGTGTTGGAATCTCACCTTTTGTGCTGAGTGATTGAGACCAAATACGTCTCCTATCATCGTGCAACGATTTATCTCTTGTGAAAACGGAGGAAACCCGAGGATAAAGCAAGTCGTACCAATCAGATCTCGTGGTATTACTCTTAGATCCGTCCATTGATTCAAATGCCGCGGGATGAAAGATTGTGATTTCACTCGGACCTAGAAGCCGTTGTAACAGAAGAACCTGTTGTGAAAGCATGTAAAGAATGCTCACCTGTCCGCACAAATGATCCATACTCTTGATGCAGTTTCTCCAGCACTAAGTGGTTGCGGGAATCTCGACACTGCCAGACATGCCATAATTTGGACAAAGCGGCGAGCCGTGGACCGGGAAAGTGGCCTAACTGGTGGAAGTAGATGCGGTAGATTGCAATGCTCGTGAAGAGAGACATTAAATAACAGGCAATCAAGGCAAGAGCGTCAGCGGTCCCACCCTTCGTGCTGCCAGTGAATTGGAGATTAGCGCCAATGAGAAGCAGTGCGAGTATGATGTGCGTAGAGAAAATTGTAGGAGCCAATAAGTGCCATTCCCCTCGAATGAACACCAGCTGGTGGGCCAGCAGTCCCACAATGCTCGCGAACAAAAACTTCGGTAACATAGCGAAGAACGAAGAATGGCTTATGAAGGAAGGTTAGGAATAAAGCTTGCGTATTGCTGCTGGTAAGGGCAACAATACGTCTATCGAAGCTTTTCCCCAGGACCGCGCTACGTCCACAGATCATGCGGTCGTCTGAACTTGCCTAGTTCTACTACCGGGCCTGGAAATTCGATTTGGGGCACTGCGTGGAGATCAGTAGGTAGTAAGTTGAGCGGTCGCCATTTACGCCATCGGACATGGATCTTCCTGCACACCGATCAGCAAGGCTGAGAGCAGTTATACGAGGTGGGCATGTACTTGCATTAGTCCCATGCATCCTTCGTCGATTTTGGCTGAGGGTGTAGACTTTCCCCATGGTATTACTGGCCTGAAACGTTTTTGCCATCTCACTCAATCCTTCATGTTCCGAAAAACGGTCTTTGAACCGCAGATCATCGGAGCTTTACCTTCTAGTGGCTGCGTCTCCGCAATGATGGAGGGATCAGAGCCCTACGCCTGAGGTATTGTCCAGCTGAGTCTCAAATTGTCCTCGGCCGGCGTCCATCCCTGCCTCTTTGGCATCGGCTGTGACGGCACCGGATCAATGCGCTACAAAAGATGGTGCCCTGTTCTGGCATTGAACACGCCGACTTACAAGACCTTAGCGTTGCCGTTCAAGGAGTTTGGCTCGGCCCGTATGATAACCATATACGACTAGATCTGAACGGACATCATATCAGCCTCGGTGACTTTATAGATAGGTTTCTATACATACTTTCCTTCGCATTACAAGACAACCCTTCGTGAAGGACGTTTGCTATCCTGAATCCATATCGCTTGCTATATGGCTATTATCAAGCAACATCCGAGCTGCTCATGTGATTTTATTAGCACAAATATGAGACTCTTGGATGTCAAAGATCCTGATCATAGCTCTAGTGTCGTCCTTCCTCGGACTGCATCTTTATTCGAAATCGGTATATTTCACTGCTATAGCCTATGGCTTTTCACCTCCAGTGATCTCAAGACCATCGTAGGACCGTCTCTCGTCTTCGGAATAACGAATGCCCTGGGGGTTGCGAATTACGGCCTGAGAGATCCTAGACAGCCAATGGGCAACGAAATCGTGCGAAGGCTCCCAGTGGTTCTTTTATGGATCTGGATGAATCTTCTGCCATTCACTATCAATAACCAAAAAGATACTGCTGCCATCGAAGAAGACCAGATGAATAAGCCTTGGAGAACACTCCCGTCACAACGAATGACTCCTCGACAAGCCGAGCACCTCATGTTAGCGCTCTATCCCCTCGCGGTGGGTCTAAGTCTCCTGACGGGCGGAGTCGGGCAGTCAGTGGGTCTGGCAGTTTTGGGTACATGGTACAACAACTTCACTGGTGGCGATGCCAATTGTTTGGTGAGGAACTTGATCAACGCTGGTGGCTACGTATGCTTCACTTCAGGTGCCATGGAGGTCGCTCTTGGCTATCCGTTGCCACTTGAGAGACTCTTGGTGCAATGGTTCAGTGTGGTTGCCGCAGTAATCTTCACCACTGTGCATTTACAAGATATGTATGATCAAATCGGTGATAGCATGAGAGGACGGAAGACCGTGCCGCTAGTCATTGGCGATATGCCAGCGAGGTGGACCATTGCTATTCCTATGGTCTTTTGGGGTTATGTTTGCCCATGGTTCTGGAATGGGGGAGCCGTGATGTTGACACTGAGTCTGCTCCTAGCTTGCACCGTCGTCGCTCGAACTCTACTGTTTACGAGCATTGATGATGATCGACTGACGTTCAAGGTCTGGAATGCTTGGATGACGCTGGTTTTCGTTATGCCTTTTATGAGTAAAGGGATTCCCTGGTCATAGAGAACCTGCTGGGTGTGGCTCCTGGGGTAAAGACATGTTCGCGGGTCTGGGTTGAGCTTCAGCATTGTAAATCATCACTGGATTGAGGTGCAGAGACTTTGGCTCGCAAAGCTGTAGCAATTCTGCTTCAAAGCCGCGATTTTGCAAAGACCAGTGCATGAATTGAAATTAGACAAACGAATTGAGGTTCACACTTCCGAGATTGGCAAGATGATGTTTCATAAATTCTCGTACCTTGGGCACTCCCCAGCTCGCTCCTATCAGCACATCATATGCCTAAAGCTGGCCCTTGCTGACCGTTACTGTGCCTCAGGTGGCTCCTCTTGGGATCATCCTCGCAGACATCCACCCCCCAAATCCGGAATGTTGAGGAGTGGCCCGTGTCATGCTATCACAGCCGTCATGTGTGACTGAGGAGCGAAATTAACTAGTCGGCAGGCTAGCTCAGCGAGGGCTAAGCTGAGCTTTAGAATATAACGAGCTTGTCTTCGGCATTATATTTCCTAGAATCATCGCTGATACACGTCTCTATCCCAACAACAGGATGTGAAACAAACCTTGGAATTTTTCTATACAAGGGATATACACAATAATGCTTAGAAACATCGTTCGAGGCCGAGCTTTTTTACTCGCTTTATTCTCGAGTCATTTGTGTACAGCCCTGCCAATTGCTCACTCCGACGCTCATGTACCTGTAGCATTACCAATACCAGCCATACCATTCTTTCATTTCCCTGCCGGGAGTTCAGTCGAGAATCTTAGACCCAGACGTAATGGTCAGATCTTAGTGACTATCAGCACAGCGCCAGAATTATACCGTACGTCTTTCAGAAGTCATCCTTCCCCCAGCGGTACCGTGTCTGGAGTCCTGAGATGTTTCATGAGGAATACATCCTAAGGACTATCGAAGCCCATTTCATTAACTTGGAAATCATGAAACAGAGATTGATCCATTCGGCAACCAGACCGGTGGCATTCTGCACCGCTTCGCTGGCTACACGAGCCTGTTCGGGATTACTGAATTGGAAACCGATGTCTTCTACATCATTGCCAGTAATTTCACCGGCGCACCTGACGACTACGGTTTTCAGGGTACCGTCAGTATTTTTGAGGTAGACATCCGCGACACACTAAAGGCAAGCAAGGTCGTGGATGTTCTTCAAGCACAGCTGCTTGATGGCTTCGACGTAGTCAACAAACCGGCCGGCCTCTTAATCGCTGGCGACGCACAGACAGGAACGCTCTACCTAATCGACGTTCATCGACGCACAGCAACCCCCATATTGCAGAACGAACTTCTTGAGCCTACAACGAGTGACCGAGCCGCTGGCCTCGCCCATATAGGCATAAATGGTCTCAAAATTTATGACGGGAAATTGTACTTTACCAATACAGCCAAAGGCACCTACGGCCAAGTTCCTCTTGACCTCTCTACTGGTAAACCATCTGGCAGTCCTTCCGATCTTGCCAATTATTTAACTTTAACGGACGATTTGAGCTTCGATAGTAGGGGAAATGCTTTTATCTCGGAAGATCTAGTTGGTGTCGTGCTGAGGCCAGCCAACACGACGCCTGCGAATAATCATACGAGACTGATTTCGCCATTGGTCGGCACGAATGCAAATTCGTTTGGTCGGACTGCACGTGATGTGTGCACCTTGTATTCGCTCTTTGATGGACCTGTCCCTGGGGTTGCGCGTATCGATGCGGGGAAGGAGGGTTTCTGCGGCCAGGGTATCTGACTGTTCCGTCATGGAAAGGAGAAATGTCAATGAGGCGGGCCCCTAAGCGAGCTTAAACTTAAAGAAAATCTAGCGTCATGAATGCTGTTAGTACGGTGCGTGACTGAGCCGTTTGCGCGACTGAGCCATAAATACGAGTAATTTACATGTGTTTTTGTCTTAGCGTGTGGAGAGATATCACCTCTACCAATCTACATCATCAACCTTCTCCAACGCTTCTTCCTCCTGTATGTTGAAGCAGCGATAGGTGTAAGTGTGTTCGTTCTATGGAGCGAAAGATTCGCCTAAATACAGGGGGATCACATGATCCCACTAGTCTCAAACCAGTCCCAAATAGGCCTAAGCATCTCATTTCAACACTCCCTCTTGCGCAGGCCTATCTATCGTAGACTAGACCTCGTTGACGCGAAACACCTGAAGCTATTCAGAAGACCTCTCTGGCTCCCTGAGCTCCCTCTGCTTGAAAGGCTCCCTCAGGCCAACAAGCTCTGCTCGAAGGCTCTCTCAGGCCCACAAGCTCTGATATTAAAATCAGTCTTCTAGCCCAATTCCTTCCTCCCTCTGAGATCAGCCGGTTCAGCAACCTTCCAGCTCCCTCTCTTTAACCAGCCAGTTCAGCAGCCAGCCAGCTCCCTTCCTTGCGGGATGTTGGAATACGAGATCATATGGGGGCATTTAGTATATGGGATTGAAGTTGTTAGGAGTCTATCTAGGAGCGAGCAAGTGAAAAATCTACTAGCGAACAAGCTGTGTCGGCAAGAATTCAGCGTTGACAGAGATCCGTATGGTCACAGCACAATTGCTTTCTACGTTTCATATCCGCTTTGCATCTGGTGACAATGGCGAGGTCGTCGAGCGCGACATGAGAGACCAATTGACCGGGAACCCAGGGCAGTTGATCTTGACTTTTGAGCGTCGATAGACTTACGGAGCTCGATAGCACTACACTACCATAAAGGTGAACTTTCTAGCTAGACACTATACAATTATCATATATGAGAATTATGTTTGGGCAGCCTTTCCTTCCTTATTCAGCCTTGAATGCAAGAGCGATATGCACATCGTATCTCACATAACACCCAGACTTGATTTCATCAAAGGCTCGACCCTCAAGCTGCTTCAACTCATCCAGCTTACGGGATCCCGGCACCCCGCGTCCTGCCATCATCCTCGCCCAGCCGAACAGCGCCACCATCCCATTACCAGCCAGTACCGCCCTAGTCTCCGCAATCCTATCCGAGCTCACAACATCCTTCTCAGTACCGACGAGTCCAGCATCCTCCATGATTTGCGGCAATGTGTTCCAACCATGCGAGAACCTTTCAAAAAGGGCGTCTCGAAAGAGATTGGACATGAATTGAGATGCAGCCACTGGGGAATCTATCCCACCCCTGTAATACCTCACATTCGTAAAATCATTCTCCTCCCACTGCAAGGCGCCACCGGGTTTCAGAAGCTTGGAGAGGTACCGAACAGCTACTTCCCAGTCTTCAGGGTTCATGGCAGCGACCAGGAGACGAACGTGCACGACATCGTAACGACCGTGCTCTTCGCTTGGTGGTGGTTGCTTCACATCCATGAAACCCAGTTTGACATTTGAGGGCAGGGTTTCTGGGGCTGGAAACAGGTCGGAAGAAATATCGAATCCTTGCAGGGTAGCTTCTGGGTAGGATTCGGCCAGTTGGCATAGGAAGCGTCCTGTGCCAGTACCGACATCGGCAATGGAGGGGGAGGATGATAGCTTGCGGCTGATGGAGGGATGGAGTAGATATCCTATGTTTCTAATCGATTGAGGAAAGTGGCGATTCAGTGAATTCTCTCTTAGCAATTTTAGCATATAGATTACTGTACATACTGAGTCAAGACGTCAAGCTGTTCGTCGATTCTTTACGCTGTTTAGTGCTGAAATTTTTAAAGGTTGGATTATTGGGAGTCGGGGTTTACCTCCGAGACTCGGTCGATGTACGGTGCATGTGCTCGGAGTACACGTCTGCCATACTGAAGAGGAGGAGGCCTACAACAAGTAGAGCGAGGGTGATAGATTGTGATGGTATTTTCAATGAGTAAGGCTATGGCTTTGATTAAAGAGGCGTCTGAAATCGAACTGGACTAAGCTCTGGCTTACATATCATAAACGAAGGCCGGATGTCAGGCTCTCAGGGGTCTTGTCTGGGGTTACAGTTGGTGAAGGGTTGGAAAAGTTGAGCCAGGGTTGAAACTTTTTTTTTGGATTTCGACCCCGACTCAACTTTCTGCATATGCTAATCACGAGTTCAAAATTATTCCAATCCCGACTCAGCTTTCTGCATATGCAAATCATGAGCTGAAGAATTAATACTATATAGCTAAAGTAGTTGAAAGATAAACAGCAAGAGCGAAATATTGAAGTCGTGCATATGCACAGCTTGAGCGAAGCATCGAGAAAACAGCACAATCACAGAGCATGCATATACATATGCTTAGCATATGCATCAAACATGCAAATTGTGAACTCAACTTGTGACATTTTCATTCACAAGCTATCGCTCACGTTATCTTTCGCTCATGATTTGCAATATTTGCATTGAGAGAATCTTGAGCGAGCTGAGTTTCTTCTTAGTATATGCGCGGCATATGCGAAGTGCGATACTCACTTTCAAATCATTCAGTCAACTCGTTATCTCATTCGCTCGATTTTGAGTGTCAATGCTTTCATCGTTCATCGATGTTTCTTTGTGCTTGATTGATGCTGCGCATATGCACAGACGAGGCTTTGATAATCAGATGTGAATTTATTTGTGATCTCACTTAATGCTCTTGACATATGCTTCGCATATGGCCTGAGACTTTTCCAATCCGACGTCAGATCTTGGATGTGCGGGGCATATGTCATTTTTAAAGTTCAACCCGACGTCAAGAATCTTTTTCAATCCCCTATCAGCTGCACCCCGATCTTGTCTTGGCACGAATATGATACTCGGCTCTGAGTCAGCTGCCTATCACGGAAGCTCGCAATTTGTTTTATATTTTACTGAACGCACCAAATTTGTTTCGAGTCATGCCGAGCTGCATGCAGTCATAAAACACTAAAGCCCATGACTGCATAACAGCCATAACTAAGTAGCTCTGCAACCGTGCCGTGAAGACCCTGGTTGATGCATCGAAGCTCAGATACGAGTACTCTCAAGTGAGTGCTCACGTGGTGTCTCAATCTACCGTAATCGCAATGAATGGATTGCTAACCCGCCCTTTTCATGCACAGTCTGCTACGTCAGGATTATCGTACTGCAGTCATTCTCGGGCTTCCGGACAGAAAATTTTGAACTTTTCCTCGAACAAAACTAACCCACATTTATATTAGTGCTTAACCTACTTTCGGCCCCACCCCACTAACCCTCACTAATACTACTGTCTACCTACTAACACCTACTACTTGTACTATGTACTAGGTACGGAGTACCATCTACCTCCTACTAAGGTATCTTGGTATACGAGGACACGAGGGTAGAGAGGCATGTAGATATATTGACTGAACTATCTAGTAGGTAGGAACTACGGAGGAAAGGAAGAAGTGGGAGGAAGGATAAATACCCCTAGCGGCAAGCCGGCTTCGGCCGGAGCGGAAATAACTAACCACCGGGGTATACGTATGTGCATACGTATGTGCATACGTACCCCGTTTCCAACAAGGTATCCCTTTGACCGCCACAAGGTCGGCCATCCCTTTTGATCAACAGCTAGGCCAATTTTGGTAGCAGCTTGACCAGATAGGGTACGGGTGCTTAATGAACCCCGCTGTCGCCGACTCGCCGAATCCAAATAAATGTTCGTATGCTTAGTCATTGGTGGGGTCCCCCTACTCGCATCGTAGATCATAGGGGTGGCCGACCTTGTGGCGGTCAAAGGGATAGTCCATCCTCGCTGTCACCGCCTTACTGGCGCTACCTGAATACTGACTATGAGGCTAGGGCCGGCGTCAGCGAGGCCACTTCTACCTTACTCTTTCTCCCTATCTGATGATCTAAGCTCGGAGAATATATACTCCAGCTGAGATACATCCTCCTTCCGGGGCTTCATTAATTTAGCCCGCTTCCTCATCGCTGCTGCCACCCATTTGACCTTATTATCAGCCTTTCGCTGGGCCTCAGCGGCTTCCTAAGACTTCATGCGCAGCTGAGCTTCGGTTTTCTTGCTTCCTACCTTTCGGCTACCTCGAGTGATGATAGCAGATGACATTGGAGCTGGAGGAAGCCGAGCTGTAGCCACTCGAATTCGCCCTTAAGGTTCTCGGATTGATACATTGAATTGAAATGCACATCCTCTACTGGCGCCGGAAGGCCCTTGCTAGTGGAGAAAAGGGTTCTGTCCGGCATATCGTTCGGAGGTGTGGAAGGAGGAACGATCTTCAGCTTTGGCCACCTTCGTGAAAAGGCATGTACAAGTATGGCTAAGTGATGCAAGGCAGTGGAAACAGTTGAAACATGCATTATGCAGACCCCGCTTCGCAAACTGGAATGGGCAACCACATATCACAGCCCTCACGACACCTCCACGTCAGCTCTACGACAATCCTGCGGAGAGACAACGGCACAGCCAGGATGATTCAAGCCGTCTGAAAAGCATCGAAGAGGCGGGCAGCTCGTCGTAGACAGCCCTCGAACGCCAATTGGGCTGCAGCAAATTACAACGGTTTCTTTGTGTGGCCCAGCTGATATATGCAATGCCATTCTCACCAGCCGATGAAATGTAGTTCGAGATTTTCTTTAAAGCAGTCTTACTATACTGCTTGTTCCCTCAATCCGCAAGTTACTTCTCTACTTTGCGTTCTCTAATCGTCCAGTATTGAAAATACCATTACCATGCTCTACAGTAGTCAGGGAAAATCACTCACAATATGGAAGATCATTCTCACCACCATCGTTACTCTGATTGTTGCATTGCGATTCGAGGCAGCCAGAATCAAGAGACGAACACTCCGACTTGACGATTACTTTCTACTTGTTGCATATGTGGGTGCAAGCCTATGCCATTGCTCAGGATCTCCATGCTCATAAGGAAATTAGGTTTGCATGCTCACCCTGGAGAGTCTCTCGGTATGGGGTATTGTTAATGGTCTTGGTGCGCATACTAAAGACTTGAACGAAGACGAGCTCGTTGTACAAATGAAGGTATGAGCAAAACTCGAAATAAAATTATTAACCATTCGCACTGACTCTTGGTACTCTAGATGTTCCTGGGCACTGGTATCGCATGGCTGGTCTCCTCAGTCTTTTGCAAGCTATCAATCCTCTACCTATACATACGTATTTTCACAACCAAACCTTTCCGCATCGCAGCGCAGACTTTGGTCTTCGTCGTTTCTGTATACGGTTTCTCTTTTCTTTGCGTCTTTCTTACCGAGTGCCGGCCGATATCATACTCCTGGAGTCTAGAACCTGGGACCCACTGCAAGAGCATAACCGTGGAAGAAATCGTCTCTGTTAGCATGAACATGGTGATTGATACATCCATTATCATTCTACCGATGCCGCCCTTGTGGGGACTTCAGATGGCGACTAGAAGGAAAGTTGTCGTTAGCGGCCTCTTCAGTCTCGGTCTTCTGTAAGTCTGACACCAATTTTCCAAATCAGCTCGATGCTGTTTCTGGTGTCTGATTAATTTGGACAGTGTCGTCGCGCTTATGGGATGGAGAATAAAGATCACAGTGGAGTCAATGAGCAAGACCGACTTCGTCTATGGTCTGGGCAACATTGCTCTCGTAGCCGACCTCGAGGTCTGGCTTGGTATCACAGTTGCCTGCCTACCCACACTCACACCATTATTTGGAAAATACATCAAGCCAGTGATGTCCAAGATGGCGGGTATCTCCAGGAAGCACACAGCTCAGGAACCTTTGAAACAAGCTCTCCACAGTGTCGGTAGCTCAGAGGCTCGTCGACCTCGCAACAAGCAGTTCAGTCGTCTAGACACTGACTCTCTGCTTGAACTTGGTGAGGGCAATAAGTTTGGACAGGTTGAGACTACAGTGAAGTCACCGAATGCCACAAGAAGAGAAGGTAGAGATCTGAAGAGCGACTTAAATAATATTGTAGTTCGGCATGATATTCGAGTCTATGGCGAGCCGCACAAATGAGACGTTACAACACGCTTTTTTGGTGACAAGTTTGGGAAAAGAAGAATCGAACCTTTTGTTGAAAACAGGGAACAGTACTGTTACCCCTGTGGTTAGTAATCTTCGCATTCATCCGACGCTAGTGAATGAGTATTTACCCTTCGCCCACTTCTTTCTTCCTTCGTAGTTTCTATCTACTAGATAGTTCAGTCAATATATCTACATGCCTCTCTACTCTCATGTCCTCGTATATCAAGAGATTATAAGCTTGAGTTAACTATTTCACTACCGAAAAAATAACATAGACTGACTGCATCAAGTTGAATTGGAAATTTCCGAGGTTCGGATCGGGTCGGGTTGTAAAGCTGAACTCGACAACCCGATCCGAAAACCCGACCCGACCCGACAAGACATTATATAGGGATAAATTATAAATAAACAGTATTCTCTCTTGTTTTTCAAGCAAAGATAAGGCAAAGAGCAAAAAAGTAATGCACAAAGATAATGCAGTTTATTGCAAAAGAACAAGCGAAAATATTGTTCTATCATTCTATGTTGCTATTCTTAACATTCTTGATATCAATTTTGACTCTTTAAGTTCTTGATGAATTGAGTTGAATTGTCTTAATTTCTACTCAAGTCACGTTGAATCAAGTTGAAAATATGCTCAATTCAACTCAAGTTAAGTTGAAAATGTGAGCAATTCAATGTTGCAAGCATGCATGCTTTAAGTTAGTTTAACATAAATCATGTTAAAGACTTTGAGTCAAAGATCATAATTAAAGCTTTGTTAATAAAGCAAATCAAGTTCAAATTGAATTGAATACTTCACAAACAGTGAAACATGCTAAATAGACTGATCGTCAAGCCGAATTTTCATACCTACTTTCTGACTCGCTCGAGTACTCGATATCAATGTCGTGACTTGACTCGAATACTCGATATCAATCTTGTGACTTGACTCGATATCAATCTCGAGTCGAGTCAGAATTCGAGTTCTCGACTCGATTCGCCAAGCAATCGAAAATGACATCAAATATCAAGATTTACTATTTTTGAATCTATTACGTCATTATATTTGAAAGATCTACATGCAACAAAGAAAACTATTTCTCATTTCTTTATTATCATCTTCTTGTTGTTTGCATTATCTTGTTGCATTATCAATAAAATACATTGCAAGATGTTTGATTCTGATAAGACATATGAATTATCAAGATCTTCGATCGAGAAAGAATTTAATTTCTCGATCATTCATTCATTTACTTTCAGTAATCTTCATTCTAATGACTTCGTAAGTCAAGATTCACGAAACATTAATCAGATTTTCATCGAAAAGAAATGAACTCTTCAAGAAGCGATAAATAGAATTCATTGCAATACTTCTCTTCTAATATTAAGAGAGAATAATTAGTACGTTAAGTGAAGTTCTGATATTAATGCTCAATTTCAACAATGATGATTACAAATATCTGTTGACAAAAGTATCATCAACAAAATTTAAAAAAAGATAGATAATTCACTTTGAGCTAAGAAGATTGAAGTAAATAGACAATTTGTTATGAATGTGTCAAAGATCAAACTCTAATCAATTCACAGTGAACGCTAGCGAGTTCACTGCGTATTGATTAGAGCTAGTCAACGATCTAGTCGAGAGCTGACCTAGATCTGACTCAGATTTGACTCAGATATGACTCAGCATCTTTTTTCTTCTTTAGCATCTTCTAATCTGTCACGATCCTAGCCTTGCCAGGCTCAGCCTTCTAGTCTTGCCAGGCCTATCCTCGCTCCGTCACCTTGACTAGTCCCTATTGGGCCTAGCGTCGGCTGAGGAACACACATATGTAGCCAGCTTCTTTTCTGTAGCTACCTTTCTTCCTTAGCATTTATCTTCTAGTTAAATGACACCCCTATCTGACTCGCTCTAGGCAGGCCCCTAACATTAGATAAATGCTCACCATCTACTATTCTGCTATCGAAACAATCTATTCAGTAAGGAAAATTTGCAAGGGATTCTTCAAATTTGCACCATCATTTTAGGTCGCAAGGGATTCTTCGGTTCTACACTCATTTTCACCATTCTATCCGCAAGGAATTCTTCGAATAAAGCACCCAATTATTACCTGAAATTCACAAGAGATTCTTTGAATTTTCACTCATCAAAAAACATCAATTCAAAACATCAACCCCTCATCTACCCTTATCTCAACAACTTCTACCTTCTCTCATCATGACACGCGACGTCGAGCCAGTTGGGCCTCGAACAACTCGCCTGCTTAGAAGCACTGTCAATAGAAGAGTTTCACTTCTATTCATCGATGCTTCAGTCGAAGCTGAGAAAGCTGTCATTCTCTGAAACATAAACATCGAAGAACAACTGTTTCATTGAGTCAGCAATCAACTTGACGAAGTCATCAATATGCTGAACGAGCTTCGAAGTCAGCGAGACTTGACTCTACAACTCAATGAACACTGACTTCTCGTACAAGACGATCACAAAAAGAGAGCGAAACAACTAGAAGTCGCTTTTGATAAAAACGATGAGCTAGAGAAAAAGATCAATCAGCTACAAGGCGAGCGGTTGAACTTCAGAGCGAAACAACGTCAAGCTGATCGATCTATGATTCGTCAAGATACTCAGTCAGCTGAGCAACGAGTCAATCAGAAAGAAGCTTCTACGATCTCAGTTTCGATTCGTCGCTCTGAAGTTGAACGAAGCTCGACTTTCGAAGCTCGCTCTCAACGAGAATCTTCTACTCTATCTGATAACGAAAACGGGAACGATCATCACAAGTTCGTCAAGCTTCCGAATTCACTCATCTTCATCGAAACAGATGATTCTATCTGAGAGACATGAAACATCAAAATAGCTGACAAGCTCGATGTCAACGCGAATCATTATTCTACTGAAAAGATTCGTATTGTCTATGTGATTTTCAGACTAGAAGACGATGCTGATCAGCAAATCTATGCAAAGCGTCGTGTTGATGCTTTCTCACTCTATCAATCACTATCAGAGCTACTGAAACATCTGAAAGAAATTTACGAAGATCAGAATCTGATTCGAAAGTGTCGTCGCGAATACGTCGCTCTGAAGCAGCTCAACAAGCTCTTCAGCTCTTTCTATTCAGAATTCACTAGAATATTCAGCTTTCTGAACTACGACGATGTCACTCTGATGAACGACATTCAGAATAAAATCAACAATCGTCTTCAGAACGCGTTGTCAGTTTGTCTCATAGAGTTTAGCTCGCTTGATAAGCTCAAGATCTTTCTTCAAGATGTGAATAACAAACAACGAGTCAATTATCAGCTACGTGACGAGCAACGAACAGTCAAATCGATAGCAGCTTCGAAAAAACGTTTTGTTTCTTCGTCGACATCAGCTTCAATCTCGACTACTAGTGTTACGATCCTAGCTACGCACCTATGTTGGTAGCTATGTTGGTGGCTATGTTGATGACTATCGCCGGCCGCTCGCCGCTAGGCTATAGGGTTGTTCCGAGGCCAACCCTATTCAGGGTTAGCTTATGTTCTCCTGAGTCATATAGATAGCCGGCTCTTCCCTTCTAGATACTTTCCTTCCTTAGCATTTATATACTCGTTACATTACACCCATATGACTCGCTCTATGCTGGCCCCTAACAACTAGCTAGGTTCAACTCGCTACTTTTTCCACTCTCGAATCTGAATGATCAAGAATGTCAATCATCTGCTTCAACTGTAAAGTATCGAGTCATCTTTCAAAGAACTGTTCTCATCTGAAGACTAGTACTTTGACATCTCGTGCATTCATTTCTCGCCTCAATGAGATCATCATGCCGAAAGAAGAGAAGGAATTATTTACAGAGAAATCGAAGAATGAGGCAAAAAACTAGTGACTTTCATCAAAGATGCGATGAAAGATATGTTAATTTCTTCAACAACGAGCAGCTCAAATGATCTCTTTGCTTCAAAATCTTTGACTATTGAATGTGTACTATCTAGCAATGAAATTAGTTACTCATTAAAGTCATTGATTGACACTGAAGCAGCTGACTATTCGTTCATTGATGAATTAACCGCGCAGAATGTTTGTGATCATTTGCAAATTGAATCTTTATCTTTAATCAAGCTCAAATCAATAAGAAGATTCAATGATCATTATGCAAAAAAGCTCATTATTCATGCGATTTATTCGAATCTAACTGTTCAAGATCATATGAAACGTTTCGCTTCTATGCTGATCACTCGATTAGATCAACATCAGATGATTCTCGGAAAAACATGAATGAACAAAATCGAGATGACTATTGATATGAGAGACGATCGCCTTCAATTTTCTAGTTCCGAAGCTCATATCAAAGATTCTATCAAAGCTCATTCGACTGTTCTTTCGAGCAAGAAAATCGCGATAGAACAGAAGAGTTCAATCTCTACTCAAATACTAAAGAGATCTACTTCTTCTGTCGTCACTCGACTCAGCGAGAAGTCATCTTCATTCAGTAAAATCGTGAAACCATCTAATTCAGTCAACTTCGCTTCGTCTTTCGATTCAATGAACATAGCAATGATAGAGGCTGCAGCATATAGATCACTAGTCAAACGATCGAATGTGACTACTTTCGCGATTATCGTCACGAAAATCGATCGACTTCTAAAAACAGCTAGAAATAAACTCGAAGATGTAAATCTACAAGAGGTTTCACACGAAGAGATCTTGAAAGAAGTCAAAGCTAAGCTTTCTTCGAAATATCATGACTATCTAGACGTGTTTGATCGAGCGATGACTGATCAACTATTCTCTCATCGCTTCTACGATCATAAAATTGAGTTGATCGACGAGAAAACATCTTCTCGAAGTCGTCTCTATCATATGTCTGACTACAAGCTTCAAAAGATGAAGAATTATCTGATCGAGCATCTGAATAAAGACTTTATATCTTCTAGCTCAGCTTCATACGCTTCGCTCATACTATTCGTCGAAAAGAAAGACGATAGCTTGCGTTTCTGTGTAGACTACAGAAAGCTCAATGCTTTGATCAAACGAGATCGCTATCTCTTATCGCTAATAGACGAAACTCTCGCTCGTATTCAAGGTAGCAGGTACCTGACTCGATTGAACATCATTGTCGCCTTCAACAAACTGCGTATGCATTCAAGCAGCGAAGATTTGACTATCTTTATCATCTCTTTTGATTTCTACAAATATCACGTGATGTCTTTCGAATTAATTAACGGCTCGACTTTCTATCAACATTATATGAACGACGTGCTATTTGACTATCTTCATCAGTTTTGTCAGATCTATCTAGATGACATTATCATCTACAGCAAAACACTGAAGAAACATAAGCGACACGTACGATTAGTTCTACATAGACTACGAGAGACTGACCTTCAGATGAATATAAACAAATGCGAGTTTCATGTTCAGAAGATCTTCTTTCTGAAACTATTGCTATTCATCGAAGAACTAAAGATGAATCTCAGAAAAGTACAAGCAGTAGTCGAATGATCTACTTCTACAAATCTCACTCAGATGCAGTTCTTCGTCGACTTCTGCAATTTCTATCGACGTTTTATAAAGAACTTTTCGAAGATTGTTCGTTCTCTGATTCGACTAACTCAAAAAGAGATGATATTTGAATGAAATCAAGCTTGTCAAACGATCTTTGATCATATGAAGAAACGAATGACTGAAGTCTTTATTCTTCGTCATTTTGATCAGAATAGAAAGACTATTCTTGAAACAGACTCATTCGACTACGTCAACGATGACATACTTTCTCAGTATGACGACGAAGAAACATTGCATTCGATGATCTACTACAGCAAGAATCTGAGCTTCGCTGAGTGCAATTACGAGATCTATGACAAGAAACTACTAGCAATCATTCGTGCCTTCGAGCATTGACGACCTGAGCTGAAATTGACTGAGCTACTCATCAAGATGTTCACTGATCATCAAGCTTTAACGTCATTAATGAAAGATAAAGAGCTAAGTAGACGTCAAATGCGCTGAGTACAAAAGCTCGTCGACTTCAACTTCAAAATCATGTATCGTTCAGGCAAACAAAACATCAAAGTCGATGCATTGACTCGTTGAGTCGATTCAGTTTCTAGAAGTTTCGAGAATGAACAATGTCGCTATCAGCGAACTACGATTCTCACGTCGAATCGAATGAAAATCGCTGATCTAGGAGAGAAAGAGAACGATGAATCAATTTATCGATTGATTCTAGAAGCTAACAGAATCAACGAGAATTGTATTCTACTTCGTGAAGTCGTATTAAAAGATGAAGCTCAATACGAAGGTACTAAATTAAGGGATTGCCGAGTTCAGAACGAAATACTATATCGAGATGATCTTCTATGAGTTTTCTTCGATGAGCATCTTCAAATGAAGCTAATTCGAGAAGTTCACGATCAATCTTCTATTGATCATTCCGAAATTCTCAGAACGATGAAGATCATAAGAAGGTACTACTATTGATCTTCAATGCGAAAGACAATAGATCGATATATTCGAAACTGCTACATTTGTCAGCGATCAAAGACTTCTCGAGATAAATTCAATGAACTACTACATTCTCTATTCATACTTGAACAGCAATGAAAGAACATAGTCATGAATTTCATCATCGACTTATCTTCTTCGAAAGGCAAAAACGTCATACTAACAGTGATATGTAGACTGTCAAAGAAACGACATTATATTTCTTGCTTCACTG
>JAABUI010000231.1_pt1 | contig 64865 bp, 65 predicted proteins | sample 5559111 | NCBI WGS metagenome assembly JAABUI01 (sample SAMN10711870, study PRJNA513365) | rock metagenome | isolation source: Antarctica rocks | place: Antarctica: Victoria Land, Buttleship Promontory | reverse complement strand
CGCGGGGCCAACCCAGGACGTAGTGCGCGAGCTCGGGTTGCTTGCGGACATCCTGAACACTTCCGGTCATCCCATCGGGTCGCCAGAAGGCCGCCGCAACAAGCATCTCGGCGAGGAAGGAGGCATCAGCCGGACTGGCCGGTCGAACGTGGACAGGCACAGGGTTAGCGTGCCCCACGCTTGACCGGTTGCCGATCGATGCTCCTATGGATGTCAAGGGAGCCGGAACCGCTGTTGTGCGGCTTGGCGGGTGGTGCTCAGCACGGTCCCGATGGCGGCCCAGGTGATGTGGTGCTGGCGGGCGCGAAGGACGGCTGAGGTGAGCTGTTCGGTGGCCGTGTTGAGTTGGTCGTTGGCGTCGGTGAGCAGGCCGAGGGGGTCGGGTTCAGTGACGGGTAGTCGCCGGGGAGCAAGTCCTTTCCCGAGGGTGCTGCGCTGCTGGGCGCAGGCTGAGCACAGGCTCGTCGTGCCGTAGGCGATGGTCGCGGTGAGCTGGCAGTCGGGGCGCTGCTGGGGTCGGTAGGCGTAGTGACAGCGGGTCGTGGCTGCGGACACGTCAAGCCGCCGTTGACAGGGCCGCGGTGGTCGCAGGGGGCTGTCGACGGCGCCCGCGGTGAGTGCGGTGAACATCTCCCGGGCGACGTAGCGTTTGAGGCAGCGGATGATTTCGCGTTTGGACAGTCCTTGCTGGGTGCGTCGCTCGGCGTAGGCGCGGGTGCGCCGGTCGTAGCGCAGCCGGCCGAGCACGACGATGTAGAGGGCGTTGTTGGCGGCGCGGTCACCGCCGCGGTTGAGGCGATGACGGTGGGTCCGCCCGCTGCTGGCTGGCACGGGCGCGACCCCGCACGGGTGCGCAAAGGCGGACTCGGAGTGCAGTCGCTCGGGGTTGTCACCAGCGCTGACGAGCAGTTGCCCAGCGACCTCGACGCCGACGCCGGCCAGCGCGAGGAGCTGGGGCGCGGCGACGGTCACCAGCGTCGTGAGCTCGGCGTCGGCGTCGGCGATCTCTTCGCTGAGGTGCTGGTGGCGGCGGGCGAGGCGACGCAGCGCAGCCTTGGTCGCCTGCTCAGGGTCGGTGAGCTCCTCGGTCGGGCGCAGCCGGGCGCACGTCGCGAGGAGCGTGGTGGTGCTCAGGTGCCGCAGCTGTTCCCGCAACGCGGCCGGGGCCGTGATCAGCAAGGACTTGAGCTGGTTGATGGCCTGGCTGCGGGCCTTGACCGCGCCGCTGCGGGCCACCCGCAGCGTCCGGATCGCCTCGACCCGTCCATCGCGTGACTTCGGGGTGCCGGTCGCCGTCCCGGCCAACGCGGCCCGCGCCGCGGCATAGGCGTCCAACGGGTCGGACTTGCCTCGGGCACGGCGGGCCTTGCGGTCGGGCCGGTCGACCTCGACCACCGAGACGCCTTCGGCCCGCAGGTAGCGGGCCAGTGCGGCGCCGTAGGCACCGGTGCCCTCCACCCCGACCAGTCCCAGGTGGCCGTGTCCGCGCAACCACCTCAGCAGTGCCCGGTAGCCGCCCGGGGTGGTGGGAAACTCCTGGTCGCCGAGCTGGCGACCAAGCTGGTCGAGCGCCGCCACATGGTTGGTCTGTCCGTGGGTGTCCACACCGCCTGTGACAGAACCCGTCGTCGGGGTCATGCTGGTCATCGCCGTCCTCTTCCGCTCGCGTGGATGGGTTCAGCACGCAACGGCCGGGCGAGGCGGACAAGACAGTGACGGGCGCCTCTCGCACAGGCGCTATGAGGTCACGCCACCCGGCCGTTCGCGCGCCATACGGCACCGCCCACCAGGCCGACGAATCGATCCAAAGACAGCAAGTTCGCGTCAGTCTATCGGCGGGTCAGACCCAGTGCGCGGGGCCAAGTACATCCTCACTGTCTATCGGAACGGTCCCAAGAGCCACCGCGCCCCGGTCGGCTGGGACTCGACCGGCGGCGAGCGGTCCGCGTGCGGGCTGCCGTGCACCAGTCACAGCCCGCCTACACCGCCGCCATCGGCACCGAGGAAGAGGCCGTGACGAGGACCGCCTGCGGTGAAGCGTTCGAGGCGAGCGGCATCGGACCGCAGGAACTCGACCTGGTGGAGCTGCACGACGCGTTCGCAGTAGAGGAGCCGATGTACCTCGAGGCCATGGGGGTCTGCGCGCCAGGCAAGGCCCTCGAAGACCTCGAGAACGGGCAGCTGGACATCGGTGGCCGCGTCGCGGTCAGCGCATCGGGGGGACTCCTCGCGATGGGCCATCCCGTCGGGCCGACCGGGGTCGGGCAGGTGTGCGAACTGACCCGTCAACTGCGTGGCGAGGCCGGACCCCGCCAACACGCACGGTCGCGCCAGGCACTCGCCCACATGGTCGGCGTCGGAGGTGTGTGCACCGTGCACGTGCTCAGCGCCCCGGGCCAGTCATGACAACTTCGAACGAGCACCAGTGCCCTTCGAAGCCCTGCCCGCGGTGGTCGATGCCGTCGGTGATGGCCTTGAGGTCCACCTCGACACCGGCGTCATGTCGGGCAACGACATCGTCGCCGCCCTTGCCCATGGAGCCGACTTCGTCTGGATTGGCCGCGCATACCTTTACGGGCTCATGGCGGGAGGGCGGCTGGGCGTCGACCGGCAATCAAGATCCTGCGCTCCGAGGTCGAGCGCAGCATGCACCTGCTGGGCGTCACCTCCCTCGACCAGCTCCAGCCCTCCCACGTCCGACTCCTTCCCCGGTAGCTCACCGGATCCATCACGAAAGGCATTGCGCATGCTCAACACCCCACTGACCACCATGCTCGGTGTACGGCACCCCATCGTCTGCGGGGGAATGACCGGTCTCGGCACTGCTGATCTCATCGGGGCTGTCGCGAACGCTGGGGCACTCGGCTTCCTCACCGCCCTGACCCAGCCCACACCCGAGGACCTGGTCACCGAAATCCAGCGGACGCGGGACGTGACCGACCAGCCGTTCGGGGTCAATCTGACGTTGCTCCCGACACTGCAACCGGTGCCCTACGACGAGTACCGCGCGGCCATCGTCGAGTCCGGCGTCACCGTGGTGGAGACGGCGGGTTCCAGTCCCGTCGATCACCTGCCGGACTTCCAGGCGGCCGGGATCACTGTCATCCATAAGGCGACGTCTGTCCGGCATGCGTTGTCGGCGCAGCGGATGGGCGTCGACGTCGTCAGCATCGACGGGTTCGAGTGCGCCGGGCATCCCGGCGAGGACGACGTCCCCGGCCTCGTGCTCATCCCTGCGGCGGTCGACGCCCTGGACATCCCGGTGATCGCCAGCGGCGGGTTCGCCGACGGCCGCGGTCTCGTGGCGGCCCTGGCGCTCGGAGCCTGCGCCGTCAACATGGGCACCCGCTTCATGGCGACCCGGGAGGCCCCGATCCATCCGAACGTCAAATCGCAGATCGTCGCCAACGACGAACTCGACACGGTCCTGGTGTTCCGCAACCTCGCGAACACGGCACGGGTGGCTCGCAACGCGATCTCCGAGGAGATCGCTGCCATCGGCCGTGATCCTGAGTCGACGTTCCAGGACGTCGCCCATCTGGCCTCCGGCGCGCGCGGCAGGTCAGAGGTCCTCGCCGCCGGGAACATGAGCGGAGGCATGTGGTGGGCCGGTCAGGTCCAGAGCCTGATCCACGACGTCCCTTCGGTCGCTGAGATGGTCGCCGGCGTCGTCGACGAGGCGGCCGACATCATCAGCAATCGACTTTCGGGGCAGGTAGCCGATGCCGCCTAGGAATCGACGCGACGCCCCGCCGCCCATCCCTGCCCATCGGATTGCACGACGGGCCACAGGCACAACCGCGGCCCCACCGCAGAGTGACCCGGCCGATCACAGCCCGATTGACACCGATTCCTACCTATTCTCAAAGGGAAGGCACAACACATGCGCTGGATAATCAACGGTGACACCCACACGCTCGAGGTGGATCCTCGAACATCCCTGCTGGACCTCCTGCGTGACTACCTCGGTCTCAGCGGGACCAAAAAGGGCTGCAACCAGGGTGCCTGTGGCGCCTGCACGGTGTTGGTGGACGGCACCCGGATCAACGCTTGCTTGGCACTGGCCGTCCAGTACGAGGGCCGCGAGATCACCACGATCGAGGGCCTCGGCGCCACCGACGACCTGCACCCGATGCAAGCAGCCTTCATCAAGCACGACGGATATCAGTGCGGTTACTGCACGCCCGGGCAGATCTGCTCCGCCGTCGCGATGCTGGCCGAGGCCGAGCACGGCGTCCCAAGTGCCGTCAGCGGTGACCTGCGCGCCGATCGCGTCGAGCTCGATGAGACCGAGATCCGTGAACGCATGAGCGGCAACCTGTGCCGCTGCGGCGCCTACAACGGCATCGTCGCCGCCATCCGCGACGTGGCAGGGACAGGAGGCCCCAAGTGATTCCCTTCCGGTACGAGCGATCCGGCGAGCGGCGCGCCTCGGTCGCGCTTGCAGCCCAAACACCAGGAACGAAGTTCCTGGGCGGCGGCACCAACCTTCTCGATCTCATGCGGGAGGGGATCGAGACGCCCGCAGCACTGGTTGACGTCGCGGGACTTCACCAAGATGTCGAAGTCGGCAGTGACGGCCGCCTGATGATCGGCGCCGGTGTCACCAACACCGAGCTGGCCACGAACCGCACCGTCCGAGAGCGCTTCCCGGTGCTCGCCCAGGCGATCCTGGCGGGTGCGTCGGGGCAGATCCGCAACGTGGCAACCGTGGGCGGCAACTTACTGCAGCGCACGCGGTGCCACTACTTCTACGACGACGCCGCGCGCTGCAACAAGCGGGACCGCGGCTCCGGCTGTGATGCGATCGAGGGGATGAACCGGGGACACGCGATTCTCGGGGCCTCACCCTCCTGCGTGGCCACCCATCCCTCGGACATGGGCGTCGCGCTGGTCGCCCTCGACGCCGTCGTGCACATCGAGGGGACGGACGGTCCCCGGACCCTTCCGCTCGTCGATCTGCATCGGCTGCCCGGGGACCGACCCGACATCGAGACGACACTGCGGCCGGAGGACCTGATCACCGCGGTGGAGGTGCCCGACGCGGCGACCGCGCGTCGTTCGACCTACCGGAAGGTCCGCGACAGGTCGAGCTACGCCTTCGCTCTGGTCTCCGTGGCCGCTGCGGTGGACGTCGCCGACGGGCAGGTCCGCGACGTCCGCCTCGCCCTGGGCGGGGTGGCGCCCAAGCCGTGGCGCGCCCACGCTGCCGAGGACGCCCTGCGCGGTATGCCGGCGACGGAGGACGCCTTCCGGGCCGCTGCGCAGGCCGAGCTCGAAACTGCCGAAGGTCTGAGCGGCAACGCGTTCAAGATCGAGCTGGCCACGCGGCTCATCTCGTCGACCCTTCTCGACCTGACCGAAGGAGCATCGTGATGGGCACCACTAGCGAGACTGCGACCGACACACGGCGGCAGACGGCGATCGTCGGGACATCCGTGCCACGCGTGGACGGGCCGCTCAAGGTCACCGGCGGTGCACGCTTCGCGGCCGAGGTGCCCATGGAAGGGCTTACCTACGCCGCCGTCCTGTACAGCTCGATCGCACGGGGTGAGGTCAGCGGGATCGACACGACCCGGGCGGACGCCGCACCGGGCGTTGTGCTGACGATGACGTATCGGAACGCACCTCGGATGGCCGCGCCGCCGCAGATCATGGTCGATCCTGACGGCGCCGCGCTCAGCAACCTACCGGTGATGCAGGACGCGGAGGTGCACTGGAACGGTGAACCTGTCGCCCTTGTTCTGGCGGAGACGCAGCCGCAGGCGGACCACGCCGTCTCGCTGATCGACATCTCCTACGTCGAGTGGGCGACCCACACCTCCTTCGACGCAGCGAAAGGGGCGGCCGAGTGCCCCGACAACGTCCTCGGCGAGGCGGCTGAGATCGCGCTCGGCGACGCCGAAGGGAGCCTCGCCGCGGCCGAGCACGTCGTCGACGCCATCTATCGGACACCCCGGCACAGCCACGCGACGATGGAGCTGCCCGCCGTGACCGTGGCGTGGGAGGGCGACACCGTCGTCGTCCACGACAGCTCGCAGGCCCTCAACCTCACGCAGGCGACGCTCGCGCGGGTCTTCGGTATCGAGGTAGCCGACGTCCAGGTGCTGTCGCCCTTTGTCGGCGGCTCCTTCGGAGGCCGAACGGTGTGGAGCCACCACCTGCTGGCGTGCGCAGCGGCCAAGCTCGCAGGCCGACCGGTCCGCCTGGCCCTGACCCGCGAGGGGGTATTCAGGAGCACCGGCGGGCGGACATTGACTGAACAACGTGTAGCCCTTGGTGCGGCGACCGACGGGCGCCTGACATCGCTCATCCACACCGGCACGGCAGCGATGAGCTTCAAGAACATCTGGCCTGAGCAGTTCACCTTCCCGGCACGTCATCTCTACGCCGCCGACACTATGCTGCTGACCCAGAAGGTGGTCGAGCTCGACGTCGTCGCCAACACCGCCATGCGCGCGCCCGGCGAATCCATCGGGACCTTCGCGCTGGAATCTGCGGTCGACGAGCTTGCCACCGCGATGCGACTCGACCCCATCGAACTGCGCCGCCGCATCGAGCCCACCAATGACCCGACGACCGGCCAGCCCTTCTCCTCCCGCAACTACATCACCGCCTGCGAAGTGGGCGCGAAGCGCTTCGGTTGGTGGGACCGCGACCCGCAGCCACGCAGCCGGCGCGACGGTGAATGGCTGGTCGGCCAGGGCATGGCAGGGGTCTACTACCCCTACTACCGGATGCCAGGCGGCACCGTCGGCCTGCGCCTGAGCGTCGAGGGCCGCGTGGTCGCCAGCTGCGCGGGTCACGAGATGGGTATGGGCACCGCGACCGTGCAGGCGCAGCTCCTAGCCGATCGACTCGGCTTGCCGGTCGACTGCGTCGCCTTTGAGTACGGCGATACCGACGCACCACCGACCGCGTTCGCGACCGGGTCGTCGCAGACCGTGACCACAGCGGCCGCGATGGATGCCGCTGCCGAGACGCTGACCGCCGAGCTGCTGAGACTGGCCGGAGACGACTCGCCGCTCACCGGCCTCTCCGCGCACGAAGTCGAGGCCCGCGACGGGAGCCTGTGCAGCCGGTCCAACCCCGCCCGCACCGAGAGTTTCAGCGCGATTCTGGCCCGGGCCGGACAGCGGGAAGTGCGCTCTACGGCTTCAGCCGCCGAGCCGGACGAGATGGCCAGGTACTCCATGCACTCCTACGGGGCGCACTTCTGCGAGGTCCGCGTCAGCGCCGTCACAGGCGAGGTCCGAGTCACCCGCTGGCTGGGCTCCTTCGATATCGGGCGGGTCGTCAATCCCAGGACCGCGGCGAGCCAGTTACGAGGCGGCATCATCATGGGCCTAGGTCTCGCCCTGACCGAGGAGATGCTCTTCGACGACCGCACTGGGCGGATCGTGAACCCTTCACTCGCGGAGTATCACGTCCCAGTGCATCTCGACGTGCCCGAGATCGACGTGATCTGGACCGACCTCCCCGACCCGCAGAGTCCCTTCGGTCTCCGCGGAGTGGGGGAGATCGGCATCACTGGCGTCGGTGCCGCAGTAGCCAACGCCATCCACCACGCCACCGGCGCCCGCCTACGTGACCTGCCCTTCACCCCCGACAAGCTACTTGCAACAGGCCATTGACAGCTCTTCGTACTTGCGGTGGGAGCTCACCTCAGGTTGGGGTGGCTGAGGCCGCCGCCGATGAGCAGCATCCGGAGTCGGTAGTTGCCGCGGTTGCGGAAGCCGCGGGCGATGCGCCGGTGTAGCTCGATGAGCCCGTTGATCGCTTCGGTACCTCCATTGCTCGCCCCGTGGGTGGCGAAGTAGGCCAGGAACGCGGTCTTCCACTTGGCCAGGGTGCGGCCCAGGCGGACGATCTCGGGGATCGGGCAGCCGGGGAACGAGGCGAGAATCTTCTCCGCCAGCCGACGCCCGCGGCGGGGGTGGGCTGGTGGTAGACCGCGCGCGGGACCTGGGCGCACTGCCAGGCCACGTGCACCTCATCGTGGGCGGGGTGGGCGGCGATCGCCATGTCGAGTCGGGCTCGTTGCCGGTCGGTGACATTCTCGGCTCTTCGCAGCCAAGCGTGGTGAGGGGGGGTGACACGGTTGCTGCCCTGGGCTTAAAGTCGGTTCTGGGGCCTCAGGATTCGTGTGGTATGTGAACACGAAAACGTCGAGCGCTGCTGCGTGGGAAACTGCGCCCGGCGGGGCGCGGAGACGTGGAGGAGCAGCGGTGGAACGAGTGGTGTGCCGGGAGTTCGCGGAGCCGGCGACGGTCGAGCTCTCGACGGAACCGACGCCGGAGCCCGGCCCCGGCGAGGTGCTCGTCGAGGTCGAGGCCTCCGGCGTCAGCTTCGTCGACGGCCTGATCGCACAGGGCCGTTACCAGGTGCGCCCACCGCTGCCTTACACGCCGGGCTCGACGGCCGCGGGACGGGTCGTCGCGGTGGGCCACGGGGTGCGGACACCAGCCGTCGGGGACGCCGTCGTCGCCCTGCTCACCGCGTTCGGCGGGTTCGCCTCGCACCTCGCGCTGCCGGCCGAGGCGATCGTCCGGGTCCCCGATGGGGTCGCCCCGGAGATCGCGGCGACGTCGCTCGAGAACTACTGCACGCTGGTCTTCGGGGTGACGAACCGCGTCACGGTCCGGCCCGGTGAGTGGGTGGTGGTGCTCGGGGCCGGAGGCGGGATCGGGCTGGCCGCGGTCGACGTCGCGCGCGGGCTCGGCGCGCGGGTGGTCGCAGTTGCGTCCTCGTTGGAGAAGCGGGACGCGGCGACCTCGGCCGGGGCCGAGGTCGCGATCGACTACACCGGCCTCAAGGACCGGATCCGCGAGGTCACCGGCGGCGGTGCGGATGTGGTGATCGACCCGGTTGGCGGACCGTCGGCGGAGTCGGCGCTGCGCGCGCTCGGCAGCGGCGGGCGGTTCTGCGTGCTGGGCTTCGCCTCCGGTGACATCCCCCGACTGCCGGCGAACATCGTGCTGCTGCGCAATCGCTCGATCGTCGGCGTGGACTGGGGCGACTGGGCGCGGGGCGACCAGGCCGCCGCCCGCGAGCTGGTCGTCGACGTGCTGGGTCGGGTCGCCCGCGCCGAGCTGCACCCGCCCCAGCCGCAGGTGCTCCCGCTCGCCGACGCGTCGAAAGCCCTGCAGCTCTTCGCCGAACGCGCGGTCACCGGCAAGATCGCGCTGCGACCCGCGGCCCGACGCCGCAAGCTCTGACGCAGGCCAGCAGACAGCGGGAACTCGCTCGTCGACCTCTCCGCTTTCGCCGATGAATGCGAAAGCATCTTGGGATGCCTTGTCGATGTGGTGAGCGATGATGCGCTCGTCGGCGCGGTCGGGCGACGCATCATCGCCGAAGCGGTACCGCTGTAACCGACGATCCGCGAGATCAGCAGGTGACGTCGAGGGTGAGGTTGCCTGCGGTGGTCGAGGGGCCGGTTTCGGTCAGCGCGGTGTCGACGTGCAGGTGCGCACCGTCGACGAGATAGGTGCCGGCCGCGAGGTCGTTGCGCTGCTCGACGCCTACATCGACGAAGTGCAGGTTCGCGTTGCCGGGGGTGAGGATCACCGTCAGGGTGGCTGTTCCTGCCGTCAACGCCAGCGTCGTGTCGGTTTTGGTGTCGTGGGCGCAGGTGCCGGAGGCGGGTGAGGTGATGGCACCGAGCCCGCTGTAGGCCACGGTGACGGTTCCGGCGGCTGGCCCGGCGGGCAACGTCGCTGCCCGGAGGGCCACCTCGGGGCCTACCGGAACCGCCGGTGCCGCCGGCCCCGGAGCCTTTGGCGGTGCGGCGGGGGATGGTGGAGCTGCTGGCGGTGCCGCGTTGGGTGCGCCCGGTTGTGGTGCAGTGCTTTGTGGTGCGACGCCGGGCACCGGACCGGTGCTGGGTGCTGCCGGGACGGGGCTCGAGTAGCCGGGACCAGCGACGGCGGTGGGTGGTGGTGGAGTGGTCGAGCTCGCTGCGGGGCCCGGTGTGGCATTCGCGCCGCCGTCCACAGTGGTACTCGCCGCCGTGGACTGCGGCGAGGTCGGACCCGGAGCTGGTCCCGGTTGCGCGGTGCACGCCGTCAGGACCAGCAACCCGAGAACGGACAGTCCGACCCGTCGCCTCATCGTGTGGCGGTGGGTGCCGCGGGGGCAGTGGTACGCGCCGGTGTTGGGGTGGCTGTCGGTGTCGGGGTGAGCGCGGCGGGTGCCGCAGTGGGGCCACCGGTGACGGCACCCGTCGCCGTGTTCACAGTGAGTGAGCCGCCCTGGAAGTCGACCCGCGTGCCACCGGGCACGGCGTAGGGGTCGCTGATCGGGAATCCCAGTGATCCGGCCTCTGCTCCCCGCCCGCGGTAGGACGCCAGGATCGGTGCGTTGATCGAGTGAGTGCCGGTCGTCGGAGACCAGTAAATCGCACCGTTCTGGAAGGTGCTCATCCGACCGCCGGAGGCAGCGTTCTCATCGCTGGTCGGGTACCCGAGTGCGCTGCGCTCCCACCCTTGAGCTGCCCACTTGTCGCGAATGGCACCGTGCACCGAGAAGGCGCCGGTGGCCGGGGTCCAGTAAATGGATGCCCCGTCACCGCCGGTGAAGTGGTTGTAGCGCCCCACCCCGTCCGGGGTGCCGGACTCGTCGGTGGTGGGGTATCCCACGACGCTGCGCTCCCACCCGAGGGAAGACCAGTGATCTTGGATGGCACCGTGCGCCGACTGGGCGCCGGTGGCCGGGGTCCAGTAGATGGAGCCGTCGCTCTGGAAGTGGTTGTATCGACCCACTCCGTCCGGGGTGCCGAGCTCATCGGTGGTCGGGTAATGCAGGAAACTCTGCTCGTACCCCTTGTTCGCCCAGGAGTCCCGGATGGCCCCGAGGATCTCGTGCGCGCCGCTGGCCGGGGACCAGTAGATGGAGCCGCGCTGGAACAGGGTGAACACCCCGGAGTGGTCGAAGATGGGGTTCTCGTTGCCCAGCGGGAGCCCCACCGGACTGTTCATTCCGCCGAGGGCGTACCAGTCGTCGGCGATGGCCCCCTGGACGCGGGGGATGATGCGCTCCGGGTACATCGCACTGACGGAGGTGCTCAACGATTGCGTGGTGTGGTTCGAGTCGCCGTTGGTGCGGTTCTCCTGGCCGAGTTCGACCAGGATGTAGCGGTTGTCGTTGCCGATGATGCCGGTGGTGTGGTTGTAGCGCTGGCCGTTGACGTCCATCCAGCCCTGCTTGACTCCGAGGGTGCGCTCGTCGGGCAGCCCGGTGGGGATCCCGAACCGCTGGTAGTACCCGTCGGTGCCGTAGGTGGTGGACTGCCGCAGGTCGTTGACGATCGTGTTCTGTGCCCAGCCGGGCAGCCCACAGCACCCGCCGAGCATCCCGTTGTAGTAGGCGGCGATGTTGGAGGCGGTGATCGTGGTCAGACCCCAGAAGCCGGGGTTGATCGGTGGTGCGACCTCGCGCAGGCCGTACCGGTCGGCGACGCGCCGGACGATGTCCGGGCCGCCGCCGATGGTCCAGAAGTGGTTGGCGGCGTTGTCGTCGGAAGACCGCAGCATCAGGTCGAACTGGCCTTGGTCGTTGGGGCTCAGCGCGTTGCGGTACAAGATGTCGTTGGCGATGAACAGCTTGACGATGGAGGCCGAACCCGTGCCGGTGTGCGCGGCGGGACCGTTGTCCCGGTACTCCCCGGTCACCCGGTCGATGTAGGCGATACCGACTGTCGTGCCTCGCTGATTGGCGGCGACAGTGCCGGTGTTCACCCTGTCCTGGGTGCCGTTGAATGCCGCCGCCGGGCCGGCGCCGAGCGCGAGTCCCCCGGCGAGCAGTGCCGCGGTGACGAGGGCAGCACGCAGGCGTCCCGTTCGTCGGGGGCGCGCCACGGTGTGGGTGATTTTTGGGTGTGTCTGCACGGCCGCGCTCCTCGTTGCTGGGTGGGCGCGCTCAACGTATCGCGGGTTTGCCCGGTACCCGTGCAGTCGTTGAACACGGTCGACACCGGGGTGGCCGCACACATCATGGCCATGCTCACACCCGAAGAAGTAATGGCCGCCCAGCAGGCCGACGCCCAGCGAGACCGTGTCGAAGCGGACAAGCAGTTCGCAGGCGCTGTGGATTACATCAGCCAGTCGAACAAATGCAACGATGATGTCGGGCTTCTACTTGTCGCTCGAGCCCAGGTCCACGCCACACTGGCGCTGGCTGCTGCAACCATGGCTCTCGGTCCGTACCAGTGAGCGCCTTCACCATCGGGGTGCGTGGCTGCCAGCACCTCGGCTACGACGCCGCCGGCTATCGGCGCTCCCGCACCACCGGGTGGGGGATGCGGGTCACCGACGGCCACATCGCCCACGCACTGGGTGCCCAGTCCATGCTGGACGCCGAGGTAGACGTCGTCGTCGACGGGGGCGACCTGTTCCACTGGGCCCGGCCGATGGCCCGCGACATCGACGCCGCGCTGCGCACCGATGACCTGCTGGCCGCTGCGGGCATCCCCCGTTTCGGCAACACCGGAAACCACGACGCCAGCATCGGCCTGGACCTGGCGGCCTCAGCGGTCATGCACCGCCCCGAGCTCGGCTTCCGGGCGGTGTACCCCACCACGAACCGCGCCGGGCAGGGGGTGGGCCCGCACCCCGGCTTCTACGAGATCCACCACCCGGCCGAGGGAATCGCGTTGCACATCGTCAGCCACTACGGGCTGGACCCGGCACTGTCCGATCAGGGCATCGTCATCGACCCCCGTCCGGTGCCCGGCATGGTCAACCTGCTCATCGCGCACGGCATCACCGTGTTGGAGGAGAAGTTGTACCGGGTCCTGGACGCGCACGGTGAGCCGCGCACCATCCCGGTGGACTGGTTCAACCGGGGCTTCGACGCGCACCCGATCTCCGATTTCCACACCATGGGCGGGGTCACCGGCCGCGAGTCCGGTTCCGGGTGGGTGGCCTACACCGGGTCGGCGGTGCGCCGCGGGTTCTCCGACGAGGCCTGCACTCGAGGCTGGCTGAAAATCGTCGTGGACTCCTCGGGCGTGACGTACGAGCCGCAGGTGTGCTGGCAGCGCCCGCAGTTCGACCTGCCCGTCATCGACGCCAGCTCCCGTTCAGTGGATGACATCGCCTCGATCATCGAAGCGAACGTGGCCGGTGTGACGTTGGTGGACGACGAGACTGCTGAGCTGACCGGTGATGGTGGGGCGATCGTGCGCCAACGGATCCGCAACGCCACCCCGGCGCAGCGGGCGGGGGTGCGTTCGATGGACTCCCGTTTCCGCAACCTGGCATCGGAGGCGATCTGGTGGGGGCTGCATTTCCCACTTGTCCCCTCTGCTGCCCCCGTCCCGACCCGACCCGGTTCGACCGCCCCCGGTTTGGGGGTTCGGCGGACGAACTTTGCGGGCGAGCTGAAACAGCGCGGTGACCGGTTGGCTGCGGCGCTGAACCTGCCGATCCAGATGCGGGCGGTGGCGTTGGCGGGGGCTACCACGATCACCGAATCCATCGTGGTCGAGGACACCACCGCGGAACGGGAATCGAGTTGATCGCGGGTGGGCCGCACACACCACCGGTAGGCGCGTACCCCGAACGTACTGATTAGCAGGAGATGGATGTCATGAAGCCCCCCGAGAAGGCGACCAGCGCGGACGCCACCGTGGACCGGGCCACCGAGGTGGCGCAGTCGGTGTGCTCGTGCACCTGCGAGCCGTACTGGGCGGATTACGGCCGTCGTGACCCACAGTGCGCGTGGCACAGCGGCGGGGGCGAAGAGATCGTGGACGCCCTCGTCGCCGCCGGCCTGATCGCCCTCCGCCAGGTGGTAGACGAGGCCGACCTGCGAGCGGTGCTGGACGAGTTACCCGATGACCCACGGCTCGGTGGGGCCGGCGACCGCCTCCGCGCCCTGGGCCGGCCCCACCGGCACCGAGGAGCAGCTGTGGGCGATGCACCGTCCGACGACGTCAAGTTCGAGCGTCAGCACCTGCGCGCACTCACCGACTGGATCGACCAGCAGACCCTGCCGCACGGGTTGCCCGCCGACGTCGCGGCGGCGCTGCAGGCGGGGTGCGACGCGGTCGATGGGGTGCGCTAGATCCTGACCTGTCACTCGGCGCACCCTCCCCGGTCAGCGGTTGCGGTGGGGCCGACCACCCTGCGCATCGCCCTGCCCCTGCCGTTGGACGTGGTGGCGTCGGTGACCGCCGCGATCGGGAAGCTGCACCCCGAAACCACAGTTGCTGCTCGCGCCGAAAGCCGGTTCGGCAGCGGGTGACCGGTCCGCGGCCGCACACATAGGGGTCATCAGCACGACGCGAGACAACCCTTTGGAGACACCGTGTGCATGGGCCGAACCCACGTATTGAGTTCCACCGCAATCGGTTTGGCGTGCGCCGCGCCGTTGGCCGGACACTTCATCGACCGCCCCATGCCCGTGGCGACCCTGTTCGCCTTCGCCGCCCTCGTCGGCGGCTACGGGGTGCTGCCCGACCTCGACCACCCCCAAGCCACCCTGGCCCGCACGCTCGGACCGGTCACCAAGGCCATCTCCCAGGTCGTGCACAGCCTCTCCGGCGGGCACCGCAAGGGCACGCACACCATCTGGATGGCGCTGCTCGTGGTCGGGCTCGTCACGGTGGCGGCAACTCAGTTCGGGCGCCCGGCGCTGATCCCGGTCGTGTTCGTCGGCTTCTACCTGTTCGCGATGATCCTGCGCCTCGCCCCACACCACCGTTCCGGGCGGGGTGAGATGGTCTACGCGCTCGAAGCCGGAGCCGCGACGGCCGCTGTTTACGAGTTCATCCCCGACTGGTGGTTCGTCCCCTTCGCGGCCGGTTTCGGGGTCCTCGGGCACATCGTCGGGGACATCCTGACCGTCGAGGGCGTGCCGATCCTGTACCCGCTGGCGAAGAAGTTCGTCGTCCGGGTGCCGCTGCTGGGCCGCACCGACTCCGCCCGCGAGCACGGCTTCGCGTGGCTGTTGGTGCCGGCGATCGCGTGGATGGCCTTCGCCATCGTGTTCGGCCATCAGTGGTGGGACGTCAGTTGGCTCACCACCCCGACCAGTGATTGGAAGGTCGCCGCGTTGCGGTGAGCGCCCCGATTCGTACCTTCACGCAAAGGATCCTCATGACCACCAACACCCAGTCAGGCGTCGAGGTCGGACCGACCACCCTGCGCATCGCCCTGCCCCTGCCGCTGGACGTGGCGGCCTCGGTGACCAGCGCGGTCGGCGCGCTGTACCCCGACGCCGTGATCGACACCACCGGTGGCAGCGACGAGCTGGTGTTCCGTTTCCCGCACGACTCCCGCTGCCGGACCAAGACGTCGGCGGCGAAGATCCGTGCGGCCAAGACGTACCTGCAGGAGGAGACCGAGGCCATGGTGCTCGGGTTTGCACCTGACGGGTCCTTTCGCACCGAGGCGCCCCGATACATTGCGGTGACGTTGGCGGCGGCCGCGCGGGCCGCGTTCGAGGATGAGCCGGCTGCGGAGAACTTTCTCGAGTTCAAGGTTCACGACGATGACACCGGGCAGTGCTTCGTCGTCACCGCCCGCCGCTCGGCAGGCAAGGAACCGGCCGAGCTGCTGGCGCAGGCACGAGAACAGATCGTCGCGCTCACCGCGGAACTTGAAAAATCCCGCGGTGGACACGGGTGACACAGCATCCGCCGGACACATCTTCGGCATGGGATCAACAAACTTCGAGAACGTCTACTACGGCGACTCAACGATGGCCGACGCTTACCGCGAACTGTGCGAGCAGGCGACCCGGGAGTACGGCGACGACCCGTACAACGGCACCATCGCCACCACCAACGGTGTCCGACTGCTCGTGGACACCCCGATGAGCGAACTCGCCGCGTTCAGGCTCGCCGGTGCGCACCTGGACGAGTTCACCAAGGGAGAGGCGTGCGGCGCCATCCCCCTTGTTGGCCGGGGGGAGGCCAAGACCTGCACCCGCACCGTGAAGGTCACCGTCGGTGGCCCCATCGACTACGAGTCGCTGCGCACCGCGGTGGAGGCCACCCTCACCGATGGTGAAGTGGCGGGCGATATTCACTGGAACTGGAACACCGGGTACACCGCGGTGGGTTCGGACCTGCCGCTGCCGGTCGTCAAGACCAAGATCGTGGCCGCGGCCACCGACGGCGCAGCGGTCACCACCTACACCGTGCTGTGCGACGAGCGGGTGCTCGAACAGGGGTTCGCCACCCAGGCCGCCGCCCGCGCCCAGGCGCTGGCCATCGCCAAGGCCGAGACCTCCGCGCAAACACACACCTACGGGGTGCGCGCGGTGACCTCCCGTGAGCACGGCGACGCCGACCTGGTCCGGGTGGTGCGCACCGTGGTCTCCACCAAGATCACCTGCCGCGTCGCCGTGGCCCTGCCGGTCCCCGCGTCCGCCGCCCGCAAGGGCTGGTTGTTCTTCGGATGGGCCGCCATGTGAGACCGACCCGACCCGGTCCATCCCCACCCTGTGCGAGCACCCGCGAGAGGTACCCCCATGTCACTCACCGTCAGCCGCGTCGAAGTCCGCAACATCCGGTCCATCGAGCACGTCGTCGTCGACTTCGACACCACCGGTATCACCGCCCTCGTCGGGCGGGTAGGAACGGGGAAGTCCACCGCGCTGGAAATCATCCCGTTTGTGAACTGGGGCACCCCACCGCCGGGGGTCGCCCAAGGCGAGTTGCGTCGCCTGGGGGCGGATGGTGCGGTGTGCCGGGCGGAGGTCACCCAAACCATCGGTGGAGTCGAGGTCCGCTCGGTGCGGGGCCTGACCCGCAAGGTCGCCAAGGACGGCACGGTCAGCGAGTCGGCGTGGGCGAAGCTGTTCCTCGACGGCACCGAAGTCACCCAGGTGACCCCGTCCAAGCTGACCGCGAAGATGACCGAGCTCACCGGGCTGACCGGGAAAATGTTCCGCAGCATGCAGTACATCGGGCAGTCCCAGCTCCCGCGCCTCGCCGAGGGCACCCCCGGTGACATTGCTGCGCTCATCGAGGAGCTGACCGGCATCGCCCCGCTGACCAAGGCCATCGAGGGAGCCTCCAAGACCGCAGGCAAAGCGGAGCAAGCTGCCCGTGCGCTGCCCGGGGACCCGGCTGTGCTCGCCGAGTACGAGCAGACGTTGACCGAAGCCCGCGCCGAGTTGGCGCCGCTGACGCAGTCCCACGCCGCGTCCGTCGAGTGGGCGGTGACCGCGGCCGGGGAGGTCAGTTCCGCTGCGGGCACCCTGAACGGGCTGCGGGCGCGGCGTGAGCGGTCGGACACTGCGCGGTCCCGTATGGCGGCGTTGAGCGAGCGCCGCGACTCCCAGCAGCAGGCGTTGGCCGATGCGGATGCGCAACTGGCCGAGCAGGACGCCACCCTCGGCGCCGATTTCGACCCGGCGATCACCATGGACCTCATCACCACACTCCGCGGGCAGACCAAAGCCCATGTCCGCACCGGGCACGACCTGGCGAGCGCCACCGCGGCCGCGAAGGTGGCATCGGCCGATCTGGAGGACTGCGGCACCGAGGCCGGCGACCCCGACGGGGACACCCTGGCCACCCTGGACCGGAGGCTGGAGGTCGCCAGGGAGCAGGTCTCGGTCCACACCGCTACGGTCGGTGCCTGTGCGGACCGGATCGACCGCCTGCGTCGCCAGATCGTCAGCGTGCGGGCGCACGCCAACGAGGCGACGTGCCCCACGTGCTCCCAGCCGATCCCCGATGTCCAGACGCTGATCGACCACCTCAAGGACGAGGGCGCCGCCGCCCGCGTCGAGGAGGACGTTGCTCGGGCAAAGTTGACGAAAGCCACCGCGAAGGTGGAGTCCTTGACCGCCGCGGTGAGCCGGATAACGCAGGAACATGCCCGCCGCCGCGACGCCCAGGTGCGAGCGGACCGGGAAACGGCCCGGGTCGCCGACGCGCAGGCCGCCCACTCCGCGGCGCGGGCGGCTCTGCTCGACGTGGTGGGCGCAGACCGGGATGTCTCCACAGAGGCACTGGGTGAGCAAGCCGACGACCGGGTCGCCACCTTGACCGCGCTGCTCGACACCGCGCAACGGGCACTCACCCTGCGCGGTCGTCGCCGGGAGCTGGGCGAAGGTTTCGACGACACCTGTCAGTCCCTCACCGCCGCGCGCGCAGCCGCGCAGGACACTGTGGACGACGGTGCCCTGCTCGCCGCCGTCGACGCCGAGGCCACCGCCCGGATGGCGAGCACCGAGGCGTTGGCGGCCCGGTCCACCGCAGCCGCCAAGATGGCGGCGGTGAACGCGAAGGTGGAGCACGCACGGTCGGTGGCCGACGCCGAAGCTGCCCGGGTCACCGCCAAGAAGGAAGCCACCCGGGCAGCGGAGTGCTCGCGGGCGTCGGTGAGCCTGCTGGGCGCGTTGCGCCGGGACCTGCTCACCGACTACACCGCCCAGATCGCCGACGCCGCCAGCGACCTGCTGTCCAGTTTGGACTGTGAGCATGTGGCGATCACCTTGGACGATTCGTTCACCCCGAGGGTGGTGCGTGCGGACGGCTCCACGCTGGCGTTGGTCCACCTCTCCGGTGGGGAGAAGTACCGGGCGGCGATGTGCCTGCGCCTGGGCATCACCGCCCACATCGCCGGGGGCGGCGGAATGCCCATGATTTTCGGGGACGAGATCACCGCCGCCTACGACTCGGACACCCGGGAGGCGGTGGTGGCGTTCCTGTCCTCCCTGGGAATGCCGATGGTCCTGGTGGGCCACACCGACGAGGTGCTGTCCATCAGCTCGCGGGCGTACACCTTCACCAAGGCCAGCCCGGAGTCCGGGTCCCGGATCCGCAAGTCCTCCTCCCCGACCCCGGAACCGGTGTGAACCGCCCCGGTTCCGGGGTGAAGCTGGCCGAGTCGGGCAACTCCACCGGCCGGATCGCGGGCACCACCGCCGAGCTCGCCCAGCTCACCGCCGCCGGTCCCGCCGCCGAGCAGGCCCTGCTGACCACCGGCGACGCGCTGCTGGTGCTCACCGACAGCCCGGGCGCCGGGCGCACCCTGATGGCGCGCCGGGCCGTGCTGCGCGGGGACGGACCCGACCGGTGGGTGCGGGTCATGTGCACGGGGCACCGGGAGCGGTCGCTGCGCCCCGCGCAACGAGACTGGGCCCGCGGCGAGCTGGCCCGGGTAGCCACGAAGCTCGTTGCCTGCCACGGGATGCGGGTCGCCATCCACGGCGGCGCGACCGGCGCCGACCTGTACTGGGCGGCCGCGGCGCACGACACCGCGCAGGTGGACGACGTGTGGGCCTACCTGCCGTTCCCGGGCCAGACCAGGGGCTGGGCACCCGAGCAGGTCGCGCAGTGGCACCGGTTGGCGGGTCTGAAACCCGACGGGGTGGCCAGCCTGCGGTCCTTCGCCGCGCAGCACTACTCGGTGGCGGCCCTGCACCACCGCAATGACGCCATGATCGCCGACGCCGACGCGGTGGTGGCGGTGCTGGACCCGGGCAAGACCGGTGGCGGCACCGTGTCGGTGCTGCGCAAGGTCGGGACCAGCCGGCCGGTCGTCACTCTCGACGTGGTCGCCGTACCGTCCGACTGGCGACAACACGGTGACGGGGGCGACGATGTGAGCGTGCTGGTGGTGGGCGCGAACACGGTGCTGGATCAGGGGTTGATGCGGTGCTCGGTCACCGCACCACCAGGATCCGTGGACCTGTTCGTGTCCCAGCTCGACGCGCAGCGCCGCGTGCGCAGCGACGCGGACCTGGTGTTTTTCAACTCACCGATCTCCCCGGAGGGTGCGGTGCGTCTGCTGGATGGGGTCACCGCGCAGGTCGACTTGGCCGCCGTCCCTGCTGATGTGGCGGTCCTTTCCTTCGCTGTCGCCGCCAGCGATGAGGGTGAGGATGGTCCTCCACCGCTGGGCCAGATCGCCGGTTGACGGTGGAGGTACGCGCGATCCCCGAATCACGCGCCGGTTCTGGGGTGCACACCGCGCCGGTGAGCAGGCTGAGCACCGAGCGGGCCGCGGTCCTCGTCGAGATGTACCGACACGGTGGCGGATGGAAGCTGCGCAACGTGTGCGCCGGCTGGACGGAAGGACTCGCCGCCCTGGTTCGCGAGCATGGTGTTGTCGTCGACGAAGAGCCGGAGGACAGTGCACCGCCGGCACCCGAGGCGGACCGGATGTCGGTGACCGAGCGCGAGAAGTTGGACCTGCGCAAACGCGAAATCACGAAAGTGCTGCTCACCAAAGGCGCACCCACCGCCCAGGCCCGGGTGGTGCTGGTCTTGGACAAGACCGGATCCATGCGCCGGGCATACAGCACCGGGGTGGTGTCCCGAGTGGTGGAACGGATGGTGCCGGTCGCTGCGACCCTGGACGATGACGGCGCGCTCGAGTGTTATCTGTACGCCCGACGTTTCGCCAAGCTCCCTGATGTGCATGCGGACACCGTCACCGAGTGGAGCACGCAGTACCTGCACCTGTCCGGGCACCACGGCGGCATCGACTACGACGATCTGGGCGCCGCCAACGACGAGCCCCCGATTCTCCGGGAGATCATCACCGGCCTGCGCCGCGGTGCGGCGATGCCCACGCTGGTGCTGTTCTTCACCGACGGCGGGTTCGGCCAACGCCGCGAGATCACCGAGCTCATCACCAAGGCCGCCGGCCTGCCCGCGTTCTTCCAGTTCGTCGGCGTCGGCCGCGCCAACTACGGGTTGTTGGAACGGCTGGACGACCTCGCCGGCCGGGAGGTCGACAACGTCGGCTTCTTCGCCCTCGACGATGTGGACGCGGTGAGCGACGCCGAGCTGTACGCCCGGCTGCTGGGTGAGTTCCCCGACTGGTTGCGCGCCGCCCGGAGCGCCGGAATCGTGACCTGAGCCGGGCGGTTTGCAGCCAGGAACCTTAGTAGTGCTGCACAATCGAGGAAACACCCAGCGCCCTTCCCCCGTCTCGTAGGAGAAAACCATGAACAAAGCCGAGTTCATTCAAGCCCTCGCGGACGATCTGGGGACGGACCGCCGCTCCGCCGCCAAGACCCTCGACGCGTTCACCCACCTCATCTATGCGCGCACCCTCAAGGGTGAGAAGGTGACCCTCACCGGGTTCGGCACGTTCGAGAAGCGGGACCGGGCGGCGCGCACCGCACGCAACCCGGCGACCGGGGAGCCGGTGAAGCTGAAGAAGACTTCCGTGCCCTCCTTCCGGGCGGGTTCGGAGTTCAAGGACGTCACCGCGGGCCGCAAGAAGATGACGAAGGACGGGATCGTGGCCAAGAAGGCACCCGCGAAGGTCGCAGCAGCACCCGCGCCGGTGAAGGCCAAGTCGACAAAGGCGACCAAGGCCAAGAAGGCCAAAGTCTAGGGTTTAGCCCCGACGCGCTGAGCTTCTTCGACGACCGCCGGGTGCAGCGTGGTGTCCCCGGCGGCGATGAGCGCGTCCACGGACAGCCCCCACATCTGCCCCGACAGCAACCAGTCCACGCTCACCTTGTTGGTGTCGGCGATGCGCGCCAAATCCAGCGAGGTGAACCGGCGGACGCCGCCGAGGCAGCGCGACATCGTCGGTTCGTCGAGCCCGATGCGTTCGCCGAACTCCCGCTGGGTGTGCCCGGAGTGGCGGATGAGGGAGCGCACGCGGTCGGTGGTGGTGACGGTCATGCCCACCATGTGTGCGGCCGAACCGGCGTGCCCCCGCAAGGCCCGCGTGCCGCCGCCGGACACACCCCGGTCGTGAGCGAACGCAACCGGGTGCCGGCCGGGACCGGTGTGCGAGGGGGACGGTTCGCCGCCGCGACCCACCAGGAACCGGACCTCCAGCTGCCCGGCGAGCCCGAACCTGGGCCCGAGGGCACTGCGCTGCGGTGCGGGATGTGCGGTCAGTTCCGTACCCGGGCCGCCGCCGGGGTGGACCGGGCGCGGCGGCTGCTGACCCGGATGGGTGCCCCTCACCGGATGCATTATCTGGTGGGACCTCTCATTGCCGAGCACATGACCTGTGCCGGCACCACCGAACCCACCCCGGCTGCGGTTCGCCGGCTGACCCGACGCCTGTCCGGACCCAAGGGGACCGGTCCGACGTTGACGCAGTGGGCTGCGGTGGTGGCCGCGGACAACGCGGGCCGCGGCACCGGTTCCCGACCTTCCCCAGCCGATGCCTGGGTGTCGGCGGCCGCCACCCTCGGTGAGGGAGTTCGGCCGCGGGCCGGTTTGCTCACCGGTGACCACCTGATCGCGGCGGGAATGTCCCCCGGGGCCGCAGTTCCGACCCCTGCTCGCGGCCGCGCTGGCGGCGCAGGACGAGGGCAGCTCAGCTTCGGTGACGAGCAGGGGGCGTTGGCCTGGTTGGCCGCCCACCACTGAGTTGTCGGCATGGGGCGCAACCTTTTCCACCGCGCCACCGATATGCTGGACGGGTACAGCGGCGGATGAGTACCGGCACCTACGGCCAGACTTGCAGGATGTCTGGGCACCGAGCACTGCCTCCGTCGCCCCACCGATTACCGAGACGCCGTGCACCTGGGGCGGGGACGAGTTCGTTTCTCCCCGACCTGGTCGCGGCCGGCGTCTCGGTGGCGGTGCCCGCGCGGGCACACGCCCCCTGGGCCGCACACATACCAATCGTGGCCCACAGCGATGCAGACGAGAGACGAATCCGAACACACTTCCGCGAGACGGTCGCCGCCCTGATGCGCGGCGGGACCAGCCAACAGGATGCGCGGTGCACCGCCGACGAGCAGACCCGCTCCGCGATGGCCGCCGGGACACTACCCAACGTGGCGGTCGGTAACTGCGGCTGTGTGCTCGGTGCCCCGCACGGCAGCGTCCTGGACTGCCGCTCCGGGATGCGCTGAGCCCCTTTCCCTCGTTTCTGCGCATGTTCTCCCCTATGGATGAGGACAGGCAGCCCCGTGCATCTCGAAGTGAGCGTTTCCGCGCCCAGAGCAGCGAGGAGGAGGCCCAGATCCGTGACTGGCTGACCGGCCGCGGGTCCACCGTCGTCACCGTCGCTTTCTTTCTGCTGGTGCTCGGCACCGTGTACTTCATGGTGTGGGGCTGATGAGCCGCCGTACGGGCAACCGCTCCGGACCAGCCGTGCTCGGCACCGCCGGTGGTGGGCTGGGTGACGCCTCGGGCTGGGCGGCGAATGAGAACGTGGCCCGGATGGGTCAGGCCGGTGAAGTGCGGATGGCCGCCATCCTGGACCCCCTTGCCCGCCCCGGCGGTGCCACCGTGCTGCACGACCTGCGCATCCCCATCCCTGGGTTCACCGCGAACATCGACCACGTGGTGGTCTCCGGGAGCACGGTGCTGCTGATCGACTCCAAGATGTGGAAGCCGGGCTTCTACTGGACCGTGGGCGGCAAGACGCGCCGCGGGTGGCGCCGATTCAAAGTGACCTCGAGGTCCGGCAAACCCGCGTACCCGGCAGAGACCAAGACCATGTCCATGGCCTACGACACCATCACCCGGTACCTGCATGGTCGTGGAATCAACGCCAACATCACCCGGCCCGTGGTCGTCGTCTTCAGCTCATCCCAACGGGCGCGTCTCACCCTGTGGATGCTGAAGTTTCCTGGGGCCCGTGTGATGACCGGGGACGCCTTCGGGCGCCGGGCCCGCGGGTTGGTCGGCAAACGCGGCGCGGACCCGGTCATCGTGGCTGCCCTGGCGGAGCTGCTGAACAACGGCGGTTCGGCGGTTCGGCGACCCGATCGGCGCCCGCCCGCACAGGTAACCCATGAGGCCGACCCGTTCGCGGTGCCGTCCCCCCGAGGTGGCACGTCACCCTCTTCCTACGAGACGGGCGGCGGGGCACCGCTCAACCCCTGGGCGTAACCCGCTCGGCGGGCACGCCAGCTCGCGCTGGACAAGGAAACTGAGGTAGAGCTCGATGGCTGCCCGCAAGAACACCCCCGCCCCCAACGTGGCCCCCGTCGCCCTGGTGGTGGGGATAGTTCTCACCGGGGCAGCGGTGTGGCTGGAGTACCCGGGGCTCCCGCTGCTGTGGTTGGCGCTGATCGTTGCCGCCTGGCTGACACCACCGGCGGTGTTCACCGGACGCAACAACTCCGCTGGTGCCCCCACCCCGGCGCACACCGGTGAGGACCGGGCGATGAGCCGCTACCTGTTCTGGAGGGACCTGAAGTTCCGGTTGCTTCTGCCCACCGGTGACTGGCTGCCCGGTTGGCCGGTGTTGGCTGCGTGGCCGGCTGCGGTGCTCACCGCGGCGTTGGCGTGGAACATCCCCACCCAGCAGTCGGTGTGGCGTTGGGTGAATGCGGCGGCGGCGTTCATCATCGTCGTTCAGGTGATGGCGTCCCGCCGGCGCACCATGGCCGACAGGTCAGGGTGCCCGGGGGTGCGGGTGAACTCCCTGCCCGACCTGGTGGCCCGTCGGCGGACCGCCCTCACCACCGCCGCCGCTGCAGGTGTGGCAGCGCTCGTGGTCGTGGTCGCCGAAATCTTGTTCCTCCCCACCTCCGGGGTGCCCTCGGCTCCCCTGTTCACAGTGCTCAGTGCACTCGCCGCGTTCGGTGCGGTGGCGGGTGTGGTGTGGACCCGGTTGGCGTTGGAAACCTGGCACCGCCTCGTCGTCCAGCGGGGCGTGTGGGCCCCGCGCTGGAGCGCCCTCAAACATGACCCCGCCCCCTACCTCATCGCGCACACCCAGGTCGGTTCCGCGGTGGTGGACACGTTCGAGGCCCCTTCGGGGTCCGGGTCGGTAGCTTTCCTGCCGTTGGGCCCGAAGATCGCCCCCACCTTGGGTGCTGGGGCGAAGGTGGCGTTGCTGGAAACCTCGGACGCGGGCAGCGATGGGCAGCCGATGCCGGGGACGATGCATCCGCTGCGGTTCGACATCGTCCACTGGCCGTTGACCGAGCTGCCCGACCTGAGCGACCCGGCCTGCAGCGAAGATGTGGCGGCGCTGTTCGCACGGTGCGCTTTCGTGTGGGCGCTGGAGCCGGCCGGGTATGCCCGGATGGTGCTGCTCGGTGTCCAGCGGATCACCGAGCAGGCGAGCACCACGCCACCGGAGGACAGCCCCACGGAGGACGCTGCCCCCGAGGACACCGAGTTCACCGAAGATCCGGCCGAGGAGATCCCCGTGGACACCGGGGCTGAGTCTCCCGCTGCGGTGAGCCTCGACAAGGAACCCGCACCCGAGCACGACGCGACACCACCGTCCCCGGCGGCGTGGGCTTCGCAGTGGTGTTCACCGGGCGGGTTGGCGTTGACCTCACTGCGGGAGCGGGGTGAGGTGCCGCGTCTGGGTGCGGCCATGGGCACCGAACTGCTCATCGACCACCGCAGCGAGATCGTCTATTTCGGTGCCCTGTCCGACCCGAACACCAGGTTCACCGACCCGCAGCTCTCGGTGCTGCTGACCAATCTGGTCACCGAGGATCACTGGACGACCAACATCTGGGGCGAGGTGCTCAAGACGTCGGTGAACGCACCGATCATTCAGCACCCCACCTACTCCGAGGCCACCCTCGCCGACGGTGTTGTGGTGAAACGTCAAGCGTTCGTGACCCGCTCGGGCATCGACCCCAGCGAGTACCGCGGGTTGGAGCCGAAGTTGGCCACCGCCCTGCGGGCCGCGCCCTACGTCTGCGTCGCCGGGTTCGTCGGTCAAGGTGAACGCCCGGGGGAACGGCACCCGCAGGCGTTCACCGTGTACTGGTCGGAGCGCCCGGTGCCCGCCGGACCGGACCGGTTGGCCTCCTCCGGTGCCGCCCAGTGGGTGCTGGCCGGCCGGATCAACGCCGCTTTCGACGCGGCCCGGTTGGCACGCCCGGAGATCGCGCGCGCGGTGGCGCTGACCGACCGCTCCTCCCGCGGACACATCTGGTCGATCACCCTTCGTCTGTACGGCGGGGTCACCCTCGCCGACGTGCGCGGCGGGGCGTCCCGATTGCGCACCCAGCTGGGGGTGCCGTGGTTGCGGGTGGCCGCGGCCGAGGACGGCTGCGTCCTGTTCGTCGGCGCCGACCCTGCGGCGGTGAAGTTGATGCGGCCCGAGCGGGACGGTGTTCGGCTCACCGCACTGGACTGGGAGCAGGCGTGCCTGGACTCCAAGTTGTCCGGTTCCTCCGGTTTGTTGCCCATTCTGAAGAAAACGGGGCGGCTGCCGCACAACGACGCCGTGCAGGTGCTGGACTTCGACCTGCCTGCGGGTTTGGACATCCCACGAATCAAGGCGGCCCTGCCGAAGTTGCGGGCCGCCACCGGCAACGAGTTCATCGAGGTGCGCGGTGGTGCCGGCAACGCCTCCACCGTCCGGTTGTTGGTGTGCCCGATCAACCCGCTGCCGACGATGGTCCCCTACGACTTCGCGGAGCTCGACGCGAGTTCGGCGATCCCGTTCGCCACCGGCATCGAGGGCGAACCGGTGGCCTACGACTGGAACCTGGACCCACATGTGCTCCTCGCCGGTGGTTCCGGCTCCGGTAAGTCGGTGGCGCTGCAGGCGTTCATCATGGGCGCCCTGGTGCGCGGGGCGCAGGTGTATGTCATCGACCCGGTGAAGGGTGGGGCCGACTTCGGTTTCGCCAAGGACCGGTGCATGGCCTTCGCCGGGACCCCACACGAGGCGGCGGCGGTGATGAAGGCGATCTACGCCGAGGTGGTGGCCCGCAAGAACCTGAACGCGCTCGCCGGTGTGGGCTCCTACCAGGAGCTGGACCCCGCGCCGTGCCACATCGTGGTCGTGATCGACGAGTTCACCTCGCTGATGGGCCAGGACCTGGTGCCCAAGCCGTCGGAGGACCCGGAGATGGAGGCGGAGCGGGAGAACATCGAAGGGCTCAACCAGGCGCGTCTGGAGATCGGGGTGTACGCGGGCAAGATTGCCCGCGAGGCCCGGTCGGCTGGGGTGACCTTGTGCCTGGCCACCCAAAAGTTGACCGCGAAGATGTTGGACGGGATCCCCGGCGCCGGTGACCTCAAAGACCTGAGCCTGGACACCCGGCTCCCGGTCCCAGTCTCGGAGAAGTTCCCGACCGGCTGGGCCCGCAATGACGAGCTCATCGAAGGCGACCTGCTCTACGCCCCTTCCGGTGCGACCACCCCGATCCTCGGTTTCTCCCCCGTCCTCGAGGGCAACGATGTCTACGCGGTGCGCTTCGACGACGGGCAGGTCGTCAAGGCGGGCAAGGGGCACCTGTGGCAGTGTTCCAGCTTCTCCTCGCGCACCCATCACGGCGACGCCACATCGCCGACGCTGGAACAGGTCATCACCACCGAGGAGATGGCGGCCACCGTGACGGCGGGCTGTGCGGGTCGCCCGAACTGGGCTGTGCGGGTGAGCGCACCGATCGACGGACCCGACGCCGCCCTTTCTGTCGGCCCTTACCTGGCCGGTGCTCACCTGCACTTCGACCCCACCAGGTACGCGGACATCCCGCCCAGCTACCTGCGGGCGTCAGCCCGCCAACGGCTGGCTCTGCTGCAGGGCCTGATGGACTCCGCGGGCGAGGTGTCCCAGGACGGCAGCGAGTACCGGCTGGCTGGGGTCACCGAGCCCTTCGCCGAGCAGGCGCTGGAGTTGCTCCGGTCGCTCGGCATGGTCCCGCACTGGACGAGCCGGACCAGTGCGGGACCGGACATCTACTTCGAGACGGACCTGGAGGTGTTTCGGGATCCGAGTAGGGCTCAGCGCCACGCCGGCCGCGGGGAGGGCGGCTCCCCGAGGTGGCGGCACATCTGCTCGGTCGAACTGATCCCGACCGAGCAGACACGGTGTATCGGGGTTGCTGACCCTTCTCACCTGTTCCTCGTCGAGGGCTTCATCCCCACCCACAACACGAACTTGTCGCGGGCACTGCTGGGCAAGGCGTCCTGGGGTGACCGGGCCTCGGCGTTGCGGGCACCCGATGATGCGCCGGTGCTGGAGGGTGAAATCGGCAAGGGTCGCGGGCTGTGGGAGACCACTTCGGGGGCCGCCGACGTCGTCCAGTCCTGGTATGCGCCCTCCGCTGATCTGCGGGCCGAGCTGGTGAGCCGGGTGCCGGCGTTGGGTGAGGCGGACCGTCTGGACGTCGAGGCCTTGTTGCCGGCGCGCCAAGACCAGGTCGACTTCGCTCCGGTGCTCATCCGGGACACCGGAGCGGGCGCCGCCGAAGAGTCCAGTGTGGTGGACGTCGGGGAGATGGAGTTCTCCTTCGACGACATGGACCTGGAACTGGACGATGAGGCGGATTCGGAGGCACAGGCCGGTACACCACCCGAGGTTTCCGGAACCCCCGAGTCGGTGGCACCGGAGATCACCCCGCCACCACCTGTGCACGCAGAGGAGCCTGCCATCGCGTCCGAACCGGTGGCCCCGGTCATCGAACTGAGCTCGGACACCGTGTTGTTCCTCGACGTGGACGAGATGGCCGCCCCGACCACCGGCATCACCGAGTGGTCCGAGCAGGACAGCGCCGACGTGCCGGGGTTGGATGTCAGCACCATCTCCCCCAGCATGTGCGCGGCGTTGCGAGATCTGCGTGTCGATGATCGTGGGGTCGGGGTCGTGTGGTTCTCCGCGCGCGGAGCTGACGCAGGCGCCCCGTATGACAGTCACCTCGGCCAGGTCGGCGCGGTGGTGGAGAGGGGGGACCAGTCCTACGGCTGGTGGAAGATCGACGCACTGCTGGCCTACCTCGAGGATCACCCTGCAGTAACCAGGGTGATGTTCGTCGACGACGAGCTGGCCGGCGAGGATGAGCTGGGCATCCCCTTCGGTGACCTGCTGGGCGATCTGCTGGAGGAGCGTGGGGTGGCACATCTGCTCCTCGTGGCTGACGCACATCGGGGTCTGCATCCGGGGATGGTCTCTCAGATGCGGGAGTGGCTGTCCGGGACACTGCAACCGGTCACCCCGGCAGAGCCACCCGTCGCTGTGCCGGTGCCGCTTGCAGTGTCGGCGCCAGGGCTCGGCGAGGACCCGTTCGCCACACCACACCGCACCGCGGCACCGCAGCCCGAACCTGCCGCCGAAGACCCGTTCGCGACACCCGAGCCATCCCCGCAGCCCCCGGCTGATGACCCCTTCGCGGTGCCGGCGCGGCCCCGCCAAGCCCCGCAGCCCCCGGCTGATGACCCCTTCGCCGCAGCCCCGCCGGCAACCAGTCGCACCCGCGGATGACCGCCGGAAGCCGGTTACGCACGAGACGCAAACGGACCGTGCAAGCCACCCCGAACCGTCGATCCGTCGGACCGGAGATTCGGGTCAGGGTGGACAGGCGCGTTTCTGCGCATGTTCACCTCCGGAGAACCGCTCGCACCCCCGTGGTGCCCGAGGAAGGACCACCGTTTCCATGCGCTCAAAGCCCGTTCGCCCCGGCTGCGGAGTGACCTACATCCCTGCACCATCGGCACCAGCCAGAGGAGATCGACAGTGAATATCCACCACGACCGCGGAGGCGGTGAAAAGAACTCTCACCGCCGCGCCAAGGGCAGGTCGTCCTCCGGGGCGTCCAAGATGATGAAGGCTGTCGCCACGCTGGGTGTCCTGAGCATCGGTGTGCTCGGCGCCGGCTTCGCCACCGGTGCCGTCGCCAACGCCGGCCCCGGGCACACGTTCAGCCCCGGCTTCCCCGACCGCTTCCTCGGTGTCCAGGGCGTCGTCGTGCAGGGGGAGCTCGTCTGGAAGGGTTCCTACCAGGACATGCCGGGCACCCCGCTCACCAAGGGTCTGTTCTGCTCCGACCCGAGCGGAAGGGAACCGGGGGCGGTCGACCCCCAAGATCCGTACATGGCCATCCCCCGCACCGATCCGCGTGCGTTCCACCCGAACCTCGCCCTCGCCGGTGGTAACCCGCTGGTCGGGTTGAACGAGGAGCAGCTGGCCTGGGCACTGCAGAACTTCGCCCAGGACGGCAGCAACGACGACTCGGCGGCGCTCTACGACATCGTCGAGAACAACACGGCTGGTGGTGGAGACCCCAGCATCGCGGGGCTGACCCCCCTCCAGCAGATCGACGCGGCCAACATCGTCATCCAGGCCAAGGCGAACAGCGGGACGAACGCCGACGCCGCCCACGGTGGGCCGTATCGGCTGACCCTGTCTGCTCCACCAGCAACCCCGCCCGGTGGCACGTTCCAGGAGACGCTGCACGTCCAGGGTGAACTGATCGGTGCCAACATTCCGGTCACCATCGGTTACACCGGTAGTGCTTCCGGGCCGACCAACCTGCACACCGACGCCGGCGGAAACGTGACATTCCCCGTCGCTGTCAACGCAGCCGGTGGCGCGTTCGGAGTCACCGCTACCGCCAGCACGTCCAACGTGCTGGACAACTTCGTCCCGGTGGACCCAGGAACGCCGACGAATCACCTGCAGTCGGTGACCACATGGGCGGCCCCCGTGTCGTCCTCGGTGAGCGTCAACGGGAACGCAGTGGTCGCCCCACCAGTGGTCACTCCTCCGGTCACCCCACCAGTGGTCACCCCACCGGTCACCGTCGCACCGGCACCCATCCTGACGGTCGGCACTGTGGCAAGTCCGCAGTCCGCCGCACCGGGTGCCACCCTGCGTGACACGGTCACCGTCGGTGGGGACACCGGCGAAAACGGCACCATCAACGCCACCCTGTTCGGGCCAGTTCAGCCGAACGCCGATGGTTCCCCGCTGACCCTCGCCCAGTACCAGGCTGCGCCTGCGCAGCAGTTCACCGCACCCATCAACGGGGCAGTGAACATGGGCAACGGGAACGTCGTCATCCAGGGTCCTGTCGTCACCCAGCCGGGCACCTACGGGTGGGCTGAGACAGCCACCGTGACGGCTGCCGGGGGCACTGCTCCCAACGGCACCGCCACCTCGGCACCGACAGCTCCGATGGAGTCCCAGGTGGTCACTCCGGCTCCGGTGGCCGTCGCACCGGCACCCGTCCTGACGGTCGGCACTGTGGCAAGTCCGCAGTCCGCCGCACCGGGTGCCACCCTGCGTGACACGGTCACCGTCGGTGGGGACACCGGCGAAAACGGCACCATCAACGCCACCCTGTTCGGGCCAGTTCAGCCGAACGCCGATGGTTCCCCGCTGACCCTCGCCCAGTACCAGGCTGCGCCTGCGCAGCAGTTCACCGCACCCATCAACGGGGCAGTGAACATGGGCAACGGGGACGTCGTGATCCAAGGTCCCGTCGTCACCCAGCCGGGCACCTACGGGTGGGCTGAGACGGCCACCGTGACGGCTGCCGGGGGCACTGCTCCCAACGGCACCGCCACCTCGGCACCGACAGCTCCGATGGAGTCCCAGGTGGTTACTCCGGCCGTCGTGACTCCGCCGGTGGTAACCCCGCCGGTGGTCGTTCCACCCGTGGTAACCCCACCGGCCACGCTCAAGACGGCGGTGTCCCAGCAGTTCTCGACGCCTGGTGATGTCCTCAAGGACACCATCACCGTCACCGGTGCTGCGGCAGCAGGCGGCAAGGTCGAAGCGGAGCTGTACTACCAGCCCTTCGCGAACGGCTCCACCGTGTGCTCCACGATCACCCCGGCAGACTGGGCAGCGTTCATTGCCGCACACCCAGAGTCCAAGGTGTTCGACCAGGTCATCCCCGTCACCGGTCCTGGTGATGTCGTGACCATGCCGTACACGGTGCAGGCACCTGGGTGCTTCACCTACGCCGAGGTGTTCACCCCGGCAGCGGCAGCGGGTGCTCCGGCTCCGGCCACGGTGGTCACTGCTCCTGGTGATGTCACCGAGTCCAGCACCGCCGTTGCACCGATGGTCACCACCACCGCGTCGGCGCAGAACGTGTCCGACACGGCTGCGGTGACTGACACCGTGATGGTCACCGGGCTACACGGTGCTACCGGTGTGGTGAGTGGGCAGCTTCTCGGTCCGGTGAACGCCCCTGCGGGCGCCACCAACTGCGCGGGCGTTTCCTTCGTCGGTGCAACGCCGGTCGGCTCGTTCGCCGAGTTCCCGGTCGCCAAGGACGGCAGCTTCGTTTCCGGTGCCGTCAACGTCAAGCCGGGTGTCAACGGGTGCTACAGCTTCAGGGAGACCCTCAAGGTGGACCAGCTCGCTGGTCGTACCGTGGTCACCACGCCCCTGGGCGTGCCCAGTGAGACTGTGCTGGCCACGACGGCAGCGGTGGTTCCGGTCATCCCGGCACCGGTGGTCCCCGTGGTTCCCGTGGTTCCCGTGGTTCCCGTGGTTCCGGCACCGGTGGTTCCAGTGGTTCCCGTGATTCCGGCACCAGTTGCCCAGGTCCCGGCGCCAGTGATTCCGTTCATTCCGGCACCGGTCGCCCAGGTTCCTGGACCGGCGCAGGCGTTGCCGGCACCGGACAGTGCTGGTGCGGGCAACTTCGCCACCCCCGACAGTGCTGGTGCGGCAAGCATCAACACCGGTAACCCAGGAGGTTCCACTGGTCCCAACATGGGCCTGATCTACCTGGGTGGGGTTATCGCCCTCGCCGGAGCAGCCGGACTCACCACTGCGGTGGTCCGTCGCCGACGTGGTATCGCGGAGCCCATCTCCACTGATGAGTGAGCGAGGGTTCGTTAGCTGAACCCGAAACGTGAAGGGCCGGGCTCCGGGGTCGACCCCGGAGCCCGGCCCTTCACGTTTCGCAGGCACCACCCAGCATTCAACGGAAGGTTCGAGACGATGCTCATGGACAGGACCACCGTAGGTGCGAGCCCGCCGCCATCCGGGACGCGTGCCGCCCGCCCGCGCCACCGGGTGCTTCGATGGGTGCTGGCCCTGTTCTGCGTGGTCGCGGTGTCCGCGGGTGTGGTGCTCGTCGTCGCCGGGTTGCAGCCACATCCGCCACCCCCGGCCCCCTCGGCGCAACACCCGTTCGCCCTGTCCCCATCCCAAGCCCAAGCCCAAGCCCAAGCCCAAGCCGGGGACCCGGGGCCGGGGACCGCCGCAGGTTCGGCCGGCACCTCGAAGCCGCGCACCCCCACCCTGCCAAGCGTCCTGGTCCCCAACCATCTCTACATCCCGTCGCTGGGGGTCAACGCCCCGCTCGACCCGGAGTCGATCACCAAGGAGGGCGACTTCGTAGTACCCCCCAACGTCGCCAGGGTGGGTCTCAGCAGCGCCGGGGCCGCGTTGTCCGCGCCGGACGGGACTGTGCTGGCCGCCGGGCACGTCAACGACTACAACCAGGGCAACGGAGCGCTGTACCAGCTGTCCACGATCCAACCCGGCGCCCTGGTCGTGGTCACCGGCAACAACGGGGCACCGACCAGGTGGGTGACCGACGCTTTGGCGAACGTGAACAAGTCGGTCCTGCCGCAGGACATCTTCGACGCCCACGGACAGCGGCGCCTCGTCCTGGTCACGTGCGGCGGCAAGATTCTCACCCTGCCCAACGGTGCGCACACCTACGCCGACAACATCGTGGTGTCCGCGGCACCGGTGTAACCAGCTCCTCCCGGCTTTCGCGGGTGACGGCCACATCGCCGGACACATGATGGGTATGACCACCAACCCGGCCTTCGCGATGAGCGAAGCGCACATCCATTTCTGGGGCCTGCTCATCGCCTGGCCGCTGCTCATCATCGGCGCCATCCTCGTCGTCGCGATCTGCTGGCATTCCGACCGACAGGAAACACGCGAGCACTACCACAAGGACGGTTCCCGATGAGCGTCGCACCGCACTTCGCTTCCGGACGGGGCCGCTCCGGGCTCACCGAGTCGCAGGTGTACTACGTGAGCGACGCCACCGGTGGCACCGGAGCAGCTGCGGTGAGGTCGCTGGCCGCCGGCCCCCGGCGCGTCGTCGAACTCACGAAACACGGCTCGACTCGTCCACCCGCACCCGGTCCCCCCGAGGTGCGCGGACTCTCGCAGGTCTGCATTCCGCTGGAGGACGTCCCCGTTGTGGCGGTCACGTTCAGCGACGGCGCTGTGGTCCGCTGCCCGCCGCACCACAGGTTCCTCGACAAGAATCGTGGAGTCGAGGTTTACGCCGAGCACTTGCAGATCGGTCTGTGGGTGTCTCTGCCGGTGTACCCGACGGTGGGTGCGGCGCTGCGGTGGTACGTCCACCGTGATCCGTGCTCGCGGCGATGGGCGGCAGATCCTCCTTACATCAAAAACCCCGGTCGTGGTGGTTTCCGGTGGTTCACCACTCACACCGAGGCCCTCGAGCACGCACGCCGGCAGGGGCAGTCGCGATGAGCGCCGCACAGCAACGCTGCGAGCTGACCGAGTTGCTGGTGGATCAGTGCGCGTGCCGGCTCCACCGCGCACCCCCACCCCCACCGCCCCCCGAAATCGTTGCCCGCTTCACCGCCCGCTTCGACTCCCGGTGCGCAGGCTGCGGCGAGTCGATGCACGAAGGCGACCGGATCGCCAAGACCACCGACCACGGCTACCTCTGCGAGGAATGCTGGTCACCCGCCCCGCCCTGAAGGACAGGGCTTGTAGCGGAACTTCGTGTTTCGTTACTGGCCCGGTTCACCAGGGCTGAGTGACCAGACCAGACATCGAAAGGAGGCGAAACTAGATGTCTACGTTGCCTGTAAGTCAGAAGACCCACCAGGGGATGCTTCCTCAGTTCCCTGCTCTGGAATCGGTATCAGCAGACACGGTTGGGGTAACTCCGAAACGGGGTACCGACGCGGGTAACACCGCAGCTGGCAGGCAACATGGTCGAGGGGAGAACGTGCACCGCATTCGCCTGCGGGCACGTCGCCACACAGACACCACCCGCGAGGATGGCTCTGTCGACACCGCCGGGAGTGATCCCGGCACTGCAATAGGTCCACCACGGCACCTGCATCCGCGGGTGTTCGTGGTGGACCGCCACCACCAGCCGCTCATGCCGTGCCACCCGGCGCGGGCACGGGAGCTGCTGCGCAAGGGACGCGCCCGCGTTCACACGCTGTACCCGTTCACCATCCGCCTGGTCGACCGTGAGGTCGCCGACTCGGTGGTCGACGGTGTTGCGATCAAGCTCGACCCAGGGAGTCGTTTCACCGGTCTGTCGGTGGCGCGGGTGGAATCCCCTGGTGGTAAAAACCCCGACGCAGTGGCGGGGTTGTTCGCGGTGGAGATCCGCCACCGCGGGGCCCAGATTCACGCGAAGATGGTGGCCCGGGCGCAACTGCGTCGCGGTCGCCGGTCCCGCAACCTGCGCTACCGGGCGCCGAGGTTCGACAACCGGACCCGCCCGGCCGGGTGGCTACCACCGTCCACCCGCCATCGGGTCACTTCCGCGGAGAGCTGGGTCACCCGGCTGCGCGCGGTGGCCCCGGTGACCTCTGTGGTCATGGAGCTGGTGCGCTTCGATATGCAGAAGATGGCCAACCCCGAAATCAGCGGCACCGAGTATCAGCGGGGCACCTTGTTCGGGTTCGAGGTGCGGGAGTACCTGCTCGCCAAATGGGACCGGCGCTGCGCCTACTGCGACGCCTCCGGTGTCGGGCCCGGCGGGGTGCCGTTGAACCTCGATCACATCCACCCCCGCGCGAAGGGCGGTTCCGGCCAGGTCGCCAACCTCACCCTGGCGTGTGTTCGGTGCAACCAGGCCAAGGGTGCTCAGGATGTGGGCGAGTTCGTCACCGACCCCGAGCGCCTGGCTCGGATCACCCGCCAAGCCAAGGCTCCGCTGCGGGATGCGGCAGCGGTGAACACCACCCGGTGGGCGCTGCACAGGATGTTGAGCTCGACCGGGCTGCCGGTGACGGTCGGGTCCGGTGGGCGCACGAAGTGGAACCGCACCCGCAACGGCCTGCCGAAATCGCACACCCTGGACGCGCTGTGCGTCGGGGACATCGACACCGTGACCGCGTACCCGGCACGAGTGTTGGTCGCCACCTCCACCGGGCGCGGTTCCTATGCCCGCACCGCGTCGGACAAGTACGGCTTCCCCCGACTGATATTGACCCGACGCAAACAGCACTTCGGTTTCGCCACCGGAGACCGGGTGCGCGCCGTCGTCCCGACCGGCACCAAAGCCGGCACCTACGTGGGGCGGGTCGCGGTCCGCGCCACCGGCAGTTTCAACATCACCACACACCTGGGAAGAATCCAAGGAATCCATCACCGGCACGTCACCCTCATCACCCGGGCGGACGGCTGGTCCTACACCTATGAGAAGGAGGAAGAGCGCATCTGAGAGTCAGGTTGCGCGGTATGACGACGCGCTTCCTCTCCGCCCTCAAGGACGGAGCCTCCGCGCTCAACTTGCTGGTGAGCACCACGACGAATACCCCTGCCACCTCGCACCCGGTACGCCTGCACCCAGGGCGGCACACCGGACAAAGCGGGCAGCTCTGCCTGTTGGAGGCCGCCGCGGTGCTCGCCGGGGAACCGCTCACCGACCACCCGCGGTGTGTTTCACCGATAGTGCGCACCCTCGGTATCCGCCTCAACGACCTCGCCACCCACCGGCAACGGCAGACCCTCACCCGGTTCCTCCCGCACCTGGTGGTCACCGCCGGCGACGGCAAGGAGGACGCCCGGCGGTGGGTGGCGCTGGACTTCTCGTTGCGCACGGTGTGGCCCCGTTGGGTGGACCGGCTCGGGATGCGGGAGGAAGCCGCCGCGCTGTGGGGCCTGGTGCCGATCACCGGGGAACCCGCTTACTCCGCGGCCCGCCCACTGGTCGCTCCGATCATCGACGAGCTCACCCGACTGCGCAGGCGACGCCGAGACGGATCCAGTGCAGTGCTGGGCAGCAGTGTCGTGGTCGACCGGGTCGGGTTGGTCGATGCCGCCGCCGTAGCGATCGCCCAGGCGTCGGATCGCACCGAGTTCGCCGTGCTCGCCGCCGCGGCGAGCACCGCCGCGGCCGCGGTCGTCGCCCAGACCAGCCCGTCTGCGCGCACCGCTCGCGCAGCACTGCAGGGGCTGATGTGGGCCGATGCTGTCGCACTGTTCGCCCACATCGTCGACCCCACCCACCCACTGCCCGGGTACACCGGGCCCGAGCCGCACACATCATTGCCATGAGCACCCAGGATGTTGCGTTGACCATCACCACCGACCAGATTCACAGCTGGGGGCTGGTGGGGATCGTGCTGATCGTGCTGGCCGCCGGGTTGGTGATCACCCTGATCAAAAGCGTCGTCGGGCGCACCGTGGGCACCGTCCTGGCGTTGGTCCTGATCGGGGTGCTGTGGCAGCAGCGGGACAACATCACCGAATCGTTCCGCTCCTGTGACCCCTCCATCCTCGGGTTGCACCTGCAGGTCAGTGACCCCGCCCAACGTGCGGCGTGCACCGACGTGTTCACCAAGACGCCCGTGGCAGTTCCGGGTGTGCCGCACACATGACAGGTATGAGCGCATCAACGGCCCGAGTCCAACCCGGTACCCCGACAGGCGGCCAGTTCGCCGCCCAAACCCACCCCGACAGTGGGGTCAGCCTCGACGCGGCCCCACCTGCCCAGCAGATGACGCCGGGCCTGACCGACCAGATCGCCGAGCTGAACCAGCAGATCAGTGACCTGACCGACCAGCAGCAGCGGTGCGTGGTGCGGGCACTCGCCGAGAAGGTCCGCCAGGACCACCCGGACGGGGCGCGGCTGTGGCTGCGCCAACGCGACGGCGACTACGGCCGGTATTTCAGTGCGTCGCATCTGGATGACGCCAACGGTGACCTGCTGACCGAGAACTTCGCCGGGTGGGGTCCGAACGATGTCACCGGCCTGGCGGCGACGTTGGAGGCCGATGTAGGTCTGTGCGTCGACTGGGACGAGGGCACCGAGGACTACTTTCTGGACGTCCAGGATGGTCTGGACATGGACGTCTCGCCGAGGCTCCGACCCGATGAGGCCACCCAGATCCGGGAGGGGCAGATCAACTACCTCACGAGCAAAGCCGAGTACCTGCAGCTGCCCGAGGACGCCTTGGACGAGGCGGTCCTCGACACGTACGGTGACTCGGCGTCGGGGCAGGTGAACAGCTCCGGAGCCGGGTTCTCCGACGCCCATGACGAGGCGGAGCGTCAGGCCAGTGAGGTCAACAACGGCGGACCCCGCGCCCAGGTGGCGTACCTCGTCGACTCCTGGGGTGCCGAGGATCTCGACAAGCATCTGACCGGTCTTGGCCGGGATGCAGGAGCAGGCGGGCCGGCGGACCATTTCTGATGCGCCGAGAACAGCAGCCCTTCGGGCCGGAGCATCCGACTCAGTTCAACGCCGTCCGCGGAGGAGGATTCGTGTCATGCGTGTGAAGTCGAATCTGGTGGGCTGCTGCAGTCTTCTCGCCGTAGGTGTCTTGTCCACTTGCTCCGACACCTCCTCCCACACACCCGCTCCATCCGGCACCGCGTCCGCTGTGACCGCTCCATCCAGCACCTCGCCCAGTGCCAGCACCACGCCGCCGGCCAGCACCACGGTGCCCGTCCCTCACCCGGCCGTCGCGGACGCGCCGTTTAGTACTGCTGCCCCCTCAGCAGGTGTCCCTGCGTGCACGTCCGTGACCACCCGACTCACCGCCGAGCCGCAGCAGCCAGCCAACCGAAACGGGGCAACCCTCCTGCATTTCACCAATACCAGCAGCCACCCTTGCACCACTCAGGGCTACCCCGGAGTCGCCGTGCTCAACGCCGCCGGCCAACAGCAATACCAAGCCATCCGAGAACCCGCCGGCTACTTCGGCGGTCTCCAACCCGGGCAGTCGCCACCGCTCGTCAGCCTCAGCCCAGGACAAGAAGCAACCGCCATCCTCGAGGTCGGCGATGTCTACCCCAACGGCAACTTCTGCCCGAGCGCACCAGCACTGCTCGTCACCATGCCCGGCGATACCGCCAGCCGCACAGTCACCACCAAGATCTCCGACTGCGGTAACGCGGCAATCGACCCCGTCCTCTCAGGCACAACCGGATCCGGCTGAACCACCCGCCACGGCCGATGCGTCGGCAGCTTCCACTTGTCGGCGGAATGTTCCAGCAGCGCGTCGAACATGAACACGGTGATCGAGCGCGGTGACACCCAGCACGCGGCGAATCTGGCCGCCCCCGGTGTTCGGCGTCGGACCTGATACGCCGATAGGGCCGGTCAAGGATGACGGGCGCGGGCCGCACACATCCTTGCCATGAGCACCCCTCACTCGCGTGTGGCCGCCGGCATCCCCGATCAGGGCGACATCGGCTTCGCCGATCCTCGCGCTGATCGCACACCGGTTCCGAACGGCCGGTGCTCGCGATGAGCACGCCCGGCAGAGTCCCGGCCGGAACCGGTGTGCGAGGCGGTCAGTTCGCCGCCCAGTCCCACGCCGAGAGCGACCTCACCCTGGCGGGCGAGCAGTCCTACGAGACCCACAACGGGGCGCTGTGCCTGCCGGGGGATGACACGCACGCCCCGATCAACGTCCGGGTGGTGCACCCCGGTGATCCCTACGGGATGACGAACCTGCTCACCAACGACGGTGACGAGGCGATGGTCGAGTTCTACGACGCGCGTTACCCGCACACCGACCACGGCCAGTTCGTCAGCCGCTACAACCTGTCCACCCTGAACGGGCTGGGACGCGGTAACGGACTGATGTTGGACACGGGCACCTCCGAGTGGTCGGTTCGCCCCGACCACATGGAGGTGGCGACGACGTTCGCCAACGTCGAGAACATGAAACGTCAAGGCTTCTCGATGCCCGAGGGGGATTGGCCGTGAGCGCCCCGACCCGGGTGCCGGCCGGCCATGGTGTGCTCAGCGGCCGGTACACGACGTTCGCGCACCAGGAGCCGGATTTCGGGCTGACCGACCAGACCAGCCCCACCCGTGCGGGCCGGGTCGACCCCGACGCCGAGAAGGCGTACCGGGATCTGGCTCAGGCCGTTGCCGTCCGCGATGCGGCGTACCGAACAGTCAACGCCAAGGCCTACGCCGCTGTGGCAGCACTGATCCACCAGGAGTACCCCACGGCGACCGCGGTCTGCCTGGAATGGAACATCGGTTGGCATCGCCCCTGGTTCGACGAGGGCGGGATCACCGATGCCGCGGGCACCGAGCTGTGGTCAGGGTCCGACGACGACAGCGAGCAGCTCGCTGCGCGCATCGACCTGTTCGTCTCCCGCATGGACTTCAGCAGTCACGACTTCAGCTGGGAGTGCATTCCCATCCCCGCGGTCACCCCAGTGAGCAACAGGAAGCGAACCCGACGATGAGCACTCCACTCCGAACCCCGGCCGGCACCCCCGTAGGGGGACAGTTCGCGCCCAGCACCCACGCCGAAACCGACATCTCCCTGGAACCGGAAACGACCCAGACGGTCACCGGCGGGGTGCTGAGCTTGGCCGACAACGGCGACTACGCCCCGCTCAACGTGCGGGTGGTGCACCCCGGTGATGCCTACGGGCTCGACGACGTCCTCACCAACGACGGCGAGGCGATGGTCGAGTTCTACGACGCGCGTTACCCGCACACCGAGCACGGGCAGTTCGTCAGCCGCTACCGCCTGTCCACTCTGAACGGGCATGCCCCCGGCACCGGTATCGACCTGGACGGTGGGATACCCGACTGGTCGGTGACCGGCGACAACTGTGACACTGCCATCGCTTTCGCCAACGCCGAGGTCGCAATGCGCCCGAGCACCCGCACGACGACGTTCCGTCACTATCAGGCGGACGGCTCAGTCGCGGCCCGAAAAGCCCTGGCCCGGATCAAACGGGACGAACCGCCTTTCGCGGAGCTGACCTTGACATACAGCAGAAACAAGAAAAGCGACGACTTTCCAGACATTCACCCGCCGGAGGGGACGGTGCTGGCGGTGACGACCCGCTCCGGTTTCTACAGTCTGCCGATCACCGGGGGCCGGGTCGTCGTCCGTGCCCACTCGGCGTTCGGCAACCCCGTGCACATCTCCGGTGGTGACGTGCACATCGTCACCGACGGCGGCGACCGCAAGGTCTCGGTAACGGTCACCCCCGACGATCCGGAGCACCCGCCGAAAGTGAGCATCGGGGAGCAGGACGCCGCCGACGCAGCCGACCCCGACATCCGCGCCCGGCTCCGAATCTACGACCAGCAGGCTCGCGCCATAGTCACGCCGACGGTCCGAGCTGCCGGTTCCGACGACATCCCCACGGAATGGAGAACGCCATGAGCACCCCGATCCGGGCCCCCGCCGGCACCCCCGTAGGCGGGCAGTTCACCCCGTCCGCGCACTCCGAGACGGACGTTGCGCTGAGCACGTTCACTCCCGACGAATTGGTCGCGGACACCAAATGGAAGGTGGTGGAGCACCAGAGCGTGGGTGCCACCACCACCGCAACGGTGACCCGCGGCACCCACGAGAAGCTCGACGTCACCATCGACTACGACTCGGGGACTGTCTCGGTGTTCGACGCACACGGCGAAGTCGACGCCCCGCCGATCCAGGAGACGCAATGGGATGACAGCGAGCCCTTCGACGGTGTGGGCGTCGCCCGGGACACCCTGGCCGCAACACCCCCGCCGTCCCAGCCGCTGACCCCGGCGCTGGCGAAACGCAACGCTCGAGCGTTGGACAATTTGGCGGTGATGTTCCAGGACCCCGAGTGGGGTTCGGGGATGCTGGAGGACGTCGCCGAGCAGGTGGGCGCCACCGGACGGCCGCTGGAGGTCTACGACGAGGACGGTGACTGGGAGATGGCCGAAGGAGATGGGCGCCCCCCGACCGGTGACCCCGGTACCCCGGAGCACGACCACGCGGTGCTCGACTCGGTGGCGTCCTGGCTGCGCAAACCGGAGTGGAGTGACGGGTCAGGAATGTTGGAGAGCTTCGCCGGCGAGGTCGCCTCGACCGGGCGGGACACCGAGGGTGACGGCAAAACCGGCACCTGGGGTCGGCACTGAATGAGGATCCGGTGACCGCGCCGCGCAACCCTTCGGTGGGCACAGCACTGCTGCTCCGGGAGTTCAATGAGCTCACCGTTCATCTCGCGCTGAGCAAGGACCAGCTCGCCGGTTTCCTCCAGATCAGCCCGGCCACGGTGCGAGCCTGGACGCGGAATCGTACCGGGTACTACTGGGCGTCCCCCCAGGTCCCCAGCCTGTTCCGGCTGTGCGCCGCGGTGTCGATGGCGAGGGAGGAGTTCGGCGAGGAGGAGACCAGCCGCCTCATCCGGTCGAGCCCGCATCGCCCCGGTGCACCGGGGGCGGACGCCGACGCGCTGAGCACCTTGTTGATCAGAGCGACACAGGTCGCCAGTGTTGCTGCCTTCACGCTGGACGACGGGTACGACTCGGCCACTGCGCCTCCCACACCGATCGCGGAGCTCGAAGCGGGGGAACGGGAACTGAGCGCCGCGCTGTCCCGGCACCTTCGACGCCCACGAGGCCCGCACCGAACCTTCAGGTCCGGGTAACCCGCACCGGGAAGGTTGCTCGCCGGGTGCCGCACACATCAAGGCCATGAGCACCCCGAATCGTGTATCCCCCGGTGTCCCCACAGGGGGCCAGTTCGCCGCCACCCAGCACACCGAACCCGACATGGACCTGCCCGCACCCGCCGAGTCCTTCGACGAGCGGATCCAACGCGAACGGATCGACGCCCCGTGGGGGTGGGACACCTTCGCGGCCACCATCGGCGAGTACGAGGCGCGCGAGCTGTACGACACCCACCACGGTTCGCTGGGCGCGGCCATGGCCGACCGGTTGAGCACCCCGATGCTGCCCGCCCGCAGCGAAGATCCCTGGGAAGGAACCTCGGCGCGGGACCGGATCCGCGCCGGCATGAACGCGGCGGCAGCGCAACACGGACTCACCCCGCCCAACCCCGTACCGGACGTACAGGACGTACAGGACGGCGCCCCCGTACCGGTCGAGCACCCTGCCGTGCAGGGCGGTGCCGTGTTCGACTCGGTGTCAGTGGATGACCAGGTGTTCCACCGACGCCAGGACAAGGTGTACCCGGGCGAGCCCTACGCCATCCGGCTGCAGGCGAACCGGCCACTGACCGATGACGAAGCCCGCCACGTTGCCGGGGCGATGGGTTATGCCTACCGCTCCACCGTGGCCGGGGAGCCGCTGGGAATGCCGGAACGGGACACCCCGTACTCCTTCGTCGTTTCCGCGGACACCACGAAGTCCGCCCGCGACGACCTGGGCGTGGCGTTGGAAGCGTTCGAGGACATGATGCCCACCATGATCGACGAAGGCTCCTCGGTGCGGAAAACAGACCGTGCCGGTGCCGGCACCAAGGGCACCCGTCTGATCGAGGGGATGCACGAGCCGGACCTGGCGTTCGAGGTGTACTACGACAGCGTCTTCGACGACCGGAGAACACAGGGGACCCCCGCTGACCAGCAGATCTTGTGAACCTCGCCGGCGACGAACCCACTCGCCGAGGACATTGAGGTGACGCCGCACACACCAGACCGGTAAGTCCCTACCCCGACCTGTCTGGAGTACCTCCTGATGCGTTCCAGTCTCCGCCGCATTCCCCGAGCGGTTGCGGGGGTCGCCGTCCTCGCCGCGGGGCTCAGCGCCACAGCCGCCCCCGCCCTCGCCACAGCCGCCCCCGCCGCCGTGCACTCCCAGGCAGCTCCAGCTCCAGCTCCAGCACCAGCACCAGCACCGGTGTCCGGTCCCATCACCCACCCCGACTCCGACCGCATGGGATCCACCATCCGGGCGAACGAACCCGCAGCACCACCGACAGCGTCCGGGGTGTCCCCGAACGCTGTCGCCAACCAGCCGCAAGGCTTGGACGTCAGCGGGTACCAACCCACCATCGACTGGAACGCCGCCGCCGCGAACGGGGCCCGCTTCGCGTACGTGAAGGCCACCGAAGGCACCGGGTACATCAGCCCCCAGTACGCCAACCAGTACGCCGGCTCCTACAACGCCGGACTGATCCGAGGCGCCTACCACTTCGGGCTGCCCGACCGCGCCACCGGTACCGACCAAGCCAACTACTTCGTGAACAACGGAGGTGCCTGGTCCGGTGACGGATTCACCCTGCCCCCGATGCTGGACATCGAGTACAACCCGTACGGGCCCACCTGTTACGGACTGACCGGTACGCAGATGGCGAGCTGGATCCGGGACTTCTCCAACACGGTGAACGCCCGCACCGGCCGCTACCCGACGATCTACTCCACCCTCGGCTGGTGGAACCAGTGCACCGCCTCGGACACCACCTTCGGCGCCACCAACCCGCTGTTCCTGGCCAACTACGCGAGCACGCCGGGGACCATGCCCGCCGGGTGGGGCTACCAGAGCATCTGGCAGTACTCCGACGCCGGCACCTTCCCCGGCGACCAGGACGTGTTCAACGGGGACATGACCGCGCTGCGGACCTTCGCCGGCAACACGCAAACCCCCATCGACCAGCGGTACACCGCCCTCGGCGGGGTCAACTCCTTCCTCGGGGCGCCGACGGACTCCGAGCACGCCGTCGGTAGCGGAACGGTGCGCGACTACCAGGGCGGGTCGCTGTACTCCTCGGCTGCCACCGGGGTCCACGAGGTGCACGGTGCGATCCGGGACCACTTCAACGCCCTCGGCGGACCCAGCGGTTTCCTCGGCTACCCCACCACCGATGAGTCCACCACCCCAGACGGGGTGGGCCACTACAACCACTTCGCCAACGCCGGATCCATCTACTACACCCCGAAAACCGGTGCCTTCTCGGTGCACGGTGCCATTCGGGACCACTGGGCCGCCCTGGGCTGGGAATCCGGCCCGATCGGATACCCCACCACCGATGAGTCCACCACCCCGGACGGGGTTGGGCCACTACAACCATTTCACCGGCGGTGACGGGGCATCCATCTTACTACACCCCGAAAACCGGTGCCTTCTCGGTGCACGGTGCGGTCCGGAACCACTGGGCTGCCCTGGGCTATGAGACCGGACCGATGGGTTACCCCACCACCGACGAATCACCCAGCGCCGACGGGGTGGGCCGCTACAACGGATTCACCGGCGGTGACGGTGCCGCCATCTACTGGAGCCCGACCACCGGCGCCCAGTCCGTGCACGGCGCGATCCGTGCCCGGTGGGCGTCCCTGGGTTACGAGAACGGCGCGCTGGGGTACCCGACCAGCGATGAGTTCGCCGTCCCCGGCGGGCGTCGCAACACCTTCCAGCACGGCTCGATCACGTTCAGCAACGGGACCACCCAGGTCGGCTGACCCGGCTCGTCTCGCGGCACAAGCCCACCACCACCTCATACCGCAGACCCCGCCGAAGTTGCTTCAGCGTGGTCTGCGGTGATCGGAGCAGAAACCTCATGAACAACCGCACAAGACTGGCGGTGATGGCCGTGTTCGGACTCACCGTGCTCGGAATGACCCCGGCGGCCACCGCCACTGCCGCACCATCAGTAGGTGGACCGGCACACACCAACGACGGCAACAACGACTTGAGCCATCACGGGCACCAACGGGTGTGCACAGACAAACCTGGACGTGACCAAGGCAGCTGCGGTGCCATCATCGACACCACCGTGGCCGGCCCCCTGGCTGTAGGAGTATCGGCGCCCAGCGGGTACGGGGCCGGCGACCTGGCGGCCGCCTACAACTTGCCGACCGGGGCGGGCAGCGGACGCACCATCGCCATCGTGGACGCCTTCGACCTGCCCACAGCCCAGAACGACCTGAACACCTACCGGGCGCAGTACGGTCTGCCACCGTGCGGGCCGGGATGCTTCACCAAGGTCAACCAAGTCGGGGGCGCCGCGCTGCCCCCGACCAACGCCGCGTGGGGCCAGGAGATCGCGCTGGACATGGACATGGCAGCAGCAGCGTGCCCCAACTGCCGCATCCTGCTGGTGGAAGCAGCATCGACATCGCTGGACGACTTCGGGGCAGCCGTGAACACCGCGGTGCGCCTGGGTGCGGTGGCCGTCTCCAACAGTTACGGCGGGACCGACGGCAGCAGCGACAACTACTTCGACTCGAACTATTTCAACCACCCGGGGGTGGCCATCACCGCCAGCTCCGGGGACAGCGGTTTCGGAGTGCAGTACCCCGCCTCCTCGCCCTACGTCACCGCGGTGGGTGGCACCTCACTGACCCGCAGCCCCACCGCGCGGGGCTTCAGCGAGAGCGCGTGGAGCGGGGCAGGCAGCGGCTGCTCCGCCTTCGAGGCGAAACCGGCCTGGCAGCGTGACGGTGGCTGCGCCGGGCGGACCGTGGCCGACGTGTCCGCGGTGTCCGACCCAGCGACAGGCGTCGCGGTGTACAACAGCACCCCCAACAACGGCCAGTCCGGCTGGCTGGTGTTCGGCGGGACCAGCGCGGCGGCGCCCCTGGTTGCCGGTGCCTACGCCCTCGCCGGGCCCGCCGGGTCCTACGGGCCCGGTGCTTCGTCGCTGTACGCCAACCGTGGTGCGTTGAACGACGTCACCACCGGCAGCAACGGCGCCTGCGGCAACTACCTGTGCAACGGCGTACCCGGCTACGACGGGCCGACCGGGTTGGGCAGCCCCAACGGTGTGAGCGCGTTCACCACCGGCCAAAGCCCCATCGCCGCGCACTATGCGGCCCTCGGTGGGGCGGGGTCCTTCCTCGGCTCCCCGGTGAGCGGGGAATACAGCGTTGCCGGTGGGCGGGAGCTCGACTACCAGGGTGGGTCCATCTACTACTCCCCGGCCACCGGGGCGTTCTCGGTGCGCGGGGCCATCCGGGACCACTACAACGCCTTCGGTGGGCCGGCCGGTTTCCTCGGCTTCCCCACCACCGATGAGTCCGGAACCCCGGACGGGGTGGGCCGCTACAACCACTTCGCCAACGACGGATCCATCTACTACACCCCCAACACCGGCGCCCGCTCGGTGCACGGGGCCATCCGCGACCAGTGGGCTGCCCTGGGGTTCGAGCGCAGCTCGCTGGGTTACCCCACCAGCGATGAGACACCCACCCCGAACGGGGTCGGCAGCTACAACTACTTCACCGGTGGGTCTCTCTACTACTCCCCGGCCACCGGCGCCCATGAGGTGCGCGGGGCCATCCTCAACGAGTGGGGTTCCCTGGGGTGGGAGGCCAGCGTGCTGGGCTTTCCCACCACCAACGAAACACCCACCCCGAACAGTGTCGGCAGCTACAACTACTTCACCGGTGGGTCCATCTACTACTCCCCGGCCACCGGCGCCCATGAGGTGCACGGCGCCATCCTCAACGCCTGGGGCGCCCAGGGTTGGGAAGCCGGCTCGCTGGGCTTCCCCGCCACCGATGAATACGCGGTGCCTGGAGGTCGGGCCAGCAGTTTCCAGGGCGGCACCCTGACCTACAGCTACGCCAGCGGGAGGGTCACCCGTTCCTGATGTGTGGGGTGCTCAGGGCCTCGGTGAGGGATCAGTGCCGCCGCCGCACACACCAGGTCCATGAGCACCCCCAGTCGTGTCCAGCCCGGCGTCCCCACCGGCGGCCAGTTCGCCGCCAGCCAACACTCCGACGTCGGGGTGGATCTGGCCGAGCAGTTCCCGGCACCGAGGTCCAAAGGTCAGGGCCGGTGGGAGGTGTCCGACACGGTGAAGGAGGAACTGGTGTCGGACAATTCGGCCATTTCCCGCACCGCCCTGCACATAGGCGGGCAACCCCACCGCGCCCAGCGCAACAAGGCGGCCATCGCGCTGATCTCCGAGGTGGATGACCACGAAACGACGGAGAACAAGCTGCGGGTGCTGTGCAAGGGCGGGGCGCAGATGACCGTGCTCACCGCGGACGGCTCCGGCAGCGTCGAAGCCAAAGAGGTCCGCGGGTACCCCATGGAGGATCGCCTGGCGGTGCAACGCAAAGGCGCGACCCGCGCCGCATACGCCCTCAACTCCGACGCGGTGCTCGCGGTGGCGCCCGGGTACGGCAAACAGGAGGTGTTGGCGCAGCAGTTTCACGACCGGCTCGCCCAAGTGCCCCAGACTGCACCGGTGGATTTCGACGGTATCCCCGACCACGAGGCTGCCGCACGCGAGAGCGACGACTACGAAGAGCCGCCGGAGACCATTTCCGCTGCATACCTGGTCGACAACCCGGATTTCCAGGGCGGCAAGGTGGATGGGTGCATGTTCCTGGCCACCGACTACGACCAGGAGAACGACATCGTCAACGGTTACCTGTGGGCGCCGGAAAGCTCGGGGTTGACCAGCGAGCACGGCTCTGCCTACGGGGCGGACCTCAAACGCCGTGGTGGTCGGATCACCAACTATGAGCCCGGCCAGTTGAGCTTCGCCGACTGTGTGCGCGACGGCATCCCACCGTCGCGCAGCGAGGCGTACCGGTGTGTCACCGGACAGACTTTTTACCAGGAGTGAGGGGCACGGGCCCGGCGCCGCACACATCATGGTCATGAGCACCCCCAAGCGTGTCCCCGCCGGGACCCCGGCCTCTGGCCAGTTCGCCCCCGACCAACACCCCGAGTCCGAGGTGTCCCTGCCGCCGGCCGTGACTGCCGACGCCGCAGCACTGTCCCAGCAGCTGAACGACTGTTACGACCAACGTGATGATGTGAACGTCCACATCTCCCGGATCAGCGCCAGATTGCTCGCCACCCAGGTGGCCGCGCGCTACCCCAACGCGGCCACCATCGTTCTGGACACAACCATGTCCGACGGCGGCAATACCCCCGGGGTCCGGGAGGTGCTCGACACCGAGGGCACCGTCCTCCTCGACGCCACCGACCGGCTCGACACCACCGTCGAGGAGGACGACGACCTGGACGAGTGGGGCTTCACGGCCGGCGGCATCCAGCTGGGTCGCACGCACACCAAGGATTTCCTCGACGCCCCCGAATGGCAGCAGGTCGGGGAAGGCCGAGTAAAGAGCAGCCGGTACGGACGCCTGAACATCGACAAGGCACTGAGTCTCCGCTGACAATCTGTGCGCCGGCGCTGGCCCCTTCTTGCCGTGGGTGTTTACCTCGACGCCGCACACACCACGGGTATGAGCAACCCGACCCGCGCCCCGGCCGGTACCCCAGAAGGTGGCCGGTTCGCCCCCGGCCGCCGAGCAGAAACCGGGGTCACCCTCGACACCGCAAGCGAGGAACCCGGACAGGTCGACCCTGCCATCCTGAGCGAGATGGCGCGCCGCCGCGCGGCCGTAGCTGAGGCGGAGCTGGCGTACGAACGGGTGTGCGCTCGGGGTCTCGCGGACATCGTCTCCCGGCGTTGGCCACAAGCGCACGCACTGGAGATGGATCCGTGGGAGGACGACCCCGATCACCTCGTAGTCACCGGGGTCTACTCGAGCGCCGGCGGCGGCCGGCTGCCCGTTACCGACGCCGAGATCCACGATTTCAACTTTTTCGACCAGGACGTGTTCACCATGACCTCCGCGCTGCAGGCAGCGCCGGCGGGACAAGGATCGGCGTACATGTCCGGAGACTCGAAACTGCTGGGGCCGACCTTCGACGTGGACAAGGCACTGAGCCTGCGTGTCACCACGCAGGAGGTCGACGACGAGCGGGAACGCTGCGCCCACCGGGACATCTCCGGTGCCGTGTTCAACCAGTTCCCCGACGCCACCGGCTGGAGCGTGGGCACCAGGGAGTACAAAGACGGCTACTTCTACTCGGCGTACGAGGTCGAGGTGTCCACGGCCAACGGACCCGTCGACTACCTCACCCTGACCGCTTCGTGCGCCGAGGTGAGGGGTGCGGTCGAGGAGCTCAACGATCTTGACGGCCAGCTCGGTGCCTACAGCACGCACGACCACGACATCGGCCGGCCAGAGTGAGCGCCGGCAATCGGGTGGCCCCCGGCGTTTCCGCAGGCGGCCAGTTCGCACCCACCCAGCACGCCGAGCCAGCGGTGGCCTTGGCCTCGGACCGGCCGCCTGATCGTGGGTCCCTGCACAACCAGCTCGCCGACGCCCGCCGCGAAGCGGGAGGCGAAGGGACGCGTCTCCCTGCTCTGCGCTCGCCTGCTCGCCGATGAGGTCGCCACCGCGTACCCGGGGGCGACTCATATTCGGGTGTACCGCAACGGTTACGAGACGATGCCCGCGGCGATCGAGTCGATCCTCGACGAGAACGGTGCGGAACTCGCGCTCGCCCACCCAGCCGAGCGGCGGCAGTTGGATGACACCGCTCGGCAGCGTCTTGTCCGGTGGAACATCGGCTACGTCGAAGACCTCGACCTGGAGGGCCGGACCTCCAGCCAGCTCCTGACCGGCGAGCACCCCCAACCGCAAGCCTACGGCGATTACGTCGACGTCCTCGACGTCGGCAAAGCGCAGCACATCGTGGCGGACAACAGCACCAGGAACGGATCATCGTGAGCACCCCCAACCGCGTCCAGCCCGGCGTCCCGACTCAGGGCGACATCGGCTTCGCCGATCCTCGCGCTGATCGCCCACTTGTTCCGAACGGCCGGTGCCCACGATGATCGGGCCCAACAGGGTCCCGGCCGGAACCGGTGTGCGAGGCGGCCAGTACGCAACGCAGGAACACGCCGAACCCGACCTCACCCTGTCCGAGGACCTGTTCGGGGGAGAGTCCCCGATGCCCGACGCCGACTACCGGCCCATCTCGAGCGTGCATGACGGGGAGGACTTCTCCCACGCCACGATGCTCGGAACAGCTCTCCGTCAGGCCCAAGCCCGTAGGGCGAACTTCCGTTCCGCGGACCTGCGCGCCGCGGACCTGACCGGCATCGACGCCGGTGAAGCCGATTTCTCCGGTGCCGACCTCACCGGTGCCGACCTGACCGACGGCCGCTTCGACGACGCCGTCTTCCACGACGCCGCCGTGTCCGGACAGCTCGACGGCAGTGTCTTCGACGGCGCCGACCTGTCCGCAGCAGTGGTGGGTTCCGCCGACCGGGCCAGTTTCCGCGGCGCGTCGCTGCGGGGGGCGACCCTGAGCGGGCACTTCGAGGGGTGCGACTTCCGGGGTACCGATTTCTCCGGCGCCCAGATGGACCACGGTCAGCAGAAGAAGGCCAACCGCAACCTGAGTGATGTCACCTTCTCCGACTGCCGGTTCGACGAAACACCCGTCGAGGATTCCGACACGACATGGCCGGCCAATTTCGATGTGCCGCGGGACGCGGAGTTCCGCCGGCACGGTTTCACCGCCGAGGAAACCATCGACTGGGTGGAAGGTGGGTGGGACTCCGGTTCCGCCGCCGCCGCGTGGAAACCGTCGGGTCTGGAGCCCGATGTCGCCAAGGACCTGGAGAACAACGGGATCAGCCCGGACACGGTCGCCCAGTTCGCGGCCCACGGAATCACCGACCCCGATGAGGTCGCGGACTGGCACGAGGCGGACATCGGGGCTGAGCGCGTCACCGAGTGGACCGACGCCGGCTTCACCACCGGACCCCACGTGCCCCTGCCCCTCGCCGTCCGGGAGTGGGGGCCCACCGGGTTACCGGCCCAGGACTGCGCCGCCTGGTCTCGAGCCCATTACACGCCGCGAGAAGCGGTCCTGGCCACAGCGTTCGGTAACACCCCCGTCAGCGCACCGACCTCGGAGCACGAGAGGGCGGTCGCCCGGCACGCGGTGACTTTCCGGTTCACCCAGAGCAGGGACCTTTCCCGCCGCAAGGCCACGATCACCTCCGGGTGGGAAGACAACTACGCCACCGCCGCGGAGCTCGACGCGATCGCCCGTGAGCAGGACCGTCGCAAGGCCTCCAGTCGGTCACCGCACACACCACGGGCATGAGCATGACCACCAGGGTGGCCCCTGGTACCCCTGCGGGGGGCCAGTTCGCCACAACCACTCACCCGGAGACCGATGTCGGGGTGAGCCACCCCGAACCGAGCGTCGACCAGCAGCGGATCGACGACCTCGATTCCTGGGTCGCCACCTGGCGGCAGTCCAAGGATGCGACCTCGCGGCTCAGTCTTGTGTTGATGGGCACGCAGTTGCGCAAGGAGTTTCCGAACGCGCGTTACCTGCGTTTGGAGAACTCCGACCAGGGTGAGTACATGGTCGCCGCGGAGGTCACCGACGCCCAGGAAAACACGGTGTCTCTTGATCTGGGGGACCTCGAAGTCGAGGGAACCGGGTTGTGCGTGGACAACCTGGCCTCCTACTTGGATACCGTCGGGGACGGGTGGAGCGACATCGAGATCGACCGGGATGGACAGGTCGACCTCGGTGTGCTGGCGCAGGTGAAGGTGCCGGACGGCCCAGACGGCACACCCGCACCTGATGCCGCCGCTGCGTTCGACGCGTGGTCGCGGGTGTACCGCAGCACCGACGACGGGCTGGCCGACGCTTCGTTGCGGGTGGTGGCCGCGGATCTGGGCGCCCGCTACCCCCAGGCCCGCTACCTGGAGCTCACCGAATCCGACCAGGGCCCGTACATGGGCGCCGGCGACCTCCTCGACAGCCGCGGGGAGTTGCTGGTCACCGAGATCGGGTCCGATGAGGTCGCCGGTGCGAACAGCGACATCGACACCCTCATCGGCGGCCTCGATTCCGAGGGCACCGGGTGGCGGCAGTACCTGGCCGAGGACTCCGTCGACCGCCTCGACCTCGCCCGGTGCGCGCAGATACCGCGGAGCGTTCCGATGATCGACCCCGGCATTTCGGGGTACGTGCGGGTTGCGCCGTGACCGCCGTGCACCCGGTTCCTGCGGTTCCTGCGCAGAGACCGGGTACCGCACCGAGCTCCACCGAAGCCCTCGACGCGTACACACTCGCCGCTGCGGTACTCGAGGTGGCCCGGGCGGACACCGCGTTCGCCCGGGCCGATGTCGCGTTGGCCCGCATCAAGCTGACCCAGGCCGGATCGGACACAGAGTACAAAGCACGTAAAACGCTGTCTTTGGCGTTGTGGATGCTGGACAACGTCACCCGGTGCAACGAGCGCACGGCGCACGCAGCGTTCGACGCCGCGGCCGCTGCGTGCAACGCCGCCGGACCCCCCGGGGTCCCGTTGTCCTCCGCCGACGCCATGGTGGGCTGAGGACGATGCGCGTGCTCACCACCGTCGTCGACTTCATCTTCGGCCGGCTCCTGCGCAGCAGGGTCTTCTGGAAGGCGCTGTTGCTTGTGCTGGCCGTAGCCGTCATCGTCCGCTTCTTCGACAGCATCCTCACCGTGGTGATGTGGACGGTGGTGGTCGGAGCAATCCTCGCGGCCGTCTTCGCCCTGGTCACTCTGTGTGTCCCCGCCCCTGAGCCCCGCATGATCGTGCTCACCCCACCTCCCCAGACACCCAACACGGACAACAGGCACAAGGCCGCACACATACACCAGCATGACGTCAGAGGAACCACTTCTGACACAACCACCGCATAGGCGGAGGAGGTTCTGATGTTTTTCGGCGTAATTTTCGGTTACCTGTTCACCCGGATGCTCACCAGCCGCCTGTTCTGGAAGATCGTGGCCTGGATCATCTTCTTTGCCTTCCTCATCCGGTTCGCCACCGTGATCACCCAGGCCTTTCTCATCGGCCTCGCGGTGGTGGTCGCGGCCGCAATCGGATACGGGATCTACCGCCTGGTGCTCCACCGCAAGGCGAACAACGAGGCCAGCTCCGGATCCGATGAGGACTCCGAGGCGGCCTACCGCCAGCAGGTGGACGCGCTGGTTCCGGTGGACGAGGTACGTGAGGTCGAGGAGTACACGCCACGGCACGTGCCGGACCCCCGGTACTCGCCGCTCAGCGGTGAGTACCGGGGCCAGCGGTGAGCGCCCCGGCCAGCGTCAGCGCCGGCAGCGGCGCCAGTTCCGGCCAGTTCGCGCCCACCCAGCACGCCGAACCGGACATCGCCCTCGACGACGAGTTGGACGACGAGAGCTGCTCGCACTGTGGCGAGGACGCCGCCGGCGGTGACGGTTACGACGGTTTCTGCGGCAACTGCGCCGACCTGGTCGACTCACACGACGAAGGCGAGCACTCCGCACGCAACGACCGGTGCCCGATGTGCGCGGGCTGAGTCCGCTCCAGCAGCTGGGCGTGGATTTCCTCGACGAACTGGCGCAGCTGGGTTTTGCGCGGCGTCACGTCGCCCTAATGGTCGGTGTCGGTGTCCCCACGCTCGCGCAGTGGAGCGGCGTCCGAGCGCAGCCTCGCGAGCCGATGTCGGCGGACGATCTGGACAAGTTGGCGACGCTGCTGGACGTCTGCACCCTCGTCCGCGACACCTCCCTCGTGCCCGATGTCGCCGCGTTCTTCGAGACCCCCGTCTTGGCCGGCACCCCTATCCGGCCGATGGACCTGTACGCCGCAGGACGTGTCAACCTGGTCCTGGACTGGGCAAGCCGAATGGTTCAGGACCCCGCCGCGCTGCTGAGCGCTTTCGATCCGAACTGGCGCGAGCGGTACCACAGCGAGTTCGAGGTCTTCGAGGCCACCGAACGCCGACCGGCCTGAGCGGCGCGCGCACGCTTTCTGCGCATGTTCTCATGCATGGCCACCACTGAGCGCGTCAAGATCACCCTGCCGCCCGGGTTCGACCCCGGCAGGCACGTAAAGGCGTTGGCCAAAAAGATTGCCGACCACTACGGCGACGGTTTCCAGATCGACTCCATCGACCCTGCCGAGAATGTCGCCTACGCCAGCCGCCAGGCGGCGGTCACCGAGGTCACCGCCACCGCGCTGAAACCGGACAGCTTCGAGGTGCGCCTGGTGCGGGGCACGAAACCCGCCGACGGGGACCGGGTGGCCATCCGGATGGCCGACCAGTACCCGGGTCTGGCGATGACCCGGTTCGAGCCGTTCCTCGGCAAGGCGGTGCTGTCCAAGCTGGACACCGCCACCGCCCGCTGCCGGGGTGCGGTGGCGATCGCGCTGGGGGTGAAGCCGTGGGATGTGCAGGTGCTCCCCCGCAGTGACGGCGGGTTCGACCTAGAGCTGCCGCCCGGCTATGTGGCCTCCAAGCACGACGGCAAGCTCGACGAGGTGGCAACCTCCGTCGTCGGCCGCGTCGGCTGGTATGTGGATGTGAACGTGGCCGCGCTGACCGCCTCGATCATCCCGTCCACCCCACCGACCTTCCCGGCCGTGTTCACCTACCCGCTGACGGCACCGGTCCCCGCGTTCTCGCTGGCCTCGACCGACTGGGCGAAGATCCCGCTGGGGCACGTGCTGCCCGAGCCGGGCAAGGATGTGGGTCCGGTGTTCAGCATCGACTTGCTGGCTGGTGCTCACATGCAAATTGGAGGAACGAGTGGGGGTGGAAAATCCATTATGATCAACGATTTCATCGCCGGCTGCCTGGCCCGCGGCGCGGAGCTGGTCGTTGTCGACCTACCCAGCAAGTCCGTCGACTTCCTGTGGTGCAAGAAGTTCTGCCGCGACGGCGGCTGGGGGTGCGACTCGCTGCCCGCGGCAGTCACCGCGCTGGCCCTGGTGATGGCGGAGGGGGAGCGCCGCGCGAAGGTGCTCGCCCTCCATCACGTCATCAAGTGGACCGACCTGCCCCCGGACTCCGATGTGCGCCCCATCGTGGTCATCGTGGACGAGCTCACCGGGCTGTTCTACCCGGAGAAGGTGCCCAAGCTGGCGAAGGACCACCCGCTGGTCATCGAGGCCAACGAGATCAACCTGCAGAAGGCGATCCTGGAGAAGTTCATCAAGCGCATCGCCGCCGAGCTGCGGTTCGTCGGGGTGCACCTGTTGGTTTCCTCCCAGGTCGCCTCGGTGGCCACCGGCATCGACCCTGCCATGCGCACCAACCTGCACCACAAGATCCTGATGGGCTCCAAGCCCACCGACAACAACCGGCGTCTCGTGCTGTCCGACCCTGGTCGGGTCCCCAAGGTGCCCGGCCATGTGCAGGCCGACCCCGTCGCGTCTCGAGGTACGGGGGTCGCCGAGCCGGAAGGCCGGGAGCCGTGCGTGTTCAAATCCTTCTACTCCGACACTGCCGAGCTCGACGCCTGGCTGGTGGCCCGCGGGGTGGCGAGCTCGCACCGCCCTGCCCCCACGACGGCGGAGATCGCCCAGTACACCCCGAGCTTGGACGACAACGATTCCGCCGGCACTCCTCGCGACGAGGTGGGGTATGACGCTGGGCCAAAGCTGGACCCGCGTACCGGGGAGGTCATGACCGGATACGCCCGGGCCAACGATGCCCGTCGTCAGTTGGATGAGTCCGCGGGCACCGCCAGGACTCGCCCGGTGGAGATGGCGCAGGCCGGCCCGGTCACCGTCACCCACCGGGAACCGTCCGACGGTCACCGGAGCTGACCCGTGCGCTCCGGTGGTGCGATGTGGAGGACGGGGGTAACGCTGATGATCGGGTCTGTGCTGGTCGTCCTCGTCAACACCGCCGCCGCGCGTCTCTACCCGGCCCAGTGGGGCGGCCCGAACATCGGCGCGGGTGGCATCAACCTGCTCGCTGTGCTCGGCGCTGTGGTCGGTGCCGTGCTGGTGGTGCGGGGACGACGCCACGGCGCTGACTGACGCCACGGGCCCGAGCCGGTTCCCGGTGAGACGCAAACGACTCACATGCTCATCGGATTGAACGGCTGGCCCTCCGCCGGCAAGGACACCGTCGCGGGGATCCTCGTCGAGGAACTCGGCTACCGCCAGTACGCCCTGGCGGACAAGGTGCGCGAAGCCCTCTACCTCGTGAACCCGCTGGTCGGTGCCGGCGGTGACCTTCGGGTGCGGGACGTGGTGGACCTGCACGGCTGGGACAAGGCGAAACGCCACCTGGTGTTCGGCATGGAGATCCGTCAGCTGATGCAGCGGGTCGGCACCGAATCGGCTCGCACCGTCTTCGGTGCCGATGTGTGGGTGAACACGTTGAGCTCGGCCATCGACCGTGACCTGCGGATCGACCCTACTGATCTCCCGCGTGGGGTGGTTGTCTCCGACGTCCGCCTCACCAACGAAGCCGAATGGGTGATCGCGCGCGGCGGCGTGGTGGTACGCATCGAGCGGACCGGCATCGGACCGGTCAACAACCATGCCAGCGAAGCACTGCTGCCGGTGGCACTGGTCGGGGCCACCTTGGGCAACAACGGCAGCCTCATCGAGCTGCGGGCAGCTGTGCGCCACCTCGCGGCGGGGTTGCTGAACCCGGTGGTGGCGATCGCATGAAAACCACCTGCGCCGCCACACACCAACACGATCAGGAAGGCAACACCATGCGCGTAACCACGACCCACGTGAACGAGGGCGACACGTTCCTCGCCCCGCCCCGCGACGATCACAGCTCCTGGCCGTTCCTGCTGCTGCACGCCGGGGACGCAACCCGGCGCCCGCAGGACATCTCCCTCACCTTCGCCGACACCGCGACCGAGCTGGTCGGCGTCCTCATCCCCGGCTACGACGCCATCCCCCACCGCAGCGGCGCGGAGGGTGCCGGGCGTGGCACACCGAGCGACGCCGATCACGACGAAGCGCTGTGCCACGATGAAGCACTGTGGCTGCGGTACGGCCAAGCCGTGGCGACCGCAGAACTCATCCAGCAGCGCATCCTCGCCGCCGCGGTCACCAACGGCGACTTCGACCCGGCCGCAGCACCCGAAGATGCGCTCACCGCGCTGCTCGGCGACAAGACTGACGTGTTCACCGGCGAGCAGTGGCGCTGGAATGTGCTTCTCGTCCTCATCGCCACTGACTACGCACCGTTCACGGACGTTCCCCGCCCCACCGGCCGGGTCGCCTACCTCGATCCGAACACGGAAACCACCTACCTGACCTCACTGCACGAGGCGGGTCTGGTGCGGTTCCTGCCGCGGCAGGTCACTGCACGCCGGGCGCCCCGGGGCACCGGAAGGCGACACGGGGATGTCCGACGTCCACGGCGGTGACCTGACACGGTGGACACCGTGGTGGACGCCCACATGGACACACGTCACAGCCGGTTGGCACGCAACGGCAAAGGACTACCCGACACCCAGAAACCCCACAAACGATCCATGGCCGTTCGTGCTCATGCACGACGACGAGGACATCACCTACGCGGATACCGCCACCGAACTGGTGGGTGTCCTCATCCCCGACTACGACGCCATCCCGGCGAACTCCGACGGGGACACCCCCTGCTCGGATGCCGACCACGACACCGCGTTGTGGATGCGTTACGGCCAGGCGGTGCACACGGTGACCGTTCTGCAGGAGTCCGCCCTGGCCGCCGCGACCAACAACGGCGACTTCGACCCGGCCGCGGCCAGCGAGGACACCCTCACCACGATGCTCGGCGGCAAGACGGTGGTGTTCACCGGCGAGCAGTGGCCGGAGCAGGCGGTACCGCTGTACCTCATCGCCACCGACTACGCACCGTTCACGGACGTTCCCCGCCCCGCCGGCAACGTCGTCTACCTCGACCCGAGCACGGAGACGGCGTACCTGATCTCGCTGCACGAGATGGGTCTGGTGCGGTTCCTGCAGCACCAGACCGCCTGAGTCCTCGGCGAAACCCGGCCACGCGAAGGGCCCAAGGACACCGGTAAAAAAGTAATTTGTCCGGATTACTGCAGGTCGTGAGGATAATCCGTGCTTGTGGACGCCCGAATCACGGCGGACGCCTCCATGGCCGCGCACATGGACGGGCGTGGACCACACCTGCCTCACCACGGGGCGGGCCACGACCCAAGGAGCGCAGCTCGGTCACCCACCCCGCCCTGAAGGACGGGGCTTGTCAGGAGCTTCGCGTTCCTGATGGGCCTCGTGTGGAGGGGCTGAGTGACCAGACCAAGACATCACGCAAGGGAGGTACGACTCAGATGTCTACGTTGCATGTAAGTCAGAAGACCCACCAGGGGATGCTTCCTCAGTCCCCTGCTCTGGAATCGGTGTCAGCAGACAGAAAAGGTGTGTCCCGTTCGCGGGACCGCCAGCCCGGGGTAGGACCGAAACGGGGCACCGACGCGGGTAACACCGCAACTGGTAGGCAACTTGGTCGAGGGGAGCGTCACCGTGTCCGTACGCGCGGTGACCGGCACAGTCGGGTCGATCATGGCCCGACAGGTTCTGCCGGGAGTGATCCCGGCACTGCAATGGGTCCGCCACGGCACCTGCATCCGCGGGTGTTCGTGGTGGACCGCCACCACCAGCCGCTCATGCCGTGCCACCCGGCGCGGGCACGTGAGTTGCTGCGCAAAGGACGCGCCCGCGTCCACAAGCTGTATCCGTTCACCATCCGGTTGGTGGACCGTCTGGTCGCCGACTCGCAGGTGGACGGGGTCCAGGTCACGATCGACCCCGGCAGCAGGCACACCGGGGTCGCTGTTTCCCGCACCGATGATGCAGGTGCGGTCCACGGTCTGGTGTCGGTGCAAGTCGATCACCGCGGCCGGCAGATCCACCAGGCCATGGTTTCGCGTGCTTCGCTGCGTCGGGGTCGGCGATCCCGGAACCTGCGCCACCGAGAGCCGAGATTCAACAACCGCACTCGCCCGCCCGGGTGGTTGCCGCCCTCCACCCGACACCGGGTGGAATCCACCGCGGGGTGGGTGCACCGGTTGCGCCGGATCGCCCCGGTCGCCGGCCTTCGCATGGAGCTGGTCCGGTTCGATATGCAGCAGATGGTCAACCCGGAGATCACCGGGGTGGGCTATCAGCAGGGCACCTTGGCCGGGTTCGAGGTCCGGGAGTATCTGCTCGCCAAGTGGCACCGGCGTTGCGCCTACTGCGACGCCTCCGGGGTGGGACCAGGCTCGGTGGCACTGAACATCGACCACATTCGCTCCCGCGCGAAAGGCGGCACCAACCAGGTCGCCAACCTCACCCTGGCGTGTGTTCGGTGCAACCAGGCCAAGGGTGCTCAGGATGTGGCCGAGTTCGTCACCGACCCCCTGCGTCTAGCTCGAATCACCCGTCAAGCCAAGGCCCCACTGCGGGATGCGGCAGCGGTGAACACCACTCGCTGGGCGTTGCACCGCAAACTTCTGGCCACCGGTCTCCCGGTGAGCACCGGGTCGGGTGGGCGCACCAAGTTCAACCGCATCCGCTGCGGTGTGCCCAAATCTCACACTCTCGACGCCCTCTGCGTCGGGGACGTCACCGCGGTGGCCGGCTACCCGTCCCGGGTGTTGGTGGCCCGGGCCACCGGCCGCGGCTCTTACGCCCGCACCCGGTCGGACAAATACGGCTTCCCCCGACTGATACTGACCCGCACCAAACGCCACCACGGCTTCACCACCGGCGACCACGTCCGGGCTGTCGTACCCACCGGGGCGAAGGCAGGCACCCACCTCGGCCGGGTCGCGGTACGGGCCAGCGGCAAGTTCAACATCACCACACGCCTGGCAACAATCCAAGGAATCCATCACCGGCACGTCACCCTCATCAACCGGGCGGACGGCTGGTCCTACACCCACGAGAAGGAGGAAGAGCGCATCTGAGAGTCAGGTCGCGCGGTCATGATGACGCGCTTCCTCTCCGCCCTCAAGACGGCGGTGTCCGCGCTCAACTACCCGATGAGTACCAGGGACAAGCGGCATGTCGGGAATCGGGAAGGGAGTCACCCGCAGGAAAGGTGAAAAACGCCCAAAACACGATGGACACCCCATAGGCCGCGCACATGGACGGTTGTGGACCACATCTGCCTCACCACGGGGCGGGCCACGACCCAAGGAGCGCATCCGATGATCCACCCCACCCCACCAACCCGGGACACCGGTCCGCCACCGCCGCGGCGCATACACCGCTCCGCGCGGCCCGTTCTGCTCACGGCCGCCGCGGTCACCGCGCTGGCCCTGCTCACCTCCGGTGCCGCGATCGACACGCACGCCCCGTCACGCGGGGTCGACACCGTCTCCGCAGCTGCTGCGCCGGCGACCGTCGCCCGTTACGACGAGGTCAGCTATGCAACGGCGCTGAACACTACTTCCGCAGCCCGGATCTCCGGTTCTCGCGTGGGCAATTCCACGGCCCTCAACCGGGCCCCGGTGACCGGCCCGGCACACCGGCGGGTTTCGCCCTGGTTCGAGTCGTACTTCTCGGCGATCGTACGGTTTCTGCAGTTCGTGTACGGGTTGTTCTTCCACCCAGCGCCTGTCACGATGCCGCCCATCCCCGCACCTCCCGTGGTCAAGCCTCCGGTGGTTATCCCTCCGGTCGTGAGCCCGCCAGCACCTCCCGTGGTCAAGCCCCCGGTGGTTATCCCTCCGGTCGTGAGCCCGCCAGCACCTCCCGTGGTCAAGCCCCCGGTGGTTATCCCTCCGGTCGTGAGCCCGCCAGCACCTCCCGTGGTCAAGCCTCCGGTGGTTGTCCCTCCGGTGTTCACCCCGCCAGCACCTCCCGTGGTCAAGCCTCCGGTGGTTGTCCCTCCGGTCGTGAGCCCGCCAGCACCTCCCGTGGTCACCCCGCCGGTCGTGGTCAAGCCCCCGGTGGTCACCCCGCCAGTGGTCACCCCACCCGCAACCACGGGCGCGTACATCCTCCCCGGTGACGGCGGCATCGTCAGCGCCATCAACGCCAAGCGCACCGCGCTGGGCCTCGCACCGATCACCGGAACGACCGTTCCGGCGACACAACAGTGCGCGCTGGCTTGGAAGGGACAGCACTGCAGTCCCCCGGAGATCGAGGCGAGCATCAACTCCCAGGACGGGTCAGTAGCTGTCGGCCTCTGGTACGCCGAGGGCCCCGGTGGTGGCCACTACAACCTGATGATGGATCCGACGCTCAAGTCGGTCGCCATCGGCTGGGCCTACCACCCGGAGGTGTCTTTCGGTCGCTATGTCGTCGTCGTCAACCTCCGCCACTGAGGTCACTCTCCCCGCTCATGCCCCAGCGCTGGGAAATGAGCGGGGAGTTCCGTCAGCGTCCGCGGTCGGTGGCCTCAGCGGCACGACGGCGTGCCGCTGAGCTGTGCTCCGGGGCCACCGCCGGGCGCGGGGTGGTCCTGGAGCGGCACGAGTGTGCGTTCTGCACGTTGTAGAAGCTCCCGCACAGACCGCACGACTTGATCTCCATGCGCGGATTGCCCTTCACGCGCTTGTTGTACACCGACCCGGGGCTCGAGGCGGTGGCCACGTCCACATAGGTTTCCTCTGGCACCTCGTAGCCGTAAAGGCGTTTCGTGTTGGTGCGCATCGCCATGATCCCGCTGTGGTTGTCGTAGCCGACCGAGTCGATCCAACCCGAAGGCACCTTCACGAACGGAACCCCGCGGGAGGCCTCCCGAGCTTCGCGGTGCGCCAACAGGTCGCCGACCTCGTGCAACGCGCGGGAAGGCCGGCGGGACTCCAGGATCGCCGACACCGCCTCACCGACCTGGGCGTCGGCCTTGCCGCTGAACCCCAGGCCGGTGGTGTTCCACTCCTTCCCGGAGCGGGTGACCCGTACCCAGCCGGTGATCGTCCCCCCGTCGGCGTTGACCGCGGACACCGGGACGTCGAAGGTGCGCCCGTTCGACTCCTTCTCGTAGCGTTTGATGGCGGTCGCCGACGGCATTCGTAGGGTCACCCCGGCCCCGGAGTACGCCATCCGATGGGTGCGTCGCCGGCCCGACAGTGCAAGTCCGGGCGTCAGGCCCGGAGTGTTGTCGTCCGGCATCTGCGGGTAACCCGACAAACGTCCGGTGCGCTGATCAGCTGCCCCGTACTCGGCGTTGGTGAAGTGGGTGTCCCACCATTGGCGGCGATGTGCAGTTGATTCGGGGTTGTCGGTGGCACGAGCAGCGACCGGTTCCACATAGCCCTGGGCCTCGAGTGCCGCGTGCCGCGCAGCCCTTCGCTGCTCGGCCATGTCCGCCGGTGCGGGCGATCCGTCCAGCGCGAAGCCAGGTTCTCCGTGGGAGAACGTGGAGTACTGACCGCCGGTGGGGATACCTGGCTTGATGCGGGGCTGCGCGTTCGTCATGCCCCAGATGTGTGCGGCACCCCGCCCATTCCCTACGCCACCGGCGGCATCAGGCCCGGAACGCCTCCTGCGTCTGCAACCGTGAGCGCTCGTCGGCCGCGACCCGAGCACCCGAGGCGGCGAGGCCGGGCTCGAACACCGAATAGTGGTGGGCGCACCAAGACAAGGTGAGCTCGAGGCCGGGGACGACCGTCATCGCCGTCATCACGAACGCCCGCTTCCCGCACCGGTCGCACCGTTCGCTGTTCATCACCGACGGTGATGGTGGCGATGCCGGGTTGTTTCTGCCCCTCATGCCGCACTCTCCCAGCGGCCGGTGCGGGCCAGGATGATGGCGAACGCGTCCCGCGCCGCCATCGACACCTTCGCGCCCTTGGGCATGTTGTTGAACATGATCCGCGCCCCCGGGGTCGCCACGTCGGGCTTACCGGGTCCGGTCCGCTCGCCACCGAACCCGCCGCGAGCGCACGCCACCAAGACGGCCACACCCTTGTCCCAGGTTGTCTTGTCCCCACGGGACAAGGTGAGGGCGGTGATCGAGCTGATCAGCGCGAACAGGCGGTCGGGACGTTCGGCGCCCCACCGCACGATGGATGGGTCCGCCAGTACCGCTTCCGGGTCGTGCAGGTCCATCGCGACCTTCCACGCCAGGTACTCGGTGGCGGCACCGTCACCCACACAGCCGCGCAGCACCAGCAGTTCAGCGTCCTCATCGTCGCGGTCCAGTTCAGCGAGGATTTTCATGGCGTTGTGCCAGGACCGCGGCGAGCACCACCCTTTCCCGGCCTGCACCGGGTTGGTGGGTGGTGTGGAGTTCAGCAGTTGGGGGCGGGTGCGCAGGAACGCGGTGATCGCGCCCCGTACCCGTGCCACATCGGCGTCGGACCCGGCACCCAGCATGGTGTCGATCTGCGGCGGGGCGACGGGGGCGAAGTCGGTGATGATGCCATCCAGCCATGCCTGGGAGTCGAAGTACCAGTCCAGGTGGAAGATGCGGTTGGCGACGGCGGCGGGCAGTTCCAGCCCGTCCACGGCGACCGACGGTGGGTTGGCGGCGAGCACCATCGCCACGGTGTCGGGCAGTTGCAGTTCGCCGACGACCCGTTCCTGCAGGATGCGCAGCATCGCCTTTTGCACCGACAGGGAGTTGGTGGATGCTTCGTCGCCGAAGAACAGGCCCTTGGGGGCGTCCGCGAGCCGCTTGGCCCAGGCCAGCGACGAGTAGTGAACTTCACCGTCGACCTCGACGGGCAGGCCCAGGTAGTCGGAGGCTTCCCGGTTGGCACCGGAGACGGTTTCCACGTGAAAACCGTTGGCGCGCCCGAAATATTCGACGACAGCCGTTTTCCCCTCACCAGGGTTGCCCCACAAGCAAGTGGGAACATTGGCGCGGACAGCCGCGGCGAAAGATCGCATCATCGGCGTGGACGAGTAGTTGGTCATGCCAGGGATGTGTCCGGCGAGCTGGCTGTCACCCGCGAAACCGTGTCTCGCCGCCGGACACCGAGGGGCCAGACAGTAAGAACCGGCCCTCGGGGGTATCCCCAGGGGCCGGTTCTCGACAACGGTTGTCTCAGCTCACATTCGCCGTCACCAGTGCCGGCTCGGTGGGTGAACCTTTGTGCCGACCGGCCACCGAGCCGGAAAGGCCCAGTACCGACAGCAGGTGTCGGGCGTCAGCGGCGTCCAGTGCCTGGGCCGCCACCACCCGTACCGCTGTCTCTCGGCGTGCCTTGTCACGCTCGATTTCGGCGTCCGGCCGGGTTCGGCTGTAGCTGAAGTCGCTGAAATCCTCGGACCCGCCGGCCCGTGCTGTCGCCATCAGCGACCACCGAGAGGCAGCACACCAGGGGCGAGTGGCACGGGTAGCACCGGGAGCAGGTCGGGTGTCGCCTGGGGGCTCGCCCCGGGTGCCGTGGCCGGGGTGGGGACAACCGTGAGGTTGAGGGTGGGGGTTGCCGGAGCCGTGGGGGTTGCCGGAGCCGTGGGGGTTGGGGTCCCCGGTGGTGGTGGTGGTGTGGAGGTCGGGCTCGGCGTGGTTCGCGGAGCTGGGGCCGTGCTGGTTGGGTTCCCCGGTGGTGGAGTGGTGCTGGTGGGAGCTGGGCTGGTGTTCGTCGGGGTTGGGTTGCCGGTGCTCGGGGCCGGTGCTGTCGTGGTGGCCGGGTTGCCGCTCGGAGCCGGAGTGGCACTGGTGTTCGTCGGGGTTGGGTTGCCGGTGCTCGGGGCCGGTGCTGTCGTGGTGGCCGGGTTGCCGCTCGGAGCCGGAGTGGCACTGGTGGGAGCCGGGGTTGGGTTGCCGGTGCTCGGGGCCGGTGCTGTCGTGGTGGCCGGTGCCCTGGTGGCGTCCGTCGGTGCCGGAGTGGCA
>JAABUI010000228.1_pt1 | contig 65535 bp, 74 predicted proteins | sample 5559111 | NCBI WGS metagenome assembly JAABUI01 (sample SAMN10711870, study PRJNA513365) | rock metagenome | isolation source: Antarctica rocks | place: Antarctica: Victoria Land, Buttleship Promontory | reverse complement strand
TACTACTAAATAACCAGCCCAAATATTGAAGTTCCCCAGCTGAATTTGATGGTTCAATGGTTGATGCAGGTGGGGTGGTGATTTGGTTGGGGAGCGCACGCGAAGACTTAGTGCGGGGTACTGTATGACCAGCTAATCGAGCCTAATCACCGCTTATAGTAGGCTCTACATCATCCGGTGGGTGGCTTCTCATGCCTCCTTGAAAGTTGCTGCAACCCTCACGACGGCTATGTTGACAGTATTGTCGGTTGCACGGTGAATTCTGTCGTGGTCTTGCATTGACAGCACCATTCTTTCTTGACATAGTGGCTTCTGGCCTTGGCCGCTTGCTCCTGTCTGCTTTTCTTGTAGAGAGCAATATCGGATTCCAGATCACCCGAAGTTGTAGGAGTACTACTCCTCCTGCTCCTACTATTGCTCCTACTACAGCTCCTATTGCTTCAACAGTGAGTCCTATTCCATCTGTCAAGTCCGTATCTGCGTTCCTTCTTAGCAGTAGCTGTGTCATCGAGCAAGACTTGTCCGTCAACGCCGCTAGATGGAGACCCGTTCCCTGCCTATCGTCTACCGCATTGACGTCCGCATGACTCTTTAGCAGCAACGTCACAGTCTCCATGTTTTCAGCATTGATTGCACACATAAGTGGAGTTTCGCCGTTGAGGTTCCGGGATGTCAAAGCCGTGTCCAAGAACGTCTTGCGTCAAAGTACTCGTCCTGTATGGCCGCAAGGTGAAGAGCAGTCTGGCCATCTTTCGTTCGTGAAACAGTAAGCGGGCTCTTTTGCAAGCATGCTGAGAATCTCGGGTTCGCCATCTTCTCTGGTCAAGGTCGGCGCATGAGCAAGGTCTAAGTCATCGCCATCGTCTAATTCATCGTTAAAAGAAGAGACTTGCGCAACATCAGTCGATGAAGCCCATGGTGAATGGGCTGGAGAATTTGCAGCAGTAGATGCGGTTCCTAGAAAACTCGTCAAGGCAAAATTGACATCCCTCATCCGTGGATCGGGTCCCTGCATGTCGGCTTCGTCGGCCACTACAAGGGCCCCTGAACCTCGTTGTTCTAACCTTGGATCAAGGTCTAAGTTCTTCAAGTACTGAGTGATCTCAGCGGTGTCCTTCTTAATACGGGACGTCTTGACTCTGTTTACAGATTAGCAGCCGCTCTTGTGGACTCTAATAGTCAATGTGGATATAAGGCCTAGGGGTCGAGACTTACATATTGACAATGGCTAACGTCATGTTCAGAGTTGACTTACCATTGCTCAGCTGTGCTCCCAGCTGTTTCACATCCTTTCGACAAAAGGACCATTTGACCCTACCCCATTTTGACTTTTTTATTTCGCCCGTTTGGGTCACGAAAGGCTTAATTTTCTCAACCAATTCTTCTATCACCCAGCGAGTATTTACCAAAGGTATATACAGACTCTCTATGATTTCTGTGGGAAGCTCAGACTGCTTGTCTTCTTCAAGGAATCTCTTGAGCGCGTCTAGGATGTCGCAAATAGATCTAGAGTCTGCCGATACATTTGTTTATCTCTCGTGGAGAGTCTCGGATGCCGTCGACGAGGTCATAAAGTTTGTTGGCAGCATGTAGTCCAACGGCGACAGCACTGAGGATGGATATAGAATCTGCCATGCAAAGTCAGCATTGCCGAACGGTGCTGCCGCTCGAGCATCAGGATGAACAAGACAGAGGTGAGAATGGGGCTATAGACTAACGTCGAGATGAGCCAATCGATAAGGCAGGGTCTTCAGCTGTGGCTTTACCCATAAAGGGTGGCATGCACATGGCCCCCGACAGGGCAGTAGTAATAATCTCCAACATTGATCCTGAGTTGCAGCAGGACTACTCCATAGTCTCTGGAGGTTCAACAAGACGTTAGATACCCAAATGTTCCCTTTTTCTTCTTACGCGAACTAAACCTTTGGTGGTTTGTAGTAGATGGTAATAAAATCATGTTTGATTATTAACAACGGGGAGCGGCTTTTCCGAGGAGCACACTTTTCACTTTTCCAATGACTATGACTACAGTGACTGGAATTCCGAAGCCTTTGATTAGTGATTGAAAGACTCTTATCAGGGTTCTAAGCCCCAAAGTGACATTAGCTCACAGGTTGGAAGTTCTCATGTGCAAATTTAAGCAACCGTAGGCACCCTGATCCCCGGTAAATGGACTTGCCGGATCGTCGGCGAGGTGGTGTGCGCAACATAGAAATGTCTGTACCTTCTGATCCATATGCCTTGCACCTAATAACATGCATCGGCTGCCTGTTCATCTCAGCTCAATATTTTGCTTCACAAATATGTTGTGGTAAAACATCGCCCGGAACCATCGCAATAATGATGAAACATTGTTTGGTGGACGCAACCCGTGCGTACGGTCCTCGAATCATGACCAGATTTCTCGAGCAAGTCGATCTAATTGCCTTAATCTTCAAATTACTTGTCATTGTTGAAGTTTTGGGACCATTGACGGGATTTCTGAATAGAATCTTTTGTTGTGATGAGACTTATAAATACGTCATGCGCTGGATAGCTGTTAAAACATCGATCGAAGACTACGTCGCCACTTCTCGCGCAACCTTTTGACAAGGACTCCGATGACTTCAAGTCCTGATCAAGTCCCTTGCTCATTACGTCGTACTTCCTATTGATTGGCTCTCACTAATGGATCCTTCGATAGAGATTGAGAAAATATTCGCCGCAAACGCCTAAACAACCTTCGAACGACATTGCTTCGCTATAGACGGCAACCGGAATGGACAAAATTCGGGCCATAGTCGCAGAGTCCGCGAGTATACTCCGTGAGGGGAAGGTCTCGCTTACAGATATACAGCAATTCCTCATGTCGAGGGAAGATCCGGCTACGGCAATCAAGGATGCAAATGGAGAATTCGGGTTGCCTTAGTATTTCATAACATGATTTTGGATGGCATGGTTCACGGCGATAGTGGACGTACTGTTTTGATTCTCTTGACTATTAGATCTCAGAGGACTCTCTACAGAAAGTTGAGGTAACGGCCCTGCTTCCAGAAGCTCTTGTGTCGAAATATGAGTCTCAGTCCTTTAGGTTGACTAAGTGGATCTATCTAGCAAGTAAGCTCCATAGCAATCCTATTAGCCGTCATCATATCAGAACGCAGCGTACAACCAATTGAAAAAGCGCTTTCACGAAGATCATCACCGCCATCACCAGTTCGCAAAGCACTGTAAACGTATTCAAATACCTCTTAGTCTTTCGACAAAAGATAAACTTGCAATTTATAGAATTACCCATTCATCAACCACTCTTTCACCTCAAAACCAACCCGTCTGAGCTGCTTCGCAGTGAAAGGAGCAAGGCCGGAATTTGTTTTTGTGACCACAAGAGTGTTCATGTCATCCCCCCAAACCCGGAGCACCTCACTGTCCTTGAGCGTTCCGTTAGAGTCCAAAATATTGACTGTAATATCAGGTCTTTCGCAGCCACGCCAATATCCTGCAACCCAACGCCAGTGGCTCTCATTGCTATATGCGTCTGTAATAGACATCTGAGACGCTGCTCTTTCTGTGGTCATCAATGGCGAAAAAGGAATGATGTCGACGTTTGGACGAGGAACAGTGATCGATCCGTGCCGCGCAGCAGAATTGGGAACCGGATGTCGAATAACATCATCCCACAGCCTGTCCCAATGCCGGACAACTTCATTGTAACCAGGGACGTTCACTGACTCTGGATCCCTTTGGAAATAAGGTTCGCTGAGAACTCGAACGTTGAGTCCTGTGTGTTTCGCAATGTGATCATGAAGAAACCTGATCGTGAAACGAACAGCTTCCTTATCCAAACCATCTACGGCAATGACCTTGTTTCTCGATGACTCAGATGAGCGAGGGCGCAAAATGCTCGACAAGTCTTCGATTTGTTGAATGATGGGTATACAGGCGAGTGGAACTGACGGAATATACTGTGACGTAGAAATTGAGAGTCTCGAAAATTGAAGGGGCGGAAGTTTGATGGTTTGCGAACGCTGATGGTCAACAGTGAAGGGAGGCGTGGTAAGAATTAGACTGGAATTTGACATTGTAGTATGCTCTTTCAATGTATGAGAAGAAGGCGACAATTGAAATTCGACTGTGTTATAGTCCAAGGAACAAAGATTGAGTTATAGGACGTCTCAGAAGCCTCGATCTTACCCTCTTCTCTGGATTTCAACCCCATGGGGAAAGTTTTACAGATCCTAATAGTGCGCCTGACTCGGCGCACGATTGATTGGCCATTGTGCTAGCCTCTAGCTTACTTCGGCAATAGTGAGTATCGAATTAGATAAAAGAGAAATTCCTCGAAGAGCAACTAAAGTCTAGTTCGACGACTCGAATCCTTCCGAAGATTTCTTTGTCCCTATCACGCTTCGCCCGGTCAGTTGAGCAAAGAAGAAAGGATTCTCTAGGTAGTTTCGCAAGTGCCAGCCGCTCGCTAGCGGGCGGGGAAGTCATGTATAGTATCATAAGCTTCGTCCGTCTGCTCGCACCCTTTAGCTTTCCCGGTCCGCTGATCGTCTCGTATACTTGAGGCGTATGGTATCCCGGTGAACCCCTCGAAAGAACCTCCAACCAGCCAACCACACGCCCAGCAATCGCAGGGCTAGATAAGGGTGGGACACTAAAAGCCAGAATTTCTGGCACGGCTTACAATGTGGTGAGTATGAGACAGGGAAGTCTAAATTCACCTCCGAACTCAAGGGATTTTCTAGCTCTACAAGGATGGACGCAGGACAAGAAGAACAGCGCGCCTCGATCTGTCCGGCATGCACTTGAATCCTACAAGTTAAGGTTCGTCCTTGAAAGTTTCTTCATGTGCCTCATCACTTCGATTCAAAGGATCCCTCGCTGTTTCTTTGCTAGCTACTGCCTTCACAGTGACTTCCTTGATAGCTTTACTTTTACCACGGGCACGCTTTCAATTTCTTCCCGCCCTCTTACAGTAGCAACTTTAGCTTCCGGTCCTATATCACTAGTATCGGCTTCAAGCCTTCCGCGACGTAGTTGAGATTCTAAGTCGTTAATAGTCTCGTTCTTCGTAGCGACTTCCTCTAGGTACTGCACTGATCTCTCGTTAAGCCTCTCCTCAATCCGAAGCAGATCGTTCTGGCTTTGTTCCTGCTGATTCATCAGAGTTTTCTCTAGGCCCTCAATCTTGCAGGCTTTGGCTTCAAGCTCTAGCATCAGTTGAGTGATGTCAAGTGATTCGGTCGAGTTGTATTCCCCCGATTTGGTGAGATGACACGGGATTTCGGCATGATCTCCCCTAACCTTGTATGCGCGTTCCAGACGCATTTCAGATTATTTTCCGTCTCGCTGTGACGGATATGTTCGTGGTTCAGAGCTTCCATGCACATACGATGCTCCTGTCGTTCTTCGTGAAGGGAATTCTCGGGGGAACACTTGAAGCGGCGTAGTTACCATGGATTGACGTTGTGGGATCAGTAGATATTGGGCGAGCTAGGAACGAGTTGCTATCGCAAAGGTGGAGCAAGTATAAAATAGGTCGGCGATACCTCGTAGTTACACTAGGTGAGCGGAACTATTTACCGCGGCGGTTAGATGTGACGGGACGGACGACGCTCGATGAGCTAAAATGCCTTGCAGAGAGCTATAAGACGCCTTGCAGACCATAGGTGAGCTAAAAACGCCATACATGGGTTGTCCGCAGGACTAGTCGATCACCTGACCTTACTACAACCATATACGGCTAGGACATTCGAAGTGAAAATGGACGACCAACGTCGAGGCGTCATCCCTGCCCTTTCAGTCGATCACCATGCACAAGCCATTCTTACCGTTTGGTTCGAGGATCAAACCTTGTTGACTAGCCCAGACAACTCCGACGAATGAGTGACTACATTGGCGAGTTGCAAGTCTGGACCTTACAAGCTAACAACCTCCTTTATGAACTTACCCACAAGGACCGTACTCCTCATGTGGCATCCAGCCGCCGAAAGCTCCTATGCTTGGGCCCCCGGTAGCTTAGATTGTCTCCAGCAGAAATGTCGTCGAGCACAGTTAATAAGTCGAGCTTCAAAGACGAGAGAACATCTTTGCAGTCGGTTCGCGGTCATATAACGAGCCAGGTATTAATGTTTCACTATCAAACGTCCCAAATAACAAAGAAATCCAACCCTTGAGAAACCGCTGGCGAATTATCTCCCTCCAGCTACATCTAGCGCCGTCCATCACACATACCAAAATGCCCCAAATGATTCGCCTCTCAGGAAACTGCTGGCAAATATCTTCGCCTACAGCATTAAGCCCGAAACCTTGAATGAGAACATTCCATCGTCTCGCCGCCCTATCTGATGTGGAATGCCGATCACCGAGTTATTCCCCCTTTAGTGTTGCTTCACGTGGGAATTGCGCGCTGTAGTCCGTGTGAGAATAAACGCCCGTTACAGCCGTGATCCCAGCATTTACGTTTGAATGAAATCTCCAAGATCCTAATTGATTCGGTAGGCGTGTGCGGATGCGCAGAATCTCCTTCTTCGCTTCTCCATCACTCTCTAGACTTGCTTGGGAATAGGGATACCCGCATTCTTGTGCCGCATTGAACCCACCTATTACTAATTCCTGCTTTTTTCGCGACTTCCAGGTGGACTTTCGATTGACCACCCAGGTATGTAAAGTACAGTACAATCCTCACACCCACACAAATGCTGTACTAACTGGTTTCCTGTTGTCCTGCGCGCTTGCTGCATGCAGATTGCTGCAGGAAACCTTACAGGGTACCGAGCCAGGAACGTACGGTGCCCTTTTGAAGAGGGAAATATTGGTTGCATGCATACATCTACTGAACATTGATACTTACAATAGATTGACGATAGAAGCAATCTTGTTCACGCAATGCTCCTACGGGCTACGACAAGACACGGTGATGAATCCATTATTGATGAAGATGGAGCAGCATCACGGAGCTCGTCATGAGGAAGAGTTTGGCTCAGCTCCGTGGATTGAGATCGCCGGCGATCACTCGTCACATAACTCACCTCTGCAAGAGTACAATGGTTTTGCCTTCATGTCGAATACACATGTCCCATTGGAACCTCTCTATAACCGGCCGCCCATGCATCCGTCATACTCGACAGCTCAACCTCTACAGCCTTTAGTTATGCCGCAATGGCCCAGCCAGTTGACCAATCCTTCAGTAGATAATGGGGTTTCACCAGGCTTCCCGCCACCTCGACCTCTCGCTTTAATTGCACCCATGCCGATAAAGCCCCCATTATCCAGATCCACAAGCACACCTGCTCCGGTTTTGGCACCGCCAACTACAAGAAAAACCCTCACAGATCAAGATAGACGACGGATGTGCCAATACCATGAAGATCATCCGACAGTCAAACACACGGAGATTGGAGGTAAGATCAGACATCACCCCTACGTGGTTTGATTGAATGATACTGATTTATATCTCAGCAATATTTGAAGTAGGGAGAAGGTACAATGTTGATTGTAGCATTGCTGCTGCGACCCATTAGTACAGAGATCTAGCTGACATTGGCTCTAGTACTGTCTCTAAAGTCCTTCGACAAAAAGCAAAATTTCTCTCTCCTGATGATGGTAGTCGAACATCTATCAAACGGTCGAAAGGCAAGTTTCCTGATATCGAACGGGCTCTATCAAACTGGGCAAAGAATCACCAGCACCAAGGTTTACCTTTGAGCGACGACATCATCCGAGACAAAGCAAGGTTTTTTGCGACAACCGTTGGTACCCCCAATTGCCATGTTAAAGTAAACAGTCCTATTTGGCTCGAGAAATTTAAACAGAAAAACTCGCTACTTGGCGCTAAAACGCGTAAGGCTGCCGACGGACAAGAACCAGATCGCAGCTTGAATCCAGCATTGAAGTCGGGCTCGCAGACGTCAGGTGGCATGTCTCCAATCTCACCAATGTTCAGCGCTGGGCCGAGTCCGTCCTTGCGAGCCCAGCAAGCACGGCTCCCGACCCTCGCCAGCGCTAGTCCCCGTCCGCGCCGTCCAACTTTCCCTACCGTCTGTACGGATCCTTCCTTCGGCACCACCCCAGGTTCTTCGGAGCCCGCAAGTCCAAGATACTACCAGCAATCCATTGCAACACCAGCGCTAGAGTCCCCAATAGAGGAGATGGAAGAGCCACCCTTCGACTCGGCAATGCAACAGCAGGCCTCGCAGCAAACAAATTCTCCAGCTCACAATAACAGCCCTATAACCATGGCTCCCCCACCCAACCCTACTCTCAGCTCCAGCGTATCCCCTCGCATAGGCACCTCCAGCAATGCATCCTCGCCCACGACGCCTCCTTCGCAGGATGAAGCTCGCCGCGCCTTGAAGGTTTTGATGAATTTCTTCCACCATCGAACGGCGCTGTAGATTCGCAAGAGTATATCACGATGGGAAAACTAATGGAGAAGCTGAAGCTCCAAGGAACAGGGTTGCCCGGTGGAATGCACAGTTTGGAAAGGGGGGATGGAACGACACCTATGGGGAGGAAGAGGAATATTCACTCCTTGTAACGCACTCGATCGACGCAGATGGTCCTTTTTTTCTTCTCTACACTCCTTCATCATGTTCTCACCGGAGTCCTCGGCCTACCGTCCATTTTCTCCACCTCGGCCCACATCCCCCCAGGTATCCTCACGCTCCAACACCAGGAACGCGCACAGGCACACATTGGAGTTCATCTATTTTCCTTCTCATCAATCTCTCGCACTTGCACACAAAGACACGACCACCCCGGCGTTTTATTATTTTCACCACCACTCGGAGGGCAAGGGAATCAGAAGGGGCGGACCCCGGGATTTATACGGGTTTGTTTCATCAAAGAGTGCATCAAATAAGACATACCCCAGCCTCGCGGCTCTCTATTAACGAATTTTTTGGTTGTTGGCGAATTTGATTTTTCTTTGCTTGTTGGGATTGGTATCGTTGTATATTTTTCTTGGTGGGGATGGGAAGGGGCTTGAATGGAGATTGGGGAGTTTTGGTGGTGCGTGTATCTAGTTGTATCTACTTGGATTTGATTGACAGACGGACTGACAGGTGAGGGAGGAAGGGATCATATTGCGGCCAAATGTTCAAACGCATCTTTATTCATCGACTCCTGTACATTCTCTTATATCTATATAATCCCCTTCAATACCTCCACCCTTCCCTCTCACTCATCTCCGGCAGCACCCTCACAAGCACGAGCTCCAGGATCTGGTATGCCAGATGCCGGTTCAAATACCCGTCCGCCCAAACCTCGAGTTCCGTTTCTACCTCCGCAACCGCCTCGTCCACGCTCCCGAAAGCACGTTCAGCGACAATGGGAGGCAGGAGAGATGCAATGGCCGAGGCAGCACTGTGCTTGGTGGTGAGGATCTCGGCCGGAGTTGGGGGCGGGGGTGAGGGAGTAAGGGCGCGACGAGGGTTGGGGGGAGGACATGGTTGGTTACAAGGTTGTGAATGAATCTGGTTAGGGTGGATTGTGGTCAGCCTTGTTTTTAAGCCATAGGGTTCAGAAGTTTGTGATCCGGTTCTGAACTGGTATGAACTAGATCACGATTTAAAGACTGCAGTAATGCAAGACGTGTGGGCCGGCTGCGAGACTGCACACACCTTCGAATACTTGCGGGACCGCAGCGTCACCAAAGAAACGAAGGACTCATTCCTCGAATACCGATAGATGGCGCAAAAGCATCCAAGGCAACTGCGTCCGAAGGTACGCTGACCGGGATCCCATTCCATTCGGTGATAAATGCTAATGACTGCAGCTGCAGGAAAGCCACCGCCACGCTTGAACACGCATGTGGAAGCTCAGTCGATACAGATGAATCAAGCAATTGGCTGACAATCAGGATGGTTGGTGGGGGTATTGACCACATCGTTGCCAATGATATCTTTGGAGGGCCGATCACAAGCTCTTCCACAACCCCCCTAATAAACCTTGCACAAGGGCCGGCGCTTGTGTACTACTTATGTTATCGTGTCAATGTATTCATGCAATGCCGTAATGAACCTTCCTGCAGGCCTTCTTACCCAATCCACCAACCTACATGATTGAGAATATCCGTCACACCTCATCCTCCCCTGCTAGTTTGTTGCCTCTTAGAACCTTTGTATTGGCTGAGAATGAAGGGGAAATCACAGAAAATAGGGAAAGTAGGGAAATCAGGGAAATCGAGGAGCTCGATAATATGTGCGTAGATTTACTCAACCCCGCAACATGCCTGGCTTGTAATTTGATCATAAACGTGAACCTCTCCTGGTACTTTCCCGGATAGATTCAATACTTCCTGGGCCGTTTTCACGAATTGGTCCTCATGTACTGGTGTCCATATGGTGTAGGGGGTGCTAGAGGCACTGTGCAGCAGAGCCATTTCTCATCATATCCGAAACATTATAGAGCCACGCTCTTTACATGGTCCTGTGAGATGGATTAACCATTCCTGAGGAAGACAGGCAGTCTCATGTTCGGTAATTATTGAACACGGTAAACAGCTTCGACTCGCTTACGTGGAAGCTGAATCCTACAAGAAAACCCCTTCTATACATCTGGATCGCTTCATTAGGAGAGCAATAGGTGGAGCCCACAAGCTGAGTGTTACTGAACGGGACGATGTCGTCATCGCTTGACTGATCTTAAATTACCCTTTTGTTTCATTCTTTGTCAGGATGCTGGCTGCAATTCCTTCTGCCCGCTTCGCTCATCCAAGCTCGCCACCTCTTTAGTTAACCTTGTTCCCAAATCCGCGCCGAGCTCCCCGAAGCTCTCGATCCCAATGATGATCGTGAGGAGGATGATCGTCAGACTGCTCTAGAACGCTCGGGCGGTCCCTTTTGCAATGTCGCGCTGGAGGAGTTTGAGGGTATTGATGGGGATATGATCGCTGCCGCCGACCCTCGTGTTAAAGTGTAGCCTCCGACCTCCAGAGTGTGTAAGCCGGGTGCCCCTGAGCTAGCTGTGTGCAGCTAGCTCTACCGAGATGAGCCTAGCTCAGAAGGCTCTGCGCTTCTATATAGTCACGACATTCTAGTAGATTTATCCATCACCGCTGCCACTGGTGCCTGTCTATGGACGGTGTACCTCGATAGGCTGGGAACATGAAGTGGGATTGCGCATGTCGTTACCTAGTACTACTGTACTAGTCGACGACGAGCAGTAGGTAGTGGGGTGTCGCGGGTCGGGCTGGGCTGGGCTGAATTGGGTTGGGTTGGATGGTGTTAGGTTGCCATGCATTTCCACAGTCCGCATCGATAATGCTCACACCGTCTGGAATGTGGAATGAACAGCCGACTTCGCGTCTTCACCTGCTGCACATCTTGCGGAGCCCAGCGGTAAGTTCATCTTGCGCAGGTGAATCTTCACGGACCCATTCAAGAGTGCAGAACTCCTGAGATGCGGTCCTCTGTAGGTTCTAGCTACGAGGTTATTAAATTAAGTATTCGGAATGGCCTCCGTATTCAACAATTTGATTCACTCGACACTTCTGTTTCAATATAAAAGGATTAATATCCTTCTCTACATTCAACTTTTTGTCAGGATGCAACCAGAGCAAGTCAATGGTGATTTGGTGACTAAGATACTAAAGCTGAGGAAGCAAAGTAAGTACATTGACGTTGCAAGAAGATATAGCCTGCGCGAGCAACAACAAATATATCAATACGCCCCATATAACCTCGTATTCCAACACAGAACACTATACATACAGAAGTGGACCGCAGGCGCAATCTTCATTATCAGGCATAAGGATCCTTCTCGAGAAGGTTATTGCCTCTATAGTGCGTACTTCATTACAAGATTTGTGAGATAGTAGATCCCAGATTCGTGGACACCCAACCGAGTCGAATTTACCTTCCTGCGTATAGCTTGGATAGCCGCATGGCACCCGGCCGCACCAGAACAATCGACATGAAGAAAAGAAGCTCCGAGAGAAGGAAAATCAGCTCACAGAAGGCACGAGAAGCACGAGACGCTGCTCTGAACGAAGAAAGCGACACTGCAAGCGAAATAGTAATGGATTTGGACCCCTCATCGATCGAGAGGGGCGACAATACGTCCGCAGTAGGTCTGTTAGGCCTTATGCAGAAGATAAGAGCAGAGTTCGCCACTTTAGCGGCGACACTCACCCAACAGGCAAGAGAGCAAGTGGCAACACTACAAGCTCAACTAGACGCTCAAGCAACGACTATCCAGAAGCTGCTAGACGCTCAAGCAACGACTACCCAGAAGCTGCTAGACGAAGCAATTATTCTTAAAGCAGAAACAGCGACTTTGAAGGCAGAAAACACGGCTCTAGCGAATGCACAAAAACGAAGCATTCACGTCCCCTCGGGAGGATCACCAACCTATGCAGCAATAGCGAAAACGCCACCTAACAGTCGCCCTAGCAACATCTCACTGTCTCGTCAGGACTAACTGTACCATCGACATACACCGACACGCCATACTGCACTATCGATACGTCCCGAGCAAACGCGGCAGAGAAAACGAAAGCCAATCCCGCCGAAGTGAGGGAAGCCATAGAGAAAGAGATCCGCAAGCAACAAGGCAAAGAAAACTGGAGGTGCATAGCAGTGACGAGAGACGTTAAGAACCACGACCGCATTCGAATTACGGGCAGGGACGTTCAAGAGACAAAGGTCATTAAGGAAGCGGCTGAGAGGGTCACTGCGGGTGGCTCGAGGGTGCTCAGGGACCAGCTATACCCCATCAAAGTCGACAACGCGCGTAGGGACGGCGTCCTTTCCGCTGAGGGGTTACTGCTACCGGGGATCATAGAGTCACTGGGGAAGGAAAATGAGGCCTCAGTGGCAAAGGTGGCATGGATTAGCAGGAAGGCCACAGTGGACGATGGCACTTCTGGAGCGCGACGCTGATATAAATGCCATTGATTCCAACGGTGACACTCCAATGCACCTTGCGGTGAAAGTTGATAGTGAGCCTGGAAGAAAGTGTGTTGCAACGTTGTTAGACATTTCGAACCATTCTGGCCAACGGCCTTTCCACATTGCAAGTAATGAGCTTGTTCAGAAGAAGCTGGAAGAGAGAGGGAAAGGGATTGTGCAAGACCTTCAGAGTTTGCCATTATAGTCGGGCGTTCTGTCTGCTAGGTGCGTCATCCGCGTGGGAAGGTCTGGATTTTGATTAGAATTGAGGCTTCGATTTCCCAAACTAGTAGTGTCAAAATGCCGTTAAAATCAATACAGATGCCAGCATAATGTGTGGCACCTCAATTGAACGTCAGGAACTTGATGCTATCTCGAACTGAATATTTTCTTGTTGCTAGAAAGGTATTGACTTACGTCTAATATGGAATTATCGTTCTGGATCTCATGTCGCTCTTTGCACGGTCACTGGCCTTTGTCCATGCTGTGCTCGACACTTTGCCTCAAATTTCCTTAACAGCCCCTGTGCGTTTCCTAATTCACTTCTGGCAACCATGTATCTTTTCAGCGTACCCTTTATAACGTTTCTGACCCGGCCGCTCTCTTCTCGAGAGTGCCCGTGATTCCCACTCCTGCTCCTCTGCTTCTGCTGGGCCACCAAGACTCTGATGTTGCTCGGTGCAGTGTAAACATTTGCGTGGACAGACCGCCTTTCACGGTCCTCGAATGATGTGATGCTAGGCTCGACGGTTGCATCAGGATCCGAGCAATGATGTGTCTTTCTTTGTTGAACAAGGTGTTTTGAGCTGGGGTGTTTGCATTATCAATCTCAGACATAACGAATCGACGCCTCAACAACAGCTTCATAGAAACGCCTGGACGGCTTGATCATGTAATAAAATCCCAACGGTAAAGTGACAGGTATAGATAGAATAGAGAATAACAATTGTTTTGATAATTTTTCCATGATATTACTATGTGTTTTGGTGAAGGCTGGTAACCTCCGCCTCATAGGGCTGGTAGGGCTGGGGCCCGCCAGTAGAGTTTTCACCTTCCACCTCCTACCTAGATAGCCTCCTAAGGTAATAGCAACAACCAAAATATCAATATGCCCCCATATGACCTCGTATTCCAACAGAAATTATTTGTTGTTGTGTGAGGAAGACAGAATCCGACAACATCTCTTTCCCGAGTGGAGTTGCCGTTGCTCAGGTGACGCAGCGCCCCGCGTGGAGGTGCTTCGTCACCTCGATTGGGGACCGGGAAAATAGTAGTACGTTGGCGAGCGCGACTGTGGTTGAATAGATAGTATTCGGCGCAACTATTGTTATGGATACTAGGGTATCTGCTGTGTTAAAAGTATACCCCTGCTAGTTATTGATCGCTGAAACACGCACATTTGATACTTTCACTCCGCCCCTTTTCTCTCTGAGATTCCACCGCCTTCTCGCAAGCCGGCGTAAGCCCGCCATGGCAATGGAATCAAACAAAGTCAACAATCTATACATGACGTACAAGTACGTAGAACGAAATTCCTTCGAAAGCCTGTTTCCCCGCGAGGACTGGCGAGGTTGGTCGCTAGAGCGTTTGAAGTACGAGACAGCAAGTGTGGTTCCATCGCTGGGAAAGGAGAAGCGAGAGGTCATCATTGGCAACTTTGAATGGTCGTCCAAAGCACGCAAAGACTACTCCGTGTTCTTCAGCTATGCACCGCCGCAGTCGCGGTGGAGACATGACGCATTTGTCGACCTGTTAACGACCTTGATCGCCACCCTCAAATTACCCGAGGCTGAGACACCGAAAGACGCAGTGGCCCACCAAGCAGAAGCCCTTGAACCTGTGTCAATCGACGAAGTGTCAATCGACGAAGCTGCGTTCCTTGGCTTTCTTGAACACATAGAACTGCTGGTCGGTCAGGCCGTCGCTCTGTGGCCGCGAGCCGCGGCGGGAGACTTACGTCTCTCGACGGCGTCAACGCGTATGTGTTGCCTTCTATTCGTCGAAATCAGCCACGAAGACATTTCACTGTTAATACTTACCTACCCACTCTAGTGACGAGCACGTGCCTGCTCAGAATCGACAGTATGGTGAGCGCCGAATTTTTCCTGAACGAGTCATGGTTCGGGTCGAGCGGCCTAGTTGCAATGTACACAAGCAACAGCTTTCCCTTCTGGAACGAGCTGCAAAGGTGCGCCGGAAAAATCGAAGATTTTGTTCTTGATATGACGTAGGGCACCGGCAGTTTTACACAATCTTTTCGGTACAAAGCTAACGTTACATGAGAACTCCGTTTCTCCATTCCGGTCTTGATATCGCCTATGCGCCACTTGTGACGGAAATGCTGGTGGCCGGCACAAAAGCACAACTGAAGGACAGAAGTCTCATCGTCCTCAAGGCCGCCATAGCAGCTTCCTTTGTCTTTCGGTGCCACGAATTGAACCTTGATCTCGACAAGCTTCGCACATCCGTCAACACACGAATTTCGGAAGCCGCAAAGCTGTTTAAAAAATCCAAGAGTCATTTTTCCAACGCGGCCGCGATTGGCGGCGGCTTTGATGAAGGCTTGTCGATCACTTCCAAGTTCCAGATCTGGGCCGAACAGTGTGGCGACGTCGCGAGCTTCGGCGAGATGATGAGCTGGCTCGAGCCTCAGATCGTTCATGGTAAAAGATATTACATATTCGAGAACGCCGCACTTCAGCATTTTGCCTACGTTTGCGAAAGCGGACGGATCTGCGGGAATACCCTGCCCCCCGAGTTGGAAGCGCTATTCAACGACCCGAGAGTCGCTCCCTTCCTCTTCATGGACGGGCGGCCGAAGACGTCGGATGGTTGCAGCAAGGGCAAGGACTGGAGCGACCCTCGCTCGGTCCGTTCCTTGACTTCACACGTGTTCAGAGTGAGAGATACGCGCACTCTGACTGAGCGAATCGATGAGCGTAAGGGCTCCGTGACGCACGAAATGATCCAGCTGCTGGGTGGCAAAACTTTGCTAGATGTTCTATGAGATGTTGTAGAAGCAACGAGGGTGAGCAAACAACGAGCACATGCAATGGTCGTAAAGGTACTGTAGTAGAATGTGTGTATGTTCTCTCTGACTAGCTACAAAAGAGAATCTATGTGTAGTCGGAACTCCTACTCATCGTCACGACATTCGACCCCCATCCAACGAGTGATCGGCCCCTGGCCACTAAAAGAAAGGCAACAAGAAGGAAACAACTAGAAAGCTGGCTGGTTGTTGAACCGGCTGGTCCCACAAGCAAGGGAGGGAGCTGGCTGGTTGTTGAACCGGCTGATCTCAGCTAAAGCAAATAGCAGATTACATGGCTTCAGAGGGAGCTAATTGGTCAAAGGGAGTGGGTTTTTTTGGGCTGCATCGGTTGCAGAGAGAGCTTTCTGAGCAGAGAAAGCTTCCTAATAGCATCAAGATTGAAGGCAGCGAGATCTAGAATAGGCCTGCGCAAGAGGGAGTGTTGATGCACGTGATGCTCAGAGCCTATGGGTATCTCTTGCTTTTAGTTAGCTGAATCTTCACCTTCATAGAATCTACACACATACACCTTTCGCTGCTTCAACACTGGTGAGGTTGATGGTGTAGACAACGGCTGCATGGACTCCACAGCTCCCTATTCAATGGAAAAGGAGCCCCAGCGCCAGGGGGGGAAGGCGGAAGAAGATGGAAAAGAACGAAACAAAAGAAAAAGGGGGAAGAAAAACAAAGAAACAAAAGGACCAGGCTAGCTCTCTGCCATCAGCTTTTCTAAGCTCCCTCGCAAGGTCGCTTGCTCTTCAACCAAGGCATTGTTTCTGGTTCGGAGCTCGTCATATGCAGGTCGTAATAGAGGGTTAGCCTTCAGTAATGGCCTGAGTTGAGCGAGGGTATCTGTAGTAATGGCTCTATAGGACTCTGAATGTACCACAAAATCCTTCAGTAACTCGAGGTGTTTTAGGACTTCGTTGTCGTCTGAGTCGCTCGGCACAAGAAGTAGGTGTCAGCGTGGCACGATTAGAGGCAATAGATAAGCAGGAATAGTACAGGTGATGTTGTTGTAATAGGAAGGAGGAGTTGCAGATGATTGCCACGGAATTTTCTATGTAGAAAATACTTTACCGTGAAATACAATGATTTTTGGTGGCAGGAACACCAAAAACGAAGTACCTTCGGGTTGCGCACTTGCATATCTTGAATCTTCGCTATTCGCTATTGACTATGTCTGATCTCGATGTGCATGTAAATCCCTATGCATTTTTTGTAACGAAAATTAATACTCGCGAGCATATGGAGAAATAAATAATCGTTATATTATCGTCTTCTACTCACAATTCTTGTAGAATAACGAAATCTCATGCATACATTCACATATCCAGAGCTTGTGCATCACCATGAGTTGAAACCCAGCTATCTAAGCCTTTACCTTCAACCTCGGACCAGTTTTGATTATACGTGCGCTCAACATGCACAGCCCCGAGACCGTAAGAAGGACACCGCACCATATCTTCAAGCCTAGCCAGTCATTTCGGGCCTGCAAGATGGCCCCAGCGATGGGACTACCAATCAACAATCCAGCACCGGCTATCGCGGTGGCCATACCGATTCGTGTTCCGATTGCTTCCATATTGGACGACAAAGTAATGACAGTAGGTCCAGGGAGCGAAACGAATGAACCACAAAAGAAACCATATAAAGCGCAAAGTATTATTAGGCTCGAAGTGGTTTTGACGGCAATCCAGCAGTAACACAGAAGTGCTGTAACGAAAGCAAACGGAATTTGCGTGTTGAGCGGACCAATCTTGTCGGCAAAGAAGTTAGGTAGAAGACGACCAAATGTTGAGGTCGCATTGATGATCGGAAGCAGGTAGAACGCGAGGCTGATATCGGTGTTGCACTGTGTAGTCGCATAGAGTTGCACATAGAAGAAGGCAATATAAATGCCCATGAAACCGAAGAAAAGCCCAAGACTGTACATCAAAAATGGCAAGTCCCTCAGTGCCTTGACATCGAAGATCTTACGACGCGTAGATGGCGGGATCCTTTGACGCATGCCCAATAGAAATATGACTGATGTACCAAGCATAATGAAAGCTATCACACGAGTGGCCCAGGCAAAGCCTATGCGAGGCTCTAACTGAGCGAAGACGATGGGATAGATGACACCACCTGCATATCAAAATGTCAGATGTATCAATGAAGGATCTGACATCATGCCACTGACCTAAACTACTCCCAGTAGACGCAACCCCGGTTGCGAAGGCTTTCTTGGTGTTAAAGTATTGGGATATAATAGCTAGACTTGGCACGAAGAGAAGGCCGAATCCGCACCCAACCACGATACCTTGGGCTAGAAGAACTTGCCAGTAGGTTTTACAGATACTGGTCACCATCATACCGAAGATCGACAGGCCAGCTCCTAACCAGAGCAAGGATCGTAGATAGCCCGCATCATAGATAATTCCTGTCATGGCACCAACAAACAGAAGGAGAAAGGACTGAATAGAGCCAATCCATGAAATGTTTGAAGCAGATTCTGATCTCAGAAAGTTGGTCTGGTAGAACGTCTGATATACCCCATACATGTTCACCACTCCCCTGAGAATCAAAATACCTGTTAGTCGTGCTTCACCTCATCAACCGGGGCACGGGAAATTTACCAAGTATTGAAAAAAATACAGAACGCTCCAGCCACTTGAACCCAGGCTACCAAACCGTCTGGAGCTGAGAACGGCTCGCCCGGTTTCTCTTCGGACATCGATGTAACGGTCAGGGCGGTCTCTTCCGGATAGTTCAGTGGCAACTGTATTGAAAGATGAGCAAGAGCGACATTGATGTTTGGACCGAATTATGGATGTGCAAAGAGAAACCCGTGCGAACGCTAGCATACTTGTAGGTTGCAATGCGCGAGGATGCAGGTCGGGTGACCCACGCGCGAAGGATGAGCTTAGGGTACGGATAGTATCCCGGAGCACGCTAAACCCCGGAATACTACCTACCTTATCTGTGTGCCCCGGGCTACTATCTGTAACTAACCTTTCTAGTTAGAGTGAACTTCATCGCTGAATCGAACTGGCCACCAGTCCTCTTCTTCAGGATATCTTTCCAACATGACGACAGCGTATTCAACTCTTTTAGTAGCTGTTCTTTGAGAAACCCAGCCTTTTCTGCAGGCAACGCACTTATGATGATCCATTGTTCCCAGAGCTCTTTTAACCGTTTTGCCTGAACACTCGAGGCCCACCTCGAAGCCTAATTGCTCCCATGTTAAAGCTCGAGCTTCAAATCCTTCCTCTTCCAAAATCTTTTCCATTTCGCGTATATGTTGAGGTGTAATAAGTCCCTTTCGGCCATGCGTTTCCTCTTCTTCAGGATCGTTGTGTCGACGTCGTGAAGAGGAATCTGGACGTAGCATTTCGTCGTTTTGACACATTGAACGTACATCATTTTTGTAGTAAGGTATGTTCATTCGCTCGCAAAATTCGATGGCTCCCTGAATTTTAGCTTGAGTACGAGTTTCATGACTGCTGATAGTGACCTTCTGGTTCCATGGTTCTCCTGAAATTGGGTGTAAAATTTGATGGTTGGGTGCGGGGAAAATTTTGCGGTGCGGCTTTTTTTGTTACCTGCGTGCTTTCCAGCCGGTTCATTAAATGGCAGAATGCGTTCCTTACATACTCTCGTCGCTTCTCCACTTCCTTACAAAGTCTTATATCGTAACTCATCAACCACGAGAAATCAACTCCCACTAGTTGAATAATAATCATATCAACAGAAGCCGCATCACAGAATACAGGAACCCTATCCGCCACCAGTTACGAAACAGAGGATCCACACCACCTTGTCAAATCGTGCTCATGATGGGCAGAATAGGTGACGGAGACGTCCACGCTGCTTACGTCGAATTTCGCGCAAAAGAATCTGACAAGGTAATCAATTCCTTGCGTCTGTAACTCTATACTCAATACTCATCATGTATTCAGTGTCTTTCGGCGCAATGCATCTACTGTCAATCTGTCCGTGCAAAGAATACCTCTCGCCAGCGTTCGCATCTACTCGAATGCCCAAATTACCTCGCTGCCATGAAGGAACACAACCCCGACAACTCAATTCTTCATGAAGCTGTCAACGGTGCTCCGGTACCAACGCCCGTCAAAACACCAAAGAAAAGAGATCTTGACACCATGATCAATGAATTTCAGGGCGATTTCTCTGCGTCTCGCTCGTATCCTATTCCGAAGCCAAACCTTGAGCGTGATTTCCAGATGAGCGTTCAGCTGAACTCAAAAATCTCGGTCGGACCTGGTATTTGAGGTCAGCGCAACTGGATTAGCTTCATCAGTGATCACTGGAACGGTCGTTGGGGCAAGGGTACCGTCGTTGTATGCCTCACCATCCCCTCACTGTCGTCCCAACACCACTATCCCCGTTACTAATACACATTTAGCCTGGCGGTCAAGACTCTCAACTTGTCGCCCCCGACCTCTCCACTCATCTCGACAGCAACTATCTCCTTCAAACTCATGATCACCCTCCCGTCTTCATCTCCGTCAAGACTGAGGGCTGGAGAGTCGGCCCCAGGGAGGTTCTGGAAAAGCTCGAGGATCCCGCCCAGGCAGATGAGGTCGACCCCAAGTGTTACTCGTTTAGGCTATATGTGTACATGGAGACGGGCGATATCAGGTACTTGCATCTGAATACGGGGATGTGGATTGGAAGTGGTGTTCGCAGGGGCACTGAGAGTACATACTGGATTTAATCCTTGGCTTTGACTAGTACTAACAAGAATTCCAGTTACCTATGATGCCTATCGTGTTGTCTGATTCTATAATAATATTTTATGACTCGAATCAATGGCATGATGATCTACCTCCTGGTTCACTTGGACGCTGTGCGGGATACCGTCCACTTACGATTACTTCATACAAAAAAATGGCTTTTTTCTTGGGATCTGACAGCAAGATGGCTTAATGTAGGGAACGGGAGTTGCTGAGGTGGTTGGTGCGCCAAGGAACGGCTTTTCGGATTTTGCTTGAGGGAGCTCATCCGGACATTGACATTTGCGGAAAGATCCTGCCGCTTATCTTCTCCATCCCATGTCTGTACTACTATCTCTACAGCTCGATAAAAGAGAACTTGTGCTTCAAGAAGACACTTACATGCTCTGTGCCGATATAAGACATGGTATTACTGTCTATCTATTGCTAATGTCATCGGCAGAGGCAGTGGAATTCGCGACCCTCCGTTACTCTCTCATAGTCAGTTGTTGGAGGCGTGTCTATGTACAGCACTGTAGAGGTCGCCGACGAGGTACGAAGTAGGATTTGGTGACAACATGCCGGTCTCCCACATTCAATCTTCAGGAGTCAACTCTATCGACGCAGATAATGCGAAGAAGGAATTGAAGGAGTGGGTAAATATCTATCGGCCAGACTTGAAAGATGAATCATCTACTCAGCCTTTTGAGCCTATTCCAATCAGGGCGCAGAGCACTTCAATATCGGAGAAATTCCCAGTACGTAAAGAGCGCGCACTGAATAGAAATCTACTTAATGACACGAGAGATCAGCCGCAAGCCAGAACGCACGCTGCAGAGATCCTAGGCTGTTCAACAGATCAAGTCTTTTTCACTAACCACAGTGCCATGAGATACTACAAACTCGATTCACCGAAACCCTGGGTGTCTGCAGCACAGAAAGGAAGGGTAATGACTATCATTGCGCTCGGCGACCTCGACTCTGATAATGGCTTGCTGGGACTTGGTGATCCACCTAAATATTTCAGTCTCAGAAGTGGGCAGGCTCTACATGCGTTGACAGATACGCCCCAACATTTCAAGGGTCGTTCAATCGGTTGGGCAAGCTATAAGCGAAAAGAAGCTCAAACTACATAGCACTAAACTGAAGGACTGCGAGGTCGTTGACGGCGTCCTATTCAGGAAAGGCTTACTGTGGATCCCTGAGAATATGCATATGGAATTGCTACAGGAAATCCACGATCAGCCATCAACCTCTCACCCCGGCAATAGAAGAACTGTTGATCTAGTTCAGCGCTTCTACTATTGGCCAGGTCATCGAGCAACGATTAGGCAGTACATTCGAAACTGTCATGCCTGTCAACGAAGTAAGGCACCTAGGGATAGTACCAATGGACTTAACCATCTTCTCCCGATTCCACAGGAACGCTGGAAATATATTCACTGGACTACCCCTATCAGAAGGCTATAACGCCATTTGCACAATCATATGCCGCCTCACCAAGGAACGTCACTCCCCTGTCATTGGGAAGACGGGGGCACCTCAGCGGTTTGGATCATGCTATGGAATATGTCTATCGACTTCATGGTCTACATGAAGGACCAGAAAGCAATGATGTGCATCATATTTTAGTCACCTAAGAACGATTCTTGCAAATTGTCAGTTTAAAACTAGTGTGGGATTTGACATAATGCCTCATCAAACTTTCGGATCATGGTGGAAGGCAGGTTTGTCATCGCACAGTGGGTAACGACGGTGTGTACGGATTATTGATTGAGCAACAAAATGACAAAAGACCACCTTCGAAAACACTAATCAACGCTATTACATGCTTCGCATCCTGTCTGGCAGTAGCCAACTAGATCAAGAGATCTGCACCGGTGCGGGTCCTGCCAACGTCTCTTCCGTCAAAGCGTTGACGTCCGCTGCCTTGTTCTGCGACGTCAAAGCCGCAAACGCAATACCTGCCAATCCATCTGGAATCGTAGTCTTCACCTTTCCGTCACCAACAGGCTTTGCAGAGGTGTAGTTGATGATGTTCGCCTGGTTAACCCAACCGATGTAGAGGGGAGCGCTTCCGGCAGAATGGCTAACCTTGGCAGCGTCAAAGCAAAAGGTGATAAGTACTTTTGTACCTGTCTTTTTCCCCTTGACGTCGGCTGTCAGAGGAGTGATGAGAGGGAAGTTGGGTGTGGCTTTGCAGGAGCCCGGGACGATGAATGGATTAGCGAGGTTGAGGGCGTAGGCAGCAGATATGCGGGTGTCGAAAGGGGCCGGGTTGGGGACGAGTTGAAGGGCTTTCTCGCGAAAGAAAGCATCATGGCGGGCTTCGACAACTAAGATAGATGCCGGGCCTTGTACTAATCCAGGGTCTGAGAGAGCGAGACCCGAGACCACGTCGATGACGGCGCCGATGCCGACGGAGGTGATGATATTGGAAAGCTCTAGGAACTGCTCGGCGCTATCTACAGGGAACTTGTACTTGCAAGGTTCAAAGGTGGGCTTATTGAAGTGTTTGAGAATGTTTTCTGCGGTCTGAACGTGAATGAGTTCTTGCTAAAGATGGAATCTTAGAATTAGCTGCAACGTTTCGATGCACTCATCTGAACTTGCGTTTGCAAGAACTTACAGCGTGGACCCTGGTGTACTTTCATACATATATTTCACTAAACTTCTACTACGTCAGTACTAACTAATGCCATAGATAACTCCAATTCCTGAGCTGTTAACTGCTAAGCAGCTAGGCTACAACGAGAAGGCCAAGGGAAATGAAAAGCTGCCGCCGTCTTCACTAGTGGTTTTACAGCTATGCAAAGGCTTACCTCGACCGTATGACTATGTAGTCTTCACGGACAACTTCTTCAGCAGTGTGAAGCTATTCAAAGCTTTAAAGAAAGAAGGGATAGGTGCATGCGGTACAGCTAAATCGAGCAGCGGATATCCAAAGAAGCTACTTCGTCTTCGGCTCATCTTCACCAAAGCAAAGAACTGGGGCTTACGTGCTCACATGGTAGTCGATGACGAGGTGCTATGCTTAGCATGGCAGGATAACAACGTGTTGCAGTACATGACCACCTCACACGATGTATCTGATTTGGATGAGCTTCATTTGCTCGATCATCGAAAGAGGTGGAACATACCTTCAGGATCCGCGATACCCAGGTTCGCTGCCACCAGCCATGGTCCTTCCATACTCGCTGATTCTACCCTTTACCATGATCGATCAGATTTGTTGTTGCCAATTCCTTTAGTGGCTAAGGAATACAATGATAATATGAGAGGTTCGGATGGGAATGATCAACAAAGGTCCTATTATCCTTTGCGTCGAAGAAATAACAAATATCCCTGAAGACTGTTTGAATTTCTTCTTGAAGCAGCTGTTCTGAATAGCTTCAAACTGCATAAGCTACGAGATGTTACCTTCAAGCTGAAGCATAAAGACTTCGTTTTGCAGTTGGCTTTGGAGCTCACCCAAAATTCCTATGGCAATGGTCGTTTGCGAGAGTCAAAAATCTCTATTACTACTTCGAATATGATCTATCCGTCGAAGCATCACTACGTTAAGCTCGCTAAGAAGGCTTATTGCACGCCATGTAGCCAACTGAAGAGGAAAAATTTCACTTCGAAGCGCAAGGCTTTAGCTGAAATTCCTGACGTCGACGTCAATCGGCTCAGGAAGAAACGACGACAGCGAGGTGCAGAGACTTCATGGGGCTGTGCTGCAGCAGAGTGCTCCAAACTAGCCTGTTGCAGACGATCGGAGTGCTGGACTGCTATTCATAGCACACTAGATTAAGCAATAGAAATAGATGAAAATGAGGATATTCGGAACGCGAGGTTCACTGCCAAGCTTCATTTTAATTGGATTCGGCGAGTCGGCGACAGCGGGGTCCATTAAGCATCGGAACCCCATCTGGTCAAGCTGCTACCAAATTAGGCCTGGCTGCTGATCATAGGGGGTGGCCGACTTTGTAACGGTCAAAGGGATACAGGCTCAGAGCGGGGTTAATTACAAAGGTTCCCAGTTCCTTGCATGGGTACAAACTATCGCATAGCCAATTTCAAAACCTATCGCCGTCGCCGCCCCGAAACGCCTATTCCCTCAGGTGGTAAATGTGATTTAGTCTCTATTTGAATGCAAGCTTCATCCAAGCCCCCTTGAGCCCCACCGTTTCGCTCCACCCCTCACCCATCTGACCGGCTTGCCCGGCGGTTGGGAGAGGGGACCCACGCCCGCCTGTCAGCTGTTGCGTGGGTTTCCAGTGCCTATGTCTGTCCCTTGCGTTTCTTGTTCCGAGGGATGTGTTATCCGGCCCATACGGGCCATTGAATAGCTTATTGACGGTTGGTTCCGATAGCGATGAAATTGTTGCCGAGCTTTAGCTTTGTGAGAGTGTCGATATATATGGGGGTACCGGGGGCCCCTTTCGGAGCCCCGTGTATGTATGATCGTAAACAGATTGCATTCACTGCGTGAACATATAGAATCTATCGTTCTAAGACCCTATGCCCGTTGAGTCGGGAATTCTAGGAAGCCATGACGTCGCCAGCTAGAAGTTCCGTTCCTGCCATGAAGATGGCGACGCGTTTTGCAAACGTCGGTTCGCCAAGAAGTATTGACATGTCCCTTGTTTCCCTGCCATTTTACCAAAGGATGAACTGCCGAAGGTCCTCGTGTCGGGGGCATTCTAAAAGCACATGGTTAGTAGTCTGGTTACCTAGCCCGCATGGGCATGTTGAGGAGTCAGTAATGTTCATGCTAAAGAGGAAGTTCCGAAGTTCAATTTTGCCGATTCTGAGCTGCACCAGTGTGAATTCTTCGCTTCGAGTAAGCCTCTTGTACTTCAAGAGGGTTTTCTCTGTGAGCATAGGCTGAATTCTGTACAGCTGTCTGCCATGCTGGTGATTGTTTCAGACGTTTGCCCATTTTTTCGCTGCCTGGTTCCTTTCTTCTGCGCCCATCGAGAAGATCAGCGCGGGGAGTTCGAATCTCTTCGCCCTCCGTCGCGTTGGGTACCGTCTCGCGACCTTCTTCGCTGCTTCATCGACGAGCCTGGCACCCCTACGTGAGCTGAAATTCAATGTATGAAGATTGAAGCATCAAGGTCGCGGGCCTTGTTCATTATAGCTCTTACTATGAACTGGCCTGAGCGACATTTTGAACTGGTGAGTGTTTTGATTGCAGATTGATTGTCGATGAAGATTGTGATAGAAAGCTTCGAATGGTTTGTTCGTTCATCAGTGATCAGTTTCAGTGTCAAGAGAATCTCGTACAGCTCGCTCGAATATACTGAATATTCTTCAAGTGATTCGACGTATTTTCTTCTTCTGACCCCGATGAAGAGGCTTACTGTCGCAGCGTCAACGTGTTCGTCTATTCCTGAACCGTCTGTATAGTAGAATAGAGAGAGTTCCTGAATTAGCAGTCGTTCGTGAGTGATCAGCGTCGAGAGTTCGTTCATAGCTATCTTCGTGACTATGTTTCGTTCTCATGGCGCGCACACGAAGAGCTGCCGAGTTTCGATCCTGTTCAGTTTGACCTTGCTCAGTCAATCGATAATTCTGTTCATGAGGGTTCGAATGAATTGCCTAGGGGTCGACGAAGGTCTTCGAGATCATTCAGTTCATTTCAGTTCACTAGAGATATTACTGAGAAGCATTGAATTGTGAACGTCACGTTCGACAGAATGCGCAACGCGAATTTTGTCGCTGTGAGACCGAGCATCTGTTTCGTAGGCAATAGGTTTAGCTCAACGTTCAATGCCTCGTCAGCTGTGCGATTGAAGCCTTTGAAGATAGTCACGATGACATTCTTTTGAATGTTTCGAAGTTTCGTGTACATCGTTCTTGCCCTCCCTATATTTCCCTTATCCTCAGAAGGGAACCATATGCTTGACGCGAACATCATGATGAGCAGTATGCAGAAGGTGTATAGCCTAAGATTCTTCAGAGCTGGTCCTCATGTTGATTCTGCTAGTGCTCTAATTGACTGTAGCCTCTTGATTGTCGTTTGTTCCAGATGGTTCAGCTGAGGTCTTCAGGTGAGATGAGTGTCAAACAGAACTCTCAAGTATCTCGCTGTGTCTAATGGTTTCACGTCTTCTTCGCCTGGCACTCTCAACGAAGCGATGATCGGTTGCTTGTGACTGTGAGTGAAGTGAATCAGTTGATATTTGGGGGGCGAGAAGACTGATGCGTGTCGGCCGGCCCATATTCTGGCGGTTGCGTGGGCTTCCTCTAGGGCCTTGCACTTCTTTTCCGCTGATTCCTCCGTGGCTAGAAATACAACGTCGTCTATGTAACCGGCCGCCCAGATCGCCTCGGTCGTGAGTGTCTTCAGTAGATCGGCATTGTAAAACAGGTATAGAATCGGTGAGAGGGATGAGCCTTGCGGTATGCCCGTCTTGATTTCCCAGTCAAGGGTGCACTCGGGAAGCCTCAGTTCGGTGCGGCGATCGCTTACAAACTACCTAGAAAGTTGACGTATGATGTAGGGATTCTGCGTTTGCGAAGATTTTGTAGTAGCCGTAGGTGTGAGACGTTGTCAAAGGCTTCGGTGACATCCAGGAAGAGGGCGGTGGCTACTTCACCTCGGTTCCATGCTTGATGAATCCGTTCCAGCAGAGCGTGCATTGTCATATCTGCGGAACGGCTCCTACGGCCTCCGAAGTGTGTGGGTGGTAATAGAGAGTTCGCCTCGAGTATTGTCTTCGGAAGTTAGCCTCTTTGTCAGAATCATCGTACAGCTCAGCAAGTTCATTTTTAACAGGTCTTCGGTCGTCTTGTAGGGGTTCAATGAACCTCGTTGACGTCGGTGCGTGAATGAATGTAGGCTAGAACCGCTCTATCGTTGTCAAAGTGGTCGGAATTGATTTCCAGCTTGTCACGGATCTTCCCCTGCCAGCCATCCCAGGTAGGCTCGGTTCCGTCAGTAAACAAAAGTGGGTCCGGGAGCTTTATAGAACGCTTGGTAGAGCGAGGGGAGGAAGAGCAAAAGGCAGGCGTGTCATCTCTAGCCACCCGACTTGTCCTGAACCTTTATATAATCTTTATCCAATTGTCTCTTAGCTTGATCGATGTCTTCATAGCGGGTCTTTCAAACTTGATCCTCCCCGAGTTGAACAGCATTGGCCAGCACGATTTCTACAGTAAAATCCTCAGTTTTTCAATAGAAAACAAACTCCTCTTGCCGCTGATAGAAAGACTTCTCTGACTGTTGAGGTGACAAAGCAACATTTCTATGATTTTCAAGATGTGCTGACCAAATATGCGATTCAACCGAATGACATATGGAACATGGACGAATCAGGCTTTTGTATCGGAGTTGAAAGAGGTCATTTAGTGATTACATTGATCAAAAGAGAACCTCTTCGTGCAATTGATCCGGGGGTGAGGGATTTAGTGAGCGATGTGAAGGCGATTAGTGCTGGGAGGGAAAAGATTCCCCCCATGCTCATCATTCCCGGAATCAACATTTTGAACAAATGGGTGCAGGAAAACGACCTGAATGACGATTGCTTGCTACTACTGAATCCGAATATTCGAACGATGAAAAGACCTTTGACTGGCTGAAGCACTTCGATTTCCATAGTCGAAAGGCTCAGGTAGGAGACAAGGGGTAAAATCACTGCTGGGGTGGAGGAGGAGCGGAAAAAACGGGTCCGAGCACCGGAGCGAGAGGAGAAGCGGGATGCAAATGCTCGGATTAAATGGAACAAAAGCTATTGCGAAAGGCTTCAAATTAACTGGCAAGCCAGCTCAGGAGTGGATCAACAATTGGGTCGCTGTTTTAGATGTAGAATACGAGGATGGGGCTTCAGTAAGGTAGAAGAGGTTGTAGACCTGTTGGGGTAAAAAACGTCATGTGGGGGGTGAACGTCATTTGGGTGGCCAGCACCTACTTTAGTAGGTGATTGCGTGGCACGATTAGATATCAATGCTGTGTATCGTTGTATGCGAAACCTGTGCCGGTTTTTTTTTTTGCCGAGAGCCCCATCAAAATTACCTTAGCGGAATTATGAGGAATGACTCTACCGTAGCAGCACCGTAGTACTACTCAAGTACCATAAAATATTGCTACTGTAATTCCTTATTCACACCGCCTTTAGGCAGTTCTCTTAATGACACGTTATTATAAGATATACGCTTAGAATTTCTAAACGATTAGAATTTCTAAACGATCTTGGAAAGGAACGGTGATGAAGATAAGCATATGTAAAATACAGTATCATGTATCATGAGCAATACCTGCATCATCCTCCTGCAATGCCTCTCCGTAGTCACCCACCTATCATCTATGCTCTGCACCCACCCGTGCCACCCCCGTATCAGCCTACCCAATACCCACAGCGACCATGCGCATGGTGTCCACGCAATTGATGCGGTATGCCCACGCGCAGAAATTGGCTGAATCGATCGATTCTGAGCTTGAAATTACAGAAGCGTTGATGTTGTCTGAAATACACTCTATCCGAAGATAGGCTTGGCAGTATTGTAGCAGTTATCTTGAAACTATAGAGAGCTTCAGGTTCTATCGTAGCAACACTGTTTCATTTGATATCAGTGTATCATCGTTAAACGAGTATTCAACTAGACTGTAAGAGTATCATTCTTTTTAATACTCGATCATCATTTTGTCACATATATAATAAGCTACTGTAAGTCAGTATATACACTATAATACCGTCTTTAGACGGTAACTTGAACCATTACTGAATAGATACAATTACTCGTAAAGGAAATCATATATTTCCGTTAGGATAGATAGGGACTAGGCTAGAGGTACCATCAATATAGAAGGATGGTTTTATTATTAGATCTCAAGATGACCGCAGTGATCTTGAAAGTTCTACTTGATAGGATATATCAGATAATGTACAAGACGAAAGACGAAAGACGAAGAGCGAAAGGAAAGAACGAGAACCCGGCTTCTATTATACATGAACCGGGCAGAATAAGAACTAGACAGTAGTCCTAAGACTTAAGATTGCAGAGATCCGCGCACTAAACCTGAGTGACGACCTGACACCATGACATGAACTGATGAGACAATTCAAGATGTATATTGAGACTCAGATCTGAAGCTTCTCGCTGACTTGTCTGAACAAATAACAAACAAGTTCACGGCTCTTTCATCAAAGACTTCTTGACACAACTTCGCCCATATTGCTACGGCTGGTCTTACAAGAGAGGGAGTCGGCTGATTGTTGAACCGACTGATTCCGGATGAAGTCTCAGGATGAAGCAAGCGTGTATGCACAACGCGGAAGAAGCAAATAGTCAAGGCGTGAGGGAGGTAATCGCGACGCACCTTGCCCTCATTGTCAATTAGGCTTAGACCTCTTAGAACCAGTTGTTTTCTTCACTGTACGGTCAGATTTAGTTGGTGGGGCAGAAGATGATGAAGGTTTGTCAAAAGCGATACGAACAGCGGAAGCTTGATTCTTGGTGCCTTTGAGTCTAGTCTGAGGCTTAGGCGCCAGCTTGCGTTTTCTGAAGTTGCTTTCCTGAGAAGAAATTTCAGGAGACTGATTCATATTCTCATCTAGAACTTTTTAGCTTTAATAAGATAGCTTGCAAAGTAGTGAACTTGCATTCGTCAACATCATGATCTGTTTCATTCTCATTTGACCAGTCTACTTGATTGTTCAATTGTTTATTCTCTTTCTTTAGAGATCGATTCTCTCGTCTTAGAGTTTTAATCTCGCGTATGTTGTATGTGTGTATGGCATTTCCATTATGAAGAGCTTCTTGAAGATCATCGAAAGCTTCTGCACACTCATAATTCGAATCCATTTTAATTGTTATTGAACGAAAAAGCAGTCGACATTCAATATATTTCTTTTTCGTTAACTCAGACCTTTTGACTCCATCAGTGTAACGAATTACACTACCAAATTCCGAATCAGACGACATGACGAAGTATAAATAATAATAAAAAAAGAATAAGGAAGCTATATATGTTACACTTTTCTCTTTGAGTAATTGATGACAACAGAGACGAAGTAAATTTTTGCGCCGTCAGTTTCTGAGTCCTAGACATTAATATCGGAAAGCTTATTCGCAAGAGCTGACTTCTAAAAGAGAAGAATATTTGGAAAATGCTAGTTATAAGCACAGGCTTATGTTGTTCTACTGTTTGAACGTAGGTGAAGAGGGAAACAACTCTAAGAAGATTATGACGCTGGTTGCGAACTGAAAAGGCAAGGGAATGAATGAATGGGTGGTGTGAGGTGTTTGAGAATGTCTACGGCTATGATTGACTATGACGGGAAGTCTCAGGGTCTATTCTAATCGGGTTAGTCAGGTGTATCTGTTGGTTTAATTAGCTGAGCCTTACACTTACCTGAATACGCTGTTTCAACAGGTTATGGTCCCGGTCGTCCCTGTCCCTCTGCAATGATGATTGCATCAGAAGCTTCATATCAGTGTGTATCGAATCAGCATTATGGCGGTGAAGCGTTGCTGTTCATCCACGAAGTTCGGGAAGCTGCCAAGATTTCTGATGACCTGTCGGATCTCAGCCTTTCACATATTTATCATGGAAGCCTCGACTGTGAATAGCCCACCGCCTAGACGTTGGGTTCCTAATCCGTCTTAGCGGGAGCGCATCATGCTGCTATAAAGAGGCTCTGACGTTGCTGGCGAAAGAGTAGGTTGCAGAACTTGCTGTACTGCGGTTTGAAGTCGGCTTCAATTGGGTAAGGCCGTTACTTCAACACTTGGCTGGTATTCATTCCATGTACCCAATTGTAGAAGCGCAGCCAAGCTCGGCGAGTATGCGGCGTCATCCTCTCATCAGAGCCATCAATACAGGCGAAGTGGGACAACAGATGGTGGCGAAGCTCCAATAGGCTGACGCGGTTGTTACTGCAGATTTGGATCTAAACGGATATTGATGATGTGCTCTTGAATTAACCCTGTTGGGTCCCCTCAAGCCGTCATGCTCGATGCCTAAGCCAACTACCCGAGTAGTAAACATTTTGACAACATCTCCAGTTCACATCCCCAGTCTTGCAGCTCCCGAGAATGTGTTCCCTCCCCAGTCATGTCCATACTTCTTTGGCCACCTTGGTCCATAAGTGAAGGCCTGACCACATACTCAAACACTGTCCATCACTCTTGATCTCTATCCACGGGGAGTGACGGGTCAAAGACTGGACCAAGATATGAAGGATTGAAACCTGAATTTGCTAGCCCTCGAATCACAGAGGTTAATGCGACACGAGAATCTTGTGTACAATAGCTTGGTTAAATTGGCTGATTTTGTGCTTTATAATGATGCGAAAATTATTAAAACCTGATCGCTTTCAGCTGATTGCTTACTATATCTCTACTTGTGGCCCCTTACAATGGAAGAGCCTTTGTTCTCCTAATTGAGCTTTGTATAGTCAGTCTCACCGTCGGTCATAAGATCGGACAATGACCTTTGATGGTGAATAGCAATAGCTTTCGCCCAAAGACCGCATCGCGGACGAAATGTTGAGAAACCTCGTTATACTCTTTCTTAATTCTCATGTTTGCTCTGTGTTGTAATTCAACACTTCAGACAGGCAAGCTTCGACGAGGCAGAAATGATCTTGTGACTGGTCATATAAATCACATGAAGCAGATATTCTGAAGTAAGAAAGTTCAAACACTAACTTGAAAAAATATGCATTCTTCATCATTAAAGTGAACTTTCTAGAATTTTGTCAGGGACTGGGCTAGGCTAGAGGCACTATCAATATAGAAGACTGATATTATTATTACTATCCAAGATGACCACGGTCAACTTGGATGACTTGATAGGATCTAGGTACAAGACAATACACCAGGTAATGTACACGACGAAAGACAAAGAGCGGAAGGAAAGAACGAGGGCCCGGCTTCTATATACATGAACCGGGCAGAACCAAGGCTAGACGTTTTTCACATCGCTAGGAGATCGAGCTAAAGATGAGATAACGAACGATATTTCATGAAAGCTGTTGGAATTTCAGGTGTGATTTGGTTGGTAATCTCCGCATCCATCCGGCGCCGCATTCATCCTGTTGGAAAGGGGGTATGTATGCACATAGTCTGCGGAATCCAAAAGCTATTTGAGCAAAGAAATCAGAATCACATCTTATTGGTCAAGCGACTGGGAGTCCTCGCGACGCGACTCGAATGTTGTCTTACGTCCAAGTCTCCTGAAGATGCAAGCTTTCTCCTTCACACAGATTTTACCTGTCCGAGAGACCTAGCAGAGTGGTACATGACCCAGGATGCCAAATAAGTTGTTCACCGCTTAAGAGCCGAAAGAGAAGCCCTTCAGAAGAACGTTAGGGAATGTGTAACCGTTTGTGTCGCATCGCATGTTCCCCGGATGGATGGTTGTTCTAGTTGGGAAACTGTTGATCTTCGCAGCAGCTTCGAAGAAGACGAAAAGGAGACTAAGCGGTCTATTCTGGGGTCTTTGAGGGTCTGCTTTCCATATAGTTGCTAAAGAGGACCACAATGCTTGGTGTACCGACAGTTGTTCAAGTTCTATTCAGATTAGGTCGCTGTATCTTTCTCAACGGGCTAGGGCTATGACTCTGGGTTTAAAGGTAGAATTTCAGACTCCGATTTTTCTAATACCTTGACCACCCCGTGCATCTGGCAACAGGAAAACGGCTACACTTTGACTAGTGGATGTGAGGTGAATGGCAAGGGAACGACCCATGATCGGCATAGACGCATTCACTGGCTCTCCGCCAGCCGAATTGCAGAGCTCCCGTCCGTTGCCTCAAAGACATTTTGTCCGAAGTGGCCATCTCCCAAAGAATCACTTGGTGCACGCTGACTGGTCGTTAGTGCGTCGAACTCCTCAACTTGTTCTTCCTCTCCCTCTCTTTCTTCCTCCTCCTACGGTATCGGGCCTTTCCTACTAACCCTACGCACACCAACCCCTCATACTGCCGGCGCGCCCTCTCCCCTCTCACATTCTCCCTTGCCGCTATCTTCGCTGCTTCTCGAATATATTTGAATTACCGCGCTTTAATCTAAGTGACTGTGGGACGTAGAGCGGGCACTGTCAGCGGTCATGTGGTTTGGGATTACAGAGTGGGCGCGAAGGAGCGCATGGGCGGAAAGACTCTTGAATAGCTGGGTGAGAATGATGTCATCTCTCTAATGGATATCTGGGGGACACAAGTCTGTGTCAAGGAGAAGTTAAAATCAAGATCCTTGTTCATCTACTACTGGCAATGAGGACAACAACCTGCTATAGGTGCTTCCTCTTCCACGAACTTGGTGAGTTTCTTCTCCTTCTTCTTCTTGCCCTTTAAGCTTTCACGGAAATAGTCATCAAATATCTTTTTGCACTCGTCAACTGGTAACTGCATCTCGTCCGTAAGAGGTTCATCATCCAGAGGTTTCACCTCCCTTCATACTTGGGATTGGTACTTGCTTCGTCTGTAGTGAAGGGTCCAGAGCGCTGAGCGGAATCTACTAAACCTTGGAAGAGATCCACGGCCAAAGGACCTCCCTTCAAGAGCGTGTTTGCCAGCCAAGGCTCCTGGGTCAAAGCTTGGTCTTTTTGGAAGGCGCGCGTAGCCTCAGCCTTCAGAAAGGCTGCGGGTAAAAACACCACCTTTCAATTAGCTACTCAAGTCGACCGTTTCTGGCAACCTATCAGAGATCAACTCAAGTGGAACTCTGGTGTACGCAGTCCTTACAGTTCCCTATTCAATGATAGAAGACACGCGAAGAATTGGGGATTTCTTCAATTGAATGAGTCGTGAAGCCCGTTGTGCTACTTGAGAAAGTCTCTTGAGGACCGACGGGTTTGTTATGAGCCGGATTGCTACAATGATTGAATAAAGTCGTTGACGGAGATATTCACATGGAATTCAACGAGCTGGTTTACACGGGCGGTCGACTATTTCCAGGAGGCAATACACACACATGAAGCCAATCTGGAAGAATCGAGTAATACCACATTGTTCTACGGATTCATCAACGACTTTCTTCGCCAAGCTATGAAGAAGCGAGGAGGGAAGTTAGTAGCACAAGCGGGCGACATTGACGTGGTATCTGCAGGTAGTCCGTGTCAGAGCTTTTCCACAGCGACTCAGAGGAAGGGCAGCAGTCAACGCCTTCTGAACATGTTCATGGTTGCATCTGTACTCTCTTATGTCGACTTTTATCGCCCTCAGTATGCTTTTCCGAAGAACGTTCTCGATATGGCGAAGTGTGGTGTCAATGACAAGGAAGAGAATGTCTTTGCGCAGGTGATCTGTGGCCTCGTCGACATGAAATATCAGGTTCGATCCTTCTGTCTTGATGCATGGAGTTTTGACAGTCCTTGGAGCCGAACGAGACTCTTCATTTCTATCACAGCGCCAGGTCTTACACCATTACTCAATCCACCCCAGACACATGCACACCCAGACGGGCCGGGCGGTCCAGATGCCTGGCCCAAAGATCGTTAGCCGAGGGTGGAAGAAGGAATCCATCGCCGCGCTCGCAGGATCAAGCGGTCCAAATGCCTGGCCCCCAGGTCGTTACCCGGGGGTGAAAGGGAGGGTCCACCGCCGCGTGCCCAGGCCGAGCGGTCCAAATGCCTGGCCTCCAGATCATTACATGAGGGGTGCAAGAAGGACCAATCGGTTTCGAACTTGCATTCTAGCTTAGGATTATGCTATGGACCAGCCTTCAGGCGACCAGTTACGGTGGGCTCGTTTGCAGATGCTTATCCCCTTTCATGTCTGAATCTGCCATCCTCGCCCTTCTTCGCTGCAGCCACTTACTTCGTTCCCCCGGGGAGCAGCCTAAACTATGTTACCCCCGACCTGAACGGCTTTGCCTGCATCTCCCCTCCCGATGACGCACGCACTACAATCGATTTTGCCGAGCCTTCGACACGGTAATGTGGCAATGTTGATTTGCATGAACTCATCAAGTGATCAAGGCACCAGATTTCGATGATCATCACAGTCAGCCAACTGATTGAGCAACTGAAAGGTATCGAAGATGCCGAGAATGTCATCGAGATTCATGAGCAGGGTGACGGGATGTGAGCGAAGGGCATGACCTACATGAAGAACGGCGAGCATGAGAACAAGACGCAGAAGGAGACTGAATGGACGAAAAGACGAGAAGGCGAGGCGTCTTTGGTTTTCTTGCGCTGCAAGAGGGGTTGAATGACGAGGACTCGATGCACTTGCGTAGTTTCTTGCTTTGGCTCTCAGGATCGGGCTCGAAGAAGGGAGTATGATTGTCAGAGAAAAGATTGACCGCAAGAATCTTCAGAGGAACGTCTCGATATCTGCGTGCCCGAGTGTAGGGTCAAGTTGTGTATGAACGAAGGGTGAATGAAAGATTCTCGAGGACTGATTTCTCAACATCAACATGCATGCATGCGATGGCAATTCTTGATCGATCTTCTCTAAGCGAATATGACGGTTCTTTGATGCACTGGCACTTGCACCTGCGCCCGAGCCTGAATGATCTCTGACCGTTGAATGCTTTGCTACCAAGAAGTTGAGGCTCTTATCGGAGTCGCAGCACAGGACGAGCCGCAGAGCCGCACCAGCCCTCCTGGGGCCTAGTGGTCGAAAAGATTTCCTTACTCCATAGGGAAACACGATAAAGCCTGCCTGCGCCCAATCTTTCTCAAGAGTCGAAACCACATCTATGAGTGTAATGCGCGCTGCAATTGCGGCGACAACTGCAAGAATTGAGTTGTATAATATGGTCGTAAATTCAAGCTCAAGTTCAAGACTGCAAATCGTGAATGGGGTAAGCTCGTCTTCTCTACAGATCAACCTATGAATATTCACTGACAGCTGTTAGGCTTGCGCTGTTTGTCCGATTTGCAGAAAGAACAATTTGTCAACATCTACTGCGATGAGATAATTACGAACGAGAAGTCCGATCGACGTGGCAAGACGAGAAATTCAGACTTGATGAACTTTGATAAATTCCAGGAACCAGATTCCATCACCAAAGCAGAGTTCCTCAGACTTCACCCCGATAAGATCAAATAGCACGCCCAACAAGTCGAAGAGAGCAAATGAACAATCGAACACGACGCCGAGGGCAACGAGGTCTGGTTCAACCCAGAGTTCGTCCTCTGCAAGTACGTTTGTGACGGAATGCACGTCGACGAGCCAACCCCCTTCATCAACCACTCCCTCCAGGTTCACACTTCGTCAACCAACCATACGGACCAGGAGATCTACGACCTCGCCTTCTTCGCCAAGGAGGACATTCCCGCGAGCACCGAGCTCACCTTCGACTGCAAAGACGAAGATGACAGGGCTGTCATCACGAAGGAGATGGCCGATGAGGCGGGGAGGCTGAAGAGCTACCGTCCTGCAAAGTGCTTGTGCGGGGCGGAGCGGTGCCGGGGCTATTTCTTCACTTAGTCTTCTTGTCGATTTTCCTGCCTGTTTTCCTAGCGATTTCATTTCTGTTTCTCCATCAGCGGCTGTGTTCAAGGCGCGGTGGAGGCCTGTTTCATGACGGCGGCAGCATTGATTTCCCGAGCGATTCGATTTCCTTTCCACTTCCAGCACAGTAGTAGTAGATAGACAGCTTGAGTAATGAACTTTCCTTTTTTCCCTCTTTCCATCTACGACCTAAGAACCAACTTCTTAAAAACTTTCACCAGAAGCGCAGAAAACTTCCTCAGAGAAAAATATTATGAACAAGTAAACCGCTCAGTTCTCTCATGAAGGTAAGATTCTTTTTCAAAAAAATACAGTTTCTGCTAACGATTCATCAGTCCTGCCTTCCCCCTTCCCCCTTACATCCCCGCTGCTGATCACTACAGACGCCCACCCCTCTCTCCCCTGAACACCCCAATCAGAAAAACCCCTTTCCTCCTACCTACCTACCTACCAAAACAGCGCCTCTCTCTTTCTCTCTCTCCACATCCAAAACCCCGCCGGCAAAATCCCACTCTTTCACACACACACAAAAAAAGAGCCACCCAACCTCCCTTCACTTCCATCCCCTCAATCCCAAACCTCAATCCCAACTTACCAGTCTCAATTCCCTCAGTTTCCCCTCAACCCTCTCTAAAAACCCCCAAAACCCCATTCCTTAAAAAAAAAAAGTACAATCTCCGAGTCCATGTTTATTTCCCCCCGCAATCCATACCCCATTGATTGTTGGTGTTGATATAAGCGATGGATGGATGGATGGATGGGTGAATGAATGAGTGAAAACTGAAAAACTGGAAAACGGAAAACGGAAAACGGAAAATGGAAAATGGAAAATGGAAAATGGAAAATGGAAAATGGAAAATGGAAAATGGAAAATGGAAAATGGAAAATGGAAAATGGAAAATGGAAAATGGAAAATACTTTATAAATGCTGCTGGGAGTGGGTGGCTGGGAGCGTGAGTGCGTGATGGTGGGTATATAGTGGATGTAGTTGACTCACGGATGCGACCAGCGGACAGCGGGCAGTGAGGTCAGAGTCACAGGGACGGGGTTTGATGTCTGTGATCCTGGGTTTTGCGAAAGAAAGGTTCTGGTTCGAGAGGTTTTCAGAATTCTGAGAGGGATTTTGTGTGTTTTTTTTTTTGAGAAAAACTTGTTTGTGAGGGTTTGAGTTTGGGATTTTTGAGACGAGAAGAGAGGGGGGGGTTTTGGTTTTGGTTTGGTTTTTTTTGGGGGGGGGGGAGGGGGAGGGAGAATGAGGGAGGGAGAGAGAGAGGGGGGGAGAGAGAGAGGGGGGAAAGGGGAGAGAGATTTGAGCTGTACAGACTTTGTGTATTAGCGTGTGCAGAAAGGTTTAGAATCCTTGGCATTCATTTTCGCGCTGCCCCACGGTGATCCGTTGGTATGAGGAATTCGAAAATTCAACCCCACCGCCCCCCCAATTGCCCAAAATTGAAGCTATTCAGACCTCTTTGTTTGTTGACGTTCCTGATGTTCTTGTAACCGTTTTTATTTGAATTTCCTCAACGTCGAAGTCAAAATCTACCTCTAGATGACCCCCTCATCCCCTCTAGATGACCCCCTCACCCCCTCTAGAGCATCCGGAAGACTCTATTAGAACTGAGTCGTTAAATAGAATCAAATTCCTGATTTCCTACCTCCAATTCTCGTTCCAAAGCTCCGATATCTGCCTCAAAGATGTAGCCTGAATGCTTGAAGTGCTGCCTCGGATATCTATCACATTCGCTTCGTTCAACAGCGTGATGAAGAAAGTCACCAAAGGTGCCTTCAAAATGGGGCCATATCTCGTCAAAATGCCTACGAACTCAGGCCTTTAATACGCTGAAGGCGAGTTCTATGGGGTTGTAATCCGGCGAGTAGGGAGGCAAATATCGCACCTGACATTCATATCAGTGGTAGATCTTCATCCAATTCAATGAGGCAAACAGCTTACCTGACATCCGTGTGAGGTGATGAGCTCTTCGATTCGACTATTGCAATGAACACTCGCATTATTCATGATGATTACACTTCTCGGGGCCGGAAAGGGACTGCATAGAGGTAGCAATTCATCTGCTAGCCATCGGAAGAAAGCCTCGCCGTTGAACCAGTCTTCACGAATGTCGGTACAGGATAGATATCCGTCTTTCGTATAGGTCGGAAGAACACTCCAGCAATGCTCTCTCGTTCTAGAGGCTTGATAGCGAGCTGATTGACCAACGGGAGCATAGGCCCGTAGTCTCGTTGAAGAGAGTCTCGTCAACGAAGACAAGCTGCTCAGCCGTCAGCTGCAACAGGTCGGCAACCCAGTTTAATCGCAGCTCATCGTTCTGTCTGATGCCCACACGCTGCCCCTTTTTATTGCTCCAGCGCCTTCTCTTCAGAATCCTCGATATCATGGACTGATGCACGTATAAACCCCACTCTTCCCATAGAAACCACACCATCTCTTTCTGCATAGCCCATGGCTGTTGCTCCAGATATGTAATTAGGGAGTCTTCAGCGGCCGGAAAGACCTTTCGAGGGGCGCCTTTGGGTCGAAATTGTGCGTGTGTGTTTTCGTCCGATGGGCCATAGAGGTCCTTCCAACATCTCTGCCCTATGAACTTCATCTTCTCCAAAATCCACATGCTTACTGTGCAGGACTTTGGTGGATTCATCCCATCCAAGAAGCGATAAGATGCAAGTAAGGGGGGATGTCGAAAGCCATTTTTGCGGGAGAAAGCAACTGAATGCTTCTCTGACTTCTTCGCTCGATCTAGTCCTGAGCGGAAAGTCAGAATAGTCACCTATCGATATCAGCTTGAGCTCAGCTTTTTTGATGACTTCGCCAACGGTCTGGGCTATTGGCTGAAAATTAAAGCCACAGACAAGATGCGGGGCGTCTTCTGCGACATCGTTGCCCCATAATGAAGGTCGACGTACGGCAAGGTCTTGCACCCAGAGGTCGCAGTCCATCTCGAAAATATGGTCGACTACAGGCTTTGCGAATGTCCTCGGCGGAGGTTTATCGTTGATGTATATGACCTTTCCGCCATTTCTACGTATCGCCGGGATTAGCTTGGTCTTGAGTTCGTGCCTCGGACCTTCGATTGCCAATGGCGTCCCGACAATGAGGAGAACATCAGGCCTCGAGCCTGAGTCTTTATCAATAAGACTGGCTTTGACTTCGCTCCAAGGATCGTCAGTATCGTGTAAGAGGACAATATTAGGTCGCAAATGTCCAACATGGATATTCGTTCTCCCTCCATTCTTTCGCCGTATTTCTACTTTTGATTCGCATTCAGGGCATGACAAAATCTCACCAGAGGAAAGGGCTGACTCGTGTTTGCTGTCCCAGTTCGTCAGATGTTTGCAATAAGAGCATCGAAAGGAATCCAAGTTGCCATGGAGCTGAACCACATCGCAATGCTGAGATTCGATATCAGCATTAAGACCTGCCCTTGCCTCAAGTCCGTCAAGATTTTGAGTATAGCACCTTTGGAGTCTGCCGGATCGTCGAAGAACTTGGAGAAATTGGTGTGTATCCGTTTGAATTAGATCCTTACTTCTCGATATATTCCTTATCTTACTTAAGCAGATGTACAGTTCTTTTCTCCTTTCTTCGTCGTTTAGGGCTTCTATCTCGAACAATCCTTTGTTTGTCTTGTGGAGACCATGTTCCGATCGAAAGTCCTGCATGATTGTTAATCAGAGGTAAGCTTGAACATAGAACATTACTTACAGGAACACCACAATTGGTACTAATTCCGGCGCCAACAAAAACGATAACTCTACCTGCATCACTTATGTTCTCGGCAACTTCTTGCAACTCCTGGTCAGTGTCTTTCGCAACGACGCCAGGCGATGCCGAGCCATTTTCGGAATCCGTTTCGCCGGAAGAATCATTACTAGCTTCGTGGATCGACATAATGGGTGAGAGATCACTGGGCGGCGACGAGAGACCGCTGGATGGAACGCTTTCGTGGGAGCCATCTCGCGAGTGTACTGTTGGCGATAATCCGCTATATTCGGTCTCGGCTTTGTCAACCGGATCGCAAGATGGTTGAAAGTCTACCACCATAGAGGCTGTATTCACTGCCGTCCAGGAGTTGTTCGGATACGCAATGGGTTGGCCATAGGTGAAAGTGGCCAGGCCCTCACTGGGACTATTCGTATCCTTTCCCACTGCTCGTCGATTTTCGGAAAGCCGCCGAACCTCGATCCGGAGGACACTCACGATCCTGCGGTTGATATCCTCGTCCTTATCAGGATTTGACTCCTCCAGCAAAGTCCGTAGACAACGCTCAAACTTGGAATAGCAAAGTTAGCATTGTTTTATACGAGGTTTTGGCAGATCATACTTCGTGAATCCGAATATCCATCTACAAATGTCGAGATATTTAGTCGTAGGAGATTGCGCCAAGCTTTCAGAATCTTTCCTAAAGTCCAAGTGTGTGAGTGTCGTCGAAGTAGATTTTCGTTGCAGCTTCTGTAATAGACGCCGAGCAGCGGCATCGAACAGGGCACTTATCATGAAGGGAAGCGTTCATTCGGTCACGTGTAGTCCTTTTCGGTACCCTTGAGAACCCGCTTGGATCCTCCAGAGCCCGTCTCGATCCCCCTGGGAGCCCGTTTTGGTACCATGCTTAATTAGCCTATTGCCGTTGACAGAAAACCGAGGGAACTAAACGCAAAATGGACTTTGAGCTGCTTATTGAGTTGACCCAATTGAAACAATCGCAGAGTGCAGCTCAAGGTGTGAACTATAAATCCAAAGATACATATCTGGCTTACCAGACTCTGGTAGAAAATTACTGAATTACCTTTCAATAGCATGAAGGAACTCAAATCAAGGCCTTGTTTGACTGGCAAAAATTCACCTTTTCCTGCAAGACTGCAACTCAACGCAAGTAGGTCTTCAAGATCCACCACGAAGGACGAGGCCATCCGAAGGATACCTCAATACCTTCGAGAACTTCAACGACGCCGAGAGTTGCACCTTAGAAGGAGGGCGGCGCAGTACGAGAACTTGGAGGACCAACCGACATCGGTTCAAGATTATCTCAAGGCCCTAGATATAACGGAGTGCCTATTAGAGGTTCAGGCTATGTTTATGAGAAAGCTCGCGAACGAAGAAAATCGCCTAAAGGCACTGGCAGATGGCCATACACTTTCTCTCGCAGAGTTTGACGAGCTGGTAAAAGAAGTTGAGGGGTCAATCCAAGCGATGTGTATCTGACGCTGGGGCATCAGATTGCATGTCAATAGTACAATTAGAAGAGACCACTTAGATTGTTATTTAGCAATCCCGCTCTCAAAGCTCCTCCTCTTCATCATGAGTGTCAAACCGATTCGCAAATTCCTGTACTTTGTGACGTGGGATCGAAAGCACCGCGTTCAGGCGCCCCGATCGAGCTTCTTCCAAGATAGTAGCTGGAGCTGTCATCTTCAACCTTTTCCCGTTATCCCGCGCCATGAAGTGGGAGCCGGAAGGCAGCCTTAAGGCCTTTATCATTGAAGGCCGATCGAGCGCGTCGGCTTCACGGCGGCGAAAGCCACCATTGTCGGTCGGGGAGAGCACGCTGAAAGAGCGCTTTTTTGCGTTTGCTTCTTTGCTAAAGAGGAATTGCGAGGCTTCGGCCACGGGGACAGCTTTCTCTTGTGCTGCTTCCATTCTAGATTCGACGATGGCCGATGGAGACGAGTCACTGGCCACATGGGCGGATTGCTCGTCGACAGCCGTTGTTGTGGCTTGCATCGGCGAGGCCGGTCCTTGGGAATTTTCTGGTGGAACGACGGCATGATCAAGACCTTTGTCACCGCGGTGATCTTCCTGTTCTTGCTCGACTTGTGGATCTGATACACCTGCTGACGGTGGAGGGCGTTCGCTGGTAGGTTGACCTCTAGGGTCCTGTAGGTATGAGCTGCTACGATCACGGGCCCTATCGTCAGCAATGCCATCTTCAGATGTCGCTAGGTCCGGATGCTGATCTAGATCGTCTGGTGAGCTGCCAAAGAAGCTGTGGAAGAAGTCTCGTTTGATATCAAATGACGTCAGATAACGTTTGGGACGCATATCGTAGGACTGTGCATAAATGTAGTCAAAAAAGAGTTTGTCCTCATCCGCGGCGATAGAGTCATCGTATGGCCTACCACACCGATCAGATATGTCGGATCCACAGCCTTTATGATCCGACGTCAGCTCGGGAAGACCGGTAGTGCTCTTTACAGGTGGGACATCTCCGATGAGTTGGCAAGTTACTTGCACGATTTGATGCATACGCTTGGCATCGATCCGATAGTACTTTTCCGGCACGAGGCTACGCACGCAGTCGCCAATGGCCTGGGCGTCGGCTGCTCTGAGGTCGTGGTACCTCCACCGGACTCGTCGGTATCCCAGCTTGGAAGCAAGGGCAGGAAGCTCATACCACCATCGCTGCTGTTCTCCCGTAGACCCTGCGCTCTCCTTGGCTTTTCTTTTTCGGGGAGCTTCGCCACCCATGACAGGGAAATGCCGAAGAGCGAAGAGCCACAATTGGCGATAAGACGTCCAGGATGATGATAGCGAAGATGGTGCGGGTCGGTCCTCGAAAGCGAATTCGCTCTTTTGAATCTTCATCCCAGTCTGCGAGTTATAGAGGGCTTGGAAGTGTTGAGAGAGAGAGCGTCCGCTCTTCGCAGGCAAAATCGCTTTCAGGATCTTCGCACAAGGTTCCAGGTATTTGGTGTCTTCCAGGAACGTGTGTAAGGAGGGAATGACATATTCGATAGAGCGGATCCGCTCGAGAATTAGCGTACGCTGGTCGTCAGCCTTGAAAGCAGGTAGGATCTCGCCGGAAAGCATCCGCATGCGGACTTGCGCATCATCTTCCGATGACCGGTAAGGGCAGCGGCCTTGTAGGATGCGAACCGTACTGGCGTCGAGCCGGAGCTGGTCATCCTCCCGCTCTCCGACGATCTGGACCCAAGCCTCCTTGATTCGACGCAAAGCGCGTGTCAGTTCCTGTGCTATCAATCAGAGAGTGGCAATCATCTACTGGAATGGATTTCGTACCTCTGGCAAGTGTAGCTTTGCGAGGCGTGGATAAGTGCCGACGTCGAAAGCTGGCCATAGGCCAGCAAACGGGATGAGAGCGTCGAGGCTCTCGATGAATGTAGTCGGCAGCGCCTCCAGCCGAAGGACTGACCTTCGCATATTCTTGGAGAGCCGGCAGAGCCATTTTTTTCTTCGAATGCCATCACCCCGCAGCGTGGAGACGCGAATCTGGCGAAATATTTCCCCAGGGTGACACCTGGAAGAGTTAGAATCCTTTTCACGAAGGAGATCCTTTATCTGAGCGGTGAGGTCTGGATCGTTGTCAGCGAGAGGAGGCTTTGATAGAGAATGTTCTGACCTTTCGAGTAGAGATCCACGATCCACCACTGATCATCGCCGATCAAGAACCGCCGAGCTGCTTCAAGACGATGCCTTCCCTGCAGGTAGGTCACCCCCTGTTCCGGGTTGAATAGCGGCGGCTCGGCAAAAAGGCCGTCAGGCGCTCCATTAGCGCGAGCCAGGCCTTCTGGCAGCGAAAAACGGGAGATCAGCCCCTCCACGTGATTCTCGGCATCGTGACGCAAACAGCCTTCTGCGCGAAAGACATTCACCAACCTCAAGACATTTCCTTCGTCAAACTGGCGTATGTTATCACGCCGGTCTTCATGTTGAAGTTTATCAAGGGGAATCTTGAACGTTCCGCGGAATGTTCGACCCTTTTCACGGAATATGTTCTGATCATTCGTTGAGAGATTGTCCATGGTCAAAGGATACAGACTTGATCCATTCTCGCCCTCTCGCGATGGGAAGATTGCATTCTGACTTCCTTTCTATCGCTCGTGGGATCCTCTCCTCAAAGGCCAATATGTCTGCCCTCCCCATCGACCAGTCTTTTGATGCGGCAACCCGAGTGGGCTGCCCAGGGACCCAAAACGTCTCCCTCTCCAGGAACCCAGTCAGGCGCCCAGTCTTGCGGTATAAGAGACCCAGATCTTTGCGACTGCCATTTGCCGTGACATTTTTGTCAAGTCATCAAATTGAACTGCCTCGTCCTTTCCCTTGATTATCATCATCCTCGCGTGCGGGACATGGATACAGTCCAATTCTACGCAATTGCCGCAGGCGGCTGCATTGCACTTGTCCTCATCATTCGTTTCGTTGCCCATCTGGCCAAGCTGCTCACGTCTTGCAGCACATGGCTCCACAAGCACGTCCTATTTCCGATGATTGTTCGGCGACATCGATTCCTCGGGCCATGGACCCGAGCGCAGGTCTTATCTCAGCTGATTTATTTGGCAGCAAACATTTTCTGCCTCAGTTTCCGGGCGCCTAACGTGGCCCAAGTCAGCGTCCGCGCGGGGCATTTGTCATTGATCAATATGATGCCGGCCTACTTTGGTTGTCACTTGAGTTTCATTTGCGACATCCTCGGCGTTCCTCTGTCTGCGTATCGTCTCTTCCATGCATCGACAGGGACGATGTCTATTGTTCTCGCATTGCTGCATGTCATGATCCATGTGGTTCCGAAACTACCTCACGTCCTCGACGGGTCGGGGGGTTTATATGGACTGGTGGTAAGTGGTGTCTCTCCGAAACCAGCTTTCTCTGCTGAATCCTCATAACAGGCCATTCTCTGCATGGTCGCCTTGCTCCTCTTATGTGGACGCTTGTTTCGTTTACCATCGTACGAGCTTTTCCTCCGTGGCCATCAGGCGTTGGCGATTGCCATAGCTTATGCCCTTTGGATGCACATACCCGCGAGCTCGAAACTTCCACGTATTTACTTGTTCACTTCCGGAGGCACGTTTCTCACGACCTTTGCGTTGGAATTCTTCACTGTATTATATCGAAATATCGGCTTCCGTCGTGGCTGCTCCCGAGCCTTGATTGCTAGACAAAACGGCATCGTCAGGATGACCATCTTCCCGTCCCGACCCTGGAGGTTCCAAGCCGGGCAGTATATCAATCTTTGGGTTCCTTCCATCAGCTGGTCGTCCTCATTGCAGAGTCATCCGTTCATGATCACTTCGTGGAAGGGTGGCCCAACCCCTTCCCTGGATCTGTTGATTGAGCCGCGGCACGGCTTCACCCGAAAGCTCTTGGACTGCGCTGAGGAATATCAACAATCCAAGATGGAGCCAGCCGATGAAGAACCAAAGAGACCCTTTGGCTGCGCCACAGACAGTTCAGAAGGGCCCAAGTCGTCCGACTTCCGGACGGTAATGTTCAGCGGACCGCATGGCTCAATCGCGCCGGTCGGAGACTACGGCAAAGTCCTCATGATCGCTACTGGATTTGGCATCGCGGCCCAGCTGCCTTTTCTGAAGGGTCTCATTCAAGGCTTCAACCGTTCCGAAGTCCGGACACGCAACCTCCACTTACTATGGCAACTTCAAGATCTTGGTAAGTTTTCTTTGACCTTAAGATGCCAACGTCTGACGCATGCAGGGGACGAGAGGCCTGGGATCGACTTGCTCGATAGAGCACTGAGAGAGGACACTTTGGAGCATGGATATGTGAGCTGAATCCCGATCTCTTGCCAATCCAGCTAATCAGGGAACGATAGATGCTTCGCATTTCTCTTTTTTTCCGAGGCGGACGGTTAGATCCCAATCCTCAGTACGTCGGGAAGCATCGACGCGTAGCTTACCACAATGGGGAGATTGATCTTCGTGGAGTCTTGCATGATCAAAGGGAACCTCAGTCTACTATGGATAGAGAGAGCGTCCTGGTCACTGGTAGGTACGGCATTCTTCAATTAGCGCAGATGAGCTAACGCCTGTTGCAGTCTCCGCCGACGAACGAGTCCGCGACGAGCTGAGGGACCTGGTGAAGGACCGTCTTGATGATGGGATGAGATTCTTGGAACTAGAATACCAACCGCCCGGCAGACGACGACGTTTCTGGCCATCGATCTGGGTGCGCAAGGCTGTACATTAGCTTTAAGAAACTAGACAGAAATTAGTTCATATGGGAGCTTGTAGGCTATCGCTCTGCCAGACCTGATTTCTCAGCTCGCTCTCCAGCGATTTTCTTTTGGTTCCTAGAACTCGAATAGGTGTCTATGGTGCTCCTTGGTGCAAAAAAAACTGATAGGTCTAAAAATGATGCAGGTCCCTTCCTGGTCGCTCAGGGGCTCTTTTGGGCCCCCGTGAGTCGAAGGTGACCCGTATATTATCTACCAACAATCCCTTCTCTCTTCCGTCCTCGTAGACTACTTAGATCTAAGACCGAGAACAATGTCTGGGCAAAAGAGACCCCTGACGCAAATGGTGGATTTTACTCCGACGCAGATGCACGACAGCGTCGGCAGTGGAGGAGCCACGAAGAACACTGACTTGACCACATCGCCGCCACTTTCAAAGAAGCATGCCTTGGATTATGACCCCCGATCATGGCTGCCGTCCAAGAAACTCCGTCAAGACCCAGCAGACGCTACGGAAACGAAGAAGAAGGAAAACCAGCCCCTCATTCGAGCCACTCCCCAACGACGGTATCACGAACTTATGACTCTTGACCAGGCAGGACCGGCTGTCATAGGGTATGACGACACCGATCGGTGTAGCTTCGTTGCTATCAAAAGACGTAAGAGACCTGAAGGGTCTTCTATTCCTCAGGTCCAGGTCAAAAGCAACCATCTTGTCAGCCTCAAAGACATGTATATCGAGGGGAACGACATCGTGTTTATCTACGAACAAATGGACGTTTCACTGCGGCATATAACTGGCATTGCCCGAGGTTCCCTGAAGGCATTCCAGATCGCAGCAATCTGCAAGGAGGTAAGGATTTCTTGCCTGTTTTCATGTGTCTGCTCACGGTTTACGACTAGTTGGTGAACGGGCTTCTTTACTTACATGATGAGTTCTCGCTCGCTCATGGGACTCTCGACTGCAGTACAATCCTTCTCAACATGAAAGGAATGGTGAAAATCGGTAGGTCTCTTCAACTCGATACTGTAGATGCTAACGTTCCGTAGCCAATGTTGGCGACTCGTTCGTCGATAATAGGAAGCTCACTGAGGAAAGCAGGCGAAACGATGTTCGCAGTCTCGGAGCTGTTATGATGGAGCTAATGGAGCCGGAAACATATCTCCTGGATTCTCAGTCCATCGAGCTGAAAAATGCCGGGAAATGGAAAGATGGTCTTGGTATTTGCGACTTTCTTGCCGCAACTCAGGACAAGTCATTGGAAGATCTCAAAAAGGTGGGTTATTTCCCACTACCTCTCTCGAACTTCCGCTAAGCCCAGACATTCAAGCACGATTTTCTGTCTCAGGAACCACTAAGCACGTGCCTTAAGCCGCATAGTTTTGTCGCATTGAGAGCAGCTAAGGTTGGTTGGGATATCTTATCTCTCCCTTGAATCGTAATGTTGAGGTGATGTATGTGGGCGTTTACTACGAAAGTATACAGAAAGATGGCCGACGGCCATAATAAATGCAAATACCTAGGTGTTATACTTTAGCTAACCCTGTTATAAATTCAGATGCATCTTTCCCTAGAACTTAATCTCAGTGCACGCATACCAGAAGAGTTGAGATGGAACATATCAGAATGGGCATGGTGCCAAGATTTCTATAAGTGCATGCAATAAGATGATTGTTCGTGAGGAGTGTCCGCAACCTCACATCAAAAAGAAGAAAAAACCATTGCTGGTGGATAGACCGGAGAGTAGACATCCGAAGTGAGGGATAGACCTACAACCTGAGGGATGGTCCTCGAAAAAAGGGGGACAGACCATGACTAAGGCACAGGCTTTCATTGAGGGATGGTCCTCCGAAGTGAAGGATAGACCTCGAAGGAAAGGACCTGGCCATGGCTGAGGGACAGGCCTTGATTGAGGGATGATCCTCGGAAGTAAGGGGCAGGCCCCGGATGAGCGTACGCCAAAGGAGCGCAGGCCAAATGGGCGTAGGCCAAAAGGGTGTACGCCAAAGGAGCGTAGGCCAAATGGGTGTACGCCCAAAGCAACGGAGCGTAGGCCAAAGGGTGCCAAAGGGGTGTAGGCCAAAGGGGCGTAAGCCAAATGGGCGTAGGCCAAAAGGGTGTACGCCAAAGGAGCGTAGGCCAAAGGGGTGTAGGCCAAAAGGGTGTACGCCAAAGGAGCTTAGGCCAAAAGGGTGTACGCCTTTGGGCGTACACCAAAGGAGCGTGCGCCAAATCAACTTCTCCCTGCATTTCAAAGGGGCTAGCTCCATTTTTGGCCTACGCCCCTTTGGCCTACACCCATTTGGCCTACGCCCCTTGGGCAAGGAGCCTGAACGGGTCCTCAAAGGACCTGATTCAGTTGGTTGAACGTGACAACTCAGCTAGGGCCTTATCTAATACCAAGGACCCAATTAGGCCCCTTAGGAGCTCATTCCAATCTGCTTCCTCTTAGGGTTACCAAATCTACTTAGGGCAACCCACATGATACGCGTTTGTTGTTCCTGAGCCAGTCTCGATGGGCGCAATATCCGAATTTCCGTTCAAAGTAGGCTCCAAACACAGGTGAGTGTAGTAAAGCGAGGAACATTCAAGTAAGTTAGATCTGCAATTCTATCAAATTTCCTTTCTATTGGGCAGCGCTTGCTTCTTCTATAAGTGTATTCATTATGCTACTATACAAGTATGCTAAAAGAACGCTTGCAGGAAAAATTGAGTGTGACTTGAGGCTCTGATTAGTAGTGTGCATGCGTCCACCCATTTTTCCCTCTATTATCGATACAGCGCACAACCGAGTCATCGAAGTCCTCCCGCTGGAAAAAGTACTCTGGTGGATGCTCGGCGCGTACACAAGACTCTGACAAGATCAAACAGCATATAGATTCAAACCTCCAACGCTGCCTTCCCTTTCCGCCGAATCCACGCATCTCATCGTATCCAACTCGTCCAAGTGTATTATTGGCGTGCCGCCAGAAGAGATACCTTGACTCGGGATTTTGTTTCCCGGGGGAATATAGCTTCGTCAGATCTGGGAGCTTTATTATCTCAGGATCGTCGAAGACCGCTCCAATATAGATGGTAAGCCCATTTCTAAGACGGACTAATTTGTTAGCTTTATCGAATTCGTGCGGTTTAAGGCAGGAGAAAAACAATTCCGGCATATCTCTACTGTACGTGGTGAAATCTCCCGACATATCGCCGGGCTGGAGTACCAAATACTTCTCGTCCAGTTTGCCAGAAGTCTTTGGAGCAATAGTAAGAGATTTCTCGGATTTGTAGTAATGTTCCAGGTCGAAGCCTACCAGAACAGGATTAAGGCCATGGCACTCTGCTTCATTGAGCCACTTCTCGTCCTGGAATATTATGCGCCAGACTTGAGGAAGTTTTTGCTGAACTGGGAAGGCTAGCTTCAGACGGCTCAGCGAAGACAGTCTATGTGTCATATTATCCCATATCTCTCGTGGCGTAAACGGAGCCATTACAGCTACAGTGGTTAAGGAAGTAGCTAAGGGTCTGAGGGCGAAAGTGCACCAGGCAACGAGGATCCTTATATCAGCACAAGGGAGCCTGTTTTAGCTCTCGATGACCAATTCAGCCTTCCAAGGAGTCATCTCTGCCACTCCATCGTAATGCGGGCAAGTCCCAGCTAGTTAACGTCACGTGCTGTCCCCCAGATCTCGTTTGGGCTCTCCTTCTACATTAGGTCCTCATACTGCTGCGGGAGGTAGGGGCCTGATTGGATCACTTTGGGGCCCAAGCGGGCTCCTCTGATGCGTTCTCTAACCCAAAGGTTTCTTGAGGTCCATTATTTATATTCATTTGCACTCCAAAGATTTAATCGTATAGGTGAATTTGCAGGAAACCCGAATTTGTTGAGGTCAGTGTGGGACTGAAGGATTACAATTGTGTATCGAGTTGCTTATAGAGGATATGTGTCAGGCGATCATCAGCCTTCTGGCCCGTCTGGGTCACACAGCTGCTTATTTTGGTCCTGTATCTTCAGTTGGGCCCAGAATATCTCTGCTAAGTTACATATGCTATGAAAAACGCAATAAACCTCTCAGTTTGTATAGAGTGAACTTTGCATACAAACATTTCAAAGATTATCAAAAGCCCACGCCATCACGCCCGCATGTTCTCACTTCACAATCCCCACTCAGTTGGCATTACTAGCGTCTCGAAGATTCCTATTTCACCACTCCAGGTCTTCGAAATGCAGATAGATCTGTTGGTCGTCCGGACAGATCAGACTCACTCCACACCAATTTTTGACATCGGACAATCTCGTTGCTGCTAGTCCTTGCCAGTCGATAATACTGTCAGACCCAAGCTTTCAAAGTGCATGCGTATCATCTTCCCAAAACAAGTAGCTGGACTGTAAGCCACTCATGGATCGGCACAACAAGATCCTCTCCGGGATAGCGTTGACCGCATCATAACCAAGGATATCCGAAATATTAAGCGTAACGTCCCCCCCTGGGTAGCGGAAAACCCTCCGTGCCGGAATGAATTTATTATTCTGGCATCTCAATTCTCTCTCCACAATCGGATCAAGCTCTGATTTAAATAGCGTTGTTCACTGGGCATTTCTCTTCAGAAAATAGTATACAGCCAAAAAATTACGGCAGTCTTTATCACGCTGTCGCTCGTTCCCTAAAAAGCGTGTAGAACTGGTTTTGCTTTGCACCCCTGCTGTACTACTAATATCTTTAGAATTTCAAATTTCGGAGTACCAGATTGATAGTTCCATGATGAAAGAATATATCCCTAACTTCAAAGACAATTAGTCCTCGAAAGAAATACACTCCGAATTTATCCGTGCAGATGGGCCTGTAGCGTATTTTGACATTTGACTTTAGCGCGTTTATATAATACCGTATCAGGTACGTTAGTCAGTAGGTACAAAGCTTATGGTGTCCCGCAAATTTCTTTTCCTCCAGAACGTACGCGTCATGAAGAAGTGTACACTCCGCAAAGAAGTCAGCCTACAGGATGCGCAATTCTCAGAGAAGAACATGCTCGTGGAGCTCGATCTTCCGAAGCGCCAACAGGAGTTTTTCACGTACCTCAACGACAGTCGCCATATTATCGCTACAGCAGTTGCTCGACATATAAATGCCAGTCGACCTCCCAGCTGTGAGGTTTCTCCCCGCAACAAGTGGAAACCGGGAAGCTTCAATGTATGCATTCCCGTTGATGTCGCGGATCATCCAATTCAGCGCGTTATGATCAGGTTTCCCCTCCCCCACAAGGTTGGCGAACTCCATTTCCCTGGCAATGTGGACGAGAAGCTCGTCACCGAAGCCGCAACGTACGCTTGGCTCGATGAGCACTGTCCGGAAGTGCCAAAGCCTCAGCTGCTAGGCTACGCTCTCTCTAATGGGCGTTGTGTAAGTTGTCAGGCCTATCCCATAGATACATCATACTAATTTGAAAGAATAGTTCACGCGACTTGACTATTTGTCTCTACCCCTGCGGTTACTCATGTTACTTCGACGTAAGGCCTTAAAGTGGCTGGGCTGGCCTACACCCTGTCAATACCTCTCTCACGGATCCTCTGGCCTAAGTACTGGCTACCTGCTTCTCGAAGACGTGCAAAAGGAGGGAATAGCTATACTGTCAGATAATTGGATGGCATATTACGGCGAGTCAACTAAGAGGCGCAATCTCTTTCATGACCTTGCCCGTATAATGCTAGCGATTGGACGCGTACCGATGCCGCGGATCGGATCGCTTACTATCGATCAATCGGGCTATCTACAACTCAATAATCGGCCGCTGACGATGACCCTCCATCAGCTTGAAAACGAAGGAATTAATACTGGTATCGGGCGGTCAGACACTTTTTCAAGCTCTATCGACTACGGGATGGACCTCGTCAACTTGCACGACCAGAATCTACGCGATCAGCCCAACGCCATCTCCAGCGAAGGCGACGGGAAGTTGCAAATGGCAACATTCGCATGCATGCGAATGTTGCTACCACATTTTTTCTCCAGATCAATCCGCAACGGGCCGTTCATCTTCCAGCTATCGGATATACACCCAAGCAACCTCTTCGTGGACCAAGACTGGCATATCACAAGCGTAATCGATCTCGAGTACGCGGCAGCCCTCCCACGAGAGATGGAAGTAGCTCCATACTGGCTGAATCCCGGCCAAGACCTTGGTGACTTAGGGAGCCACCCGGAGGGATTCAATGCAGTTCACGACGAGTTCACAGCTATCTTTCGAGAGGAAGAACATTGCCAATCGGAACAACTCTCGCCAAGAGCTGAAGCAATGCGACAGGCATGGGAGACCAAGGCGTTTTTTTATCAACATTCACTGAATGAAAGGATTGGCTGCATTTATCTTTTCCAGTTTCAAGTATTACCCCTATTCGAGCCGGAGTTCGTCCTGGATCCCACGTTCGTTAGACATATCATGCCACTGTGGTCAATAGACGGAGAGCGGGCGTTGGCCCAGAAGACGAGAGACAAAGACAGGTACCATCAGGCCGTACAAGAATTATTTGAGGAATAGACTATTTCCCCTCGTCCTTTGCAGCCCCTGCGCTGCCTCCTCCGCTGGACTCGCCTTCCTCCTTTAAGGCCGGCCTGGTCACAGACTTAATGCGCTCCCCCGATGAAATATGCTCGCCTTTCTCGAACACTTTTCCAGACGCCGCGGTTATTTGCTGATGCTGCGAGGTCGGTCGTGCCTTCTTACCCTCCTGCGGTACTGGAGGGGGTTTGGGAAGCTTCTTGTCTTGCGGCATAGTGTTGTTCTGGGACGTAGTTAGACAATTCAATGCTGTGGTAGGGCCGTCTTACCTTGGGATCGTGCTGATTGCAACCTTGGTGAACAGCCAGGTGGCCTGTGAGATAGCGGGCTCGGACCATGTTTATATACTATCAGAGGACCTACTAACGCGTTATCTTCGGGCGCCGATAGGATGCTATCAGTACTGCAGCCTGCAGCGGCTAACGCACGCATATTTAGGGCTATCCACTTACTGGCCTGCAGATGAACGCAGGCCGCCATTTTCCGGTAGAAATTGATCTGTGCCAACGAGAGCAGGGTTGCGCCACCCAAAGGGCTCGAGGACGATCACGGCGGTGCCGGATTCCCGCGTCTACACCCTCTTCTCTCCTTAAACAAGGCTTCAACATTTGTCACCGCATAATTAGTGTCAAAGCCCCCCCAAATTATATTCCACGTATTTCCAAATTTTCTTTTTTTAAAAGCTCCTTGCTAAACCCCTTTACACAGGCGTATCAGCAACAGACTCTGTTTAGTCAGCTTACACGAACTAAATTACATACTGTTTTGATACGACTAATAGGCTGTTTTGCACTAACCGGAATCGTATGGCTTCGATTTTTTAGGTACCAGTCAGCGTGTAACGTTACAAGAATAACGAATGCCAGGGCCGCTGCAAGGGTAATATTAACTTCTTACTATCGTAATAAGGCTCTAAGGCTTGGATAAAATCTTTATATATGTAGTGTAAAGTGGTATAGGCTTTACCGTAGTACTGTAGCGAATAGAGATTGTTTTGCTATAGGAGAAGACTTTGGGTAAATCAGGCGAGAGAGTAATGATACGAATATAATTTACACGTTGGAAGAGGTCCTAAACGTTTTGACAGTAGCTATAGCGTACTATTTATAAAATAATTTAGTGAAGCTCAACGTGTGCGCACAGTTATGGTCGCTTAAAGTGAAAGTATCCCTCATATTTTCCGGCACGGTGGGTTTTCCGCCATGCAGGGAGGGACGTTAATACCACAATCGAGCTTGACCTCTTCGGTAGATCTATCAACAGTATATGGCTTGAGGCAGTCAAAGAATAATCGTCTATTCTCTGGGTTCTCCGCGAAATCTCCAGTCATATCATTAGTGTACAGGCTGTGAGCCTGCCAAGGGATCTGGATTGCTAGCTAGCTCGGTAGGCTGGTGAATAACATCTTGCTTAGAGAAGGAAAAGGAGATGGAAGGAATCGACGCAAATATACATGAAACGCTAGGTCCAAATGAGGTTATCAGACGATCTAATCTCGCTCAGATGTCAAGACAGCTCGCTGGATGACACAGGCAAACATATGCTGATACTGCTCTTTGACGATAGCTATAGTAAGCCTGTAGATTTGGACCGATGAGAACGGGGTTCAGTTTGGCATCCATCGCTTTCACAAGCCATGCTTGATTTTGAAAGATAGTGTCTCATACTCTGCTGTGCTTGTCTTGCCTTACTTGACCGAGCCTGGACTTGTAGATTTGCATCGCTGTATTCCAAGCTTTTCGAGCCATCTAGATCACGTTTCGGTGTTTCTTATAAAGATATAGGAGAAACAACATAAAATTAGAACCAAGAGGTGAATTTCAGGCGGGAAACACGTGGGAAAGGGGTATCATATACAATTGACTTGCATCCTGATTGGACATAATATGTAAGCTTTACCCAGATGATGTACATAGTAGTCTAGGGATCAGAGATTCCGGGGACTCATTCTGGTCCCTTCAAGTTCTAGGGTCTTCTTTTTTAAAAAGTCTTTTCTACGCTATAACTTACTCCAACCAAGCAATCTTGAAAACGGCAACGTGCAACGTCGCAATCGATCAGCCGAGACCTGGTGGAAGTTCGCAGACGCAGTCGAGATGTAATGCACACGTTGTCTGTACCGACAAGACGTCCAATAGGCATCAAGAGAATTGCCAGGAACGGCATGGTTGTATGAAACCTTGCAACGTCAGCTGGAGCCTGATCCCATATCGAAGGACCTACTGCGTATATGGGCTCCGATGTTTTTAAAGTTTGCTTGTGGCTGATGCCGTTCCCGGCACTGCCTCATCACAGGTGGAGGTTCCCTAGCCCAACCAAACATACTTAGTCAGCATTTAATTGGCACCTCATCATCTGATGCCTGGTGCACTGCCTCCACGCGCGTTCTAGCCGAATAATAAGTCATGCAGCGGCCGAAACGGGCCCCCTGGATCCTGCTCGGGCTCCCTTCTCTTGTCGGCCTTTCAGTCTGCGGAAGCTTGAATACAGGGGACCTTTTTGGATCCTTGATCTAAATATGGCTCCCTGAAATAGGCTAAGCCCGGTGATACAGCCCTCCAGGATGACTCTGCCCTTTCTGTGCCATATCCCATCATGTGCAACGCCGTAATTGACCGCTTGGATTTGTAAAAGTATACTGACTCAGGACATATATAACATAAATAGATTCTGCTGCACAATTCGATATGCATCGAAAGCAAGAGAATATGCCTTCCAATAACGAAGTGAGACAGAAGAGGGAGAAAAGACGCAAGAGATCTAATGGTCTGATCAAGAAGGCTCATGCTCTACACAAATTGTGTGATGTAGAGGTAGCCCTAACGATTCGGTACGGGGACAAACATTACTTGTATAGATCCGACGATTCGACGACCTGGCCACGGGAGTCTCAGATCGTACGCTTTTCCTGCTATTTCCAGTGCAACTGAAGCAACACTGACGTAGGATATAGCAACCTGGAATGTCCCTACAGGAATCATTGCCTTCCTGCGACGACGAAAATGTAGATAGCGACGCCAATTCGGAGATGTCGAATGAAATTACGGGACTATCTACTCCTTCCGAACAATTGCGTCGCGAGATGGCCGCTTCACGAAGTACTTGTTCATGTCAGGGCAAGGATGTTCCATTGATGGCGACATGGACATCTGCAGGATTTCCTCGAGGTTCTAGAAGGAGTGTGGAAACAGGCGCGATACCTCGAACCTCCTCTCAAGTGAGCGAGAGTATAACACCAACATGCACCGCGGATCAAGCTCCCATCGACCAACCCTCAACAGACAACATCAATCAACAAAGAAAGAAGAGGAAGCTAAGTTCCGACGCCGTTGCCGCTCCAAAAGCTCAATCGGAGGTCCATACCATGCCATCTGCGAGATCAAGCGGGGACTCTACGTTTCGGCAGCCTCACGCGTCAGCTACAGAAGTGATGGAGGTGTCTTGTATATCGCCTGATCTGGTAAGCAAGCTCTGCCTCATCGGCGGAGTAGAGGTTCTGAGGGATTTGAAGCACACTCTGTTCCTTTTACGCTCTCATCGCTCCCAAGATCTACTGATTTCAAGCTGTGTAACTGATACACCTAGCATCAGCGCCTCATTTGATAAGCTTCTCTCACTTCGAACAATTCAGATAGTCTCCATACTGCGGAACGAGCTGGATGTCGCTGAAATAGGAGAGCAGCTATACAGATTCCGCAAAAGGCTCGCCCAGTCCCGATTCTTCGAATTCTACGAAATGGCGCAAAAGTATCCGGAACTCTTCCTCAAAACGAATCCGGAGACAACGGAAAAGTGCTCTCGGAACACGACGTCCATCCAAGTCTCTCGTCTGAAATCTCGAGTGCTCAACCGTATCGTAGATTTGATGTTTCCCAACACAGTCTATACGGACGACGATAGGGTCACGGCCGAGTGCTCCTTCGCACAGATACAGCACAAACGGCGGAGGGCAGCAGCCGTCAAAAAAGTCCAAGATTGGAGGAGGAACGGGAAACCTTGGTCAGCAATGGTCCAGCGCTTCGGAGAGGGGGTTCTGCTACTATTGCCAAAGAGCCTGTCTGATGAGAAGTAAGTGCGATGAAATATTTTCAATATCCCGTTGCATCACCGCGAACTGTTCGCTAACGCTGTTAACTTTAGTGTGAGAACGACAACGGCGGCCCAATTCGAAGACTCGCTTAGTCTAATGAAATCAATCCTGTCACACTCGAAGGCCTCGCTGCGATCGGCGAATGCTCTGTCACATTCTCTGGTCAGATGCGAGGCACCAGCCGAGATATTCAGACTCGAAAACGATGATACGCTGCTCAATACAGATACGGAATTCAATCGCCAGGATCTAGATGCACTCTTGGAGCCATGCGATATGATCGTGCCTGTCGGCGAATGTCGCGAAGATACTGTATAATTCGAGTGGAAAAGAAGGTCGCAGACGAGGGAAGGATGGAATTACCTGCATTATGTTAATTTAAGTTAAACTGGAAGCCTTCTGCGGTCTCTGAAAATTTCTTGCCTGTGTTGAATGTATCGTATATCTTCTTGATGTTCATCAACGATATCAATTAATGTACCGCGGATACAACCCTTTGCATTTCTTTTATGGACTAGACAAGGCAGACACTCTATATTCTAGAATTCAAGGCGACAGCAAAAATCAATCATCTAATCTCTTCGCTGATGTGTGCTCATGCCAGCAAAGCGATGGAAACATTAGCTCGAACAAATGCTCTTAGCAATGGTTTGCTGGCACGCTTCGAGCGATTAACAACAAGTCCTAAGGTCTCAACAGCCCATCATGTTCACCGCTCAACTCCTGCTCGTGACTCTTTTTGACATCAGCAAGAAGCCAATTGTTATAAAGTAGGAATAATGCCAGCATAGTCCCAGTGAAAACACCCGTTACGACAGCCGTTATCGTTGCCGTGACAGACCAACTGCCCCCTTGAGCGCTGTACACGTTGACTAGTGTAGTAATGAGACCGGCAACGGAGTGGAGTAGACCAGGCCTAAAGTTGAGTTCAACGTCAACTTGCGTTTCGCTACGGACAGGTCGCTATCACTTACAAGAAGATTCGATTGATTAGCCACACGTAATTCTCTTGCCATTTCCACCACAGCCAGCACATTCCAGAAGTACCGCTAATACAGCAGATGGCGGCCAACCAGAGCAACGGCACATTCTGCACGGCATCGACAACGTGTTGTCCGGCCTTGCCATTATCGGCTGCATCCTTAACGGTCTTAGAATGGCGGAGAGACGTAAAAGTAGCCGGAAAAACCATGTAGCCAGCGAGGACAATCCAGGTGAAGAAGCCAGCTAGAAAGTTCTGTAGGCTTGGTATTTCATTCAATTGGAGAAGCATTTTCATGTAACGTGTCAAGGCGAAAGGCGTCTCTGAGTCAGAGGAGACGTCGTCATGTTGAGGAATTCGATTATGAGCATGTGCTCCCTCTGTTTTGAAGTGCTGCATTAAGGCTTGACGATGGGATTTATACCCACTCACGAAGCCGGCAGCGTTGGACTCTGGAGAAGCTGTTGATGGTTTGCTTTCTGAATTCATAGTTGATTGGGAATTTCTGATTTGGCTCAAGAGAACTGGAGGGAATCTTCGCGGAGAGGATTTTATATCTCAACCGGGACCGCTTTTGGCCCTTGGTAGACATAAAAAGGAAAGGATATCAGTTATGGTCCCAGCTCTCACCTTGGTGCTTTCTGTCAGGAGCGCTTGATAGAGCCCATTCTGGCTCCGGTATGGCGAAGGCCGACGCGAGTCCCTGGGGGACCGATTTGGATTCGCCAACAGCTATAAGAAGACATCAATCTTCGAGTTGCCATTGGGGCAAAGCGGCTGTGCCGTATCTTCAACATGAAATATTGTGAGCATAGTCAGTGGCTGAGCCTCTGCACGCAAGGCAATGAAACCGCATTCTTTGAATCCGATAGACTCCACACCCTCGTGGATCAAATTCCTAACCCTGACCATCAACATCCTAGCCTGGTCGTCTTGATAGGAAACGCAGCGAAAACTCTGGCCCTACGAGAAATAGTCCCAGCGACGAAGAATCGGAAGTTCGGTCGCAGAAGGCGTCATGGTGTAGTGCACCTTCACCTGGATTCCTCCAGCGCTTTTCACGAGAGGCCCCTTCTCTTCGCGGAGGGTGATTTTCCAGAGCGCAATGCAAGAACCCAACTCGATTCGGATGAGAAATGTCACGAAACGATCCGACGAATCCTCCCCCGAGTCAGAGAAGGCGTTCCCGGGCTATGCCAGAGTGCAGTCGCAGATAACCTCTATTCCCGCCTCCTTTGTCCCTTTGCCGACGTTTTTTGTTTCTTTTCTGCTGATTTTGACGGGTTTGGTCCTATAGTGCGTCATTTGGCGTCATGGCTCGACGGAGGCAAGCCATCGATAATGCCGAAAACGACATATCCACGAGTTATTATAGTCACGGAATCCCAGACCATAGGTGTTGCCGACGAAGACGAGGCCAAGATCCGCTTCCTCTCGATGCTAAAAGATGAGACGACGAAAGACTTCTCGACTCGATTTTCCGCGCTGGACGTTCTGTGTATCTTCCCGTCGGGTAGTATCTCGAACGCAGCCCGTTTTAGACCGTTGAAAGAATCCTTGATGAAGGCGTCAGATCACGTCCGGACGAGCAGAACGACCTCACGAACCCTCTTCTCAGCAAGGCACTTCGCCGCCTTCTTCAGACTCGCCTGTGACCATTTCGCAACGACTTCGAAAGAGCCTTTCGACTTTGTCAGAACATCACGGTCTAAAACTCCCGTGTCTCAGCATTCCGAGAAGAGCTGGAGAAGGCCTTTGACATGTAAAGCTTCAACAAGAAAACTCTTATGGAAAATGCGCTTCTCAGTGCCGCTAACAGGACAAAATCAACCCGCTGGCCGCCAAGGGGAGAGCAAAAGTAACTTGGTTGTATGAGCTGTAATCAGAAGGGTTGATGTATTCAGTATCTTAAGACATGACATCTGGGCAGAGCAAGAGGTTGGTATCACGAATGTAGAGAATCCGGTTCAACTATCCTCGATAGACTATGATGATTATTATGATGAATGAGACAAGTGGTCTGGTAGACGTGCGGCATAACGGACAGGTTGTTTTCTCCTCGAAACTGAAGATGATAGGTCAGTCAGTCGGTGTGGTGAACTTTGAAACCGTGCAGTGAGACTGGTCTAAGGATGAGTCCTAGCTGTGACAACTTTTACATTTATCAACAGAGAACTTCGAACAATGATTTAGTATCTGAAGGCATCGAGATCAAGCGGGAAGATCAAGGATTTCGCCCTCAGAAAGAAGTCATGAACATGATGCTAGGAACTTGAAAAGCTGATAGTCAAGCACGAAACTCGTCTCCTTGAGCCGTCAAGAAGCGGTCGGCTGAATTTGAGTAACGAAGCGAGCGATGTAGATGCATGACAAGTACAGACAGCCAGGATACGGCAAGGAATATCAGTCAAAATATGACAACGATTCTGGAGACTTTAAGCTTTCTAGGATCAAGAAGGATCTATCAGATGAAGCGAACATTCGAAGACTGCAGAAATTGAAGATTGCTTGTACAGTAAAACTTAACATCAGCTAGAATGGCAGCGAGCTGGCAGTAGGATGGCACCATGTTTACATTGACTAGTTAGCTATGAAACGACTGCAAGTCTACGATCTGTCTGGTCAGATCATGGGCCATTGACACTGCTACAGTGAGCAAAGATATTGTCCTTGCTTGACTTTCTTGAGAATCATAGATATTGATAGGAGAAGATCATTCTATATCTATATTATTGAGCATCAGTATCTACAAAGTGGGTTATGGTTTTTCAATTTTGAGGTGGGCTCGGAAAATCAAAATTGAACGTCGAGCGAGCGAGGCTCTGAGCCCACCACCCATCTCATAGATCATGATTTATTATAGTATAATCTTTAGATCAATGTACACAGTGTAGGCGCTCACCATCCTACCCATCATCCTACCTGCTCACCACCCGACTCGCCACCCTACCTGCTCACCACCCGACTCATCATCCTACTCACCACCCTACATGATTTTCTACCTACTCACCACTCTACATGCTCACCTGGCTACTCAGCTACACGCTCACCTGACTACCTCCCTCCATGGATCTCTCCATGACACCCTCCATGGCTCCCTCCATGCAGGGTGTTTCAGAGAAAGCCATGGAGGGAACCATGGAGGGAGCCATGAAGGGTGTCATGGAGGGTGTTTGATAGGGAGCCATGAAGAGTGTCTTGTAGGGTGTTTGGTAGGAGTCATGGAGGGAGCCATGGAGGGAACCATGAAGGGAACCACGAAGGGAGCTATGGAGGGTGTTTGGTAGGGAGCCATGGAGGGAGCTATGGAGGGTGTTTGGTAGGGAATCATGGAGGGAGCTATGGAGGGTGTTTAGTAGGGAGCCATGAAGGGAGCCATGGAGGGAACCACGAAGGGAGCCATGGAGGGTGTTTGGTAGGGAATCATGGAGGGAGTCATGGAGAGTGTTACTAGTTTTGTGGCATCATGATTATTTGTCAAAGCTAATACATTTGCTATTTGGACCTTTCAAATACGTTCGCCTTCGAAAACAACTGCTCCCTAATGGCCCAAAGCCTCGAAGCCCTTAGGATTGCCACAATTGAAGACAAGTAGGTGACTCATCCCCCGGAATGTTGTAACAACCTTTATCCATTCCGACCATGAAGCGCGCCACAAAAATCCCACAACTCCAGGCCTCAGTATCATCCGGACCTTGACCAAATTTATTGAGGTCCAGCTTCTCTTGATCCTTCAAAGCCCGAGATATCTCGAAGGATCGGAAATTTGAAGGTTCGTTCGTACCTCCAAGCCAGTAATCCATTACATAAGTAAGACTTGCGCCTGCTATTCGGTTCAGGGTAGACGTCGATTTCTACTCCTGCATCTGTCCAGGTACTTAAACCATAATCCCTTGTCAAAAGAAATGAACTGTTTTCGGCTGTTGGTAGAGCGTATCCATGTGTAATGGCTAGATAAAAGCATAGAAGAGAGATAAGAGAGTTCTTTAGGACGTCGCGGAATAACATTGTGATCTAGTGCTGCCTCAAGTCGTCAAAGATTTAATGCGTCGATCAATAAATATCACGGCTTTAATACCCTCAGTAGTATCCAGTTCCAACCCATCTGGGAGTCTATTCTGGAGCCCTAGGAGAGGAATAACAGCATCCAATTCTGTGACCTTTGCATCATGTTCTGCTAATGCGGATGCAGATGAGAATTATATTTGTAAGACACCGGAGGGGTAGCCAGATATGACTCTTCGATTTAGAGCATCCACAGGCAACGCGATGATTACGAAATTCGAAGGCAGTCGTTTCTGGAATCATGCGTGAAGCCGCTTTGAAGGAGCTTCATCTCTATTCCGATCAGTTGTTTCACGGGGCTCGCCGTAGTCAAGCCGACCCCGGCAACATTACTTCAAACCGGCAGGCTGAGTCTGCTGGATCAAATCGTGCAGGGAACAGCAGCCAAAGTCCACCAAGCCGTCGACAGTGAAGGGAACGTCTTTGCTGTGAAGAAGTTTTTCAAACCGAGGAACGAGCAGTTCAAAAAGTCCATAGTCCGAGATATGCAATCCTTGCGGGGTATTACTCATGTGAGTGGGACTGTCCTATACAATCAAGGAGAGCGCTAAACAGAAATTATAGCCTCATATTGTCACCGTGTTCTATGACAAGTACTTGCCAGATTGGAAGGGAGATATAAAAGTGATGGAACTTGCTTGGTTGGGCAGCTTGTCACGCCAAAAAGGTGTATCTGCCAACGAAATGACAGTTCTAATTGACCAGATTCTGGATGCAACAGGCCACCTTCATGTCAATGGTTATACACACCGAGACATCAAGCCGGATAACATTCTCATTAATTTCCGAAAACCGATACTGGCAAAATTATGCGATTTTGGTCTCACAAGCAACCTTTGCTTGAAAACCTTTGCGGGAGCGAAGAACTTCGTGGCTCCTAAAATCTTGAAGCAGAAACTTCCAGGGTTGCGTCATTCAAGACCAATTGAAAGACAAGTGTCATCGCCGTAGCAATAATCATGATCACAGCTTGGCCGACGCAGGCTGCTCTATTATGATTGTCGCGCACTAAGAAGAACAGGCTCATCATGCAGAGCTCCATAACGTAGACATCCGTGAACAGCTGGTTCAGAGCCGTTGGATAGAGTAGATCTCTTGTATTAGGCCGGGAAACTGTGACGTAGAGCAGGTTGTAGCGGAACATCATCCAAAAAAGGTCAAAGGTGATGGAACTGAGCAAGAGAATTAACGAAGCGATGATCGAGTAGATAAGCTCTGGCATGATGTTAAAATTGTACATGAGCGATACAAGAACGACTTACCGATGCAAGCTAGATTGATATAGATTGGAAACGGATGTCTCACTGCATCTGAGGCAAAGCTGTCTGCTTTTCCCATTTCTGTCTCGGCGTAGTATTCATGATTGGGGCGAGAGTATATCAATCAATTAGTCGTTTCACTTGAAGAATCGAACTTGCGCTTATCGAGAAGCACCGCAATATTAGATAAGAGAAGAAGTAGTTGCTCGTCTTGAGAAGATTTGTGGCTAGCATCACTGATACAGAATCGAGGCCGTGAAGTACTTCTTGAATAACGATCGTGATGTTCGAAGACAGGGAGACCGTCAGAAAGACTTGTACGAACAAAAAAGTGAAATAATACTTCTGTAGAGAAAGCTCGACGATCACCTCCGTCAGCAGACCCCGACGTTCTATGATGATGCGTAGTATGTATGGCAGCAACGTGATAAGTGCGATCAGAATTAACTGCGGTAAAACATCCTGAATGCAGCCAAACAGTCATGCCGGGAGCGCGTCGATCTGTGATTCTGTTCGTTAGCCCTAACACCCAGAATCCTTCCACCAGGAATGCTTACCCACACGAACCGTATTTCTAAGCCTAGCCAGTTTCCTCGCGCCGCGCATGTCGTCTACGCCTCACTCATGCTTCGTATCCCTACCAGTCATTCAGCGCTATCCGAATCTCGATGCTCTTGAAAGTTCGACCTGAACCTCTGATGCTTCTAAAAGCACCACAAAATAGAATTAGTCAGCACACTATCACAATTGAGGTGACTAGTTCTGGCTTCGCCCCAAAGGTGTAGACATTAGACCCAGAACGTGCCGCAAAGGATTTGAAGCATTCATTATACGCTGCATCTTTCGATGTATATCTCGAGGTGACTGCTTTCATTGAAAAGACCATAGAGCTCAGCAATCCGCCATTTCTTCACCTCTACTTCCTTGAACAAAGCCCAATCATCGCAGACATGGCATCGCAAGGCCATGCAGTGAGCTCCGAGCATCAGGCGTTCCGGGTGGTAAAGGCTTCCCACTCCTTTCAGAAGTCGTGAAGCTGACATTAGTGGCAGGTGGACCCATCTATCTGCACGACGTGTGGTATTGAATGGTTTTCAAACCAGAATCTTCATAGGAAGGTCAACATCCTTCAGAGCCAACACGGCATCCTGGATGATCAGTTGTTAAAGTCTTCTTGAGCCTGGCGGCACAGCTTTTTGGAATCGAAGGTGGCGACATCTGTGACCTCCCCAAAGATGACCTCTATTTCGCCTGAGAGGCTTTACCCAATTCTGACATCTAAATTTCTAGAGCGCAGACCAATATGAGAGGCATTCAACCGTTCAAGATTGGGTACATGTAGGATATTGAGCTGGAGGAAAGGTGCAAAAGCGACGGGAACAAGGACAATGATGGTCAACCTCTGCCCCGGGAGGAGGACATCGTGATGCACAAAATCGTGTTCAGTAGGTGGAGCACGGAAGACGGCTAGAGGAAGCAACGGTGGTTTGCGCATGCCGAGTTCAATGTCTCCGCTCTTTTTGATCTGAGAGAACGATATTGACGGAAGGTTTGCAGTTGCGATCTCTCGCAAACTCGGAAACCAACTATAGAATTGATTCCGATTCATCAGGCGATGACAGTGGTAATGATG
>JAABUI010000226.1_pt1 | contig 66624 bp, 91 predicted proteins | sample 5559111 | NCBI WGS metagenome assembly JAABUI01 (sample SAMN10711870, study PRJNA513365) | rock metagenome | isolation source: Antarctica rocks | place: Antarctica: Victoria Land, Buttleship Promontory | reverse complement strand
ATACTACTAAATAACTAGCCCAAATATTGAAGTTCCCCAGCTGAATTTGATGGTTCAATGGTTGATGCAGGTGAGGGGTGTATTGGTTGGGGAGCGCGCGACCGTGACTTAATGCGGGGTACTGTACCATCAAATTATCGAGAATGAACAACCACGACAGATGAACAACGATAGAGCTCCATGTCTCGAGTCAGCTCCTTGGTTTGCTTTTATATGCTATCAAATCCTTGATATCTGGGCCCTCTACACTGGCTCATGTCTTGTTCTCTAAATCATCAACAATCTCCCCCATCATAGTTCCCGACTTGAGCCTCTTTATCAATGGTAGCTCCTAGCACCCCATACCATAGCCTCTGACCCGACTCCAAAAGAATGCTTTATCGTTTCGAAGCCCAAATTCCGCCCAATCATCTGTCAGCTTATTATAGCTCCAAAATCCTTTCCAGTTCAGCTTGTTATTCCTGGTACCTCCAGCTCTACCAGCGCTTTTCAGTGCTAGTTCCATCTTGAAAATGTATTTATCAGGGTCAACGCCTTCGGTCTCGATGAGAAGGGTTCCTTCTTCCTCTTCCTCTTTTTCGCTATCGTCATTCATGTCCTGCTGATTTCCACTAAGTCTCCATCTTCCTCTCAATGCGTGTCTCATAACAGCATTGGGCAGCAGTCCTTGTCCATGCTCGTGCAAATGAATATTCTCCTTCGTAAGGTAATGCACCACGTCTGCTGGTTCAGCCGTCGTAAGCAAGCTACAGCAAGAGCCGTCGCGGAAGAACCGCAGGTAGCGGTAATAGGTGACAACATGCACAGGGGTATTCCAAGAGACTTGAGAGGCTGTGGACGCGCCAGGGCGGATGTAGTTAACAGTGCTAATATAGCAACCATTGAAGCGGATACGTGGGCGCTGGCGGAACATGATTGCATAAGTAGGGTAAGTGGAGGAGAGTGGGAAAGGGGAGGATGATGAGGCGCGCTTGTGTTCGGAGGAAAGAGAGAGGGATACGAGAGAAAAAGTGTCCAAGTCTGGTTCAAGGGCATTTCCAGAGATAGAACAACCCCAGGCGTACCGTATAGCACCGAAACCATATTCAGAGCCTAGACAGATGCGCTTCCAGATGTTGTCTTCAGTCGCAACAAGATAGGCCAAGCTTTTGCAAACGAGAGACAGACGGGCAAAAGATGCAACATCGACGATTGCGGTCTGCAACATGATACTAACCAGAATCTCTGATGGGATGACTGAGATCGGACAAGATGGGGGCGGAGAGCCTTCGATCAGCGGTTCTGCTGGAGGTATCGAAAGAGAAGCAAAAGAGGCAACGAGCTGTGAAATCGTAGATCCTGGGGGCCCGCCTAGGGAGTGATGAGCAGGATTTGGAACAGTAACTGGAGCATTGGAGGGATTGGGATTCGTCGGTTTTGATTTGAACAAGGAAGGAGGGAAATGCTTGTTCTTGTAGATTCGATCTACTCCTGCGTCAAGCTGAGACCGAATCAATAGATCTTCACGCGTAAAGAGTTAGAAGCTGGATGTGTACCCTATATGCTTTTCTGTAGAGATTCAGACTATCTCCTAGATTGCCTTCAGTTTCTCTTTCAACAGCCTTCTCGTAGTGCTCCAATGCCGAGTGAGGATCTCGAGTCCTGTGACTCTCCGGATGAATGCCAGCGTCTTCTTCACCTAACCTCCGCGCATCATCCTTGTTCTCCAAATCATGATAAGATTGCGTTTGAAGGCCATCCCATGTTTCCTCGTCCTTCTGAAGATTGGTGAATGACCAAGACAAAGAAGTTGGAGCTTTTGACGATTGGTCCGTTGCACATCCACCTTTGAGTGAACCCAATGGCCTTGCATCCTTACTTTCTCCTTTTGAAGATGCTCCTCTTGAGCGCGCGGTGACCTCCTCTTTCCATTGCTTACGGAAGTGCTCAAGCTCTGGGTTTCCTTCCTCTACCATTCTAAGCTATTTAGGACTGGGTGAAAAACAACGGGGATTCTACTACCTGTACTTAGTATTTAGGTTCCAGGGTTACTTGCAAAAATTGAGAAATCATGAACTTAATGGCCTGGTATCTCGTTGCCACCAATTGCCGCGATGCTTGCGCGGCTCGTTCCGCGAAGAAACTCCTAAGAAAATTGGTGCATTTTCGATTACATCATCCAATCACTTCTTGGTCCATTTTCCTTACGCTCATTTGCAGTCGAGCGAGTAGCCTCGTGTTGAATGTCTGGCTTCGTAACGGAGCCATTGAAGTCAGCCGAACATCCCTACGCAAACACGAAGTATGGAGATCAGATACGGTGGCATAAGGATTCGCCAGACATTCTTAGAACGTACGGCAGCTTGACCATGGATGAATCCAATGAGCCAGATCCTTCAATGGATATCTCAGCTGGGCAAAAGATGCTTTCTGCGGTGTCTGGCAGTCTCCTCACATCTCTTCTGGGTATGTATATACATGCGCTGGACTGGGGCTAACCAGCTAATACAACACCTTCCCAGTCACCCCACTCGATGTCGTCCGAGTTCGTCTTCAATCTCAGCCTAACTCTCCTTCTATCCCAATCCGTACGTCAGCGTCTCCCTCCTCTCCCTTCACGAATTTGCCTCGAAACCTCGGCGTTACTGCCTGCTGCCGCGAAGTCTTCTGGATCAATAACACTTCCTCTATTTGCTTGGCTGCCAGCCCCTCCACCATTCTCAGCTCCTCCGATGCCGCGACTGCTGATTGTGCGGTTGACGAAGCTCGACGCAAAACGTTCAACTCCACCCTCGATGGTCTGCGGAAAATCGCCCGACATGAAGGCGTTACCTCTCTATGGCGGGGCCTCTCTCCCACACTTGTAATGTCTGTTCCAGCAAACGTAATCTACTTTACTGGTTATGATTACCTACGTACACACTCGAGAAGTCCTATAAACACATACGTTCCCGACACATATGCACCTCTTATAGCTGGCTCGATAGCCCGCGTCGCTGCCGCGGCGGTGATTAGTCCTATCGAAATGTTCAGAACACGCCTGCAAGCCAGGACATCCAGCAAATCTGAAACAGGAGCATTCTCGGAAACTTTCGTTGGTCTGAGGAAAATGGTTCATGCACAAGGATACACCTCCCTCTGGCGTGGCCTAACACTGACCATGTGGCGAGACGTTCCTTTCAGTGGAATTTACTGGTGGGGCTACGAAGCCATCCGAAATACCTTGGCCGATTTGCGTGACCCGCGTCAACGGACACGGCTTCGCTCTGGCTCCCGAACCTCCGAAAATCACACCGCTACCTTCGTAGACAGTTTCGTCGCAGGTGCTGTTTCTGGTGCGGTAGCCTCCGTCGTCACCACACCCTTCGACGTAGGCAAAACCCGAAGACAGGTGCTCGAGCACAGCGATGATGCCACTAAACGAGCATCAGGCGCAGAAAAAGGTATTCTGAGACCAGAAGAACGCTCGATGCCAAGATTCTTGTACCATATTTGGTGTGAAGAGGGCGCTGCGGGTCTGTTTCGCGGCTGGGCAGCCAGGTGCCTGAAAGTGGCGCCGGCATGTGCGATTATGATCAGTAGCTATGAGGTTGGAAAGAAGATGGCTAGGGTGATGAATGAGAGGAAGGCGGAGGAAGAAGCGCTGGTAGCATGAAGAGATGGGCAATTATCAAGACTGAAATTTCCGTTACTCCCCGCTCCAAGAGGTCGCCGTGGAACAATCAAACTCGCCACAGGTTTCATCTCCGGAGGAATCCGCGCTAGAAAAGCGTGATAACGTCAGGATGAGCAACCTACCATGGAGATGATTTGCTATCTGGCGCAAAGGGGAGTTAATAAGGTTGGCGAGCACAAGGCCCCAAAGAGGCACGAGCTTGTTCAAAGATCATATGTGTGAAGGATTTGGAAAGACCAAGAAGTCTGCAACCGTAATTTTACAGCGTAGCATAGCGTTTGGGGTTCACGTTAGACGTGGTGTGCATGGACTATTCGGAGTTGAAGCAAGCGCACACTGATGTACGATGAGTTTGTATTTCTACGCAAAGACCTTCATTACATCTCTTCACTAATTTGTCTTCTCGTTGATTCGTCTCATCATATCCGGATCTAACTCACAAGTCGCTATGGCTGCGTTCTGAGGGTCGGGTGTCTCGACTGCAATGATTGGTTGACAGAAATGGATCTTCTTTCCCTGGTAGGCTTGGTTCGCTGCTGAGAGAACCGTTGTGAGTCTGATTCGTATAGAAAACAGGAAGAATCTCAATCCCGGAGAAGTATCTATGATCTTCCTGGTTTATTTTCTGTATTCGAGAGATTGACTTAGAGGAAAACGTAATTCGAAGTATGCAGATCGAATTTCCAACCGCGGATTGCTTTTTATTGCCAGAACGTGTACAAGTTTAGAATGCAATTTGGATTGTCGCCAATGCTGCACAGGTGAACATGTATAATGATAGTATGCCGGAGGCGGGTCTTTCAATAGGTGCAGAAGAGTTCTGACTCTAGTGAGTATTTCTCCTGCACATACTCTCCTAGTTCATCTGATCCTGTGCAGAATCCGGTGCTGTACTCTCAAGCATTCCAAGTTGTTGTGGTTGTAAATTTGGTCTTGGGCGTATGCCTCAACAACATAGCTCGAGATTGCATACTAAGACCCTAGCCATCGGAATCACCTGCAGAACCTATGTGTTGTACGATATTGCTTCCACAATTCTCTAGTCAAGTCGAATGTCCATTTCGTTCCTTGCTCAAGCGTAGAATTTGAGACACCTATCCTCATCATGCGGACCCTTACAAACATGGCTACAATATCTCGCCCCGCACTTCATACATTTGATAAGGCCCCAATATCCACATATCTCGCAGAAGTGTCTTTGTGGCTTTCCCATAGGCGGAGCTGCACGAGCGGCATTGTACGACAGTGGTGGAGCGGAGAGGAGAGCCTCGATGACAGTTTCTGAAGGCGCGGAGGGTATGTAGGATTTGAGTAGGGGGTCTTCGGCGCCTGGGTCCTTGGGCGGTGGAGGGGGGGCTGCAGCGATGGAAAATGGTTGAGAACCAGTTGGTTGTGCGCTGATCGATGGTGAAGGCGGCACGCCAACCGTTGAGGAGCGCTTTAGTATTGAAGGAGTTCCAGCAGGCTTCGAACCAGAGGCGCGAGGTGTTGAGGCAGCAACTGCAGTCTGATTCTGAGCAGCAAGAGCAGCCTCTTCATCAGCAAGGTGATTTGCAAACGTCTTCTGAGACATGAGTATCCGCCGGACATTCGATGTGGTTTTGCTTTTAGGCCCTCCAGCCTTTGGGGCACTTTCTCTAGACTTGTTTGGTATAGTGATCTGCACATCTCGATAGTTGTCCCTGTCTAACTCTGCAATATGCTTCAGTGTGGCGTTCTGCTGCCTTGTTGTAGAATTTCCGCCAGCAAGGCCTGAAGCCCTCGCGGCACGTTTACGGGCGCCGGAGGGTTGTATGGCTGCTTTTGAAGGGTCGTAGCCATTGTCGGCGACATAGGCCCAGCCTGGGGCAGATATGGAGGTTGAGTTGGGGACGACGTCGACTTGAGGCATGTTGGCTGCGAGGCCCTTTCAAAATGCTTGATCCCACAGCTTGAGAGCTGAATATGTTAATTGAACGATGATGTTCCGAACCTACGCTAATACATTTATGTCAATGAATCCGGTCTAGAGAGTTCTCTCGAATTACAATTTCTCCGACACATACGAGTAACACTCATACCGCTACTGTGAAGTAGGGTATAAAGTCCATACAGAGTCTACGACATGTGGTATCGAAGTCTACTTGCCAACATTAAGAAGCTAGGGTTCCAAGTACCAGCGATATCCTACTTTGCACGGGGTTCTCCATGATCCGTCTTGACCAACCATTGGGCTTTCTGCTGATGCTGCGCTTTCTATTAACCTTTATCCGGAGATGCAAATCTCGACCGGTCAGATGAATCATAGAGTCTACGGTCTATAAGGCTCGCCTTCACAGTGCCCGGCATCGCCCGATTTTGCCGGGAAATTCCTTAACACGAGACAGGCACGGGTTTGAAAGGACGGATGAGCCACCACTTCTTGTTCTTCAAATCACCGAACCATTTCCGGATGCGTATGATTTTGTGGACCCCGATGTCTCTTTCACTCCAGCGATTGGCCCTTCGGGTCTTTTCTTGCAAGCCCTCCGCAGAGAATTTTTCGGCTTAGTAATCCCCTAGCACTGATCTTCAGCCTCACGTTGGAGTGTCATATTGGAGGCGTTATTATATTTGTTTCTCTTACCTCTACAACAATTGTTGTTTGACTATTTCATTTTGTCAACATAACAACATCATATACAACACTATTGCTGACACCTAACCGTTCATGTACGCATCAGCAAGACCTACAGTGGCCTCACTCGCGAACAGAAGGGCTGTAACAAAGTTTTCTCGGGCTATCCAGAATGGAGTGGATAGCTTTCACACACCCATACTCAACCCATGTATGAGTTACCCTTTAGAACGACGTTCGGCTGTCTCTTCTAAGAGATTGTTTTCCTCCACGGGCCGGAGACAGCTCAAAGAATACTTTCCGCCGCCTAACAATGCACCAAGTATAAAGGTCACACCTCCAGCATGGCATCATCCAGTGTAAGTCCGGCCATTCAACTTCTGCCTCCAGAATTTTCGCCTTCCAATATTGGTGCTAACAGATCCTTAGTTATACAGAGGAACAGATGAATGCCATAAATGTTGCCCACCGCGAGACCAAGAATTGGTCTGACTGGGTAGCCCTCGCCATGGTTAGGCTCTTGAGATTTGGCATGGATACGGCCACGGGATACAGCCACGCTAGAGAAGTGGCAAAAGGAAAAGAGGATTCCGCTAAGGGTACCAAACGGAGTTGGTTTGCCATGACCGAGAGAAAATGGCTCGTCAGATTCCTGTTCTTGGAAAGCGTTGCGGGCGTCCCAGGTATGGTCGCCGCATCAGTACGGCACCTGCACAGCTTACGGCGGCTCAAGAGAGACAATGGCTGGTAAGCTCTTGTGCAATAAGTGCTTGTAAGGTGCCTCAAGCTCATAGATTTGCAGGATCGAGACCCTTCTAGAAGAGGCATACAATGAGCGCATGCATCTTCTTACGTTCATGAAGATGGCAGAACCCGGTCGATTCATGAAATTCATGATCCTCGGTGCACAAGGCGTTTTCTATAACAGCATGTTCCTCTCGTATCTCATCTCTCCTCGGACATGCCATCGGTTTGTGGGATATCTCGAGGAAGAAGCGGTACTCACATACTCTCGTGCCATTGCAGACATTGACGCAGGGAAGATGCCGAAGTGGGAGCAGCTTGATGCACCTGAGATTGCGGTCCGGTACTGGAATATGCCTGAGAGCCATCGGAAGATGCGGGACTTATTACTCTACATTCGCGCGGATGAGGCGAAGCACAGAGAGGTCAACCACACGTTAGGGAACCTTGAACAGAAGGTCGATCCGAATCCCTTTGTGAGCGAGTACGAGGATCCCGACAAGCCTCATCCGACAAAAGGGATCGATACTCTCAAGCCGACGGGGTGGGATAGGAAAGACGTGATATGAAAAGTAGAAGAGAAGGGTGTTTCATGACGTTGTTGTTTAGCGACATGGCGCTCCGGATGGTACTCCACTCTCAATTCAGGGCTATTTGCAGTTGGGGTTCTGTATGATCAGGCGTTCTATGGATGCACAGGAAGGAAATACCCGTTGCAAAGGTCACCAAATCGATACAATGAAAACCCCCAGTTTTCCGTTATTCTCGAGGTTCCCGTGGGTGATGAGTACCTTCACAGTGATCGTGTTCAATTTGTACCCCCTCGCCTGTTGATGCGCTATGAGGTGCTTTAACCATTTAGGGCTTCATGCACCGAAGCTTAAGAAACTTCGGCGGCAGATTGCGACTACAATTACCTACCTTACCTTAGCTACCTTATGAAACGAGCAGGGGGTAGCAATCGATCCCCCTCACCCCACTAAGTCGATAAGCTAAGCATAGGTAGAATGGTCCCACATCATACATGGGACGGTGCAATAAGGTAACGAACGCACACACACACTTACACTTACACTCACACTTACTTCCCGGATTGCAGCTCTACAACCGCATCCGTCTTATTGTTACTCAGTCAATTGACCGTTATACAGCTCAGAATTACCGAGTCCAGCTTCCAAACACCTGACAACTGATTGTTGCGTACTTGGTGCCGCTGTTCCCATTGTCGTTCCGCCAGCCCGGCTTTCATGCGCCAGGCCATGCCGCCTCGGTCCTCCCTCACAAGTTCATTTTCCGCCTTCGATGCCAACAAAGAGGTTGTTTGTCCTCTGGCAAACCATGATGGGTCCAACTGTAGGAAACGCTGCGTTGGCGTGAGTGCCCTCGCTCATACCATCTCTTTGCAGTAGCAGAGTTCTTATTAGATCTGGTGAGTGGGAACAATGGGTGGTGACAGGCAGAACAATTCAGGAGAAACGCTATCGCTCAATGCAAGAGCACATACGGAGAGCACACCCAGAGCACTACATCTCGAAGCTTCCCGCAACCGAGGAAAGCTTCCAGCTTATGATCAATACCCCACCATCCGAGCGACCTCAACCCCCTCCACCAAGTAATCCTTTTGGCAACTCAGGTACGCGGAACTCACACCCTGAACAATCGACACGGCTGACAATATTAGTTTACGGACATGACAGAGACTCCCAGCAGCGAGACCATAGCTCACCGGCACCCCGAAGGACCTTGGAGGACGCTTATCCAGCTGCAGCTACAGCCGCTGTCGCTCTCGCACAGCTTCACAACCATAGACCCGACTCGGATTGGGAATCAGAAGCTGTAATGCATCTGAGAAGATACCTCCTGGCTCTACATCGCAGCTGACAGCTCTGAAATAGGATAATATTTCTGAAAATGAGGCCAGCAAACCCCGCATGCATTCGTCCATGGAGCTTCCACCCATACACAACCATGTCAGCCGACAACCACTGTCTCCCTTCCACTCACCGAGACCGCGAGAGCTTCTTCCATCAATAATGACCAGCTCTCCACCAGGACGTTCCTCCACGCTGCCTCCAATTCAGAGAACTCATTCACTCCAGAGGAACCAGAAACCCGCTAGACCGCGTAAATCGTCCATAACACAGAACAGTCGGAAACCTAAGCATGAACGGATCAAGTCAAAAGACTATGCACGAAGGCTCAGCATCGAGGGTAGGAAAGCATTTTCTGCAGAGCCACAAGCAGCGACGGCTATGGGGAAGAGGTGGGAGGACCTTATCGAAGCGGCAACGTCTGCCAATGAAGCAGACTCGGACCGAGATCTTACACCGGTTTAGCTGCCAACCTAAGAACAAACTTGAGCAAGCTAACTTATGCTCTTACTCAGATTCCCCAATCCCCTTCCTCTATCAAACGCGCGTCTCTGCCGCCTTTTCCCTCCGTCTCCCACTACAACCTCGAATCCTACAAAGCCTCCCCTCTTCAGCACGCCCTAACCCCACCTCCCGCCCCCGACCGCAGCGGCATCGAGCCCTTTCCCTCCGTCGAATCCTCCATCGAATCCACACAGTCCTCCTCCGGTCACAACTTTCACATGCCCTCGTCGGGGCTTTCCAGCTCCGATACTACATCTCCAACATTCTTGAATTCACAGCCTGTGCAAATCTATTGCGCCGGTTGTAGGAGGCTGAGTGTGCTAAGGGAGAGTTACGCGTGCACGGAGTGTATAAGTGGGTTTTGTAGTGATTGCGTATATGCGCTGAATAGCGAGCAGCAGAGGGGTGGAGGCAGGGGAAGAGTGTGTCCAAGATGCGGGGTTGATGGTGGGAGCTACAAGGCATTTCAGTTGGATCTGAGATAGGCGGGCTCATTGGGAAAGAGAGTGGTGTTTATAGTCGTTAGATGAGGTATATATGGGTTGAGAGTACAGTAGCATAGGCGTTAGATATGGATTGGATAAAATGGCTTAAAAATTCGTGCTCGGGGCACTTTGGAGGGCATTGGTGGGATTTGGGATTTGAATGTGGATGGGAAACGGGGGCTATAGACTTCAGTCGTCATTGAAGGTTTAGAAAAGATACTAGGGAGGGAGTGCGAAGCAAAGTTACACACATGTCGCGACGTGGGAGCACAACTTTCCTGTACCTTGCAATATATCTTACATCGCCATCTCACACAAAAACCTTAATATCGATATCGCTGATATGGGTTCCCCAGGCGCAGTACCACTTCATGGCGGAGAGGAGATCTACAGCGGATTTGTATTTCGGAGAGTAGGGTGTTGAGAGTGCGGTGAGGAGGAGGCAGATGGAGAGGATAGAGGGACAAAGATGGGGAATCTGATATCACGTCAATCAACCAACTTTGCGACATCCCGCACAAACAACACCATAATTACCCCCCCACCCCTCAAGGCCCCATGTAATCAGAGAAAATACACCCCTTGTTCTCCATTCCTCACTCATTCTTTCTCTTCCCCCCCGGGCCTTTCCTCTAACCCTCACGCGCCGTCGTCGTAACCCTATTGTTGCTGCTCGTCGCGGACGGGGCATCAGTCCCTCGCGTGTGGAGGATCTGAGTGGGTTGTGTGGGCTTGGGGATGGTGGAGAGGGGGATACGAGGGGGGGGAGGGATGGGGAGGAAGGATTAGGTGGGGGAGGTAGGATAAGTGTCGCGGGGGGGTTAGAGAATTTATACGGAGTAAGGGACCTGGTTTGGAAAGATAGGTCTGTCGTATGTTGGGAGCTTTCTTCACAGATAGCGCTTAGTAAGGGGCTTGAGTGGAATCAATAAAAGCTAACAAAGGTATGGAAACCATGACTGCGCGGAAGATTATACTTCCTTCCTACACAGACATTAGCTATGAAGACATAGCATCCTAATTTTCACTTACCAAGTCATCCCTGGCCTCTCCCCCTTTGGCGTATGCACCTCATTCCTGTCTGCAAAAGGATCATTCTCATCCTCCAGCTCCTCCTCTTCATCCTCCTCATCATCAGCATATCCCACTTTCCCCTTTCCATTAGTCGGTACCGGCGGCGCCTGCCTCGCATTTGCCGTCCGAAGATGCAACCTATCAAATGGCTCTTGCGTATTCCTCAATCCCGCCGACTCTCCATTCGACGCTGAAGGCCCATCCTCCCAATCCCCTTCGCTGTCACTGTCGTCCTCGACGCTCTTGTCCAGAACTTCAAACGCCATGAGTGCTGTCACGAGTTCCTCGTTCGCATGGATTAGGCTGCCGAGCCATTGCTCGCTTTCGACGTAGTGGATATATCTCAGAATTTGCCGGCGCAGTAATTTGCAAGTTTCAAACCTCTTGATAGTTTCCTGATCTTCGCTGATGCGCTTATGTTCTCGATTGATGAGCTTCAGAGCGTTCATGAGGTTCGTGCTGGCGATCGAGGAGGAGGCGATGGCTTGGAGGAGCTGGGGTTTTTCTTTCTCGAGGTTGAAGGTTTTGGATTTTACTCTTTTGCCATTTTTATCAAGCTTTTGTTTTGGCGGTTTGGAAATTGAAGCAGATGATGGATTGATTGGCTGGCGTGCCGACATTGTCGTTGGTTCTGATTCGCCGTTCCCAAAAGGGTCCTCGGTAGCTCCTTGCTCATTTTCCTGGAGAATCTTTGATGCCTCTCGCCGGGCTGGCTTCTTCCACTGAGGTAGCTGCTTGTACAGGCCAGCGATCTGCTCCATGCCTGGCGTCGACTTGTAGACCACGGCCCATTGTCTAAACAGTACAGAGCATTTTTGCTTTACCTCTGCGTCCGACAAAGAGTCTGTAGCCGCTACACGAAGACGTTCCAGCAACGCCTCATCAGCGAATGCTCGCTGGAAACGAGGACCAGCATTTTCGATCAGTCCGTCAAGGACAGTCAGAGCGCGGAGCTGCCTATGAACACTCCCATACTTGCTATATCATCACTTTTAGTAACGCTCGCTGTTGATGCCAAGTGCTAGAATCGCTCACAGCTTCTTGCGAATAGCCCTCGCAGCCTCTGTGGGACCTCCAGCTTGCAGCCGGATAACCTCGATTAGATCGACTAGCCCGCTCATATCATCCGCTTCATATTGCTCGCTAGTCAAGCGATCTATCTGCACCGTGATTGCCGAAAACGGCTTCTTCTGCCGGTAGAGATGGTTTCTCAGCATATTGTTTTGGATATAAGATGTATTGGGATTATCAAAGACAGTCGCACAAAACTTGAAGAAAAAATAAACATGGAAGAAGTCGGACTTTTCAATGGATGCTACCTTACCAAAGCTAGTCTACAATGATATGAATGTTTATGTCCACATTGTGGGTACGATTGAAGGAGAAACCGTATGAACACATACCGAAGATGAAAACATTATGCCCTCAGAAGAGGCTCAGCCAAGACACTTCACATACACACACGCTGCTGTTCCCAGAAGCTTCGTTGATATGGACTAAGTAACGACAACCTGCTTAGGCTGAAAGACACTGATAGTGAAAGTGATAGACAGATTTTGGATCATGGATGGGAGAACAATGCTGGAGACAATTGTCCCTGTTGAGGAGTGAAACGCTGCATGAGCTCCATATCAAAGAATCCGAAGAAGTTAATCGTGCAGCGCGTGAGAAGAGAGGGGGCCGTTGGAAGTCATGGGGTGCTCAGTCTGTGTGAAGTGATACGACGACTTGCTTGGGACTAGTTGGTGGGGTGAGGTGTCGATGTTCCGTGAGTTCCGTTATTTCCCCACCATGCAGGTCATCATTAAGGTATCCGTTCCTTCTACGATGTACCAAGCAACTTCATTATCAAGTCGTAAGCAATTGATCAGTGGCAGAGATAGCGACGGGTTAAAAGAAGCACTGATGGCTGAATTGGGGCGGAGAGGTTCTTGAGGAAGGCTTGAAGGCCGTGTGGAAGCCGATCAAAACGGGAGGAGCTATGCAGGACGAGCAACGAATGTCGCAGCCTCATATGTATGTGCTTGCTGGGCACTCGCTGTGAACTACGCTCATGGGTTCAGTAGGGAAGACCCTTCGTACGCGGCATTCAAGACAATCGTATCTGGATTTACCCCCGTCAATCGGCCGAACGAACCCACAACATTGGCTGGCGAAGCCGGAACCATTGATGGAGGTAGGACACAGAACGGTGGGCAGAAGCGAAAGAGAACCAAGGCATCAGCACAAGCGTCAGGAAACCAGAAGGAAGCCAATACCTCTCGTTCCAAGAAAGCAAGAAAATTTGAACCGCCAAGCGAAACGAGGCTACAGCCTATATTGAAAAACCTTCGCAGGACCAAGGCTACTGGAATCATAGGGACGCATTTAGCCGATGAGCTCAAAGATCTTCCTCACGAAATTGCGGAGCATACGGAACTCCAGTCCGATATAGACCCAAAAACTATCCTATCACGGCATACAATGCAGAAGCTTGAAAGCTTCAGGTACCAGTCGGCATCATCAAGTATTGGAAATCGAAACCAGGATACATATCCCAGTGAATCTCTTGACCAAGGAGCTACAGGGAAACCAACTTATCTAGGACGTGCCGGTAATGATGAAAGTATCCCCGGTCTTCCTTCTGCGCAAGTACATACTACCTCGTCGACCTCATGGTCAGAAAACAGAAACGACACACGCTACTGCTCGCCCGTTGATTATTCGTTCCCCGGACAAGGTGCACATTACAGCCTGCTTGAGTTGTCGAGTCAGCCCCTTCAGCTCGAGGTTACAGATGGACCAGAATTGTTAGACAAGCCCACTGTGCATCGACAAGATGATTCCGATGAAGCATTAGAGAGCGAATATACGTTGCCACCAAGTAATCAAGAGCAAACCACGTTCATTACCGGAGGACGACTGCAGATCGTGAACAAGGATGCCATGTCTGCAGATTGCTGCGGTCCTACCCTTTCTCCAGATCCATGGACTGAGCCAACTGGATTAAGAAGGTTGGAAGAGTCTGGCCAAGAGACTGATGTTGAAGATGATGAATTTCCGATGGATGATGAAGGACTAGAGGACTTGGCGCAGTTAACAGACGATGTTAGAGAGCAAACCTACCTGTCTAATAGAGCTATATTTCGGAATTCTGTTGACCTAGTCTCTGAGGCCGAACGGCCCAACGGTACGGAGGACCAGCCAGTTCAACTTTCTTCACCCTTGGATAAGGTAGACGAAGCTATCTTATCTTTCTTTGATGATGATTCGGATTTCCTTAACTCTCCTACTATTCACCCTCAATCCTCTCATAATCTCAATCTTTCTGCTACTAAGAATGCGCTGAACGCTGAAGCAAACATCTCAGAGGATCCCGAAAACATTTATGATGATGACGATTTAGATACAGAGTTAATGAATCTAGCAAGCCCCAGCCCCGGGAATGCCGATTCATCGACACCACCCTCGTCTCCAGGACCCATTACTCCAAAGCTGCAATGGATGCCACCGACTACATATATACCCGTCAAACTGCGCAAGCTCTCCGGACCTTCCACGCCGCCTGTCGCTCCTGTGTCAGCATCCACTGCCTCGTCACCTCACCTTACGCCCTTCGTCCGCACACTCTTCCCCCAACCCATCCGCGACCGCTCCCCCATCATCGGCCTCCACCCCCGCACCGTCCTACGCACCTGTTTCCGCATCGGCGAAGCCCTCAATGCCGCTTCCGCTGCTTTCCGCACCAATACCGACGCTGTCATCGAACTCTACGTTCGCGTTATCTGCTCCGGGCGGGAGCCTGGAAGCATCAAACAAACTTTCCAATTCGCAGATCTTTTCACAAGCGACAAGCCTCCGTTCCTAAGTGGGACTTTTACCCTTTGGAAAGGAGTGGGGTTGTGGGATCATGATTCAAAGGCTTTCCTAGGAGAAGAGGGGAAAGGGAAGATGGCGAGGGTGGTGGGGAGAATGAGGAGGCGGGAGCTGGGAAGGGGATGTGAGATGTGTGTGCTGAGTGTCTGGGAGTGTGATTGGGAGGATGTGGGGGTTGCGAGGGGGGTGGTTTGCTCGTGATGTGAGTAAAGGTGAAAGTAGGTCTGAGCGGTATGGTGGGATTTTGTGCGGATGAAGTTTGCTATTCCAATGTGCTTCAGCCGATGAGGGCTTTACTAACCTGAGATACTCGTTAATGTGTAGCTGAGATGTGGATGAGAGACAGAGGATTGGATTTGCTGTGGTTATCTTGTAAGAATATTTGACTAGCCATGTCGTGGACTTGCAAGATTAGCCAGCTGGAGAAATTTCATTGTTATATCTGTGAATACGTGAGATATTAAACTGCTAGAGAGCAGCTTAGCTTGCTACCAGTCCGCTGAGGCTGAGACTGCCTACTTGAGCGAGCGAGCTACGGAATTATCCAACGCCTTGAACAAGGTATGTTCGGTAGAAAGTAGTAGTAATCTTCACTTCCAGCAGACCGATACAAATATGCCGGCCTAGCGGAAGAAGAGGCAAAGCGTATGTAGACCGCTAGATGTCATGCTACAAGAAGCTTTGAAATTTTCTTTTTGGATCCGTCACTCCGCGCTAGAGTACACTCCCCATCGCCGGATATCCATTCGATAATAACTCAAGTGATTTTGTCCATTCCATCGCAAGTCTTGATAGGCAACCTCAAACCACACAGAAAAGAGATGCCCCCCTACCGCCCGCTAGATCCCCACCCTCGGTTATTGCCATTGGATTGATATGGGAGATTGGAAAGGTAGGAGAGAGGGTTAAGCGACTTGGCCATTGCTGTCGACGAATGAGGAGCGGTTTTGGGTGAAAACAACGTGTTTCTCGTAGAATTGGAGCATCTGTGTCCTATATCAGTGCTTTGACGTAGCAGAAATATGATACAGTGAATGAGGGTAAACATACTCGCTGCGGACACGCTTGGTTGCATGTGGGGACTCTTGCTTTTGACCGGTAGAATCGGCCATCGCCGTTTTTATCATTCCACAACAGGTATGCCCAGAGTTCGCCGTCGTCGTCCCTCTCGATTGTATCGATTGATTGGACTAGTGGGTCCCACGCGTCTTTATTGGGAGGCGGGGGTTCCCAATCATCGTCCCCCACTTGTGTAAAGCCAGTTGGGGGTTCTGGGGTTTGGTCGAGGCTCAACGTATGGGTGCTTTTGCGCCCTCGCTTTTGCTTTTTTGGCGTATTATTCGTTGAGCCGTTTCCGCTGAGACTTTGGCGGCCGCGTTTCTTTGAGATTTTGGACGGCACGGTGGGTTTCCCACCGATTTTCTTCCAGTAGGCTTCAAGGACTAGGCTTGCACTCCTTTTGAGGGTCAGTGCTTGCTTTGAATAGGTGGTCTGCGAGCTCGAGATGGTGCTTACTCTAAGTTCTCCCCTGTTTCCCAGGTATGATCTGCTTTTTTCGGATACCCCTTCCATTTTACATTGTATCTCATAACGCCCTGGTGTAAAGAGTGTCAGCACAGAGAGTTCAAATCACCAGATTCTGAGCTAACTCACATCGATAAAATCAGATCGGTGGTCGAGTATGGATTCGACAACGTATTCCTCGCCTTCCTCATCGTCTTCCTCTTCCTCTTCATTGTTCTCGGGTACCGCGTCTTTGAGCTCATGGTCGACTTGAGCCGACGGGTTTGCTTGAAGTTGCGGGTTTGCTTCAGCCATTGATTCGTTGTCGCTCTCTTCAAGCAAAGGAGCTACAAGGGAATATGTAAGCTACAAGTCATGCGATCTGCAGGATGCAGTGGGGTGTAAGTGAGGTTTACGCGGCATTGTGACGTAGATTTGTGAGAAATACGAACTTCAAGTGAGCGAGGGTTCTTGAAGAGTGTCGCGTTTGGGTCGTATTTGATAACACCAATTGCTCAAGTAAAGATAGTATGACACATGCTGGTCTTGTATCTCTCGATAATGTGGGGATGAAGAATTGTAGTTGGCGCAAAGTGAGGTGAGGAGTCGCGCTTCAGATTGAAGGATCGAAAGTCGCGCGAAGATGGCGCTAGGACGTTTTGAGAGGCTAGCTTTGCTGAGGCACGTCTCCCGCATATAATTTTCCTGTAAGTCAACGAATACAAGAGATATCCTTGCCAAGTGTCAATATCTTTGTTTATCGCTGGGTCGCCCTATCCTTGGAAGAAGACTTGGAGTGCAAGAGATTGGCCTGAGAAGTGATTTGACTGGAAACCCTTCGAAAATATGGCAATGAGTACGTTATAGTTTCTTTTTTACCTTTCTAAGACGAGAAGTGAAGGACTGACGTAGCCCCCTACAGATCTGGATATGTCGCAAGGTAAAACTAGTAGGCCAGAGCACTTGGTAGCTTGCAGCAGCTGATCATCCTGTTTCAGCGGCGGTGATGAAAGATGAGCAAGGCCGGCCCTTCATAGTCGTCCGGGATCAAGGGAAAAAGAAAAGACAGCATGGTAATGATGCGGTAAAAGCACATATCCTTGCGGCGAGAACGGTAGCCAATATCGTGAGAACTTCGTTGGGACCAAGAGGCCTAGACAAGATTCTTATTTCACCGGATGGAGATATCACGGTCACAAACGATGGCGCTACAATTCTTTCCCAGATGGAAATATCAAATCATGTTGCAAAGCTACTGGTCGAACTCTCAAAGTCTCAAGACGACGAAATAGGGGATGGTACAACAGGTGTTGTGGTCTTAGCAGGAGCTTTGTTAGAGCAAGCTGCCGACCTCATCGATAAAGGCATACATCCTATACGTATAGCAGATGGATATGATGAGGCTTGCGAGGTCGCGGTCTCCGAATTGGATAAGATAAGTGATAAAGTCGAGTTTACAAAAGACCAGAGACAAAATCTCTTCGAGGTTGCAAAGACAAGTTTAGGAAGCAAGATTGTCTCGAAAGCTCATGACCAGTTCGCCCAAATAGCCGTTGATGCCGTCCTTTCCGTTGCGGATCTGGAGAGGAAAGACGTCGACTTTGAGCTAATAAAGGTTGACGGCAAGGTTGGAGGCTCACTGGAGGATACGCTGCTCATAAAAGGAGTCATAGTAGACAAGGACTTTTCACACCCTCAGATGCCCGATGAAGTACGAGATGCCAAGCTTGCTATTCTAACATGCGCCTTTGAGCCCCCAAAGCCAAAGACGAAGCACAAGCTCGATATAACGACCGTTGAAGAGTTCAAAAAACTTCAAAACTACGAGAAGAACAAGTTCACCGAGATGATCCAGCAGATCAAAGACACAGGAGCGAATCTAGTAATATGTCAATGGGGCTTCGACGATGAAGCCAACCATCTACTACTACAAAACAAGCTCCCCGCCGTAAGATGGGTCGGAGGCCCCGAAATCGAACTAATCGCAATCGCCACAAACGGGCGAATCGTCCCCAGATTCGAAGACCTCAACGCCGCCAAACTCGGCAAGGCCGGCATCGTGCGCGAACTCAGTTTCGGCACCACACGCGAAAAGATGCTCGTCATTGAAGAATGCGCCAACACACGCGCCGTCACCGTCTTCGTCCGCGGCAGCAACAAGATGATCATCGACGAGGCCAAGCGCTCGTTGCACGATGCCCTCTGCGTAGTGCGGAATCTCGTCAAGGACAACCGCGTCGTTTACGGAGGCGGTGCTGCTGAAATCGCTTGCTCCCTTGCTGTGGAAGAAGCTGCGGGCAAGAGCCCCGGCCTGGAGCAGTATGCGATGCGGGCGTTTGCAGATGCGTTGGACTCAGTGCCGATGGCGCTGGCGGAGAACTCGGGGTTGAGTCCTATTGAGACGTTGGCGGAGATCAAGTCGAGGCAGGTCAAGGAGAAGAATTCGAGGTTGGGGGTGGATTGTATGCAGACGGGGAGCAACGGTAAGCTTGAGATATTCTATGGGTTGGAGACGTACAGTTGTGAGAGAAGTGAACTGATGGTGATGGGCAGATATGCGCGAGCACTTTGTCATCGATCCCCTGATTGGCAAACGACAGCAGTTGCTCCTGGCTACGCAGTTGTGTAGGATGGTGCTCAAGGTTCGTCTTTCCCCTCTTACTGCCCGTTCCAATCCACCCACCCACACCAACCTAATAAACCCTTTCTCACTCCTATCAGGTCAACCAAGTCATCATCGCCGGCAGCGACGAGAACGACTTCTAGAAACATGTTTTCTTCCAGCGTGCTTCTGTCTGTGTCACAAGCTTTGTTCCATCTACCATAGATACCGTAGCATAAGTATGGCGTTTGGTAGAAAAAGTCTGATTGGGGGGTTTGAGATGTAGATCGTCCACCATGCAAGCATTTGCAGCAAGTATATCCGCCCCCTCCCTCATGAATTCCACTTCTCTTGTTCCCCTCTCTATCATACCTTATTATTTCTCCCCCCCCCCCCTCCATCCCCGATTTTCTTCATTATCTCATCGCCCCCACCCCACCCAGGCCCCCATCCCCCATCCCCCATCCCTCCACCTCCCCTTTTCCCAAACTCTTCCCCGGTGTATTACCCACCATGCGCCCGTCCCAAGCACCTCAACCATCTCCACCACCGCCTTTCCTTATTCTCTTTTTTTTTCTTCTTTTTTTCCAGAGCCGGAATGGAGTTTGGATGCGGGTTACCCCGTCTGGGGTGTTGGAGGAGAGGCGGGGAGAGAGGTGGGTGGAATGGGGGGTGGGGATGGGGATGGGGATGGGGATGGGGATGGGGATGGGGATGGGGATGGGGATGGGGATGGGGATGGGGATGTGAGATGGTGGCGGGCGGGGTGGAGGGGTGAGGAGGGGTGAGAGGGGGTGCGGATCGTGCACGGGGGCATGCAACAACAAATAATAAGAAACCAAAAAAGAAAACAAAACAAAACAAAAAAGAATGAGCGACACGAGAGCAAAGCACCCGGGATGCATCCATCCTGCCCACCCCACCCCATCCCATCCCATCCCATTCCATTTCGCGTCCCCGGCTACATACAACCAACCAACCAACCAACAACAACATATCCATCCTAACCTCACCCACCCCCTCCCCCCCTCTTTCTCTTACCCACAGCGAGCGACTCACCAACTCCGTATCAACTCCTCCCCCTTTTTTGCCCTCCTTTTTTCCCTCTTCTTCTCCGTTCGGCCACTTTCTAGTTTTCGTGTCGGTGGTTTTGTCGAGGGTGGTAGGGAGGGTGGTAGCGTACTTGGAGGGTGAAATGGTGGAGGTTTTTTTGGGTGGGCTGGTTAGGGTTGTTGGGGGGGGGGGAGGAGATTGGTATGGTATGGTATGTGGAGTTGGTGAAGTGTGTGAGGTGTGGGATTTGGTGCTGTGGAAGCGTGCTCGTGGGTACTGGGATGGGACTTTTTTGGGGGGAAGAGTGCGTGGCTGTTGTGATGGGTCTGTCTTGTTTGTGATTTTCCGGGTCATAGTTGATATTGGTGTAGCGTTTTGGATTTTTTTTATTTTATTCTTTATTGTGAGCTTTATGCTGCCAAGGTATGTATGTGTGATTTGATGGATAGCAAGGAGGCGAATTGTCTATGTCAGGGAGTTCTGTACTCGAGAGGGATAAAAAAAAAAACCGGGGAATGGAGAAGGGGATGTGGGCGGGGATGGTTGTGGATTATAGTCGTTGGTGTTCGATTGAACGGATGCTGGTCAAGGTTGTGGATATGAAGGGTGAAGTGGCTTTTTGTGTTGAGGTGGTGGTTGTGGTCGAGACGTGGAGATGGAGGTAGGATTGGAAGGGAAGGGAAGGGAAGGGATTAAGTGGTGCGAGTTGTCGAGTCCGCAAGAAAAGAAGGAACTGGAGAGATCGACAAGGGGTGGTTGTGATTGTAAATGGAAGGGTGGAGTGCTTTTCGCAGTAGCGGTCGTGGTTTGAAAGTGTGGTCATGCAGAACGGAGAATAGAGATAGGATTCAAATAGTTCACGTTGGGGGTCGTCGAGCCGTAGATGAAGGAGGTCCACAACATTGGTCATGGGACATTGGGACATCGTGGCTCGGTATGATATGCTGAAATCGTCTTTGGATCCAGGCATTAGATTGAATGAACGAGTAGACAAAACCGGAGGACGGGAGAGAGAAACGGCTTAAGAAGATCACGCATTGTAGATTGTCGAGTTATCGATGCTGAAAGTTCGTAGTATCGATAGAGGAGCACGATTATGACCGAATTTCGTAAGGCCTAATCGGTCTTTGCTTCGTGGTGCGGAAACGATCAAGTTGTCAATAGCAGTATTGTGACTTTGCTCGCATACCGTCCTACCACAGCGGCGATTCCTCCGAGACGAAGATCCTTAGAGCGAAGAACTTCCCAATACATCCCTCAAGATGCCATATCCCTCTTCCAGCTTGCCAACCCGATCTACGAGATATTCTCTCTCCCTTTTGGCTGGGGTAGGTTCCGAGGCGATAGCCTCTACTTCGGCATCTTTCAGTCTGCTGACGACAACTGGGGAGAAAATTTCCTCGATACCGCGAACGATGTGGCGTTCAATAATCTGGGTTGTTACGTTGGCGATGAAGGTTTTCTGGATGACCTGTGTGGGGGGCTTAGTTCATCTACTGTAACTATCTACTCAATAGGAACTTTAAAGGGTTAAGACTAGCCTTGTAGATGGCCAACAAACAATCAAGCGCCTCTTTGCAGCTGAGCTTTTCCATGTCGGGATCAATTCGTTCGGAGTACTTTCCAACAACCTGGTCTACATTGATAGTCGTGGATGTGTGGTCTGCGTCACAATCTTCGTGACTAGTATGTGTAGTTGCACTTTTGATACACTCGGCAAGGGTTGCCCTCACCCTGGCTTGACGGTATCTCTGGGTTGTATCAGTGTAATAATGATTATAGTTGATGGGGTAGTTCTCAATATCCTCCATTATCCGATCGAGCTCTTGGACTGCAGCTTCACTGCGGCTCTTCAACGCATCTTGAATCTGGTACGACCAAAGACGCGAATGGATGTCCTTGGGACACTTCTGCTGAAGTAGAAACCGAACGAAGCGGCTGCATTGATCTGCTACGCTTTCCAAGTGGTCCAATGCTAAGCGGCGCCACTTTGAGGACTGTTCCCAGAACAGTTCACCTATGAGCAGTGGGTTGAAGTTACCGGTAAGCTCTTTTCCACGAGTTCTAGTGAGGGCTTCACGAACCCAGTTGAGTGCCTCAGGGTTAGAAAGCCTGGTTGGTCTGTTGGCTCCTAAACTCGGCAAACTGCGTTGGATTTCGGAAGATTGTGACGGGTTATTCTCGTTTGCGTTGTCCTCTGGTGCTGCTTCGGCCGGAGATTCCGTGCTTTCAGGTCCTTCTGATAGTTTTATATGATACTTGTGACCTTTCGTGCGAAGATTGTCTGAGAACCGGCTATTCATATACTGAACAACTGCACGTAGTCTGCGATTAGTGGTGGGCTGCTCAGAACTGTGCTTGAAATATTCCCCCTCATAGCTCCCGCCCACGGCTGCCTTACAAACATCACGATAATCAAGGCTGAGCTGCATGAGGTAAGCTCTGCAGTCTTGTGCTGTTGTCCGGCGACTGCCCATTGTCGCTAATCCGCCTTTGGTATCAGCTAATGCCTTTTCAAGGTCTTCTCGTAGCTTTGGGAGCTCCTGCTTGATGTGATTAAACAGTAGCTGGCTGAGACGACTTCTTAACGAATCGATACCAACGCAATCGCGGTGTAGAGTCTTGAAATTAGACGTTCTGAAGTAAGCAGCCTCTGACATATTGCGCTCCAGGAACGAGCTGGCGCCTTCCTCATAAGCACGGTTCTTGAGCACATGCCAGCCTAGGCTGATAAACACATCTTCGTTCCTTGCTAAAGCCAAGTATGCCTTTTCGCTTCCGGATCCCGGGGATAATCGGTCAGGCTTGGTAATTATCCCGAGCGTACGTTCTCCTTTCTCATCAACTTTATGGACCTTGGTGAGGATCCCCTGATTCGCGTAATCGTTAGTGGCAGCGATGACAGCCAAGCAGATGGTACGGGATGAAGATATGTAATGGTCGGTAATCTCCTTGACCATGTCCACGTCGGCTCCAGTAACACCTTTGGTTTGATTTTGAATGAGACCAGGAAGATCTACCAATGTAAGCTGAGGCCTCGACGGACCTTCTATCTGAATGCTGAGGACATCTTTGGCAAAGGCTTTGGCGTTAGACGCCGAGGTCGATGTGCCATCGAGGCTACCCAAACCCATAGCGTCCATGGCCGCCGTCATTACGCGTGGAAGTTCACCAAAGTTCGTAATGGATTCCTGAAAAGCTTGGATGGACTCTTGCTCCATCTTGGGACGTTCGGTGTCTGGAATTACCTTGATAGTAAGCGAATCGCTTGGTGCTCGGCGTAGGATTATCTCGGTCGCAAAACGAGTGCACAGGTTGTCGTTCCTTGGGAAGGGAATCTCCGTAAGGGCCTCGAGGACAGAGCTCTTCCCGGCGGATTGGTCTCCACAGACGACAAGTTGAGGCAGTGAAAGAACGCTTTCGAGACCACATTTACGAAGCTGAGCGACAATGTTCAGGACATGCCGCTGCTCATCGGTTTGAAGACCCTCCAAAGATGCAGTTGTGTTAAGCTCGTCTTCGATGATAGCTCCATTGGTATCTAGTGCGCCATTTGATTCAGTATAATTTCCGTAGAAAAGCTAGAACCTAGCGGAGCGTTACCCTGCATTATGTCGTCCAAGGGCTCATCTAGATTGTCCGTAAATTCCATACTTACGGTCTTGCCTAATGATGATCGTAGACAGTTACGATCCGAGATACAAAAGATGGGAAGCCCACCATCTTAAACGTAAAGCACTCGTAGACTGTGATGCATCGCAACTACGATAGAACCTCAAACGGAAAAGTGTATGTATCCGCATCTAAACCTCGAAAGAGTGGAATCATGAAAGCATAATGAAGCGAAGCAGAATGTCTTGCACTAGAATTTCATGGACAGCCTGGCAGCTTAAAGACTTCATATGAATAGAGAATCGGCATGACCGCGTCAAACGCTTGAGTTCTTTTGTCTCTCTCGGAATGTGGTAAGGGAATCTCTGTAAGAAACCCCGGGTTAGTTGGGTCACCACGGCTTCCTGCGCCATTCATACTGATACACGTTACCACTCGCAAACGAGGTGGTCAAAGAGGAATTACAGAAACGATACACTCATGAAAGATCGGAAGCACCAGTCCAGTTGACCCCGTCCGAAGGATTCATACGGAATCTGATTCTCCGGACTGCAGGATTCGATTGCAAGGGGCTTGACTGCTTGAGAAGGGGCGCGGACGACTTCAACCAGTGTTTGCAGTCCAAAAACAAGTAAATTCATATCATATAGCACCACAGCCAAAGGGTAGACTACCGGGATTGACTATGGGGTTGCATGCCTTGCTACTTCTTTCAAAGATATACCAGAACCTAGCGGATAGACTGGCAAAGAGTGTTACTCTCTCTCGGCTCTTAGCATTTCCATTTCCATTGACCGCGTGTCAACCCGAACTGGGAAAGCCAGCATCACAAACATGCAAAGAGTGAGCGAAAGAGACTGAAGGATGTGAGAAGAACTGAATCCCATGCGTTTCGCGGAACGGAAACGGGACGGAGACCTTTTCTGTATCCCACATCAGACTCTTGCATTTGTTGATCGCAAAGGTAGGACCGACACCTGAAATGGCATCTATCTACCTTATGCATGTAACGGCCTGCTGCAGAATCCAAGATCTTGGGAGTTGGGACGACAGTCCACGCGTGGGCGCATAAATGGCCATGCAGCAGGGACAGGCACGGCAACGACTCAGAAGTGGAAGTAGGTACATAAGATAAAGTACTCTAAGTACCAAGTACCAAATACCTACTAAGCGCGATAGGCCTGGCTCGGCGCCAGCTGCAACTTTTACACCTTACCTACCTTACGGAATACTTACCTAATTTTACCTTTCCTGATCCACACAACTGGCGCCGTCCCAAACGAGATTCCAAGAAACGATTCTGGGACACATTTAACCTTTTCTCTCCGACTTTTGGGCCAAGATAAGTAGACAATCTGCATCGAGAACGCGAATCATCGAGAAAGGGCGGAGACGAGATGAAGAGGCTCCCAAACTACGGGTTTCTATTCACAACAGACTGAGACGACAGACGGACAACAATCCCAAACATCTTACCTTTCAACAGTATTTCTCCACGGGCGATGGAGCCCAATTGGGTCGACGACAACGTGGGTCTACGGAGTCCCGTCTGGCGGTGAGAGAGCACGTGGGAACAATCAATTAATTGCTAGTGGCGCTTCCGATCCCGAGAAAATGTGGCTGTCCTGCGAAATCGGGAACTTGGCGCCGAAGATCGCTTTATCGTTAATCACATCGCTGATTAATTCATGTAGGGAGTTAGTTGTACTTATCTGTGATTATTGTTATGTATGGATCTCTCGAGGGATGGGATCGGGGTCGGTATTCGCTTTGCAAACTGGGGTCTGCGTCGGCCGGGGAAGTTGGTCTTGCCTTCCGGGGCTAGTAGGATGCCGACCGACCAGGATGAAGGATGGGGGTTACGCACGAGTACATAGTACGACGTACGGAGTAATACCTCCGTCGATGCAGAACTGTCACCTCTTGGCAACCCCCACACATGGGGGATTTACGATTGGAGGGGAGACGATGGACGCGTGACGGTGTGGGGGAGTATTGTTTGTTACCTTCATTGTGATAAGAAAATCTGCCTTGTAAGGAATATCAATAAGCCTGATAGTGATGGTGATGGTGATGGTTGGAAGTTGTGACTTGTGACAATGACAATGACAAGTAGCAATGAGGTCATTTCCCCTCGACAACCATCGAACACGGCACAACTGAAAACGTTCCAGCACTGATTTCTTCATGCTGTCCCGCAATCCTTCGAGTAGGGTGCCGCTTACGGAGTATTATTGTTGTTGTTGTTGTTGTTGTTTTGTTGTTGAAACCGGCACTAACTGATACACACGTGGAGCCCCGTGAACTGCCTGCTCACTCTGAAACTGGGGTATTCTACCGTTGCTGGAGGACCTGAGTTCAGATCTTCACGGGACTTGCTAGTTGCTACCCTTACGCTACTACTGCCCCCCTTCGACCGGTTGGACGTTGGTGGAGGCCCGGATGAAATCATCCGGGGTCCGGCTGATTCCATTGCCCTGGATTCAACCGATCGTCGGCCACGCGACGAGATGGTAATCAAACTGTCCCCTAAAGGTGTTGTGGGAAAAGGGATCCAGGGTATTCTACGGAGTACAGCACCGGAAGACAAGCGAACGAGTATTTCCGTACCAGTCTTCGGTGATAAGGGAAAGCCTGCTGTAGTACTCTCCCTTAGTCGATGATTAGATAATGGAACCAAATGATTCAAGCTCTTTGAGTGGTGGGCAAGAGTAACTTCACCGCTTCTTCTCGTCGTCGTCGTCGTCGTCGTCAGCATCAAAGCAACAGATCATACCTACATTAGTATATCCAGGTGTCACGATATACTGTGCATAATGCCCTTTGGACGATCATGCAATGAAAATCCCTTGCTTTCTTCCCCAGATCAAAGGCAAGCGAGGCAGGGAGCACCTCTTTAGCCACGGTGACCCACACTTCCCCCCGGATCCCTCCTTAGGCGCCACTCCCTGCTGTCGATTTCAGGATTCCTTCATCCTCGATTCGACTTTCCAATAGATCGGTAGGTTCCACTGGAGACGATATGCCTGCTCGTGAGGTATCGGATCCCGTGGGATGACAACGCATCCAAGAACCCTTAGGATTCTGCACAGCTGACTCTCTTTGTAACGGGCGAACTACGACTTGATTTGTACAACCGCTGTATCACAGTATTGCTATTATCACTACTCCGGTGGGGGGCGACATATCTATGTGGAATCCGGTCAATCGCTACCTTTCGAGACCGTCACATGAGCTGTCACTTTATGCGACCGCTCGTACGCTGCGACCATATTAATATTGGCGCCACAACATGCGCTGTACGTCAACGTCATCCAACCAACGCAAGCGACAAGTGGTCACCTGGGAAGACTGCTGCCATCTTGAGTCCCGAATTTATTACTCCTCCAGGTACAGTCAAGGTCACGGTGATCAAGTTGGCTTCGCACGACAACCGTGTACCTATGAGAAACTGGAGTGCAACTTCCCATTGTTGAGGAACGACCTATCAGTACCAGCGCCTCGAATCACCTTTCCGAAGTCCAAGGCAAACATCTTACGATGATCAATCTGCGATGATTAATTAGTACATGCTGGCAAGAACCTGACTGTTTCCGTAGTTGACAAGGCACCGCGAACAGTCACGGCGAGTCAATGCCCCGGTCCACATACGACCTGCATTCGGCCCTCTGAGAAGTCTTTGATCGACGCATTCAACCTGTATTGGATCGCGTTGTACGGAATACACGATCCAGATCTTACTTTTGCACTTCTTCATACAGAATCAATGCAGCAGACCGGTCCATGGAAAGCAGGAACACATGCAGAGAACCACCACACGATGCTTTTGATTGGCAGCGCGTAAAGCAAACATCGACCTCTACCTTTAACCCTCCAGACTGAAGGACAGATGGCTTAGTAATGATTACCCAACAAGGACAACATTCAAGTGTGAAAGATCCACAGTAGGTACCTTAAGGTAGTGACAGCCTGACAGGCGCTCGTACCAGCGCGCAACATGTGATTTGTCTGGCTGCATGGTTGGCATGGGATGATGGGATGATGGGATGGTCTCCTGGCGAGGAGGCTAGAGGTCGTAGTGCCAAGTACTAAATACATACTTGTAGGTAAGCAATCGGTGCCACAGTGGGAAGGGGATCTCGTTGGTGGCGCTTTGGAGGCGTATCAAAGTAACACGCTGCTTTGGATGTGGGTGTGTGACCTATCCCAGATTTCCGGGACCCGCAGACGAGCAATAAGAATAGCTGGAGGAGTCCAAGGGTCGTACGAGTGGGGGGTCTATCGCTTTAATGCTACGGACGCACATGCTGGGGAAGCGCTCCAGAATCCGAAGGTTTGGGAGGCGGTAGGCATCCTTGCATTCATCTGCTTATCCCATAAAGTATCTAGACCGCATATTCGAAGAATATGATGTACCGTTGATGTTTTCCAGGCGGATCAAGGAATGGAACAATAATAACAATAATAATACTACTGCTGTGATTTGATAATCTCCCTGAACCATGGTGTCTCTGGTTGTTGTACCTCCATACCCACGTACCCTACACAGTAAAGTACGTGCCTACCTGACCTTACTGACTTTGCCTAGTAGTACCTAGCCTTTCGTAGCAGTGGAATTGTGGAAGATGACCACATCGCTGTCTTTCTTCTCCCGTCCCTTCCATGATCCATCATCTCCTCTCCTCCTCCCCCCTCTGTTTGCGCCGAGGTTACCCCTGTTGGATCTCGTCTGCCCCAGCGGCCAGAGGAACCGGCTTTCCTTCCGTTAGCTAGTATGGCCTAGCCATGAAGGAAATGTGCCCTATCGCATCTTGTCTTCAGTCTCATTCATCTCCTACCGTGAAATCGAAGCTTGCCGCCGCTCAGACAGCTTTCTCCACAAGTTCCACTTGCCCGGTAGCGCAGATAACGTGCCAGACCAGTGGTCTCAGACCGTCAGGATGTAGCAACATCACCAGTATCACGGCTTTAATAGTCACCCAGTAGTGGGCAGTGAATGGAACGAACGTTGCAAGTGACTAAGGAGAGGGTAGTGCAGAGTCATCGAAGGGATCCTTTATGAAGTGTCTGGGTCCCCTCCTCTGAATGCAGAAAAAGGGCTTATATCGTTCGTCATTGTGTACCGTCCATCTAGAACCGAAATCAGACTTTCTGTCGACGTATTAAACCTTTCTATCATTTCTTTGTTATCATATAACAACTACCCAGGTATTTATTATTATTACTATTATTATTATTATCTTATTATTATCGTTATTATTGCCGAGAGAAGAGAATCGAATATTAATAATTCGTATTCGCCGTCTGACCTTGGACCAATTCGGCCTTAAGGTACTGCGGCAGAAAGTACGGCGTGCTTGCAGAGCATGGTACTGAGTAGTACCTACACGCTCCCAGACAAAACCACCTGCTCACACCCACTCGCCCTCGTTGCATACAATTCCTCCGCTCCCCCCATTCCTCCCACCTTCTCACCTCACCTTCCACCAACCCATAATTTAACATCGCATCATTGTCGTCTGGCAATTGCGAAGCCTTCACCCTAATCAAATACTCAAACCTTTGACGAGGCCAAGATACCTCGGCGAGTGCGGGCTCTGACGCAACCCGGCCCTCTCTCCGCAAAAGAAAACCACCACCAAAATTAATTCTCTGCCGGGTCTCACTTTATTTTTGGCTTGACTTGGACCCTCAAGGCGTCATGCCTTTGAGAATGGCGACGCCGATGCTAAAGGTGGATGTGGCCAAAATGCACGACGTCGACCCGAAAAATGTGGAGAACCTGCATAACATGTGGAGTGGTAAGAATCTTTCAATCGCCACCATCCTCTCGCCCCAATTACTGACGGTTTTTCCGCAGTCTTCTCAAAATGCGCAGAATCGATGGAGGACGGCCGGCGGCTGGAGAACCTGAGCTGGAGGATATGGAATCGGGAAACGTTCTGCTGCGAACCGCAACCACGTTCTGCCACCACACCGGAAATCAATCTTTCCAGCTCAAGACCACGTACTGCGGACATACCAGAGCTGTCAGTGAGCGTGGATTCCGCCTCATCGGATGAGGTAGACCAGTTCGAACCGTCCTCGCGCACGGCGCCTGTCACCTTTAGATCGCTCCCATTGCACAGCGCAGGGTCCGTGAAAGCGGTGAGCAGAGGACGAGAGAAGCATATCAGTTCGTTCCGTCTGGAAAAGATGGTACTCTTGATCCAAAAGCAGCAGAAGGTGGAGCCATTGTCTCCGTCTATTGCCGATGCCGTACCCACCGTCATGCCTTCTACCGATATCACCCCTCGACCAGCATCACCTTCAAAGCACGCGCCTCTACGCTATTCCGAGTCTTCCTCATCCACTGCTCCACTCAGCAGTCCAGGTAGCGAACACAGCTCCAGGCAGACTGTTGGCTCGGACACGAGCGCAGAGATCCTCACTTCTCACAGTGTGGTGCGCGGCTTCTCCCCGAACCAGGTTTCATCATCCTATCGATCAAACTCACGTCTTGCACCTGCACCTATCCCTACCAAATCCATTAATCACTCGAAGGCTGAGGGATCAAAGATAGGCGGCATGTTCGTTCTGGGTGGCTCATCCGGTGATGACGACAGCTCGTTTGACGAGCAGATGTCGTGCCAACCGACAAGGCACAGCTCGTTAACTGCGGGCCTGAAGCTTCCTCTCAGGAGTAAAAAGCAAACCTCGTTCAAAGACGAAGTCGAATCACGCACAATCAACCACCACAAGTCACATGAAGATGAGGAGGTTTTTGAGTCGGATGATGAAGGGGATGCGCCTGAAAGCGCCATTGAGGAAGATGAGGAAGAAGACGACGAGGATGGGTCGGACTGGGAAGACTCTGTATCGGACAGTGCTGAGCCCCTGACGAATGACAAGCAGCTTTTCCAAAGGGTCGATTCGAGACCGAATATTACATCACGGCGATCACTGCTCACAACACTCATGCATCAACCCGACCGAGCCGCTGCGTTTGCGAACCTGGCGTCAAAATCTACATCGGATCTACAACGCTCAAGAACATCTCCACCTATTGGCCCTTCTGCGGGGACGTCAGCAGAAGAGGAGGAGGAGGAAGAGGAGGATTCTGGTCTCGCAATGCTTCCTCCAAACATGACGCGATCGAAACCAATTATCGTGACCACATCCAACACACACCCGCCGGCCCTATCGCCCCGGACAACACGCCGCAACATGTTGGCGACGGAGCTCACACAATCTCTACGGAAGCATTTGCTCTGGGAACGGCAGCAGAAGAGCACAACTGCGAATGCTGTCCTCAAGCGACGACACACGGCCCACGATGTTGCCAATCTCCAAGAGTACCCGGGGCAAAAGCCTAGCCAGATCTCACAAGACGGATCAAAAACTAATTCGTGGAACCATTATTTCGATCACGGACTTGGAGAATACCACCAAACTGGGTGGTAATCGGGTCGTCCAAAACGTTCTTACTACCATTCATCTTACATCATTGCTCATTGCTATTAGCGTTCTGGGGCTGCATACACACATAGCGGGGCGATGACATTCGCATTCTATAGCGGGCTATCACTGGCGCATTCATCTTTCGGAGGCACAAAAATCGGGGTTCGGATTTGCTTTTTCACATGATACCACTACAGCTTTGTGCTCAGCACTTGGCAATGCCGTTTGCGGGTTTCAACCTTCCAAGTCACACGGCGGGTGGACATTTCACATGTATATCGGAGCATTCATGGGGCTTGGGGGAAGCTACCGCAGCTGCGATAATACCTGGCCATCCTATGCTGAAGGCACGCTGTACATTAAAGAGGGCCATTGGGGTTGGCCTTGGAGGGCAAGGCGGCTTGGCAACAACAAAGCCTGATGGAGGACGATAGAGAGTTCGATGATTTAGAACTAGAAGCATGCTCTTGTGCGGTAGTTGCAGTTTGCTATCGACATCTTCAACATCCTGATGTGCTGCATGAAAGTACGAGGTCCTCTGCATCTTAATATCTGACTTACATAGCACCACTGCACCAGCCATGGATATGTGCTTGATCTTCGCTTAATCAGTTGCAACGATAAATCTCATCGCACCTACAGATTAAAAATTCCCTAGGGCAAACCCTGACTCTTCCCCCTATACCTTACGTACATCAAGAACGTGACCACCGCTCAACGCTTTTCCCATGTGAAATCATGTGAAATGCGCGCAGTCTGCAGACTATCAGCCTCAGTCCATGGGCCCCAAGAACGTGAACACGAGACATCATCCCCAACGGATTTCCCCATATCCCCCCCCAAAAAAACAAAAACAAAAACAACAACAAAAACCAACCGTTCGCATGACACGATATTGACGTGTACTCCATAGTACGGAGGTACCATATCCAAGCAACCTCCCTTAACCTGCTCACCGCTTCTTCCTGCCTCAAACGGGCAAGATCCCCCCATCTCGTGCATATTCAGGCCCAGAGTCACAGTCGCATATGTATGTACCTAGGCCAGGGGTTTTGCGGCCAACACCACACACTCCATCGTGTAACGCACGTTTGCGGGTGTTTTCGGTGGGACTGGCATAGTCTATTTTGGGGAGGGGGGGGGCATATGGGCTGGGGGGTTTTCTTTGTGTTTCCCAACGGACGCTGGGAGTCCTTGTAAGGCTAGGAGTCGAGTATCACAATGTACCAGTGTCCAGTGTTGCTGTGCTGGGTGGGGCTGAGTGGGGGTGTTGAAAGAGGGAGGGGGTGTTGTTTAGGGTTTCGGGGATTTGTTAGGGGTTTAATATGCGTAGGGTTTGGTAGATGGTACTTTGATCAGCGCAAGTCGTTTTCTGAGGAAGGATGGTTCTATGTGATGGAGCGCTTGCCCCGTTGAGATGTCAGGTTGTGATGAGGTCGCAGGCGACAGCGTGGTTTCATGGAAGAGGCATGGTGGGCCTTGTCAGCACATAGTGTCTAGGGGGGAAAGCAGCGATGGCATGAGCACAATGCAGCATTGTGGTACGGACATGATGGATTGCTTGTGACGTGAGAACGGTGAAGATGGATGTTCTCAGCCCATCGTCACGTTACGGTGGTTGAAAACATAGTGAGGGGCCGAGAACGACTTTGCCCCTCATCGTCATCATCATCATCGACAGGATTGATCATGCGACATCACGAGTTTCTACGTTTGACCGGCTTGTACAGCACGCAATTGGCGGTAGAGTACTCCCAGCAGTCTCTATGACTCCCACCATCCAATCCACGGTTTATGTAGAGATCTTCCGCCTCAATTTCGCCGAGTAACTAAGGTAGCTACCTACACATACCGATCATCTGATACTCACAAGACCTGATTGACCGAGGGGCACACAAGAAACCGACAACCGAGCTTGACTGAATGGGATGAGAGCGTCAGTGTCGCTCAGCAAATGATGGAGATCCCTCGAGAAAGTCTCGGCGGTGAGGAGATTGATGCGCTGGCCTTTTTACATTTGCAAGAGGTCACACTGACAACTGTGCCTTAAGCCCGTGGACCATCTGTGCCACATCTGTCAGATCCGACGGCGCCACGAAAGAAGAAGTTCTCAAGCTACTGCCGGTACTTTGCTACTGGGACTGGTAAAACGACTTTCATCTCCTTTCGGCTCTGCTTGCTGTGTACTTGCTTTTCTCGCCCGAAGAGGGTCGCATGTGATTCGATTTGAACCCTGACCATCTCATGATCTTTCTCCTTTCTGTTCCCCCGACGCTTAAGCATAATTCTCCTCTTCTTTGGACACATCTGATGACTGCTTCCAAAACGTAGGCTGTCGCGCTGGCACGGCTTGTCAATATATTCATGACCCAACGAGGCTGACGGGTGTCGGCAATGGGCCGAAAGGAGAGGGACGCCCTCAGCAGGTGAGCCAGCCATCAGCGTCAAAGCACGGAGCAAAGGAATCGAAAGGGTTGCCGGAGGAGATCCCTGCCGTGGGTTCATCGACGCTACAGGAAGGCCGTCGTTTCTTGCCGCCTCCTGTGGATAGTAGTCGCGTAGTCAAAAAACCCGTCTCCCATGCTCACCGTGAGGACCCGAGGGAGTTCCAGATCCAACAGCTGAGACGAAGGTTCTCCCCAACCGAGAGACTCGAAGATGGAGGTACTGCCTTTGTCTTCCAAATGGTCCCGTCGGACCCCGACTTTCCTTTTGAAATGGCAGGACTCGAGTGTGTACTTCACGTGCCCGTGTCCTATCCCAGAAACGGAAGACCTTCTCTTGACGTACGTAATCAAGAGATGGGACGGGGTTACCAGATCAACGTCGAGCGTGGCTTCACAGCCTTGGCTGAGGGGTCACCGCAGGCTACGTTGTTGGAGTTGATGAATACATTGGACAAGCAGCTCGAAAGTCTACTTACAGAGCAAAAAGCTGAAACCGTAAAGATCATTCCTAACGCTGTCGTTGGCAGCAGCGTAGGGCAAGCCCAGGTGGTACAACCTACGCAAGCTAACATCAATGCTATGAAACCCAAAATCCAAGATGTCTCAAAGCCTCCACTCATTTATACACAAGAACAGCGGCGTGTAGCTCAAGAGAGAAGGGATGCTGAGACCCGCCAGCTTGAGGCTCGTCTCGGGCGACTTCCCTTGTTTTCCAAGCTTTCTGATGGAATAGCTTATAATGTTCCCATCACTCCAAGAAGACATGCAGATCTTCCTGTTCCTTTACAAGCTGTTAAGACCGTTAAGCTTTTTGTTCCTCTCCTCTATCCATTGCAGCATTGTAGAATTGAGATCTTGGGAGTGGGCAGAGAAGCGGCCGTCAAAACTGAAAAGGGGTTTGAACGAAAGGTCAAAGATAATCCAGAGATGAGTTTAATGGGACACATTAATTACCTGGCGCAGCACATGCACATATTGGCCACAGGACCTTTGGAGGAGGCATCGAGTGAAGAGAAATGTGCACCCAGTGCTCCGTCTGTTGAGTCATTGAGCATTGGAGACTTGATTGACGACAGCACAACCGGCGCAGCTCTAGACAATGGAGATTACCGGAGTCACATCAAGGTGATACCCAGGCCTCCAGAATGGGCCGTTGGTGGCGAAGGCGAAGAAGACACAGACAGCGACTATTCAGATTCCTACGATTCCAGGGACGAAGGTTCTGCAGACGAGCTGGATCAAAACAACGAAACACACCCCAATCCAGACTCGTCAAATACAGGCCCAGAACGCGGCATCCTCCTCTCCTTCCCCTCCCTCGAACTCCACGGCATCGAACTCCTCGAGCTCACCTCCCTCTCCCTCACCATAAAATGCGACCGCTGCAAAGAACCCACCGACATCTCCAACCTCCGCCACGCCTCCACCCCCCACACCGAATCCTGCAAAAAATGCGCCAACACCCTCACTATATCCTTCCGCCGCGACCTCATGCACGCCCACTCCCCCCGCGCCGGCTACCTCGACCTCGACGGCTGCAACCCCCTCGACATGCTCCCCAGCACCTTCACCCCCACCTGCTCCGCCTGCTCCTCCGCCTTCCCACCCCCCGGCATCGTCTCCGTGCGCGGCGACTCCCAAACCACCACCTGCCGCACCTGCCACCAAAAACTAACCTTCCACATCCCCGCCACAAAATTCCTCCTCACCCACACCTCCACCCCCAAAAACCGTCCGCCCCCACGCAAACACGCACCCAGAGAATCCCTCGGCATCTCCGCCGGCCACGAACTCCCCCTCCGCGGCCGCTGCGCCCACTACCGCAAATCCTACCGCTGGTTCCGCTTCTCGTGCTGCTCCAAAGTGTTCCCCTGCGACAAGTGCCACGACGCCGCCACGGGCCACCCGAACGAGCACGCCAACCGGATGATCTGCGGGCTTTGCGGGCGCGAGCAGAACTATCGGCCAGAGGATTGTGCGGTGTGCAAGGGCGTGTTGGTGGGGAAGCGGGGGACGGGGTTCTGGGAGGGCGGCAGGGGAACGAGGGAGAAGGGGAGGATGAGTCGGAAAGGTGTGTTTTTTTCCTTTTCTTTTCTTTTTGGGGGGGCTTTTGTTGTTGTTGCCATCTCTTCTAGGGGCCCGCCCCGCCCCGCCCCGCCTTATTCTGCCCTACCGCGCTCTCTGTCCTTTTTAAAAGATCCCTCCAAACCTGCCCGCAAAAAATCCCCACTCCCCAACCATTTTCCCCCACTTCGCAATAATCCCTCATCTCATCCCCCCCCCCTTTTCCATCTCCTCTCCTCTCCTCTCCCATCTCCTCTCCCATCTCACCCCCCCCAATTACACAAACCCGCTAACGAACCCCCACCCACCCACCACCAGATCCACGCAAATACAAGCGCAGCGGCGGGACGAGGGTCGGGCCGGGCAAAAGCTGAAGAGGCAGATCGAAGGGAGGGTGTGGGAAAGGTGGAGGGAGGTGCGGCGAGGAGAAGGAGAAGGAGGAGGGGGAGGAGGAGGGGGAGGGAAAGGGGAGGACCGGTTGGCTGGCTGAGGTGTCTGGGTTGTACGAAAGCAGAGTAGGATATGTACGGGATGGAAGATGGAGGATGGAGGATGGAGGATGGAAGATGGAAGGATTGGGATTACCCGCGTCAACGGCCAAGGGAGTTGTGTTGCACAAAACCGCAATCCCATCACGAACGAGCTCATACCGTCCATCTCCATCACACTCGAATCCCCCACTCATTCCTCTCCCTCCCCCCACTTATAAACCCCCAGAAATTCCCACCGCAGCCCCACCGCATCCCCCCCGTGCTTCCGCTCCACCCTTCCCAACCTCCTCGCATCCGTCGCCTCTAAATCCGCATCGTCCTCCTCTGTCCACACGCCCCTCATCTCTTTCGGCAAGCCCTCCCCCTTCCTCAAATGCTCCAGCACCACGGCGGCTAGCTCGGCGTCCACGGATGTGCTTCTGAGCGCGAGTTCGACGTTGGAGGGCGTGTGGCCGGCGGCGATGCGGGCATCGATCCACGCATCGAGGTCGGCAGTGATTTGGGATTGGGTAGGGGAGGCGGGGGGGAGGTTGGGGGGAGAGGATGAGGCGGGGGGGAGGTTGGGGGGAGAGGATGAGGCGGGGGAGAGGTCCCAGCCGCCGGAGGGTTCGGGGACGGAGAAGTCGGGGAGTTGGGTTTTGCTGGTTAGGAGGGCTTGGGTGTCAGGGTGGGTAGCTTCAGGGCTGTTGTTTGTTGCTGCTGGCGGTGAGGAGGTTGGGGATTCCAGATTCGAGACGGGATCGTCATCGGACCAGCCGTCTTCGGGGGGCGGGACGTTGAAGTCGATGTATTGCGTGGGGTCGACGAAGACGGCTTGGGCTCGGGTGGCGAGGGCTGTGTGTTCGGGGGAGGATAGAGATTGAGAGGGTGGGCCTCCGAATTGGGTGTCTATGTCCTCAAAGTCTTCTACGTCGTCGAAGAACCCTTCAGGTGTAGTGATATCGTCGAGATTCAAGCGACCGTCGTGCTCTTTCTCGCTTTTTGGTCGAGCTGCATAGGGTGCAGGACTCCCTTCAGGCGTTGATGCTATTTCGATTGGCCGCTCTTGCATAGTTGACCGGCGTTGACGTTTGCTCGATGAGGGCATCTCTGGTGGTGAACTACTTGGTATTTCTTCGTCGTCGAAAAAGGCGGGTTTCCGTTTGGGCTCTTCGGTTGGAAGATGGGGAATTACCCGCCCATGAAGTGAAGTATCGGTAGCATGATTGCTAGAAGATTCAGGCTGATAGGGAATTATTCGTTCGACAGGCTTCACTTTCGAAGCAGTCTTAGTGAGAGGTTTTGGCCTCTGTAGAACAGATTTTACTTCATCTTTCGAGGAAGCGGTCTTTGAAATCGCATTCTCCTCGGATTGTCTTGCCTTCCTTTTCATGTATATGGGCCGAACGCTATTAGTCCAATAGTCCTGCCATTCTTGCGCACTATGACCTACGGACTAGAATCGACGCCCGTCAGTTGCAATCCCAGATACGATGGAAAGACATTCAGCGCTCACATCGTGCTCATATGCCCACTTCTCCCAGGCTTCGACAGTGTTGTCTGGGTGTATGTTCAGAATGTCTTCCCCCAGAGATAGCAAGGTTTTCACATCTTCCGCCGAGAACGGCTTGCCCGCCTGTTTCTCTAAACGCTTCACCTGTGAATGGTTTGACTCTTCCGTTGGGGGTGGATCGAGAGGCGGCGTGGGTGGGGCGTTGGTCGGGACGAAGGCCGGACGGGGCATACCCTTGAGGTGTTTGACCCAGCGATCTCTCCATGACTGCCATGTGTGTCGGGGGTTCTACATAAAAATAGTTGATCAATGCTGGAAGCGACACTATAAAGGGCTCGCATTACCTTCGCCTCAAGCTGCTTGTATATTATATTCCCATCTGTCCCCCCACCTTGCTGTGGTGTTTGCTCAACCCAAAGCCAAAGTATCCGGTCATCTTCTGGGGTGAATTTTGTGCGAGTGGTCTTCGCCGGATGTATGACAGAGCCAACGCTCCTGACCGTACCAGCTGGAGGTCCTACAGCATGGTCTTCGAGATCTTCGAGGACACCATTCCGTATAGATCTCTCAATGTACGTATATGAGTAGCTACACACAATAAGATCAGGACTACGTCGAATGATCAACAAGCACAAAGACACAGGAGTTACACACGTTCCAGGCAATGCGTCTTTCCTTGCGTGGTCCACTATCTTGATGTCGGCATGCTTCTCCACAGGAAGCACTTCGCCTCCATTAGCCTATACTACGATCAGTACACTCTGATAGCTGCCTTCTGCTCTTGCGCTGTTATACCTTGACGTCTGCTATAAATCTTGAACGTTGGGGCACCTTTTGAGAAAGCCAGAATTTTTTACCTTGGAAGAGTGTGCCTTCGAGATTAGTATGGCCAGAGATTCCGGTATAGACAACCTCTGCCATTGCAAGTTCAACAGAGGCCCGCACCTGAGGTTGTGTAAGAATCCTTGCGGATGGTCTTAGTTGCAAACGTTGGGATTCCGGAGGATCGAGGGGGGACGCGAAGTTCACCACGAGCGCGTCACCGAGGCGTTCCACTTCGTCGTCAACAGCATGAAGGGTATCTACCAATGATCCATAACTACCTACAACTTCCAACTTAGGACTGGCTAGTTTCTTGTGCTTTTTGGGACTTCTTCCTCCTGTACTAGATTCATTATGAAATCTGTTTTTCTACGCAATTCACTTATACGATCGACTGTAGACGTACAATTGTCTGCTTCACTATATTGATCTATCTGTTGTCAAAACTTCACTGCACACTATCTACTATGGGTGCTATTAGGAAGCTCGCGATAGCAGTCTTGTTGGTTTCATGCGTTACATTTGTTGCTTTATTTGGCCGTCTTCCCGCCTTTCGGTATGTAAGCCTTTATATTCCCAGCAATCTTCCGTTGACTTCAGGAAGGAGAGGCCCCATTGGAGTATTGCATCGCCTGATATGGACCAAATTTCCTGGGTATCTTCGAGTACTTGATTCTCACTTCACGGGTGGACGATTTGGCCCTTTCCTCTCACGTTCGGGTCATTATCTCATGGACGAAAACCATCCTCTGGTCTTGGTAGGGTTTATAGCAATCAAAAAAGCGTATGGTATGTCTGAAGTTCAGTAGATCTTTTACCTCGCAATCGTTCTGGGGTCCCAAGTGCTTTTCATACCTGCGGCATTCCCACGCTTAAATGTCGTTAATAAGGCCTTTGCTTTATGCTTGAGTATCGCTCCTTACTATTTCACATTCCGTTGCGTGACCTCTACCTCATCAGTCATTACTCCTGAAAATCACTGGCAGAACATGCGATACTACCCATACGACCATATACTATATCAACCTGGGCAGGTTTGCCGGACTTGTCACTTTCTCAAACCTGCTAGAAGCAAGCATTGCAGTATTTGCAACCTCTGTGTCTCGAAACACGACCATCATTGCGTTTGGGTTATGAATTGCCTGGGGAAGGATAATTATGTCTACTTTGTTCGCTTGCTACTTAGCCTTGCAAGCTTACTCACTTATGGTGTTTACTTGACCTACATCCTACTAAATGAAACGCTACAGAGCGAGAGCTTGCGCAGGCCTAGTGGTATTGACTCTAGGACGCACTGGAGTGCAGGCCGGAGCTGGTCGCTGTATTTCCGTTCCTGGGGCTGGGCTGTCACTCAGGATGTTCGCATTGGGGGCGTTGGCATGCTGGCTTTCATGACCGCGCCACTGGCCTGGGGTATGTTCTTGTATCACATATATCTTATCTGGGCTGGTATGACGACCAATGAAAGCTCAAAGTGGTCCGACTGGAAGGATGACATTGAAGATGGTCTCGTTTTCAGGCTTGAGGGAAGCACAGGTGGTGCTGGTAGAGCTCGACCAGATTGTGAGAGTGAGCCTTTGGTTGCTTGGCCTATCACCAGCAATCAAAGTCTCATGAAGCGCGAAGATGGACAGCCTCCCGAACTTAACAACCATCGTGACGGTGGCAGCATGGAGATCAGTGGAACCAGCTCCCCTCAGCGGCAGCCACGCTGGCAGCGGTTGAGCAGTCTCAACCAGGTCGACAATCTTTATGATCTGGGTTTCTGGGACAACCTAGGAGATGTGTTGGCGGTAGGTTAGTCGCCATGAAGGAGAACGCAGCTACAGTAAGACCTGGCTATAACGATGCCCAATTGCACCCAACCACATCGCTACCAAGAGAACATCCTTATATCAGAGGCGCGCATACTTACAAAACAACCCTTGTTGGTCTCAGAAAGGATATCGATACAAAGAGGATGTCGTTATGTGGAATATCGTTATAGAAGAGTCTTTCTGTACTTCCGGAACACGCAGAATAGTGACATTTCTAGGAACTGATGAAACTGTCGCGAGACTTTCTTTCAGCAGAGGAGTCCAGTTGCCCGCCACCTTGCCCTGGCAAAATATTGCTACGTGGGGACGAAATCGGCCCGTCGGGATCAAATCGCACTATCTTGGCGGGTTACTTATTCACAGCCGTTATTGCTAAACAACTTCTGACTCTTGTAAGAGATTCTCTTGCAATGCTCATCACAGTTGCAGAAAGAAGTTTTATACATTGCCAACGGCTCAGAACTGTGAGGTGTTTACTGACTACTTTCAATGGATACTGGCACTGGTAACGGCATTGCTCTGGCACGCCTTGGGTATGACGAGTATAGCCAGAGTCGCCTTGAAAGAGCAGCTTCGCCTGGAGATCAGGACAATCAACACATAGGATTCTCTCTACCCCGTGCGGATGGTGGGAAGGACGCATGGTTATTTCTGGCCGGAGCCTTCGCTATTGAGGCACTCGTTTGGGGTAAGTAGCGAATTTGCAGCAATGTTTCTGTTGCTTTGGTCTACGATCCAACCCTATGAGTTTTTCTGTTTTGGAGAAGAGTCGTAAGCTCTCTGCGATCTGAGTCCTTGGATGTCTTCGACTTAGCTAATGAAGGGTTCGTCTTCTAATACTTTGCCCAAGCCCGGTTTTATATCATGACCTAATCATAATCTGAAAGAGATCTCACTATTTTGACAATCAGTGCTATAGCGTTCTGACTGCCTGATCTTATCTACAGGGTTCCCGTTCAGTTTTGGTATCTTCCAGAACTTTTACAGTACCCATCCGCCCTTTTCTGAAGAACCATCTGGTATTGCAATCATTGGTAGCACAGCAACGGTACGTACCTCACAAGTGCTTGAGCAGTTTAATACTCAAGTATCCTCTAGGGTATCATGTACTTAGGTGCACCCTTCACGTTTGCCGCATTGCAACAATGGCCAAAGTCCAGAACATACTGCTCAGGTGTGGGACTTGGGATCATTGTCTTAGCGCTCATCATCTCTTCCTTCTCTCAACGCGTCTGGCACTTGATCCTGACACAAGGTGTTCTCTATGCCATCGGCGGAACCATGCTCTATACCCCAGCTATTCTTTTCCTCGACGAATGGTTTATCCAGCGAAAAGGCTTCGCCTACGGGGTCATGTGGGCCGGAACCGGTGTTGGTGGTATTAGCATTCCCTTTCTTATGAATTGGGGCCTTGGCAAATACGGCTCGGCTACTAGTAAGCATGTTTTCGGAGTCTATCTCTCATAACCTAAATACAATCATGAGTTTTGAGACATGTATCCGGAGTGTATACTCTGCAGAGACATTTCATACCTCGTGGATTTATCCTAGCCGAGCAACGCTAACTCCGAAATCTTGTAGTGCTCCGCGTCTGGGCCCTCGTCCTCGCCATCCTCTCCGCCCCCTTACTCTACTACGTCAAACCCCGCATCCCCCTCTCCCTATCCTCCCGCCGCCGCCGCTTCGACTTCGCCTTCCTCCGCACCTCCACATTCTGGATCCTGCAAACCGGCAACATCCTCGAAAGCCTCGGCTTCTTCATCCCAAACATCTACCTCCCCACCTACGCCCGCACGCTAGGTCTCTCCTCCGTCGCCGGCACCCTAACCATCGCGCTCTACAACACCACCTCCGTCTTCGGCCAGGTGATCCTCGGCAGCCTGATCGACAAGCTCCACGTCACAACCGTCATCCTCATCTCGACCCTCGGCGCTACAGCCTCCATCTTCCTCTTCTGGGGCCTCGCGGCCTCCCTGCCCCTCTTGTGCATCTTCGCCCTCATCTACGGTCTCTTCGCCGGCGGCTTCACATCCACATGGACCGGAGTCATCAAGGAAATACAGAAGCAGGAGAGTGGGGCGGAGGCGGGTATGGTTTTTGGGCTGTTGAGCGCGGGCAGAGGAGTTGGAAGTGTGGTTACTGGAGCGCTGAGCGAGGGGTTGTTGAGGGATGCTGCGTGGGTGGGGGATGCGAAGCTGGGGTATGGAACGGGGTATGGGCCGCTGATTGTTTTTACGGGGATTAGTGCAGCGCTTGGAGGAGTGAGTTGGGTTGGGAGGAGGGTCGGGTGGGTTTAGGAGTTGGCGGACAGGTTGGAGGCCTTCTCAATTCCTATCCAATGGTGCTTGTCTCTTGAGCAACTGACGTACATCTTAGTAAATAAACCTAGAGGGCATCTATCATCCGCTAGCATAGCGTCCTTAGATTGTTCAAGAAAATCCTACTCGTACTGTGTTTGTCTCTCTATCGGTCAATTCAAAATACGCCCTTACCACAGGAGTTCCTTGTCACGCAATATCAATCGATCAATAATTATCTTATTCCACAGCGTACTGCTAACATATAGAGGGGTTCGTGGATTTCGAATGAACAGAGAAGATCGTCCGCCTTACAACTGCTACAACCTTCCAGTTCCACTAGCGTAGAAAGCCATCTCAACAGGTTCCCCCAAAATTGTTAAACCTAATGCAAGCAAACCTCAGCTCTACCCATACCTAACCCAAACTCACCCACCAATCCTCATGCTCACCACAGACTGCACTCAAACTCTTCCCTTTCCCTTATCATCTAGCGCAGCCGTCCCGGTCGAGCTCCCAATCGTAGGATCAAATTCTCTATTCGCATCCTGCCCCGGATTCGCAGTCTCATACTCCAGCACCTTGATAAACTTGTAAAACGCAGCCGCCAGCAGAGCGCCCAAAAGCGGGCCGGCCCAGTAGATCCAGTGGTAGTGCTCGAAGCTGCCGATTACAACGGCAGGACCAAAGGAGCGGGCGGGGTTGAGGGAGCCGCCGGTGAAGTAGACGCCTGTTCCTCGGTGTCAGTGCTTGCTGCTTGGTTTGATGTTTCATTATGGTTGGAGCGTAGAGGCCACACCAGTAAGTTCAGCAACAAATAGAGAAATCCCGATCCCGACAGGAGCGAGGAACGTGCTTTTGTGCTTCTCGGCTGCAAGCATAAAGATAGTAAAGACGAGTTGGAAGGTCAGAAACATTTCAATAAAGAGACCCTGTACTACGGAGGTGCCACCGCCGAGGGTGGTAGAGACGGTTAGAGGGCCTGGGAAGATGCACGAGACAAGGGCTGCGGCGACGATACTGGCGAGGATTTGCGTAGGAATCAGTAGGGCAGCGCGGACGAAATCGAGGGCACCAACAAGGAGGAGCCCGATCGTTACCTATAAGGCATATTAGACGTGCCGTGAGTCTTGGGCAAGGTGGGCGATTGGAAGCTCTAATATAGAGAATACGGGAGATTCAAGGCTGGCAATGTGGAGAAGGTCATATCGGTCGGGAATCACTCACACTAGGGTTAAATAGGCCACCAGATATACGGAAGAACACCCAAGCATTCACCAGCAGACTGAACCCAAAGCTGAGAGCAATGTACTGTAGCTGCGAAGGATTGCTCCCCACCACCTTCGCAGGCTGTGTCGTACCAGCGACAGTCGTCGAAGGAATATTGTTAGCCACCTGTGTGCCTGAAAGAGCGAAGAATAAGAAGAGCACTGTGCCAATGAATTCGCCACACACGGCAACAAAGTGATTCCGGACATTGTCTGAGAAACGCCGTGCAAATGGAAAGCCAGTGTTTGTGCGGGTAGCTGTGGTTTTGTTGGTTTTGGTAAAAGGCAGCGTGGGGGTGCGAAGTTGATCGTTGATATTCATGTTTAAAGTGCCGTAGTGTGAGGATGTAGGTTGCATTATAGGGGAGGGTTTGTTTTGGAAGTTTTTTTGGTGGTTCTTGTTAGAAGTAACTGAAAGGCGAGATAAAAGGTCGAGAGTATACGGAATGTCCTTGAGCAATCAAATAGGAAGGAACCTTATCCTACTAAAACTCCTAGATATGGAAGGCACGAACCTTGGCACATCTTCAATCCAGCCGCAACTGCTCATTGGACTATGGCGTCATGGACCGCTCCTTCGAAATTCAGATACGAGTAAGCAAAGCCATAGATTGACTTGGCAGCTCCCTGAGCCAACAGACCAGCATCTCTCTTAACAACTCTAGCCCCCCGCCAAAGTGATGGGGATCTTGAATGCACCGAAACTCCCCCAACATCTACTGCTGCAAAGCTTGATAGCCCTCTTCCATCCCATTCAGTACACCCTGACTCTGTATTCCCCTGATTTCTCATGCCTCAAACATTGGGGATGAAAAAAAAAGTTGATATTCTGTTATGTGTCTAATCCTATAGTGATCGTGCAACTGTATTCGACCGTACCGCATCTGGAGGCCGACTTCTGCTTAGTCAATGTAAGTTTGGACTAGAATATGTCGCTGGTAATGGAGATCAATATCTCGATATGATATAAGGTCCGTATGAAGGAGGAAAGGAAGTAAAAGAATGTAGAAATCTACCACAAGCTTTTTTGGCAAGTAGAATTCTGAGATACATTGAACCATTCAGAAGGGGGTACCGGCCCTCCGAGAAGTCTTCGACCTGAGCAGTAGGTCTTCTATTGCTCTTTGGCCATGGCGACTTCGCCAAACCCAAGAGTAGCCGTTCATGTAGATGAGAGGAGAAGCCACAGAATGGAGTAACAAACTCGAATTCTAATACATTTGGGAACGCCTTACTTTATGAAGACCATTGAAGAGCCCAGGAGAGCAAAAAGACTGGGCCGTGAACCATCTTGACAGAAGAGCAGCAGATATAAGTGTTAAAAGCGCTTGGAGAAATGTATGGCCGTAGCCGCGCGGCTCTCTACAGTCGCCTGCTTCACAGCAAATCCATGAGATCAACAATGAACATCCTACTCACACGTATTTGCATCGTCGGTTCATACCAGTCGAAGCATGCCTTCAATTGGAGCAGTTGGATCACTTGGAGGGGTTGGCACGGGAACCTCGGCACCTGCTCTCACCGATTGGCTAGGTCGGCCTTCGGGCATACTTGGCTTCCGCTACCAGGATCCCATGACAGAAGAAGAGGCAGCTAAGCGAAACAACCCATGGCTTGTGTATCTAGCTACAAACGCTACAATCTGCAAACGGGAAGCCGGGCTTTACTACCAAGTAATCTTAGACGAACTCTACGAGCTATACTATCCTCACAATAAGCCTACCGACGAGGAACACCCGGAGATCTTCCAGGACTCATTCACAGCGCTGCGTAGCGTCAAGACGGTCCACAAGGAATACTTTTTCTTTCAACGCTACGCTGGCGGTTCACTTTTACAGCTCTTTCGAAGGGACCCGGATCAAGTACTCCACTACCCACTGCCTGGAGAACATTTGTGCACCAAGGCAATATGGTTTCCCATAATCATTAGCCTCGTAAAGACTTCATCTAAAGAATTCCGTGACGCTAAGCGTCAAGAGGCGGAGATGGCTTCAGAACCAACGACAAAACCGAAGCAGGAGGCGGAGCAGGTGGGCTTGAAGGTTTGCTTGATGTCCACTCAGGCTCTATTCGAAAACCGTCAGTCGCTTCCAGAGCGGACCTTCGAGAAAGTCATGGACACCACAAAGAAGATTCTCGGCCGGAGCCAACGAGATGCAGGAGTACGGTCAGTCATCTCCCAGTTCACCGACTAAGCTGTCCATTGTCGATTGTCACATGGATTTGGGTGTTTTTTCTATATCCAATATCTTCTCCTTCAATTATACATTCATGTTTAATTTTAGATTTAAGACCATGGTAATTCTTTATATTTCATATGGGTATTGCTGAGGTTGGTCTTAGAGTCAACTAAGAGTGGATGTCCCAACATCAGCTGTGTACTAGACTGACGATCTCAAATGATATTTCAGTTGGAGCACCTGGTGTTGCTCTACGTCTCTCATTGCTGTTTGGATAGATCGATGTACGATCATCTGTCAATGTATTTCTCTGGACTGCATCAATCTAGATTTCATGTTCGATCTCTTCCGTCAGCATTGGTGACCCCATGTCATTTGCTTTTGTTTCATGGTTGAGGTGCATGGACGATTTGTGCGTCAAGACTGACAGATACATAGACAATTCCTCGGTGCCGACGCTGAGATATGGAAAGAATTCAATGCTGTCTTCGAGACCGCTGTCCCCGTCCTGGAGGCCCTGTCATTTGCATCTGAGGATCCCTTAGTTCCGAATCCTAACGGCTCATCGTCTACACTAATGGCTTCGAATCACAACACCCTGATGAAGGACTTGGAACGTCTGAACGACCTTATTATGATCGCAAGGAATATGCTTGCAACTACAAAACGAGCCCAGAATCTCGCAGGGGACAGTCAGATTGATCAGCAGGTACTGAAGCTTATTGATGTCTGTGTCCGAGTCACGGCACGTGGTTACGACGGAGATGCCGGAAGCCGGAGCGAGACGCAATGGGCGAACGTTGTTGGATCTTGTAAGTTTCACTGCTCGTTCGAGTTTCTCAATGCGGCAGGGCACAAGTTCATGCACCAAAAGCTCGTATGGTCTATCTGCTTGCTGTTGGCTAATACATCCTTCGTAGACAAGAAGCTTCTGATTACCTCCCTACAATTTCTTCACAATTTCGTCATGCGTAATGAGAAGCGCAAGCTACTACTGTGGCTGGACCTCTTTGCCAATTCCCGTTCTGCGGATCACTACTTCTCAGGCACTATCGATCCCTACAGAGACGAGGGAGCCAGGGCAGCTGGAGGGCCGGAAGGAATCCTTTCAAAGAAGATCTTGGAAGGCTGTGCTAACGGCGATCTTAAAGAGTCTACAATAGACAACGAAACGTTTGCTAAGGGAATTAACATGCCCCCAGAAGCAGCAGCCCAATATACGTCCGAGCTGCTGGAGACGGTGGACGACTTAGTCAATCTTACGATTAACCAAGGTCGTGAGAAATCAGCAGGAAACTCTGACGCGTCGCAGGGCGAACCCCCTTTACAAAAGCTCGCTCGAATGTCTGATAATGTGCCCTCATCCGTACATCCACAAAACCAGTCCTGGAGCTGGACTAGCTTGCCTGATCCTAGTCTGCATACTGACCTTCGTGCCAGTGCCATCAAGGCCGAAGATATGAGATGCGTGCGTACACCGCAATCAGCTGCTGTTACGTTGCAAGCGGCCAAGGACCAGTTAATGGCCCGACTTCAAGATACGTCTCCTGATGAAGAAGGCGATGAGCATGGTCCATACGCAGGATCCGAAAATGATGAAGGCGACGTCCGCGGCTCCGATGTGGCTGCTGATGGTAGCATCGCAGATAACAACGATGAGGAAGACGACGAATATCGTGGACCTGGAGATCAAGAGCGGGGACTTCTGACAGATATCCCCTTGGTACTTGGTCCGCAAGAAATCGAAGCTCTACCCATGATCATCCAAGCGGGTATTGTTGGTGGGCTTGGAGCAAAGAGTGGACCGGAAGGGAAGGAAACCCAGGACATGCAGGGCGTACGATGCAATATTTTGCTGGCGCAAGAGGCTGGTCGGAATCTCCTGAGAGAACTGCTAATTTTCATTGCCGCATGGGATCTGCAGGATGATGAATTCTACTTCAAGATGATGATGCAAATCATGGAGGCAATTCTAGAGAACGGCTTAATGCCATTCGCCTACCAAGCTTTCGGCGAAGTCAAGGACATTGTTTCTCCAGCACAGTCAATGGTCATCAAGATTCTAACACAAATCTTTCGTGGCAAGCAAGGTCTGCCTCCTGCAGCATCCAGAGCCCCGGCCACAGCAACACCCCCGCCACGTCGTGAACCTCCAACTCGCGTGGATCTCCTCATTGTCAAATACATCTTTACCATTTTCCGCCAATGTATCATCCCCGAAACCTGTGCTCTCATCTACCTCCAAGGCCAGATCCGCGCTGGCGCTGCTTTACCTGAAGACTTCCCGCTCAACCTTTGGGACATGGAACGTGTCTACGAGGGCGTCTACCAGTTTCTCGAATTCTTCGCCGTTCTCACCGAGTCCGAAGACTGGAAAGGCCTCCTCGTCAGCTGGGAGATCGTGTCCGAGCTCGTCACTCTTCTCCGCGAGCTCGACGCTAGTATCCCTAAAGTACCTCTCAGTGCCACCATTCCCCTAACAGTCGCAGAAGCCGAAGCAGCTCAGATGGCTGAAGACATGTCAAAGCCTGTCCCTTCGACGACTCTCCCTGGGCTCGTCGAACGCCCCTACGACCACCTCACAGACCGCACCTTCCCCTCCACCGACTATGCTCCCTCCTCCGCTTCCGACTCTCCGTCGGCCGCTATCGACAACGCCGACCCTAGTGACTTTGAATGGCGTAATCTCAAGAAACTCGTGGTCCTCGTTCTCTCTAGCCTTGTCTGGAAATCTACCACCGTCCAGAACCAAATCCGACACTACGGCGGCGTGGAGATGATTCTTAGTTGCTGCAATTTCGATGCGAATAATCCGTACATTAGGGAGCATGCGATCATGTGTTTGAGATTCTTGCTGGAAGGAAATCGCGATAACATGGAGATTGTGCGGGCTTTGGAACCAAGGAAAGGCGTCCCGGAGGAGGTGCTGGATAAGAGAGGCTACGAGACTTTTATCGATGAGAAGGGCAAGGTTGGGTTGAGGGCAAAGGATGGGGGTGGAGTTGTGCCTGCTTGAGGAAGATTCTACCAGTCTGCCAAGTGTGATGATTTGATAATGAGCGATACTTTGTTCTCGGCAACGACGTTATGCTGCGGGGGAACCATACTCGCGACTGGTGATGGAGGATTTTTGTGCATAGCGAGGCGATGTGCATCCAGCTGTGGCGCTTGGGGATTATGGTAGGTTGTCTTTAGGTAAGATCACTCGTGGGATACTCACGAGTTATGGCTACGTAGCATCGACGGACGATTGTAAGATAGAAGAAATAGTGTACATAGGCCAAATGACGTTGTGGCCTCAAAACGTCTTCAGCTTCGACTTTTTTGTAGAAACAGCTTCTTTCATCGTATTCAGTACATCCAAGTGCAAATGCGACATTAGAGAGGGATTGCCCAGAAGTACAATTTACTCCCTCCAAAACCCCCAGATCTTGCGCTACAATACAGGAAGAGACTGTCTGAAACCCCAAAGTCCGGCCTTAAGATCCAATAAGAGAACGGCAAGTACGTGAAGTCGTCCATAATCGACCCAAAAACATTCCCAAAGCCTTCCATGAGTGCTCTCGAAACGTATCTTACCCATTTCCTCTAAAATTCCGTTATTTGTACTAACTTTACTACCAAATCTCCTCCTCAGCACCACAGCACCTGTCCATCTACCCTCACAACCAATGCGCCCCACTTCCCCCGCATACGTTGTCTGCTCGCTCGGCGCACTATACCCAAACTGCTGTGCCTCGATCGGCCTCTGCACTTTGTACGGTCTCGCAATGTCGTGGCTCGTCTCGCGCTGGCCTTGAGCTTCGTAAGGATCAGGTGCTTGGGAATATGAGGTAGGTTGGGGAGGGGAGATGGAGTAAGCGGCAGGTCGCTTGACGTCGAGCATGGGGTTGTAGTTTCCCAGCTTGGTGCTTTTGCGGTGGGTGTGGAGGTCGAGGAGGGTGGCGAGGAGGGTGGCGAATCTGGGGTTTGTTAGTATGAGGAATGGTGGGTAGTAGTTGGTGTGGTTCATTGGGAGAACACGGAGTAGGACGGACAATCCAGTAACCGTAAAGGCAGTAAGAGCCTTGTAGAGCCTACAAACCATGATGCCAGCAGTATTCTTCCATGTTTCTCGGCTGCAATGGTGGCCGAGCGTGTAGCTGAGATTCCAGGTCAGAAAAGAGAGACCGAGCACCCAGAGGACAGAGAGGAAGATATTGCTGTAGAGGTTGAGTTTTGGAGAAAGAGTGCGGAAGTGGTAGAGAATGCTGGTGGAGATAAGGGCGACCAGTGTAAGGATGGAGACAGTGAGGAGCTGCGGGGATGTTAACTTGATGCGATAAGTGGTAAGAAGGGGAGCCGGGTTTGCGCACGAGAAGGAATGTCCAGGGGATAGTGTAGCGCTCGACTTTAAGGTGATGGACGAAGAATGAAAGGACGATCGCTACGATGAGGGAAGAGAGCAGTTGGCCCAGCCTTAGTATGTGGAATGCGAGAGGAGGGTAGTGGGAGGGCTGCTTTGAAATTCTGTTGCCATACATGATGTATAAGCTCTTTCGTAAAGCAAAAACGAGTGACTGGAGCCGAAAGCTACAATTGAAGGAGTCTGTCGACAATGTTGACGCTAGAATAGACGTGGTGAATTTCGGTGGGCAGGATGCCTGAAGAATTCATTCCGTCTGTCTCAGCCGCCAGAGCCCCTCGCACTGCCTTGACTGTTTCACATTTGCCGACTATTCGACTCTTCTGTGGCCTTTAAGCCACATCTACCTATCAAAGCTTATACAGTATCTGCAGTGTACGAAGGCACAGTGTGATAGTTCATGGGGCTCCTGAGACGTCGATGAGGAGCTCGATAGCTCGAGTGTGAGGACGCACCTCATCGGCTATGAACGATGCGTGCCTGCGAGGCTAGCCCGCGAGGTTAGGCCGAAGGAGCTAACGGGTGAATAGGGGTAGCGGCTTGGCAGAAGATGAAAACTCTGCGAGCTCTCGCTTTCGTTTCTTAGCAATTAGTTCTACCATCAATAGAGTGCTACCTTATTATCTTCTACTATGCAGTTTCACGTAAAGAGACCTCGTCGCCTCACAGTTCTAATTGCTTCATTCGCACGGAGCTGCTCAGTAAAAGATGTCGGACGCGCAGCGACTCACTAGAAGTCGCACGATCGAAAGAAGCGATAACTTCTCTCACACTGAGAATTCGTCATCTCATCAGAACAGGCCTGAGAATCACGCATTCAAACACGCAGATGAGAAGTTCAAGTCGCGAGAATCTAATGAACAGACAGATCATATCTCTCGACAATCAGCAAGCGAAGTACGCAAGCAGTTAAAGAATCTGAAGGCGCAGAACGTACTGCTTGCCTTGCAACTTCGCGTATCGAAACTCGAGCGAGAGATTCGATCAATCTTTGATCATCGACGTCAACATAGTGATGATCACTATCGAAGCGATGCACGCAAGCGTGCTAATCGATCTCGCGAGTCTAGAGAGCAGAGCGTCACGAACTACGACTTCTTGATGTTCTGACTGCGAGACTGCAAAGACTTCATAGTCGCGACGTCATCTGATTTCATCACGAAAGAAGAGAAGCTGCGATGATCTGCGTCATACTTGTCAGAGAAGTCTCGTAATCAGTGACGAGATCATGTGACGAGTCTGCGCAATCATGATGAGATACTCGACTGAAAGTACTACACTGAATACTTGTATGCTAAACTTAACAATTCTGAAATTCGCAACTTTCAAACAGAACGTTGACTCGAGACTGCGAAGCAGCGAGTCGATCAAAACGTCGCGAATTTTAAGCAATATCTTATCAGACTGTACGCAGATCTGAACTATCATATACTCGACGAGACTCGCATGATGTACTTGCGAATGAAGATTAACGAAATCATCATGAATGAGTCTCTTTGCATTTCATACATCTCTATCAATTATGTCAATCTGCTAAAGCATCTTATAAACATTGACTTGCATCTGCGAGACACTGATGCATTGTCAAAGCTACATTCGCAGCAAAGTGAGAGTGCAGCGTCTCAGAAGAGTTCTCGATTCTCGCACAAGAAGATGAAGTCTGTCGCTGCAACGAAGAATTCGAAGTTCTCTGCTTCAAGCACGCAGTCTAAAGACGATGTGACACTCAAGTTCAGTGAGTTCAAGCAAGATGTTGCTTCATTCAATCTTACGTGCTGATCATGCAAGAAGATGAGACACAAGATCAATAATTTGATGTGTTTCAACTATGCATTCAGACAAGAGACTCGCAATCATGACGAAGAAGCGAAAAAAGAGAAAGTCTGATGTTCATCATTGAATCATTAAATATAATTATGAAAAGATGATTGTCACGTGCACTGATGATATCAGTACTGACAAATGCTTCTAAGAAGATGCGCGAAGCTCACTGTCTTATTGATTTTGAGATTGAGCAAAATTTTATATTGCAATCATGAATAAAAGAGAACAAGTTATCAAAGAATCATGCAACTCTGAAACAGATTCAGACGATCAATGATTGTTGAATTCTCTGCTATGATATGCATCAGATCGATATCGAGTTGATCGATCATGAGAAAGTTCGCAAGAGCTGAAACACTGAGTTTCATGCTGTGAACATGCAAAAATATGATATGATTCTTGACTATTCATGATTAGATGAGATCGATTCAAATATTCGCTGACGCGAGCGTCGCTGATCATATTGAGAAAACAGCACTCAGCGTGCAAAGCAAATACAAATTAGTCTGTGCAAGACATCAAAATTTGTCGAGCTGACAATGCTTGCAGCTAAGAGAAGAGAAGAGACTTATGTAGCTCTGTTCTATCAGCTGCTATCTACAGATGACTTATCACAGAACGCAGATCATCAGACTGCGAGATGCAATGCGCTTCAAGCGAAAGAATCAAAGATACTCTTTGTTATTCAAGATTTCAAGAAAGTGTTTTCTGAGATTCTTTCTGATAGTCTGAACACGCATGATCAGATGAAACATTTCATTGATCTAATGAAGAGCAAAATGTCTCGCATCGAGTCTATTTATAAGATGACATGAGATGAGTTCGCTGCAATACGAAACTATCTAAACAGCGCGCTAGAGAAGAAATGAATTCGTTCATCAAGTAGTTCTGCAGAAGCATCTGTGTTGTTTGTAAAGAAATCGAACGAAAGTCTTCGTCTATGCGTGAACTATCATGATCTCAATGAAATAACAGTAAAGAACAATTACTCATTGTCTCTACTGTCTGAGACGCTGAATCACTTTGCTCATGCAAGACACTTTATCAAGATTGATATTCATAACGTCTATCATTGCATTTGAATTCGCAAGAGCGATGAATGAAAAATGACTTTTCATACACGCTACAATCAGTTTGTGTATCAGATGATGCTCTTTGAACTGACAAATGCTTCTGCGATCTTTCAGTTCTATGTAAATCACGCGCTTAAGTCATTCATGAATATTTGCTACGTGATATATCTGAATGACATCTTAGTATACTCTGAAACGAAAGAGCAGCATTGAGAGCATATGCGCAAGATTCTTCGCGCGCTACTGAAATATCAACTGTATGTTAAACTGTTGAAATGCACTTTCAATCATAGCAAAGTTATCTTTCTGAGATTCGTGATAGAGTGAAGAGATATTCAGATGAAACAGTCTCATATCAACGCAATCACTAGCTGATCTGAGCTCAAGTCTGCAAAGAACATTCTCATATTCTTGAGATTTGCAAAGTTTTATCAATGATTTATAAAAGAGTTCTTTCAAATCATCACGCTCTTAACAGATTTAATTAAGAGTGCGAAGAAGAGAATAATGTATTCATTCTTTGCAATGACGTTGAAAGCAAAAGAAGCTTTTGAAAGATTGAAAACAATCTTTGTCAGTGCTTTCATTTTGAAACACTACGATTGAGATGCAGATCTTTGCATGAAGATCGATGCATTAAATCGCGAAGTCGAAGACGTGCTTAGTCAGAAGAGCAAGACTGATCAATGACATCTCATTGCATACTATAGTTATAAGTTCAAAGAAGCTGAAGTATGATGAGACATGCACGACAAAGAGCTGTATGCTATAGTTCTCGATTTTAAGAACTGACAACACTATCTTCAGAGTAGCAAACGACTCATATGTGTGATAACAGATCACAATAATCTTCGTTACTTTATGATGATGAAGAAGCTCAACACATGACAGATGCGCTGAGCTGAGAAATTAACTGCATTTGACTTTCATATAAAATATCGCAGAGACAAATTAAATTCTGCGAATGTGTCATCAAGAAGACTCGACATTATGAAATTGAATGATAGCGAGAAGAATAATGATTATTTTCTATCTACTCTGCGAAACAAACTTCGCAATCAGAAATGTCAATCTGAGCTGCTAAAGAATGAAGAAGTTTTGACAGCGATCAAACTCGCAGCATTGACGACACAACTGAATAACATAGTCATTGCAGATACTTGAGTCATGTGTTCGAATGAGAAAGTACTCGTCAGATCTCGCAGAATTCTAGACACTGCGTTGTTTCAACTTCTGATTCATCAGATTATGAAGTCAAAGAGATTCTATTTGAAGATGAGTGAATCAATGACTGCATGATTGCTGAAGTTACAACAAAGAAACGTCTTTGTTGCAAATGAGAAGTTACGTCAACGATTTGCATCTAGAAAGAATGAGCTTTTGAAATGAAGTATGAAGAATGATGAACTGCTACGTCGTGATCTCGCAGTCTATGTACTCAATGACTCTGCTACAAGAAATGAGATTCTGCGTATGAATCATGATGATTTCAAAGCAGATTATTTTGCACACGCTCGTATCAAGACTGCGATAAGAAGAAAATATTACTGATCGAAAATGCTCAAAGAGATGATAAAATATGTTTGCATCTGTTCAAACTGTCAGTGAGTGCGAATGCATCATCATAAGCTCTATGAGAAGCTGACATCTATATCTTCAGAAAGTGTGAATTCATTTCACACGATGATCATGAATTTCATAATGAACATGCTCTCTGCAAAGAATTTGTACATCGAAAAAACAAGTGATGTTATATTGATAATGATAGATAAGTTGATTAAGCATGCAATTTATATTTCGACGATCAAAGATCTGAACATCGAGAAGCTTGCAAATCTGCTATGACGAGAATTCGTATCTCAGCATGAAATGATGCGAAGCATTATATTGAATCGAGACTCACTGTTTATCAATCATTTCTGAATCACTCTATGTTGACATCTCGAAGCAAAGCAAAAGCTAAGCATTGCATTTCATTTGCAAATCGATGATCAAACAGAAAGACAGAATCAGATGCTTGAGCACTATCTGCGAGTATATTTCAATTACAAGATGAATAATTGATCAGAGATTTTGTCAATGACGACGTTTGCATATAACAACAGCGTACACGCTAGTATTGAAAAAACTTCACATGAGCTTCTAAAGAAATACATTGCGAGCTTCGCAGAGACATCTGAGAACAAAGTTCTAAAAAGAGAGACATTCTTGACTACGAAGCGAGCAGAATGACTACGAAGTATCAGAGAACATCTAATGAAACTATGAAAGTGAATAGCAGAGCAGCAAGCAAAGTATTATAACGCTCATCATAAAGCTGCAAGCTTTCAGATGAAAGACAAAGTGCTTTTGCAAAGTATAAACATTCATACGCTTCGATCAAAGAAGAAGATTGATCACAGACAACTGAAATCATTCAGAATATTAAAGAAGATCGACATGCAAGCGTATAAGCTTGAACTATCTGAGAGATATGATGCAATTCACTCGATCTTTCATGTCTCTTTATTGAAACTCTGACACTTGCGTGATGAGAATTTGAAGTCGCAGATCATTCTTGTAGAAGAGAAAGAAGAATGAGAGATAGAGAAGATACTTGATCAGCGAATCAAGAAAGAAAAGATTGAATATCTAGTTCAATGAGCTGATTCGTCTTTCTACAAAAACTTCTGAGAATCAATGAAAAATCTTAGCAATGCAAAGAAGATCATTGAGAACTACAAGACAGAAAGGCAAGTACATCAGTTGACTGTAAAGAAGTCAAAGAGAAAAAAGAGAGACAGATTACGTAAGAGTCACGATTGAGAGAATATCAAAAGCGCAAAGACGCGAGTCTAAGAAGTTGATACTAAACTACAATTACAAAATTTCACGCAACATATGTCTTCTAAAAAAGAAGACGATGAACATCGCGAAAGAGCGAAGAAAAGAAGCGATCAACGATCGCGAGCGAGAACTGTTAGGGGCCAGCATAGAGCGAGTCATATGGGTGTAATGTAACGAGTATATAAATGCTAAGGAAGGAAAGTATCTAGAAGGGAAGAGCCGGCTATCTATATGACTCAGGAGAACATAAGCTAACCCTGAATAGGGTTGGCCTCGGAACAACCCTATAGCCTAGCGGCGAGCGGCCGGCGATAGTCATCAACATAGCCACCAACATAGCTACCAACATAGGTGCGTAGCTAGGATCGTAACAAGAACGTCGAAGTGAAGAGAGAAGCTATTTATTCATCAGCGAATCTCATCACGCACTGCTTGCTTCAGTTGATACTTACGAGACGAAGACGAAGCGACGTGACGACGACAAGAAGTGACGAAGACGAGAGAGATGAAAGTCTCTACTCAACTGTTAAATACAATCTCACATGATTTGAAGAAAAGCTACTCACTCTCTCATTGTCAAAGACGAAGAGCGAGACGAGTCTTGATGCAAGCGTTGAGATGATGAGTCATCGTCAGTGCAGCACGACGCATCGACAGCTGAAGATGACGCGAGACTGAGTTCATCATGCAATTGTGCTTTCTCACGAAGCAGTATTCACATTTGCAAGCACGCTCGATGAAAACATGACACGCGTGAGTCGTCGCTGCGTTCAGACGATGAACGCAGCGACAGCATCAGATCATCTGATCATTACAATCTATCATGCGTCAGCACTTATCAAAACACGCAGAGATAGATATGTCTATTAAGAGTCGTGAATTCAGTCTTCAACGTCAAAGACGCAAGAGAAGCAGAAGAAGCAGACGTGACAGACGTGACAGCGACGACAACACGAGAGAAGCGACGAGAGATATACATCTCAAGAAAAAAAGCAGACTTCGCGAGCATGTTAGCATGATCTTAATGAGCGCAGAGCTGCTACTTATCATGTTAATGATGATGATGTTGATACTGCTATGTCATTCACGTTAGTTCATGAGCTGACTCGCATCACAAGAATGCTGCAACGAAAGAAGCTCATATCATGAGCTGCGAGCTATGCAAGATACGCATAGCAGATCTCATGCTTCGTCAGTTTGAAAGAGCAGTACTCACGAAAGAGTATGCTGAGACGAGACAAGAAGGAAAGAAAGAAAGAAAGAAAGAAAGCAAAGCTGAAGAGTTGATATCAACAATCTCGCACTAACTCTGTTTACGCTTGTTAACACAGTCAATTCACGACACTTCTACATATGTGCTAGAACGCTGAAGAAGTCATTGCTACGCTGTCAGCTGCAAGAAGACAATACGATGCTATGAAGATTCAGAGATCGAGTCTTTAAGAAAGAATGCAGTTGTGAGAATGCATCTCATCGACTATGAACGATGCGTGTCTGCGAGACTAGTTCGCGAGATTAGATCAAAGAAACTAACGAGTGAATAGAAGTAACGACTTGACAAAAGATGAAAACTCTGCAAGCTCTCGCTTTTGTTTCTTAGCAATTAGTTCTATCATCAATAAAGTGCTATCTTATTATCTTCTACTACGCAGTTTCATGTAAAGAGATCTCGTTGTCTCACATTGAGCAACGTTAATTTACGACAGATCATATCGTGCAAACTGAAATAACTTGAATCTCAGATGTTGAACGTCAAACGTTGAAAGTTGAACGTCAGACGAGCGAAGCTGATGTTAATCTGATGTTCATCGTAGTTAGTTAATGTAAATTGTAGTATAATCTTTAGATCAATCTATACAGTTTCTACATGCTCATCACTACTCATCATTCAACTCATCACTCTACATGCTCATCACGCTGCTCATCATTCTACATGTTCATCACTCTATCTCTTGTCTATCTACATGTTCAGCTATTAACTCAGCTATCTACTTGTTCGTCTACTCATCAGTCTACTCGCTTCAAAACATGCTTCAAAACATGCTTTATGCAACGCGTTTGAATACGCGTCATTCGCTTCATAGTTTACTTCATAGTATGCTTCATACATGCTTCATAGCATATGCTAATTAGCTCAATAGAAAGCACTCTTCATGACTTGATATCAAACTCGATATCAAACTCTCTATCAAACACTCTATCAAACACTCTTCATGACTCTCTTCATGACTCTCTATCAAACTCTCTACATGCTTCAAATTACGCGTCGATCGAGCGTATAACACACGTCAAACAGTGCTTCAAACAATGCTTTCTACATGACTTTCTATCTATCTGCTCATCTACATGCTCATCTATTTACATGACTTTCTATCAAGCTTCGAATTGCTTCAAATTCAAGAATCAAATTTGATTTCTATCGAGCATCAAATATGATCTTTATCAAACATTCTTCATGACTTTCTTTATGAATCTCTATCAAACACTCTGTTAGATGAGTATGTAGAGTGACAAGTAGGTAGAAAGTCATGTAGAAAGCATTGTTTGAAGCACTGTTTGATGTGTGTTATGCGCTCGATCGATGCGTAATTTGAAGCATGTAGAGAGTTTGATAGAGAGTTATGAAGAAAGTCATGAAGAGTGTTTGATAGAGTGTTTGATAGAGAGTTTGATAGAGAGTTTGATAGAAAGTTTGATAGAGAGTTGATAGAGAGTTTGATAGAGAGTTTTGATAGAGAGTTTGATAGAAAGTTTGATAGAAAGTTGGTAGAAAGTTTGATAGAGAGTTGATAAAGAGTTTGATAGAGAGTTTTGATAGAGAGTTTGATAGAAAGTTTGATAGAAAGTTGATAGAGAGTTTGATAGAGAGTTTTGATAGAGAGTTTGATAGAAAGTTTGATAGAAAGTTGGTAGAAAGTTTGATAGAGAGTTGATAAAGAGTTTGATAGAGAGTTTTGATAGAGAGTTTGATAGAAAGTTGATAGAGAGTTTGATAGAAAGTTAGTAGAAAGTTTGATAGAAAGTTGATAGAAAGTTTGATAGAGAGTTTGATATCGAGTCATGAAGAATGCTTTCTATTGAGCTAATTAGCATGTGCTATGAAGCATGTATGAAGCATACTATGAAGTAGACTATGAAGCGAATGACGCGTATTCAAACGCGTTGCATAAAGCATGTTTTGAAGCATGTTTTGAAGCGAGTAGACTGATGAGTCGATGAACAAGTAGATAGCTGAGTTGATAGCTGAACATGTAGATATGCGAGAGATAGAATGATGAACATGTAGAATGATGAGCAGCGTGATGAGCATGTAGAATGATGAGCAGAGTGATGAGTAGAATGATGAGCATGTATGATGATGAGTAGAGTGATGAGTAAAGTGATGAGCATGTAGAAACTGTGTAGATTGATCTAAAGATTATACTACAATTTACATTATCTAACTAACTGCGATGAACATCAGATTAACATCTTTGAGATGAGTTCACAGCTTCGCTCGTCTGACGTTCGATGTTCAACATCTGAGATTCGAGTTATCATTGTATTCAAAAGTCTAGTTCAGTTTTCGAGTTTTAGCAAATTTGACGAGAAAAACTCACAAATCAGTCTCAAATTTGATGCAAATAGAGCAAATATCTAGATATCATTTTCACACTCTCAAAACATCTTAAAGCTTCATTTTTGAAGCTATACAAATCTCAATCTTACACGAAGACAATTCTAGATAGTCAGAATGCTTCTCAGACGTATCGAACACAAAAGAGCTTTCTTCAAGACTCTGCTTCATCTAGATGCGCTCAAGACTTCTAAGACACGCAAAATCATTCTTGTATTTAAGAATTCTATCGTACTTTCTTCAGAGACAGAGATCTTCTTATTCTCAACGCTTTCAGATGTAGAAGATCTTTCTTTGCTCAGACTTAACTCTCTCAAGACTTCTCAGTTTAATTTCTTTAAGATCTCTCAGACTTTTCAAGCTGTCAATGTAAATGCATTCATCTCAAGCGAGCTTGTGATCTTTGTCGCTAAGACTGCTGCTACTTTTGTCACTTGAAAAGCGTGTGTATCATCATTAATGTCATCATCAGCGAAGCTTGATTGATTTGAAGATGAGAATGAGAATGAGAAGAATTTAAATGATAATCAGTTTAAGACTCAAGCAGCTTCAAAGCAATTCATGAAGCTCATTGCATTGATGAAAAGATGAGAATCGACAAAGTCAAAGTCATCGCTATCACTAGAATCACTCAGATCATTTATGAACATGATAGTCAAGTATGAAGTCACTTTCATTATCAGTGACATCTTACAAATTACTATAAATGATGAGAACGATGTCAATCTTCAAGATCTACGTCAAGAGCAGATATATAAATGCTTTAAGCATATTTCAGATTTTTAACATTGCAAAGAAGATTTCTATGAGATTGAAATCAGATGAGTACGATGACAGCTTGATCAACAATACTTTAAACTTCATACAAAGTTGATTTAGTTTAATAGATTGATGAATTCAAGCATTATTCATGATTACAACAGAACGAGATTCAGAATCATCTGAAGTGCATTGAAAAAAACTTTGATTTTCATGAAGTTCAGAAAGATAATCTTGATTATGAAGTCGTGATGCATCTTTCATGTCATATATTTCTCTATCATGTATATCAATAGTATGCTTCATCTCTTTGATCGCTTGAGCATTTGACTGATGTGTAAAGAAACATTGATAGAAGATCAGTTATACTTTTAATCATTTAATCAGTGAATCAGCATAAAAGAAAGCTTCAAGCGTTGATCTTAATCTTTATCTGTTCGCTTGCATGCAGCACTTTCATTCAGAAACATCAGCTGATCTGCTGTTTAATCAGTCAGATGAAACTTTCACTTCTCTCTCAAGATTTCATTTCGCTGAACTGTCATATGTTTGATGAGTTTCTTACTTCATTTTCATGTGACTAGCAGTTTGAATACAATGCTTTGATCAATGACTATGCTGAACTCATTAAACAGAAATCAGATCATCTCATCTTGATAAACAGTGAGACGTTGATGCAAATATTCAATGAGCTGCTCTGCATGATAATCACTCAGCTTGAAAGATCTTTCATCTAGAGAAGCAGTGATTATGTTGATGATGATGTATGATCTTCTCATTTTTCTGATTTGAATCACGTTAACTTCAATGACTTTAAATATGAAAACAGTGAAGTTTGAATGATTGAAATGAACATGAATACAACTTTGCATCGCTGAGAAAAGTGATAATGACATGAGATTGACAGCAATGATCGCAGTGACAGCAGTGACAGCAGTGATAAAGCTAGTCTTAAGATGAGTATAACTTCAATTTTTAATGCTATGACATGAGAGAAAACAGTGTCATGATGTCAGATTATCAACTCAATTTAGAACATAAATCATCAATGTTTTAAATAATCTTGATTCATTGAATCTGTTTTGCAGTTCAATGAATCAAGTCATTAATTTAGTCATCATCATTTTAATTTAGTTTCAACAATTCTGTTTCAATCATCTCAGTCATATGCATGAATCTTTGCAATCTTAAGTTATAAAACTATTGTTTAGTCTTGATTCTGCTTGATTCATGTATATAAAAGTTGAATTCTTATTCTTTTCTTTCATTCTTTGTCTTTCATTTTATACATTATTTAATGTATTGTCTTGTATCTAGATTCTATCAAAGTAATAATAATAATATCAGTCTTTTATATTGATAGTATCTTTAATTTAGCTCAGTTTTTGACATTATAAAAGATTTACACTTTCTGCAACATTTTCATATGTTGAAATCTTATCTAGTTATTCTTTCACTTAAATGAAGTTACTTCACAATCTTTTGATCGATGATGAGCGTGCTGTCAAACAGTTTGCTCAAAGTATGATTGAAAATTCAGTTGAGATCTTTCGCGTAATGTGTAAGCTTCAAAATCAAGTTCGACAACATGATGTTATCATTTCATTCTCATTCATTGTTTTCAATTCTTCAATTTATATAGAATTGAATTCTCAGTCTCTTGTAATAATAGTTCAAATCTGTCAGAAACTGAGCTAGACTAAAGATACTATCAATATAGAAGACTGATATTATTATTACTTTGATAGAATCTAGATACAAGACAATACATCAGATAATGTATAAGATGAAAGATAAAAAGCGAAAGAAAAGAATGAAAGCTCAACTTCTATATACATGAATTGAGCAGAATCAAAACTAAACAGTAGTTTTATGATTTAAGATTGCAGAGATTCATGCATATGACTGAGATGATCAAAACAAAATTGCTGAAACTAGATTAAAATGACGATGATTAAATTGATGACTTGATTCATTGAATTGCAAAACAGATTCAATGAATAAAGATTATTTAAGATATCGATGATTTATGTTCTAAATTAAGTTGATGATCTGACATCATGATAGTAACTTTTCTCTTCAAGACTGAGCTTCTGCAAGATGACAAGAAGAAACAAGATGAAATGAGAAAGAATTGAAGATGAAGACTAAAATGAAACAAGAATTGATGTGAACGCGTTTTAATGTGATGAAGCACAGATGAAACTAGAATAAATCTAAGTCACATTTGAATCAGATTTGAGCAAGATGTCTGAAGAGCGAGACGAGACAAGATGCATTTTAACGTGATGATGCACAGAAAATTGAAACACATTTGAATCACATTTAAGTCAGATTTAAACGAGATGTTTGAGTCAGATTTAAACAAGATCTGAGTCAGATCTGAGTAAGAGAAAGATGAAACAAGACGAAATGCATTTTAACATGATGATGCACAGATGAAACTAGAATACATCTGAATCACATTTGAATCAGATTTTTAAATAAAATGTTTGAGTCAGATTTAGACAAGATCTGAGTTAGATCTGAGCTGAATTAAGATGATGAAGATTGAACTTAAAGTTCTTGATATTGACATTGAGACATCACACATGATAGTACATGTGATTCTTCGACGGCAGAATTGACGAGATGATATTCATCAAGTGCTTGCTCATAATTATTCAGAAGATGAAAAGACTCTTAAGTAGAAAAGTGATCTTTTCAATCGATGTAATACTTGAGCAGAGATGAATTATAGCATCTATCATGCTTGAAGTTTAGTATAATGTTTACATATCAGAATCTTTCGTCATTCTTGATGACAACGAGTTCTTGAGATTTCTGATGTTGACTTGAAAGAGAGTCACTTGTGATATGATTCAGAAGAATGACATGAAAGATTGAATGAATCTTCATGAATGTTGAAAAATCTAACTCGATGATCAGAGAATTGTTCTCGAAGACACGCTTGATCTTGAAGAAGTCAACATTATGATCATTTAACTTGACAGCAAGACGAGCGATGCTGAGATTGCAAGCATTCAGTCAAACTTCATCTTCAACAAAGTATCTAGAACAAGAATGACGAAAGAAATTGACATTGAATTCATAGATGATCTGAGCTATAAGCATCTTATCACGTAGATGCTCAGTTAGTTTCTTCATCTTCTTGATGAACTCTTTGACATTGATTAACTTGTTTCAAGCTTGAGACATAAAATTCTTGAACAAAGACTCAGAAGACTTGAAGTCTAGACGTGAGTTCTGACTCAAATTGATCAAGAAGAGTGATGTTAAAGTGATTGATGATGATGCATTATTGATGATGAATTCAATTTCAGAAAGTCACTTAGTTCAATCATTCTGCATGTAGTTGATGAAGACTTGAAGATAATGCTTCATGACAGCATTGACTTTCTCAATTTGATCATCGATTTTAAAGTGATACATCATTGATAACTTAGCATCTATCTTCAGCATTTTACACATATGCTTTCAGACATCGAAGATGAATTGTGTGTCTTGATCAGACATGAAGAACTCAAGTAAATCATGATGTTTTCAAACATGAGCATAAAAGCAGTTGATAACTTCTTCAACTTTTATAGAAGTGATGAGAACTAAATGTCTCATTTTGATAAGATGATCAATGAAGACTAGAACATATTCATATGTGATATTCATGAAGATACTGAGCGATAAAGAATTTACATAGTTCATGAAGACATCACATCAACGACGTTCAAGAACTGAAAGAAAAAGCAATCATTCTTAAGTTCATTGTTTAGAGAGCTTGAAACGTGTGCACACGTGACAGTTTTGTACGAAACGTTGAACATACTTATAAATGTTTAATCATCAGTAAACTTGACTGATCAGTTCATAGCTTTTTGCTCTTTCTGAGTGATCATTGACGACACTATCATGAGCGAGCTGAATGATATGAAGACGTAGTTTATCTGAGTTGAGCACATACTTTCTTTCTTGAAAGTACAGATGATTCTCATGTTCTTCACACTCAACTAAAGAAATCTTGTTGTGATGTTGTGCTTCATTGCAAAGTACTTCAATCATCTGAGTTGCAAATTTGTCATTGATTTCAACTTGCTTTCACAATGTCTGAATGAAAGTGTCAGCAAAATCTTCATCAAGATTCAGAATGTCTTGATCTAGCTGAGACTTGACGTCTTCAACGTTGAATTCTTCAATTTCTAGATTCATGAAAGCTAGATTTTGCAAGAGTGCTGAGATAATTAAAAACAAATGTAACTGAACTGAATCTAGAGTGATAATTTGTGACTGAAGCTTCATGACTTTGATGTTGAAGATGTCAAGAACGAGATTCTCAACAATATTGAGATCTAAAACATAAGTTTTCAAAATTGTCTGATGTTGATATTGATGTCAAGAATCAAATGTATTTCTCTCTTTAAAGAGATCTTCTGAGCGACATGTCAGAGCATTCAACTTATTATTGACTTTGTCGAGATGATAAGCGATGTGATAGTTGAATCTAGACAGAAACTCACTTTAATAAGCTTGATGACGACTCAACTGCTTAGTTGACATGAAATACTCAAGGTTTTTGTGATTCGTGATCATCTCAACAGAGTAGATAGAGTCTTTAAGCTCTGATCATCATTTCTCGAAAGCATAAACAATGATTATAAGTTCTTTATCGTAGATCTCGTAGTTACACTCGACTGAGTTATGCTTCTTCAAAAAGTAAGCAATTGAATGAAGAATCTCATTCTCATCATATTGAAAGAGAATGTCTTTGAACACATAGTTTGAAGCATTGATTTCTATCACAATCTTGTGATCTGAATTATAGTGACAAAAAATAATCTTGAAAGTGAAAACTTTCTTAAGAATGTTGAATGCAATCTGACATTTCTGAGATCAGACAAAGAGTACATCTTTTCTGATAAGACGAGTGAGCGAGATAGCTATTCTACTATAGTCATAGATGAATCTTCTATAGAAGTTCGCGAAATCTAGAAAACTTTGAACGTCTTTAACGTTGATCAAGATGAATCAGTTGACAATGATGTTTATCTTAGAAGAATTCATCTTAATCTCTTTGATGATGATTATCAATTCTAGATATGAGACTTGAGTGACGTGAAACTTGCATTTGATTATATTCATCTGAAGATCTGCTTTTCGCAGCTTTCGCAAAATGAGCTTGACATGAATCTCGTGCTCGAGTTCATTGTCAAAATAGATCAAGATGTCATTTAAATAAGCTGTACAGAACTTATTTAAATGTTCGCGAAGAGTATTGTTGATATACTTCTGAAACAAGACAGACTCATTACATAAATTGAAAAGCATGATTAAATACTTGAATAATTCAAATCGAGTGCAAAAGATGATGAGAACTTCATCTTCTTCTTTGATTCAAAGTTGATTGAACGCAGAAATGATATTCAGCTTGATAAAGATTTTAGCTCGACTTAGATGATTCAGTGTTTCTGAGATCAGAGACAAAGAATATTGATTCTTGATTGTGATAGTGTTCAGATCTCGATAGTTCATGCAGAAGCAAAGTTCTTCTTCGAGTTTCTTGATGAAAAGAACAGAGATGATCATCTGAGAGTGACTGACTTGAATGAAATCTTTGCTCAGATTCTCATTCAAATAACGACAAAGTTCTAGAATTTCATCACAACTTATGTTGTACAAAGCGAAGACTGAGAATTGAGCATCTTCTTTAAGATGTATGACATGATCATGAGCTTGATGCAAAGACAAGATATCAACGTTCTTCTTGAAGAAAACATTTAGAAACTCAAAATATCTGAATGATAGAATTGTGACTGAATCAACGTTCTTACTTTGTCAATAAACTTCAAGATCTTCTTGTGTCGTGAATGCAATCAAATGAAATTTCTTTTTCATTTGATGAAGATTCAGACGATGATTCTTATCATACATACTGTCTTGAGAGCGAGACAAGAACTGAGTAAGAGTTGAACTGTTCTTTGAATAAACAATCAAAGTTGCGTGACGTAGTTTTGACTCATCAGAATCTAAACTAGAAGACGAGATTGACTCAAGATTCAAGAAAACATCAATTTTCTTTAGAATGATGCTAAACACTTCAATGTCTTTGACATGAGCAGCATGATCAAAGCTTCAAGTGTTACGATCCTAGCTACGCACCTATGTTGGTAGCTATGTTGGTGGCTATGTTGATGACTATCGCCGGCCGCTCGCCGCTAGGCTATAGGGTTGTTCCGAGGCCAACCCTATTCAGGGTTA
>JAABUI010000224.1_pt1 | contig 67406 bp, 77 predicted proteins | sample 5559111 | NCBI WGS metagenome assembly JAABUI01 (sample SAMN10711870, study PRJNA513365) | rock metagenome | isolation source: Antarctica rocks | place: Antarctica: Victoria Land, Buttleship Promontory | reverse complement strand
GGAGGGAGGCATTCCTATCACCTATCACACCGGATCCCCTCACGGACCATCGAAAAATAACTCACAATACTCTACAGAAAGGGGTACCTCGCTACATGCAAGCGATGGCCCTTCAGGACATGTCGAAACGCGGCGTATTCACCCTCTCCCCATAATCGCTCGGGCGCCTGAAGAACGAGTCATGGCCCCGGTAAGTCCATCAAGCACTCTTTCCGTGGCCTTGCATGCACATCATTCTCCCAAGATGGTGGTCCGCAATTCTCCTGCTGCTTTGCAGAAATGATCTGTCGACCTCGGCGTTTCACCCGCGACTGCTTTGTCTCTACGTCTCAGAGCATGCTGTTTACCTTTCTGTCTCTCCATCGCCCTGTCGGTCATGCAGCCCAGAACTCCCTCCAAGGCGGAGCCCTACCGTGCCGACGGCTATTCCCCAGCTGATCGTACCTTGGGCTCCGACTCTGTGGTCATATTGCCCAGGAATTACAGCGACCTTCTGTACAATGAGCATAAGAAGCTGACTCGTCACCCCCAGTATCGAAACAGTCGAAGCGGCGGCGCTCGTTCTAACCGCAGCCACATCGACCACGATGTCTTTGAGGGCCTACCCGTCCGTCATTGGCGCAAGAGGCCGATCAACGTCACCGTGGCGCCGGAGAAGGAGAATACGAATGATATGAAGGCACGAAATCTAGCATGGCCGGAGCTTGAGATGCCACGAGACTACCATCTACTTGCAGAATTGAGCCAAAACCTCCTGCGTGCCGCCCGAATGCCCCAGGCTAAAAAATCTATAATCGCGCCATTGATGGAAGATGACAAAGACACTGGCGAGGACGAGGATGCGGATCGTGACATCGATGCAGGCTTCATCGCCAAGCGATGGGCGGTGGTGCCAAAGGATTTGGAGGGACCCGAACCCGAGTTCTTGGCTAAAAGGAGGAAAGGTCTTCCCTCAATTCACGGAGGGGCGATTGCAGCTCTTGGTACCACACAACAAATGAGGAAGACCAAAATCCGAAAACTCGATTCTGGTGGAGGAAGTTCTGTTCTGGAAGTCCTCGTACCCGAGGGGCAATCGGTCGATGGTGAGATCTTTGAGGAAGAAACAAGTCCTATTCAGGCACCTGCGCCAGGCACCGTGGTTGAGGGTGTAGGTGTGGTCAATGCCGAAGGTGTCGTTATTGCTGGAGATCAGGGTGTACCTGCGAATAATAGGAGGCGGCCGCCACCGCCAAAGCGGAGAGCCAAAGGACCGGGCAGAGGGAAGAAGAAGAGAGTCGCCTTTGCGGGCCCGGATGGAAAGCCTACATCTAGAGAGACCAACGAAATGCCGAACGGTACGATCAGGATGGAAGGGGATCACATGGTAGATGGTGGGCAAGGTGTGCCGGATCACGACAGGGCTGCAGGTGATGAATCAATGTTGCAAGACGGCGAGGAAGGAAGCGAAGATGGTAGCGAAGGCGAGGAAGGCGAGGAAGGTGACAGAGAGGAGGGAGAGCTCTCCCCATCGCCGAGTCCGCCTACATCGCCTTCGAAAGATCCTCAACCATTGGTTGCAGGGCCAGAAGCCGGACACCAGAACATATTGCCTAACAGTCCTAATCCTTCGCAGGATGCATCAAACACAATAAAGATGGCGACAGAGCCTCCCCTAAACTCTGTTGCAGAACCTATCATTGAACCTTGCGCCGAAGCGGTAGCCGAAGCCATGGATCAGGGTATCGATGAAGTCGTATTGGACGAGCCTGTAGGCGAACCTGGATCCGGAGATGCAAATATACCCGTCAACGAACCTTTGACGCAGTCAATAGCAACAAATATCGCAGAATCTTCAACAGAGATGACCATGGATATCAGAGGCGGTGATTTAGACGTGACTCCACAGAGACCCACTGCAGAGCCCGAGCCATCTCTGAAAGTATCAACAGAAGATGTCGTCGTAGAACTCAAGCAACCACTTCCGCAACAGCCACCGGGGGAAATTACAACGAACCCTCCCAATGAAACGGTTGCAAATCCTGTCATGTCAGAGCCAGAGATTGAAAGTCTTGCCGAATCAAAACCAGAGCCAATGCCCAACACTTCAGCTGAAGCCATACTGGAACCGGAAGCTGAACCTTCAATACAGCGGATGGACGACGAGCCTGCTCCAACGTCGGCTGTAGACGTGTCGATGGAAGTAAACACAGATGCTCCAGTGGAGTCTGACTTGAAGACCGTGGGAGAGTCAACTGTCGAGCCCGTCGTCGAAGGCCCAGCACCACCCTTTGCACAAGATCTCACAGACCAAGCTGCTGCGGATGTGCCAAAGCTATCGCCAGAACCAATTAGACAAGCTACGCCGTTAGTAGATGCGGGGTCGTTCCCTCCACCCGTGACTCGAGCAGTGGAGGAGCCTGCGCCACCCCCTATCGAAGAGTCTCAACCCGGGCCTCCCCCTCCACTTGCTTCCGAGCCCATCGTGCAAAGGGCCGCAGAAATTCACGATGAGCCTCCATTGGAGCCTGCCGAGCGCAGGTTTTCCTTCACGAGACCTACCGCTAGCCCTAAAGCGCCAACTCCAAGCCCGCCTACTCCCATCGAAGACAAATTCGCCCTTCGAGCCCCCTATGTCAGTCCTAAGGCTCCCACGATGAGTCCCCCAACTCCGATTGACCGGAGCATGCCCAGCTCACCAGACGTTCCGCTCGCTGAGCAGCACTTTGAGCTGCCACCGCCAATAGACGTTACCGAGGAAGCAAAACCGGCTCCGGTACCGGACATGCGGCATATTCCCGATGCTGACCGCATCTCGGTGGAGGCTGCTCCTCAAGTTGAACAGATCAACGCCCAGATACCGGTCGAGCACGACCCTCTGGACGGAATGGCAGAGCCAAAAGTAGCCAATAGTTCTACTGATGACAGAAGAGCGAGTGACCGGCCTATCTTGTTTCCAGATGGTGAAGAAGACCTCCTGGGAAGTTTGGAGAGGTCTCTCGATCAGCGTGATCGTACCTCATGATATGTCATTTGTGTCAAAGCATTCCAGCGGGCGGATTCTTTTCAAAGCTTGTCATCGCTATCATGAACCTTTGGATACCATTTGTATTAGATTCAACGTACCAATCAATTGCCAATCATCTGACATTAGGTGATCGAACAGTGGACTCTGGGATGTTTGCACATGGACAACTATTGGCTGCCGTAGTTTCGCCTTGGCATGCTCTCCACATGTCCGCGGCCGAGGGTCGGGCGTTTTCTTCCACTGCAACGTCACGTCTTCACCACCAACAAGCTCAGCAGGTCAATGTACACTATACTCTGCAGTGATCGATACCGTCTAGATCGCTATCGATCCTTGCCGAGGATACCTTTGCTCTCCGATGGCTCTGACATTGATACAGTGCCTCACTGGAGAGGCGTTCCAATTTTCGTTCTTCAACGGTCCACCCTTCGCCCTTCTGACACAATGCGCCGTTCGCTCAAGATTGGAATCGTGACGACGCAGGAACAGCCAGCAAACCTCGAGGCTCAAGCACAATCCGACCGTTCGTGATGGCGTCGGTGCGACTGCCGGCTTGTTCCTGGGTCGTTTGTCTGGGAGTGGATCCTTAGCGGCAAGCACGCAATTCTGGAGCGGATTGGGTAATACACATTTCTCGCGCCCACAATGGCGTAATCGACGCAATTCCTAAGCAATGCCGTTTCTTGTGAGCCTGTACCTGCGTACCTCTTCTTTCGTGATTACTCAGTCTCGCTGGAGAGACTGCTATTTCACTGCTCGCCCCTTCTCTTCAATCCCTGCCTTTCTTATTACGTTGAAGACTTTTAGTGGCAATCATCGTCTCCCAAATTCCCATTAGTTTTCTTGAAACCCAATCAGGTGGTGTAAAATGGCATCTTCTCCTGTCTATGGGTTAGAGCACGAGGGTGTCCATGATGTTGAGTCTGGCTACGTGAGCGGTAGCTCGAGCAATGCAGACCTCCCAGAGATATATTTCACCAAGCCTCATTTAGCCTTCCTGAACCGCCAATTGCAGAATCTCGAACCCCAAGGTAACATCCTTTGTTCTTGAGCTTCTCCAAATCTTCACTGATAAGCTCCTTCATAGAAATTCTCCGATGGTGCATCACATCTCTACCTTCGCTCTACCAGGAGACGGCTTTTGGCCTCACTGGTCTTACGACCCTTGACATGCTCTCAAAGATGAAAATCCCTAGGCCCCAAATGGTCGACCTTCTTTTCTTCGACACCCTTCACCACTTCAAAGAGACCTACGACCTCATCGATCGGATACGTGAACGTTACCCTTTAGTCAGCCTCCATGTTTTCAAGCCAGCCGGCGTAGACTCTGCGGAGGGCTTCGCTCAACAAAACGGTGAAAGACTGTGGGAGACCAATGACGAGCTTTACGACTGGTTAGCGAAGGTTGAACCAGCACAGCGGGCGTATAGAGAACTCCGAGTTGGCGCTGTGCTCACCGGCCGCCGCCGAAGCCAAGGGGGCAAGCGTGGAGACATCGCCGTCATCGAAGTCGATGAGGCTGGACTGGTCAAGATTAACCCCTTTGCCAATTGGACTTTCAAGCAAGTCGATGACTACATCAAGAGCAACGATGTCCCCTACAATGAGCTTTTGGACGGGGGCTATAAGAGCGTAGGCGATTGGCACTCAACAAAGCCCGTGAAAGCAGGCGAGGATGAGCGTGCGGGAAGATGGCAAGGGCAGCAGAAAACCGAGTGTGGAATCCACAACCCTCGGTCGAAATTCGCTCAATTCCTGAAGGAACAAGAGCTGAAGAAGCAGCAAGAGGCGTTGCAGCAAGCGTTGGAGTCGGGATTGGAAATCGAATCATGATCGAAGGATTACTACGTATCAGGAGCGTTGCTGTGATTATTAGCATGGCGCTGTGGGGTTGGCTTTGATGCATGCACGAGGGGGTCAAAAGCAGACCACTGCCTACATAGACTACTGTGGCCAGGCCGTTTGACATAGACTATACAGGTAGATTAGAGCATAGAGCTCCTCTGTCCGATAATAATGAGTCGAAGAAAACAATTCCCCTCAACAATCCCACGTCTCATTCAAACACGTACTCTACCCACACAGATTGCCAGAGGTCTAGAACACGTGCGGCTCCAGATCATGTAGGGTCCCTGTCACAAGCTGTCACGTCATCCCACAGCCGTATTGCCTCGAAATTTTAAGAGTGTGGGATGGTCACCACACCTAATTTGTATAAAGAGAACTTGCAAATCCATTGAGCAACATTCACGCCTCTTCCTTTCCATTACTGCTATTCACTTCCCCCAGAGAATGTCACTTTCACATCACAAATACCTCCCCATCTCCGTCATCGCGTCTTACTGATTTCAATTCATCTTCACTGCTTTCTTGGTTTCCTCTAGGATAAAAACAATTTTGAAGAAACAAAGATATTCGTAAGCTACCGCTTTGGATCTTTCATAGCTATCTACGTTGCCTGAGCGATGGCGAACCAACCGCATGGCGGCGTCCTGAAGGATCTGCTTGCACGGGATGCGCCGAGACAGGCAGAATTGGAAAAGGAGGCTGAAGGGCTGCCGGCTATTGTGTTGACGGAGAGGCAGTTGTGTGATTTGGAGTTGATTTTGAATGGGGGGTTTTCGCCGTTGGAAGGTTCGTCGTCTATTCGTGTCATTCCTACAGATTTTCTATCGCATAAAGAAAAGTGTGTCTGTGATCACGAGTGAATTTCTCTATTTCATCTCTGTAATCTGATATTTGGAAATATGTGCTTGATAGTGTGTCCATGCTAATGATCACGGAAGGCTTCATGAATGAAAAAGACTACAATTCGTAAGCCCCCTGAGCCCCTTATTTTTAGTCCGTAGCTAAAGACGGGCAAGTGTCGTCGAAAATCTGCGTCTCGCAGATGGCAGCCTCTTTAGCATGCCAATATGCCTCGACGTCTCCGAGAAGGTAGTTGAGAAATCTGGGCTTAAGTCTGGAGCACGAGCAACGCTTCGAGACTTTAGAGATGACCGAAATCTTGGTATTATCACTATCGACGACGTTTACAAACCCGATAAGTCAGTCGAATCGAACGACAGATCCTCATTCTTCCAACCCTAATCTTCCACAGAGAGAAAGAAGCCAAAGAGGTCTTCGGCGGCGACCCCGAACACCCTTCCGTCAAACATCTCAACAACATCACCCAAGAATATTACATCGGCGGCAAAATCTCCGCCATCAACCGCCTCAACCACTACGACTACGTCGCCCTGCGCTACACCCCCGCCGAACTGCGCGTCCACTTCGAAAAGCTGGGCTGGTCCCGCGTCGTCGCCTTCCAAACCCGCAACCCCATGCACCGCGCCCACCGCGAACTGACCGTCCGCGCCGCCCGCGCCCGCCAGGCAAACGTCCTCATCCACCCTGTCGTCGGCCTCACGAAACCAGGCGACATCGACCACTTCACCCGCGTCCGCGTCTACCAGGCCCTTCTCCCCCGCTATCCAAACGGCATGGCAGTCCTCGGCCTCTTGCCCCTCGCAATGCGAATGGGCGGCCCCCGAGAAGCAATCTGGCACGCCATCATCCGCAAAAACCACGGCGCCACGCACTTCATCGTCGGCCGCGACCACGCCGGTCCCGGCAAGAACTCCGCCGGAAAGGACTTCTACGGCCCCTACGACGCACAGTACGCAGTCGAAAAGTACAGAGAGGAGCTCGGCATCGAAGTGGTGCCCTTCCAGCAAATGATCTACCTGCCCGACAGCGACGAATACCGACCCAACGACCAAGTCCCCGCCGGCGTGCGCACCCTTAACATCAGCGGCACTGAGCTGCGCTCCCGTCTGCGCACGGGGAAGGATATCCCCGAGTGGTTCTCCTATCCGGAAGTCGTGCGTGTGCTGCGGGAATCGCACCCCCCGCGCTTCAAGCAGGGCTTCACCGTCTTCCTGACGGGGTATCAGAACAGCGGGAAAGACGCCGTGGCGCGCGCGTTGGATGTGACGTTGCACCAGCAAGGCGGACGGCCGGTCTCTTTGCTGCTAGGTGACACGGTGCGCAGCGAGCTGAGCTCGGAGCTGGGATTCAGCCGCTCGGATCGCCACAAGAACATCCAGCGGATCGCGTTCGTGGCGGCCGAGTTGACGAAAGCCGGGGCGGCGGTCATCTGTGGGCCGATTGCGCCGTTTGAGGAGAGCAGGCAGAGCGCGAGGGAGACGGTGGGTCAGCATGGGAGCTTTTATCTTGTGCATGTGGCGACGAGTCTGGAGCATAGTGAGCGGACGGATAAAAGGGGCGTGTATGCGAAGGCGCGGAGGGGCGAGATTAAGGGGTTTACGGGTGTGGATGATCCGTATGAGGTGCCGAGTAAGGCGGATTTGGTGGTGGATTTGGAAAAGACGAGTGTGAGGGGGGTGGTGCATCAGATTGTGCTGATGTTGGAGAGTGAGGGGCTTTTGGATCGGTTGTAGGGATGATTGGAGAGGAGGAGACTTGGATTGAATATAGAGCACATTTTTCTTTTCTTAAAATGATAGATACGATGCTGCAACGTAGAGTCTATGACTTCGTTCAGCATCTCAATCTCCGTACCGCTAGAACGATCAGAGTTGTATTCAATTCTTCGTCTAGTGCTGAAATTTGATTTGATTTAATGTGTGACTCCGTAGACACAGATATCAAAACAGACCACTGACGGCCAAGGCGTACTCCGTGGTCATCAAAGCTCTCGATTAGCATTTCAAGTCCCACAGTCAATTTGACGCTCTTGAGCGGCGCGGGCGAGCCTTGAGGTAAGCCTCTTAGCCATACCTTTCTTGGCAATCATACACGGCAATCGAGCTGTTCTGGTCCAGTCTCTTGGTTTTAGTAGGTCCAGAAGTCTGGATAGCTTGAAGCCCATGCGAGTCGACAAATTCGCATTTCGGCGCTGTCTTTACACCGATTTGATGAGCTCCAAGAGTGAATTTATGTCCCTCCTGCTTGAGGTGATGTGGGGCAAGCTTTGACGGTGACAACATATGGGCTTTGGGTACGAGGCTACTAGCTGAGCTTTCGAGGTGACTGTTCACGTCAACAGATCAAGGACGAATCTTGGTCGTGGAGATTCTCAATAGTTTGGTATCCAAATTCGGATCCTCGGTGACCGGCACTTCAAGTCGGGATATGTTGACATTGGCAAACCCAGGGATCCTGGAGTGTTGTAGCGCCATTTGAAGCTCTTATATTTTCCGTCGCAATGACATGGTCAAAGTTGTCCTTGATCACACGAACAGGAAGCCTCCAGTGGTTGCCTTCCTATCCGCTTCTTTATTGAGCAGCCTCTGCACCCTGCCCAATCGCTCATCGACCAATTTACTCTCCCGTTCCCACCTCGCCCCAGCTTCAACTTCAGGGGTACTGCCCCAAAACCAGCTACCTGTTTTCTGCTGCGTTGCTGGTGCGGCGCGCCGCTCGTCCTTCAGCATCTTCGCTACCATCGTGGACCAGTTGTCCATGCCTACTGCGAGACACTCGGAGCATTTACTCTGAGCTTCTGCATCATCTTGTTTTGCTGATACGAGTGTTGCCTCGGCTAGATCTACAGCTTCACGGGTCCAGCTCAGTCCTGACTCCTGGGCTTTCAATTGTTCGGTGGTAGCAGGTGAGGAAACTGGAGGTCCTATCGATTTGTTGGTCGGAGCCTTGGTAGATAGACTTGCGGACGCTGAGGCAAACAGAATTTCTCCTATGTTGGACATCACTCCTGCTTCTTCACATTTAGCGGTTGGCGTACGAATGGCAGTCTCGTCTCCTGTAGGCGGTGGTGGGGGATAAGGCGGTGTGACGACAAGGGACTTGAGGAACGAAAGCGTGGTGGAAAGAGACGATGGGTCTCGTGGCTTCGACTCCGGTTCTGATGGAGAGTCTGGACTAGGAAGTTGCCGTCTTGCTCGTAGAACAGATAAAAAAATTGGCAGGGCGGCCGCAAGATTTTCGTTTCGAGCGTGATGGCTGGCTAACGCCGTTGTTGCACGCAAAATATTCGAAGAGACGTGGGTCGCCCTGCTATTGATGACTCCAGTCTTGATGTCTATGACATTATTAACACCCTCTGGAAGGGCCCCCATTGCAATGTCCAATCCCCAATCATACATGTCTTCTGCTGTCGCGGACAATCCCTTGAAATCAAGCCAGTCGGCGTATGCCAATGCAGCGTTGAGACGCTGCCCGCTAGTAAATCCATGAGTAGTGAGTATTTTCATGTAATAAATTTCAGCAGGTTCAAAGACAGCAACGCAATTTTCCTCAAGAGGTGCGGATTTTGCGCCGTAAGGCACGGGCTTTGGCCGTGGGTTCGAAGGGCCAATGACAACTTCCGGAGGAAATACAATATCTCTTGTGGTATCCCGAAGCCAGCCGTCTCGGGTTTCAGCTGCTTTAGCTACTCCCATAAGGCACGCATAGTATCCACGCCTCCAAGGCTCCGACTTAGAGGATATATCCAAACCAGTCTTTCCTAATCCAGCAACACATATGTCTCCCTCTTCTTGCAAGATAGGCTTGAGACCTTGGCCATCTATGTTCGGGTCCTCTAGTCGCTCAATCAGCTGTCGATAAGCTTGGCCAATGAGAGACCAATCGACAAGGCCGCTGCCGTTGGGATCCGGATTCTCAGCACTCTTTGCTGTACGGTAGTTCGTCCTTGTCTTGAAGGTCCACTCAGATGGGGAAGGAAACCGGCGTTCGGCGACTTCACTCTGAAACCCAAACGACATGGTCGCTAATAGTATCAGACCTGCCCAGCCATATACAGTATACTTTGCTCCTTTCCATATCTGGTCCTTGAAGTACAATTTTCTTTCAGTGGTAATGAGCCGGGAGAGCTGATATTGCAATTGATTTCGAGTAGATGTTGGCAGAGGTCTACCTCCAGTAGCAGCATGTAGGAAGGGTAGTTGGGATCGTGGTCGTGGGCCCACCAGTGAGACTAGGAGCAACTGCGAGCTTTGGGTGAATTGTCGCGGAGTTGGTAATCTCTTGAAAAGCGAGGTTGGCTTCGAAGGGCGCCCAAAGATAGCAATCGCTGACCGCGGCAGCCCTTGGGGGATCATATTTCGACCGTACAGTACTCTATACGGGAGGCGAAATCAAACAATTCTACCTTACCCGTCCCTCCAGCTGGTCCAAGTGATGCTACCGTGGGGGTGATGGTTGGCATCTGATTACGTAAGGTAGAACTATGCTCGCGGGGATCGATTCGGGCTTACATAGCGGCCTCGGATACGATCGAACGAAATACATTTAGATACAGAGCTCTGAATGGTACTCCACTTTTGAGACTACAGAAAGCATTGATTACCTTTACTGCTAAATGAACAACCATGCTTCCCTTTGACGGCAGCCCAGCACCAGACCCAATCATTAGAAACCGCAAGCAATGGTTCTTGAGAAGAAAGAAGACTCACCTTGCATGCCATTCCGATATCCATCTGCAAGCCATTATTCCCATGTCGCCCCATATCATACTTTCGTCTTTTGTCTGGGTCGACCACAATGTCTGCCGCGTATCCCACTAATTTTGATTGTTCATCAATCACTTCCTCCTCTTCTTTCGACATTCCTACCCTCTTCAGCTTGTCTGGATGAGTCTCGATACGCCTCTTTCTTGCCGTTTGCTTCGCATCTTGTTCTGATGCTTGTGGGCTCATTTGCAAGATCGTATAAATATCTAGCGGGTCTTCTTCCACGGGTGGAGGAGGAGGTGGAGGAGGAGGGGGAGGAGGAGGGGGAGGAGGCGGTAGTGGTGGGCCAGAACGCCCCCACTGCCACGAATCTCCTTCACCGTACCCGTGGTAGGGTTCCTCCATTGGTTCCGGAGTGAAATCATGGCGCTTGGGCCGAGTAGATCATTTCAGAGTCAGCCAGGATGTCTACATAGGGAGAAATTACAGCCGAGAAAAAAGAACTTACCTTTTTTTAGGGTTTTCGCGAAGATATTCCTCCATAGGTTCCCAGTTAGTATTTCCTCGCGAAACCCCACCTGGGTTTTTACGGAGGAACTTCTCAAAAGCTCGGCCCCAGGGGTGATGGTCATCCTCGTAATGAGCCTCCCATTCATCTATTGTGTCGAACGTTTGGCACATGCCGTGGTATCTGCAGAAACCGCACTTGTAATGTGCTGTATTGCAGTGCGAGTGGAGCTCTTGTATGTTACTGAAAGTCTTGCTGCAGACTGGACATGCTAGATGGGCTACGATGGCATGGAATTGCAGGTCTTGTGCGTCCTTGAAGGCTCATACACATTGCCAAGGACACATAGTGTCCTCTAGTCGATGTGACATTTTTCCTCTATTTTCCAGAGGATGATGAATGTTGCAAAGTTGATGACCGTGTGTGAAGAGCGTAGCTAGGAGAAACTGGTATTCAGATTTGGATTCATCACCAAGGATAGCGATGTATGCCTTTCTCATATGAAGCGTCTCCCAGATTCCCTGTCAAAGAAACAAAGGACTTCTGCTCCGCATCGAATCATATGAGTTCCGCTGTTTATTTCCGAGACAAGAGCTTTATGTCGCTATGGTGGAACAATAGAAGCTTTGTTGATTGGAACAAGTGCTTTGTGCAGCAAATAGTAGGATCATTATCACCACCGCAAGCTTACGATTGGAACAGGTACAACAGGCTATTTGTCTAAGCTCGTGGGCAACATAGGAACAGAAGAAGAACTCGAATGAATCAGAAGAAGCAGACATTGCACTCATGGACTTTAAGAGTCTTTCGACTCGCGCATCGTCTCTCCGCAAGGGAGATAAGGCCAGTGAAAGCTATGCAAGGCCACGGAGGAAAAGATTGACCGTGTTTAGAAGGGAGATTCTGATGATACTATTCTTAATTATAGGATCATGCGTCGGTCGCCTCTCACGACTTATCTTATGATTGAACGATCCAAGTCTTATAACCTTTCTTTTAGTGACCATTTATCGAACACTGGAGATGCTAAGACTATAGCAATGCCCATAATATGACAAATCTTCCCCAAACTTCAGAGGGATACATTTCGATGCGTCGATTAGGGAGACCCTAATGTGTTTTTGCAGCTGCTGGCCTTGACGTCTATGCTGAGGAGATGCTGAGGAGGTTTAAGATACATTCAAATCCATTCTGCGATTGTGCCATTGCTATCGTCGAGATGGCGAATGTAGGTATCAAGGAACCTCGAATGTCTGTTCCGACTTCTAAGGCATCGGCCACACCAATATTTGCCTGCATTGCATCTCGATTACTTGACAAGCCAGTACTATCCAAAATCTCAAAATCTCCAATGGCGAATCGAAGAGCTCGGATTGATCCTTCGCACGTCTACTATGAGGACCGTGAGCTGTCTAAGGCCAGCGCGACTAGCCTTTCATGTATATTGTGTCAGTCACATTCTATCTTGATCGATTGGTGAGTTCGACTGCAGGCAGCTGCCTCTAGGCAATAACGGCGCTACTGCACCCTGAATCCTTCGGGTCAATCCATCGCCCAAAGATTCGCGATCACCTATGAACCGATTCTGATCACTACTTATACTTCTTCACATCGATCTCAGGAAACTTCGGGCGTGTAGCTTGTTCGTTGCACGCTTCTCGAAAGTTACATTTAAGGCTACCGATCATGCTGTCAATCGATATGAGCTGCGCCAATCAGCAAGCAGCATCTCCTCTTTTTAACCGAAGTCCAGCAGAGATTCGTCATTGCATCTTCAATCTTGCAGTGACGACCTATAACGGCAAAAAAGAGCCGTTTGCGCAAAACAAGTATTACTACAGGCCATGCTTTCGATATGGGGATCAAAAGATGGATACCGCTCTGCTGCAAACCTGCCGCCGAATCTATCAGGAGACCCAATCCCTTCCAGCGCGCAACTTCGTCCGAGTAGAATGGCACGGACGTGAACCTCCAAATGAGGTTCGATATGGAGGCCCTGGCGGTCGCGCATACGTGGGTATTCCTAAATCGTTCTTCCCCGATCAGTATCCAGAGCCGAGTCGCGAGACGTGTTCTAGAGATGCAATCGCAAAGTTGCACATCACTGTCCTCACAAACCTTGGAAGGAGAGTTTCATGCTAAATTCAAAAATGTCATTAGCACCCAGAGACAAGCTCCTTGCATTTGTTCACTGAGCAAGTCTGGCTTGAGAGCTGGGGTCTGGTCCCATTACGCATCTCACGAGAAGCACAAAGCCTTCGTCATCTCAAAATTACTCTACGGCACAGCGATTGGTGGTCGTGGGAGTCTTCAGCCCCGTTGCTACTAGACGCAAAGCAGAGAGGCACAGCCTCGGAAACCAAACACAGCACTGCCACTGACAAATTCGATGCTCGTTCATGGGGTTATCAGTTCCACTATTTCCAGGACCTGAAAGTTCTTGAGCTGGAGCTCGAGACTATTGAGGGCAAGCGAGATGAGCTGGATGCGATCGTATCGAGGGCAGCGGATTGGCAGTTTCCACTAGGGAACGGCAAAATTCTTGCATTGAACGCAGGGAAGACGAGGAAGACAGGATGGCATGGAATCCAACTTCGTAAGCGCACTGATTTTTTAACGGTGTATCTCTCATCTCCTCATAAAGACGCTGACGAACATCGAAGCGTCCGGCCACCATGTGTCCAGTGATCCTACTGAGGCCAGGGAGAATTTAGAAAAGGACGGCGTGGACTTCACAGTTCCAGATGGCGAGCCTGAGATCAATGGAGAGGACTGCTTGACATATTACGTAGTAACCTTGACTTACGAGGCCCAAAGAGGGCCGGATTGTGCTTGAAAGATCTTCAAGGATCTGTTTGACGACGAAGAGAAAGCGACCGGTATTGTCCACTGTTTCTGCTTTCTAATTTGCTAGCATCGCTCAATAACATAATCGCTACATGCGACGAGTAAAGTCGTAATGTGCAACCCTCTGTGGCTCTTATTGATTATATAATGAACCATAAGGTACTCATCTAGTATCGATGAGGAGGGCGATGACAAAAGGAATAGCTCAAAAGAAGGGGAGAAGTCATCGCAGATTTCAAAATTGCCCGCCTCTCTTGTCAGAAAACATCATGATTCACCCATGTATGGATCCCTCGCATGACTCTTGCCGAGGAGATGAATTCACTTTCAAGCTCTTGGAATGCTGCATCTATTTGATTCCAGCCACCAGCACCCAATAGGGATGGATTAGGATCGTGAATTGTGGCTCGCATGGTAAATTGCAAGTCGCTCTAGCGCCTTAAGGGTACCCTAGTCTCCATTTAGATAACATATCTCTTGGCGTCAGCCGTACTCATATTTCCTATTTTCTCATTCGTGTTTGCCTCAAACTTTTGTTTCGATTGAGTATATAATTCATTGATTTGTCATTTGGATCGTAGTGGGAGTTTTACGAGCACGGTGAATGCCTCGCAGCTTTTGGCACCACCGCCCGCAAACAATCTCATGGAAAGCGAGGAAAGCCTGGGCAGCTTGCTCGATGGTCTACTAAAACGATACCTCTCTCTTTTAGACCAGTATCAAGGGCTACGGCACAGCCTTGGTCGGCATCTCTCAGCTGTAAGTCGGCTTATGGTCAAGCTCTTGACGTGCGTAATTCGAATGCGAGCAGGGTTACTTTGCGCTTGCGCAAGCCAATTTTTCTAATCCCAATCGCATTCGCTACGGTCAGGACCTGTACGATGATCGCATGAAGGCGTCAACCCACATGTAAGAGAAAATTTTCGAAAGTCATCCTTACGCTCAGCTTGAATAGCTTACGCCAGCCTGCAGTTCTGTTGACCACGAAAGCCCTTGCTTTAAGATAGACCATGCTATAGCCGCTACAGCCGTTATGCCGCTGAAAACATCCGATATCAAAGAGCAAAGCTCAGAGCAACTATTGAAACCCGATGCGTCCAATTCCGATGACCGAATTCAATGTTCAGAGAGAAACTCAGATTTCCTACTTGATCCTTTACGTTGGTTCGGAATCCTTGTCCCTCCAGCGCTCAGGGACTGTCAAAGCAGCTTCAAGAGTGCAGCCACAGATGACATACCCCGTTTGGCAAGCCTTGTGAAGGACATGAAAGAATTGGAGATCGAGATTCGACGAGCACGGAAGAAGTTGAGAAAGGCAAGATGAGTCGATTTCAAAGGAGCTTTTCGAGCTTTCATCCTTATCGATCATCTGGTCAAACAGTCATCAATTCATAATTCTCCAGGGCCAATTTGGTCTGAGGGGGCACATACCTTCCTACGTCGTCAATCAAAGGGGCTAAGGTTCTCTAGGGTTGTGTGTACAGGTAGACCATGTAATCGTTGGAGGTCGAAGAAAAGTATAAAGTCACGATATCTCGAACGTGTCTTGATGTGACTAGAGTGAAGCTAAACGCGGATGGTCTTGCCTTCTTTGGGGAGGTCAATGGGCGTAATGTCCCGCACTTTATGACCACATGGTTCCTGAGATACAATCACAGAGATTTCTTTGGTCTGTCTTGCAACGAACCCCATGGCATATCAAAGCATTCCTGAGCTTCTGGCAGAGAAGCCAGATCTCACGCGTTATGAACATCTCTACAAACATCTACATTCTCATCCTGAACTTTCTCTTCAAGAGAAAGAGACTGCGTCAACCATTGCTTCCCATCTCGAGTCGTTGGATGTAGGGTACGAGATTCACACCTCGATTGGAGGCCATGGACTTGCCGGTGTCCTAGCCAATGGCCCAGGTCCAACGGTCCTTCTGCGTGCCGACATTGATGCGCTTCCAGTCCTTGAGCTAACTGGTTTACCTTATGCATCCACAGTAACAATGACAGATGTCGCCGACGGCGTTGAGAAACCTGTCATGCACGCCTGCGGCCATGACATGCATATTTCCTGTCTCCTTGCTGCCGCAGAACGACTTGGTCATCTCAAATTTGCTTGGAAAGGAACTCTTATAGTTCTCTTTCAACCAAACGAAGAAAGAGGTGCTGGTGCGAGAGCAATGGTAGACAATGGCCTTTACGATAAGGTTCCCATACCGGATGTCGTCCTCGGACAACACGTAATGCCAATGCCTTCTGGGCGTCTGGGGAATCGACCAAGCACAATCATGGGCGCAGCTGATAGTTTCAATGTCACACTGTATGGTCGTGGAGGCCATGGCTCAATGCCACATCGTTCAATTGACCCTGTCGTATTGGCAGCCAACGTTGTGCTACGTCTCCAAAACATTGTCAGTCGAGAGGTAGATCCAGCAGATATGGCTGTCGTTACCGTCGGCAGTGTGCAAGCTGGCTCGACCGAAAATGTGATCGCTGATCATGCGGTACTGAAGATCAACATCAGGAGCACAACGACTATGACGAGAGAAAAAGTACTGGCTGCTGTTCGCAGAATCATAAAGGCAGAGTGCGAGGCTAGCAATTCCCCCAAGGAGCCGCTAATAGAAGCTACGTCTCGGTTCCCTCTAACCATTAATGACAGTGACGTTGCTGCACGTCTGGCTTCCTCTTTTGGAGATTTCTTCAACCAGGATTTTGATTCTGGTATACCTACCGTTAATGGTAGCGAAGACGTGTCGATCTTAGCGACTAGCATAAATAAACCCTACAATTTCTGGTTTGTGGGAATGGTCTCGCCCGAGCTGTGAGTGCCACTCTCTAGGTATTTCCTTTGGCTATGTGCTGAATTATCCTTCATGCATTGACAATATGCCTGTCCACATTAATTTGGAATTCAAGACATGATGCTGCATGGATATCTTTGACGCTATTGCTGACTATGGAGTCTGTAGGTGGGATCGAGCCGAAAGAGAGGGTAGATTGTTCGAAGATGTCCCAGCCAATCACTCGGCCTATTTTGCTCCAGTGGTGCAGCCTACATTGAGAGTTGGGTTCGAAGCACTTTGTGTGGCCGCGTTGACCTTTCTGAAAAGAGAAAGTATGTAGCTGACTTTCATCGTCGCTGTTCAGATTTCTTTATCGCACGTGGAAACGTGATATGGTCTCGAAGTTAGCATGCTTGTACTGGATGACACCGTCAAATTGAGAGTTAGCAATCCTGGCAATCCATTTTCTTTGATTCGGCGATGATGAGCATGTGATCTGCGGTTCTGCTTACGTGTAAGGGGTTCAAGGGAGAAAGCTGTGAGGTCTTCTCCCTTACATGCATGGCTCCCACGCATCTCGTGCTTAGTGTGAATGCGAGGGCCAGCCCTTATCTTTCTGCTGCATGAGCGAGGAATGTAGCAATCAAGGAGCATGATCTGTAAGTATACAATGTCTAATTGGATGCATTCTGCTCCTCATTCTTTCCTTTGATTACAACATTATGGCGTCTTTCATGATGTGCGCAAACTCACTTGGATCAGAGCTTTCAATCCAGAACAGTGCTCACAATGGCCCCAACGAATTTTGTATGACGCCTGATGATGCATCCTGCTGCAGTCATTGTTCGATTGAGCGTGATCCGGTGGGAACACGGAGTTGGCTTCAACATTTACCGCCTTCGTTAATTTTGCCTCAAAAGAGATCAATCAGAAGCTCAATACCGCGTCATAATTATGATGACCAGCATCTACCTTCGAGGCATGCCTGTGAGGACGGATCGTCCAGCTCTTCGTCTTTGAGCACTACCTTTAGCAGTTCGGAGTCAGGCGAAGGTGAAACAGAAAGCCACGAGGAGATCGCAACGCCTTCAACAAAGCTATCTACCAGAAACAATACACTTGCAATCGATTGCTCAAAAGCTCTACTGTCGCCTATCAGATTTTCTCCACAATCCGAGGGAATTGGCTGCCAGCTATCAGCGACAGAGCCCGATCATATCTCGACACCCGCTCCACCCAAGCATAGCGACAAACCATCCAGATACATATTCTATCCCCCAAAAAACCCATCTGAGAAGCGGTCTGAGAAGCTTTTTCATGTGCTCGACGCTCAGCGTAAGGTTCCTCGCCGGCAGCTATCATATGGTGAACCTTTATCAACTCCAAAGCCGAGATCACTCCACAAGACAACAGCATTGCCAGAGCTTAGGCGCAAGGCCGGCTGGGAGCCTGATGATGAGCATGACTCTTGGTTTGACGGAGCCTTGAAGGCTTCAGCAGTCAGACCGTGGTATTCCGAGCCAACGCGGACTAAGCCCAGGTTATGGCTTGATCTAGCTGAAGGAGAAAAAATCCAGGAAGCTGTGAGTAACCCTAAGGACCCATCGGAGAGACGTCTCATTCAGAAATGCGAGCTAATGATCCTTCAAGCAAGTAGCTACAGTGACTTCGAGTCCCTCAAAGCCACAGCTAATCTCTATCCCCCGCCGCCGTGCTACCCTCACCTCTTCCCCAGCGGTGTCTCCTCTCAGCCATGAACCGCCACCTCCAACTTGCCCAATAAACACATCACCAGATACGCCTACCGAAACAGCGTTCGGTCTCGGCATAGACTCGACAGACGAAATCCAACAGGCGAAACAGGACCAAGTATTCTCACGAATCAAAGCCCGTCCAACATGGTCCACAACCCCCGCAAATCTAGCAACATCTCGTAACGGATGCACAGACACCATACGACCCATCTCCCCGACAAGAACTTCCACAACCAGGCCCGATACACCCAGACCCCTGCAACCCCCGACACCTCAACTAAGCGAACTGACGACCTGGATCCTCTGTGAGCTGGAGACCGCAATCGCCTGTACACCTAGGACGAACCTCTCACTCGACAACCCAGTCATCCAACAAATCCGCCTCCCACCGCTCGAACGAAAGATGCCACGGGCAACAACCTCCCCAAGCCGCTTCTCTAGCTACAAAGACCCCCTTTCCCATCACCCACCTATCCCTTCACCAAGCACATCACAACCTCTTCCCCCTAGTACCACAACCTCACCACCCTTGCCCGCCCTCCAAACAATCTTCCCCCAAACCGCCACACCCCTCCTCTCCTCCCTCCAAGCAACATACCTAGCCCTCCACCACATCTCCACAATCTACATTCCCTCCACCTCTTCCCCACCTACAGCACCCAACCTCACCCTTCCCCAAAACAACCCTTCATACTCACCCCTATCACCAGAAATATCATACATCCCCTCCAAAGCGCGCGCAATGCTAGGTCTACAGCCCGCAGGCGCTTCCAGACCTTCGCTGCCGACATCTTGGCTTCGAGCCCGAGCTAAAAGTTGGGGGGAAAGGATTGAGGATTTGGAGGTGGGGTTGGAGGGAGAGGTGAGGAGGTCGCTGGGGGAGTGTGAGGATGGGGAGTGTGAGGGAGGGGAGGAATTGATGAGGGCTGTTGGGGAGGTTGTGAGGATGGGTGAGGAGTTACGAGTTGGTAAACGAAGACGACATGAATTTGACGCGAAAAGCGAATGATGAGCCATGATTTATTATGTAGACGATGCATGATTGAAGTTGCGCTGAATAGCGGTCTGGGAAAACATACTCCAACAAAGCCTATCCGTTACTTCTTTTCCCCCGTAAACCTCATGCCGGCAAACAACGCCCAGTCCTTCCCTACAAGCAATATCGCACCCAGAAATGCAAGGAGTGCCATCCTCAATGAAATTCATACTCAATGCAAGGAACCCACATCCAGCCGAAATCCCTCCCTTTAACGCCACTCCTTGATTTCGTCCTCCCCCAACGCAATAACCCTGATCGATTTCCCTGGCGTACCCCGATTCGACCTCCTTACCGTTCTGACCACATTGTCTTGAACGGTGGCAGGTTTGGCTTCTACGCTCTCCCATTTGCTTCCGCCCTCCTCTGCTGGCGGTCCTGTATCAGTAGGAGAATCAGGTGGCGTCTCTACTAATGCCCACCCCTTCCAACCCCTTGGTAAAATGTCTCCAGTGGAGCGTCGTCGAGACTCGGTCTTTTTGGGCTGCTCCTTCTTTTCGTCTTTGAGAAGTCCTATCGTCGATTTGCGCTTGAGCCGATTCTGTGGGCGCACCGAAGCCTTCTTCGCCACAGGCTCCTTTGATGCAGCTGCGGAGCCCAGCATGCTAGCTTGGGACAATCTCCTCGATGTTTGAGTCTTGGCCGTTGCAAAGGCGGATTTCACAGAAGACGGTACAACGATCTTCCTCTTCTTCGTGACAGTCTCGACCGCGTCTTCGACGACTTGTTGGATCTTCCGCTTCTTGTCCGTGGTGATGGGCTTCAAAGCCTCCTTGATTTCTTTTGGTTTCGGCCCCAGCACACCTCTGCATCCGTCCGCTCCACAACGACACTCCTGCACGTTTTTGGCAGAAAAGGGGTCAAAGTTGTAATCATAGGTTAATTCTTCACCTGTCATGATACCTTCGTCGCCCGCAAATAGGGCCATACGCGGTTTACCAGAGACCGTCCATTTAATCATTCGGCAATTTGGGGCGCAAGAGTGGTTGATGAATCGGGCTATAGAGCCGCGCGTTGCATCGAGAACCATGGATTGGTCAAAATCCATAAGATAGTAGCACTATGATTGAATTAGCAAGAAAATCATAGCTTGCTTCGTGCCAGATATATCACTATGCAATCTGGAGTCACTCACCTCGGCGTCTTTATACCGGGTATTCATCCGATGGTCACACTCATCCTGAGTGATGATCTCGCCCGTGTACTCGATTATGATCTGGTTGGGTTCAAATGTTCGGTTTGCTCGGACGCCGTAACCCCGGTCAATTGTCTTCATCACTTCAACACCAATGTTGTATTTCCCACCTTGTTTGCATCTCTTTTTCAGATCAGCGAAGGCGCGGTTCGTGCAATGCTCTGCACCAATATTGCAATTCGTGCCATCACATTCGTACAGCATGAATCGATTAAAACAATGTTCATCACAGCCGTCCTCCTCTTTGCAGATGCACAGCGAATGTTCCATCGGCTTGGCTTTTTTCCACAAGTCGGCAGCATCGCCGATGAACACGTCTGTACATGCAGAATTAGCAAGTTCAATCAATTAAAGGAAGTGCGTTGAGGACAAACTTTTATGCGTCTTTTTCCACTCGTCTGGCTTGGGCTGCCCAGGAGGCAAAGGACTGAATATCTCAAATGGCAGTTTGAAGTCCCTTCCAAGCGCCAGCGTTCTTTCCCCAGCGAACATTGGTAGTGGCATGGCGGAGGACTTTTTGATACCACGATCTTTGGCAGAAGTCTTCTTCATTTTGTTCTTCGTTTCGGTAAGCCTCGGATCGAAATCTGGAGACTGTCCTACATAAAGGCCTTGGTTGATCCAGTGTTTCGAGCGCTTCTTCGCTGCATTCGCCCTGTTACTTGGTTGGGGAGAGGAACCCTTCTTATAATGGGCAGCTGAAAAGCGAGCACGTTTCTTGGGGCTTTCGAAAGATGCTGATTCCGTGTTCGCCGATCTCATGCTAGGTCTCTTTTTGACACCTTTTAAAGCTTGAATCTTCTCCATTCCAGCTTCCATCGCTTCACGTCCTCTCTTTCCAAGCACACTTGTAGTCATCTCCATAACCGTAGACGCCTGCTCGAGAAGGCCCAGCCGCGTAGACTTCCGCCTTCCAATCCCACCATCGTTTTTAGCAGGTAATTCCAGATCGTCACCAGGCAAGGCGCCAATATTCCAGCCCTCGTCCAGAGCCTGTACACTCTGCTGCAGGAGCTGTTCCCGAGAGTCGTTCTCGCTTCCTTCAAGGAAAGGAGTATCACTTGGTATGATGTGATCTTCGCCTGCACCTGCTGGTTGTGTTGAGCGGGGCTGCTGGCCAGAAAGCACGAGTTCGTTGTAGTTAACAACGTTCGCTCGTGAGCGGCCAGAGCTTCGGGGATGGCCTTCTGGCTTCTCGGAAACATCTGTGGGCTCGCTGGAAGTGTCTGTCAAGCTTGTTGCCGTCGTAAGGGACGGCGTGGCCGAAGCATCTTTCGAACCGTTGCGAGCATTGACGCGGGCAAATGCTGACTCAATGGAGTCTTGACGCGTCATGTTCTTCTGTGACTTGGTCGGCGACTTGCCTAGTCGTTGTTGCAAGAAAGAAAGCATCTTGAGGGAAACCGGTGGTGCAGAGCGGCTATCGGGGTGGAGGAGATAAACAAAGCCAAGGGCAATCGCGGGGTGTGGCTTCTGACAGGGTGGCTGCCCTATGTATGATTTGATTTATACTAGTCCTGAAGGAGTGGCATAATCAAAGTCGAGTGCTGTGGTGGAAAGATGGAGAGGTTGTGTGATTGAGGTTGGAACTTGTTGGAGGATTGGTCTCACGAAAAACAACGCAGGTAAGAGCGAGACAGCCAATCAAGTCTCCTCCACCTTCTTGATAGTTCCATTCCACAACGTAAATGGAGCGCTATGGCAACGCATTGCTTGATTCAACATTAAGATTATGGTTGCTCCACTAAAGCTTCTATCTGATACAAGTCCTCTTGATCTTCCGATGCCAACACCGGATGCTCCCCTTTTCCACCATGAACAATTGGGTATATTCAGCCATGATGAAAGCTAGCTCGTAGAAGCTCAAATGCAGAAGAGCCCGCCGATTAAAAACTAAAAAGGTGGAAGCATAAAAACCTCGCATACAGCGAATGCAAAGTAGGTCTTCATTAGGTCCTGGTAGGCCCGTTGGGACGACTTGCCCCACCAACGTCGTGCAGCTCCATTCCACCACCCTGTTGCTCGGCAACGAGTGGTGCTTGCCTCTTACCTCTCCGGGGTCCGAAGCGTTGATCGCCTTCTTCGTATCTGTCCTTGAAACGCAGGTATGTTGGCGTTCGTGGCCGAAGGAGCACAACGATCCAGTTCTTCAGGGCGCTGGCCTGCGTGAATGGTCGGTGACGATCTTTGGGAAGAAATTTGTGAGAGTTGAGATACTCTCTCGTGGTCTCTCCACGGGCTATGAGCCAAAGATGATATCCCCATAGACAAGCAGGATAAGGCGTGGCCAACAGACCGTAAATGAACATGGCAAATGGGACCCTACACGTGCTGATAGATGCAGCAAAGGAAATGTGATGCTCTGACCGGTACCGCAGGCAGTGCCCAAGGCTAGCAAAGGCGAGAAAGGTACCGAGAAGGGTTCCAGTGCTCACGAAGGCGAAGAAATACCGATAGTTTCGTCGACCGACGCAATTGTTAATCCATACACAATGATGATCTTGGGTTTCTACGCAATTATCACATGTTCGGCAGTGATGACATCTCGGCGGCCGCCAGATGTTGCAAGTCTTACAGTACTTGGTAGGAACGTCCATTGCTGCGTTTGTTGTTTCCGCGGATCTGATCATCGTCCACTGGGTCGTAGGTGGTCCCAATGCTAATGGATCTTGGGAGTCTTCCGGTGGCAAAGGATGCAGGTTTCGGGGTAAGATCTCGTTGATGTTAGGACAAATGTCTAAAGCTCCTCACGAAAAAACTTACCCCTGGATCTGTGACAGAAGCATGGATAAAGGATGATATACATATGAAGAAAAGGTAGGCGAAAAAGAATGGGACCGCAGGCGAGACGTGATGTGAAAGATATGGCCCTCTGTATCATCGTCAGCAGCCAACTCTAAAGAACAAGGGTGTGAGCTACACCTACGAATAGACTAGGAATAGTATGGCAGGTAAAATAACAATGATGCCACTTGCAATGTTGACCGGCCTGTCTCTGGTATTCTGCAATCTCCCGCCCCAAAGGAATACTGTATTGCCCGAGAAGTATTGGTAGTTGATACCGGCTTTTGGCGTCGTATCTGGCGGCGCTTTGGCGAATGTTGGTGAGTTATTAGAGGATGAGAGACGTTCATGTCCTTGTGTCTCCTTGCGCGCAACCCCAGGTCTAGGGAAGCCAGCTCGGAACGATTTGGGTGACCCGTTACCCTGTCGATCCGAGCTCAAATGCAATTGCCTGGGATTTGAGATTCTGTGCTGCAGAGGCCTTTCACTTTCCCCTATACTCCGAACAGTTGCATTCTCAGTGGGACTTGCCGCCATTGTCCCTCGTTCATCCTGTTCCGTGAACTCCGTACCTCTGGATGCGGGCGGCCTGTCAGCATCGAGATGACTGTACCTTCCTTGGGCGGCCGTTGTATCCGAAACAAGACTTTGCCTGTTTGTGCTCGTGCCCCCATCGCTGTAGCCATCCACACTCCTCGCAGACTGACCCATTCGCGGCGGTCGTGCTGCTCTCTGAGCCTGTAGCCGTTGGGAGCTCATAGGTCGAAAGAAAGCATGAGATGCCAGTGAAGGGACGTGCGTTCGACTCGTCCGACTCGTGGAACTTGGAGGCCTACTCGAATTCGTTATGGAGCCCCCCGGCCCTCCAAACGCTCCCCCTGTTCTCCACGATCCCAACGTTCCAGGTGATCCCACTCCCCGTCGAGATGGTGGAGGCCGCGTCGATGGACGAGTCTGGGCCGACATGGCGGATCCAGGGCGATTTGGGTCGGTCGACGCTGCAGTACCTGGCCTCCCTCCCACAGCTGCGCCCCCCATATGAAATTCATCACCGTCCTCGGAAGCGATGTCGGTCATGCGTGAGGAGATTATAGACGGCGCTCGCTGGGAGCCCGGACCGGGCAACGGGCTGGGAAAGGAACTGGTTGCCGGCGAGCGATGGGCCCCCGGCGAGAGTGAGGGTTCCATTGGAATGTGCGATTTCAGCGGAGAAGAATTCGCATGACTGAAGTCATCTTCAGAATCAGGACCGTGGCGACCTCAGAGAAATTGGCGTTTGGAGGAACGGGACAGAATTAGAAAGGGGCGGCAGGCGATGGAAGTTATTTGGAACGGAAATATTAGAGTGCAATGTTAGCCAGACGCAGGTCCAGGTCAGTGCGAAGGGGGCGTGCAGAAATCCAATGTCACCAACGCCAGCGATGCGACATGCAGGTAGAGGAGAGGAGAGTAGAGTAGAGTAGTAACTAGCAAGTATCCTTTGACGTCGCTGAGGGAGCAAGAAACAGGCCGTTTCAAGCAAGCCGCCCATGAAAGAGGACGCGCCAGCCGGGTCTCAGCCGAACAGGAACAAGCGTGCGGGCTAGAACGTCAGCGGTGCAACCACGCTAAAGGACTTCACACTTCATTATTATTGTCACACCTCAAGTACCTTGTTGTAGTGCTCCCTTGATTATCGATCCAGAATCATACGAAATGTCAGCAGCAGCAGCAGGCCGCACGGCAAGCAAAGTCGGCCAAGCCGTCGGCAAGGCCGCCTCGAAAGCGAACGCAGCAGCCAACGAAACCGCCGCTGCTGGCAAGGGGAAAAGCGGTGCTCTGCAGAAAGGAGCAAAGAGGGATCCAGAGCTTTATGTATGTTTTCTATTGAGTCAAGGTATAGGCTGGGGCGCCGATCCTGAGTACGACCGTAGATCCTGCTCACCATCATGACCGGCGCCTTTGGCATGGCTGGCTATCACTTCGGGCGCAAACCTACTTCCTCCTCCTCCGAAGCCCCCGTCAGCATGGCCGAGGGCACGATGCCCTGGCAGACCACTGCAAAGGGCGACGGCACAGATGAGCATTTCAAGTATCAGTACCACCCGGGTGGCGACAAGACCAAAGCTCCCAAGGACGCCCCGAGTGCCTTGCACAGCGTCATCGTGCCAAACGTGACCTTGCCGAAGGTAAACATATTCGCATTTCGTTCTTCCGATGAGAGATGACACGGGGATGCGCTAATCCATCAGAACAGAGTTTGCACGATCAGTTTAACAAATACGGCAAAGATGGCTACTGATTGCACTGAATTGGTTGGCTGTCCGCATGATGAGCGCGTGAGATCGAATGCATGGCAGGTTGTAAATAAGCAGGACCGAATAGATCTCCGTTTATGGCGTTAGGAAATTACACGACGGCGAACACTCGAGTGCTTTGCCGTCCGACTGGCACACACGGACCCGACTAGCCTTGGTTTGATTTATATTGTGGCCATTGATATACTTACGAACATGGTGACGGAGCACAATCAAGATTGCTCCTCCTGGGGTTTCCATTGTATTGTAGAACATACATTCACACCCATCATATGCATGCGTGAAGATGGCTTTCGGTCATTGCACATTGACTATGGCTGGAGAATAAAGTGACTTTTACAAAAGCTAGAGTACACAGCATCACAGAAGACGGCCTCGTGGCTATTGGTTGGTGGCGTCCTTTGCCTCACTCGCCGGCCTAGGCTTACCATCGTCATTTTTCTTCACCGACTTCTCTTTGCTCAGGTCATCCTCTGGACTGGCTGTTGCAGGATACTCCCTTCCATCATCCTCTGGAACCTCGGCGGCTGTCTCAGGCTCCTGGTCCGCCGGATGTGGTGGTGCTGTACCAGCCGAGCTGTCTTCAATCTCGTTGCCATCGGCATCAAGAACGCGGGTTCTGGTCTCATAGCGGGTCTGGAAGGACACCTTACCTTCAAGAGACGACACTTGGTCTTCATCGAGTAAATTGCCGTCTTGGTCTCTGTACTCGACCTTTTCTTCTCGATGTACGGATGCCTGGTCCACTGACGCCTGAGGTGTGACATGCTCCGCTGGGGGTGGCTGTTGTTGCCCTTCCACAGGCACTGCTGGAGCCGCTGTCGGTTGGATATTGCTACTCGGTTGAATGACATCGTACTGGCTGAGCTGTACAGATCGGTGAGCATTAAGCATGCTGGAATGGACCGGAATTGGCGTTACTTACATCAGTATGGAAGGTGTTGCAGTCAAAGTCCCATGTCTCAAAGAGCTTCACACTCTGGCAAGCATTTTGAGTCCACGGATTGCCGTAAGACAATGGTGCGTAGAGCGTGAAGGCAACGATGCTAGCAGCCAAGAAGGCCACGCTGCCAGTTCTTCCAATCGCAGGGGTATCTTTGATGCCGAGGGGACCTCCAACTCGATTAGATGCAAAGTCGTAGACTTGGCACATCGTGATGATGGCAAAATAAAGGGCGGGAAAGTAGTGGTGAAGGAATAGTTGGCGCTGCATCAGGTAGAAGGGGAAGTAGTGGAACGCCCAGCCCAGGACGGAAGTTCCAATCTCGTAGTCGAACCGCTTGAAGTTGACATTCTCGTAATCGTCATATCCTCGTTGCCAGCGGAGCACAGACAGCCCCTTGAAAACGAAGTACACACCGATGGCCATGGTAGATGACCACCAAATGATCGGATTGCCTATCAGGTAAATTTGACGGTGATCCTTGCCCCAGAAATTGATACCACGACGTAGTATGGGCCAGGATGGAGGTCTTGAATCCCATGCGTGTGATTCAACTAGCCCTGCATTGGTCGTCCACATCACCTTCTGAAGTTCCCAGAACTTTCCGAGGAAACCAGGGTTCTTGTAATTGACTTTCTCCGCGTCCTCGCCTAGCTTAGGATGTTCATTCTGCTCGACGTACCAGATACTATTTGGAAGCGTGCCCTGTTTGGCACAGGTGACCTCCTGTTGATCGAAGCCCCATTCCGGGAGCTTGACCTTATGGGAGAAAAGTGAACAGCCAGTCATGATGTGGACAAGCTTGAACTTGGTCTCAATGGTCCTTACTTGAGTCTTTGCTAAGGCTCCATCGGACAAGGACTTCACAATCTCGATTCGGAAAAGATCATTGGCATCACCCTCAAAGCCTTCGTAGCCATAAGCAGAGACCTCGTTTTGCCACTCTGCTTCGCTCACAGGGGGCCGAACGTCGTGGGAGTGTAACCGTCGATCTGATATCACGTGATAAAGACGGACGATGGTCCCATCTACCACTGGGACCGGCTCAATCATATCCCAGGCCTTGATGCCTTTGAGCTCTTCTCCATCTAGGCCAAGGGGTTGCGTTTGATTTTCAAGTAACCATGCGTTGTTCTCATCTTTGTGAGGATACAAGGTAATTTGCTGCTGTTTGCTTCCGGTTGGGTACATGTGGTTGTGTGAATGCAAATATCCTCCATGTGTATTATGATGCCGGATGCTTACCCGGCTGCCCATAATCACATCAACCGGTACATCCTGCATTGCCTTTGAGTTCAGGGTGGCCTGGAATTCGGACGACATAAAGCCATCCCCATCACCTGGGTTGACAAGACAGAGGAAATGAATGCCAAAAAGCGCGACATAGAACGTAATTGGAATGACAATTAGACAAAATACGCGAGAGAGAAAATGCTTGAACCACAGGCGCTGTTCGCAATATTAGTACGTGGTGAGAGTTGCGGATAAACTGTGGGAGAAGCTTACAGGGGAAACGTTCTTGTTGTCGCCGAGAAGAACCCATAATTGCACAATTGTCAAACTCCCCACCCACGCAATGGTAAAAAGTCCAACCCATTTGACACTGACAGTAGCACCGAGACCAAGCCCGGTGGCGACCAGCCAGAACCACCAGCTCGCATCAAAGGCTTTGGAAGGCCCCTGCTCATGTTGGTTGGTGAAACAAGTCCATGCTAATGCGGTGAATGCAGTAAAGACAATCAAAGGTGAGTCGAGGAGGATTAGGCGCGATTGGGTAAGGAGGCCATTTTCTGATAGCCTCATCAGCAGTTATTAACTCAACTTTATGCAGGCGCATACCGAATATTACCATTCCTGCACCCATTGCAGCCGTCATAGTCTTACATCCGGCAGCTTTCAAGGTCAGGAATATCATTGGCACTGTCATGACGCCCATTAGAGCAGGCAACAGTCGCATGGCCACGTATGGAACGCCAGGCTCGAGGTAATCTTTCCCAATGTCCTTGAAGTCAAAATCTCCGTCAAAACCAGCCATCCACCCCGCAAGTGTCAACAGCAACTTTGCCAGCGGGGGATGGACATCCATGAAGAACTTCCCCTTGATGTATTTTGAGGCGAAACCACCGAAGCTGCAAAGTCAATCAGCTCATGTACCCGTTCTTGATCAGGCTCACTGCAAGCTTACTGGACTTCATCGAAGACAACGCTACTCGGTTGGTATATTCTGAAAAGCCTGACCACAGCCGCAAGAACCGTGAGCAGACCCAGCAATTGAAAGTCTGATCCAGGAAGCATAAAGATGTCGTTGTCTGTAACTCCATGGGAGCTGTAGTCGGTGGACTTTCCTTTCGCGGATTTTCCAGTTCCATTGGGCATCCGCTTGACTTGCATCTCTTCCACCTGAAGCTTTGAGCCGTTCTTCAGAGCCATGGCTAATATCTCTACGTGGTACGTTGAGGCGCAAGGCTTTGCTGAAGTTGTACGCGCAAGTCAACTCTCAAAAGTTCGACGTAGCCCCTTGACTTTGGGAGCGAGCGAAAAAAGACAGGGCCAGAAAAGGATACTGAAGGAGTGTAAGAAGCGCTCAACACATTAGTCCCACAAGCTGTTCCTTTGACAACGCCGTGACCCTTTAAAGACAGCGAGGATTGTTGGGATATGGAAAGGGACACTCGCGAGACTCCTGCTAGACTGCTGAATTTACAGGCCACGAAACTGATCTGCATCAGCCCTACTGTATCAAGGTTCCACTAATGAAACGCGCGCTAAATCGAAACATCCGGCTTAGCTCCGAAACGATATCGGCAGACAGCAGACAGGAGGCATTGAGAGTAAGAATTTCGCATCTTCAAGACTTCGTCCCTCACTCACTAGAACAAGCCTTCTGGCGGCTAGCGTCCATTCTGTCTCTGATTGAGGCATGAGAATATTGAGTAGGAACAAAAACATCTGGAGGTGAAGCTCACTGGAAAAAGCATTTCGAGAGTGAGGTTCAGGATTCTAATACAACATGGCTCCCACAGCAATCGCCGACGACGTTTCCACAGCTCCAGCCCTTCCAGATGAGGTAAACAAGCCTCCTGCGGGGGTGGTCCTACCACCTAGAGACATTAGAGCCATCGTCGAGAAAACAGCTGGATACGTGGCGCGAAATGGAGCCGCGTTCGAGGACCGAATTAGAGAAAAAGAAAGACACAATCCAAAATTCTCATTCTTAAGCTCCAACGATGCTTATTACCCATTCTACGCATGGCGATTGGAGGAGGTCCGCGAAGGCAGAGGCACAGCAATATCGGCAGGTCGGGCTGGGGAGGCAGCTCCAGCGCAAGAACCAGAGAAGCCCAAAGGCCCAGCAGCACCCCCTGAATTCCACTTCTCTGCTCGAATGCCCAATATGAACGCTCAGGATCTCGATGTCGTCAGGTTGACGGCACTGTTCGTGGCCAAGAATGGAAGATCATTCATGACAACTTTATCCCAGAAAGAGACACGGAATTATCAATTTGATTTCCTCAGACCCCAACACTCCCTTTACCAATTTTTCAGCCGATTAGTCGACCAATATACGTTGTTATTGCAATCTGCCAGCGCTGATGGCGAGAAGGCAAAGAACGCTCGGACGTCGGAATTAGAGCAATATGCTAAAGACAAGTTCGATATTCTCGGGCGAGCGAGGCAACGGGCCGAGTGGGTGAAGTTTCAGGAGGAGCAAAAGCAGAAGAAGGAAGAGGAAGCTGAGAAAGAAAAGCTAGAGTATGCTCAGATAGATTGGCATGACTTCGTGGTCGTCGAGACGGTGCTTTTCGAAGAAACAGATGATCAGGCCGATCTACCTCCACCTGCATCTCTGAATGACCTTCAGTCGGCCTCCCTGGAGCAAAAGGGAGCCATGTCACTACAACCACACGACCGGCGGATCGAGGAAGCCATGCCTACAGCTGAGGACTACAGCCTCTTTTATAACCAACAACAACCGTCTCAGCAACAGCAATCTTATGCGATGCCCCCTCCAGCTTTCAATCCCTACGAAACCCAACAGCCGCAAGCTATGGACTACCAACTTGCCCAGCCGAGTTCTACATCAGCCCTCGCAGACGAGGAAGAACGAGCGATCGCCGAACGAACACAAGCTCGTGAAGCTGCCCAGGCTGCCCAAGCAGCTGCCAAGGGTGGCGCTGGGCAACCAATGCGCATCAGAAATGATTACGTGCCTCGTGCTCAAGCCAAGAGACAAAATGTAGCAATGGCGCTGTGTCCGAATTGCAACCAGCAGATACCTTACGACGAATTGGACCACCACATGAAAGGTAAGTTCTTTCTTTGATTTCCAGCCTTAGACGAGGGCAGATATTAACGATATTTTACAGTTGAGCTGCTGGATCCTCGCTGGAAAGAACAACGGCAAAAATCCGATCTCCGTGCATCGACCACCAATCTTTCCACTTCGGACGTAGCTGCCAATCTGAAACGCCTTGCGTCGCAACGCTCCGACGTCTTCGACGGCGTGACAGGTCAGCCCGTCATCAGCGAAGAGGAGCAGGCAAGGAGGAAGAAGGCGGCCACGAATTATGATGGGCAGTTGGACAAGGGAAAGGAGATGGAAAGGATGCAGGGGATGAATATTGAGGAGCAAATCAGGCAAATTCATACAAAGTATAAGTCGTAGAGCGATTGAGCATATTAATTGCAAAATCTCCCGTCGGGCAGCGCCCCTGCCTGGCAAACTTCGATGTTCTGGTGGTTTGTGTAACCACTTTGATAATTCCCTCGTTCAGAAATCTTTCATTGTTTGGTCTATTCACGTTACGCTAACGCTTCAAATTATGATTACAGCGCAAGCGTTCATGTCTCGTTTCCTACATGATGCTCATCCTTCGCTTTCCCGCATGCGTTACTGACCATGTCCTCATTGGCTGTATAACGCCATCCACACAGACATGCCCGTCTTCTTTCTTTAAGAGTGGCAGTCTCAGACTTCCCACGTGACAAAAGCAAGGCGAGGAATTACGAGAGACCCGAAGAGTGTAAATAGAGTTACAATCCAAAAGAAAAGGAGACGACTAAGTCGCCCAGATGATATTTCTATGTTCGAGAATAGAAGATGGAGTAATAGGAATGCTTTTGAGGCTTTAAAAGTCGAAGGAGCCAGGAATAGTGCCCGAGGGCTCTCTTTCGTGATGTCCTTGTTTTGTAGGGGTGTCAACTGCTGCCGTTCTGACAGCTGGTGATGGTGATCTGCCTTTAGCTGGAGACCGAGCCTTCAGGGAGTCCTGAAGGTTTGTTTGAAGCTGCTTCGATGCTGCATCATCCGATGTAGTTCTTTCAAACATTGCTGCTCTTCTTGCGACTGATCCTGCGATCGAGTTCTTGCCGCTGCTTTCCGTACGACTAAGACCTCGAGGACGTGTTGGGGTCCGATTCAGTGAGATGTGGGTTCCACTTGCTTGGGATGAGTCTCTTCTTTCCATATGTGGAGATTGATCAGGTTTGGTTTCTTGCACCTCTACGTTTGGTTGCTCATTTCTGACGCTATGAATCCCAGGCATCGGCTCAGTAGGGTCGGTTTCAGGGGCCTTGGGCGAGACCTCCTCAGCTCTGGTCTCCTGGAACAGCGGTGATGGTTTCTCAGGTTTGGCGTCCTGACTGCCTAAACTTGTTTGCGACCCTGCAAAAGTAGAGCTGCTTTTCTCGTCTTCGACCGATGTTCGAGGTGTGTCCTCCCGAGCCCGTAAGAAAGCTGGAACCACGCCGCCGCCCACTCTCGACCAGAACATTCGCTCGCGTAGGCGGACGCTTTCTTCCCATGCGACGGCCTCTGCTTGTGCTCCCTCTGTCCGCCAGTGGCCATCCTTAATCATCCGCAAGAACCCCAAGAAATCGCAGGAAGCTCGTACCCGACCTAGGCAGTACTTGCAAAGAGGGTATCTCTGCGCTGTTTCACTATCGCTCGTTCGGAACTGATGCGTTCGAGTGTGAGTATCGCCTCGTCCTTGTTCTCCACAGAGTGTGCAAGGCGGATGATAAAGCCGTGCTGTTGACGGAGTCGGTTCAACGATCAGCTTGCCCTCGCACATGCTGTTTATGACAGTCCGCCTAGCAAGCCAGGACAAGCCGGGCGCAGTGTCAAGACGGAGCGTAGGCTCGATGTCTTCTGTGAGCGCCCGCTTGTAGAATACAGTCTCCTTGAGTGGCGTTCCGGATGTAGGGACATCTCGAGATGAAAAGCTAGAGTTAGCTGACGTAGGAAGATTGGGTGTGCTTGGAGACGACTGGTAGACGTTTGACGTAGAGAGAGATGATGTTGACCCTGTAGATGGCATGCGATCGGGAGGTTGAGCCGTGAGATTTCCCAGCCCTAGCCCATTAAAGGTCCCACTTGTCACGCGACTCGAGGGTTGGGATTTGCGAGACATTTCGAGGAGCATTCGGAAGTCGTCAAATGCGGGTAAGTCTGTTCGTAGGACAGGGTGTAAGAGGTGTGTGAAGCTGGTAGGGGGCGCTGGGGGAATATCCTCGCTTCCAGGTGTGGTGGGTGATAGATTCAATGCATCAAAGATCCTATTCATGTGATCCTGGTTATCCACAGCTGGAGTTGAAGGAGCCGTCGAGACATTAGTCTCTATGTCCAACTCGCTGCGATACTTTGGTATGTCTTGCATAGCCATCTTGAGTTCAGCAAGCTGTTCTTGGTGAGACGCGAGCAGTAGTTCGGCATCGTTAAGCTGCGCTTGGAGCTGTTCATTCCGTCGCTCAAGAGGCTCTCGATCTTTGCGAGCGTCTCTTCGTGCAGCGGAGACCATCTACACAGAATTAGAGTCTCTTATGCTCTACGAATAAGCCCAGACGTACCTCATTTGCCTCTTCAAACAATGCCGTTGTCAAAGTTTCCAACTCTTGCTCGATTCTCTTCTTCTCGTTGTCAGCCTTGACTCTTTGCCTTCTCTCGTCGGCCAAAGTGGTCCTAAGCCGGAGCAATTCCGATTCAACAACTGATTGCCTAACCAATATTCCATTTGCGACCAAAGACTGGTGTTCTTTGACCATCGGCTCGAGCTGTCGTACACGCCCCTGCGCTACCTCTAATTCATTCCGGGTGGCATTCAAAGTATCATCAAGGTCGGTCTGGTGGTTGATGGCGTGAATAAGCTTGTTGCTGAGAGCAGCTACTTCGTTACTCAATTCAGGATGATGTGGAGATGTGGAGTTACTTCTTGAGAGCTCGGGAGTTGTGAGAGGACTTCTGGGGTCAGGGAGCGTGCTTAGAGTGTCATTAGAGGTTGATTGTGGAGCTGGCAGCCCAGGTGCCATCGTGATGGTAGTCATTTTCGAAACCTAGTTTGGTCTCCCCATGAAGATCGTCGGAAATGACTCTTGTTTGCACTTTGGAGGTCAGTGGCGCGCAGGAATCGTGTTGTAATGGCAAGAGCCTTTGAACAACCACAGGGAGTAAATTCCTCGGAGGATGGGAATCCTTCCTGTGGATCTGTACCTTGCTGTAAGAGCAGGGAGTAGTAGCGAACGTAGAAGGGTCGCGGTCGATCAAGAATGGTGCGGAGGAGTGCAAGAAGGTGGTGTTAATCTTGAAACATTTGGAATCAGGCTATGCTTTGCAGGCAACCTCGCAGCACCGGAAGCTGAAGCAGTCGCACCGACAATTTGCAAGCGGTCACCACGGTACAGATTGAAGGGTGCAAGCAGGATGCGGATAGAATAGAATGTCGAATTGGGGTCGTGACAAGCTCGTCAAGTGTCATAGCAAGAGAATTAGAGAGTAGAGAGGTGAAGGTCAGACGTGCAGATGATCCTGGAAGAGCAGATCGATCCCTCCTCAGGGCTGTCGTGCCAGTCCCTCTAGTCCAAACATCGTTAGCTCGAACAGCCCGATCCCTCCACATCTCATGGAAGACGGCACAGACACATCGACGCCGGTCATTTAAATAATGCTCAATGCTTATCCTCTCATCTTAAGTATATCGTTTTATAAACCTCTTGGTCGCTTCTGCCTGCGTATAAGCATTGCATGCATTTCACGGTTAGCTGCATTTGATTGTGATGCAGTGAACAATTTCGCATCTGCTCTAAATGTGGAAGATAGCGCAGCAAAGAGGCAGTCCTCGTGTGTTGCCCCTGTCCAGCCTCTTTATCGTCAGGTAGTTTGCCCTGCAGGTACCAGAGCCAAGTCACTCCAATCGTCATATTCCTACTTTAGGCTGGAGCACAGACATATCGGGCCGTACGCAATAGCCGCCCGAGTAACATTCCTTCGACGAAACCTCTGTGTACGGCCTTGATGCAGAGCTGAACCCTGCCAAAGCTCTTACGCCTCATGCACACTACTAATTCCTGAGTGCATCAGGCATATCATTCGATGTCTACAAAGTAATTCGAATGAGTGGTGGAGGAGAACATCTCATGCAGGACGATATTAGAGCTAGGCACGGCAATCACTTGCAGAGCCAAGACAGAGCACACAACGTCATCTTGCAACCGAGGCAACGTGGTTTGAAAGGGACGCTAGCCGGATACACGTTTTTCCAACACCGAGAATTGCTGCACTCGACACTCCTCTACATTTCTGACTTTATTCCACGAGAACTTGCTACTGTTGATTACGTGAACGATACCAGTCAATGACTCTTAGGCAGTTACTGGCATTGCCACCTCCTCTTCGAGCGAGTATCATTAATCCGGCCAGGTCATTTTCGGTAATCCATCGACCATCGCCGAGTTATGACGGTCATGTACCGCTCAACTTGATCGAGAAAGGAGCGCTTGCTGCAGGATCAGCAGTGCTGTCGTTACTAAATCCATATCGCGCAGGCATGTTTTCAGAAGGAAACCATGGGTCGGTTTCAACTAACTCGCCCTCAAGACCTGATTGCTGCGCTGGGTGAAACGACCGCTACGCCTTACTTCATTTACCGTCTTCGGGATGCTATGCTATCTTCTCCAACCGGCCGACGGATTCTCAAAGATCGCCCACGAATAACGTCTCAGACCATGCCAGTGTCGTATCTCCGCACTCTACCTGACAACAGCGTGGGGCGCAGCTACGTAGCTTGGCTTGACCGAGAAGGAGTGAGCCCGGATACTAGGGACTCTGTCAAGTACATTGACGATGAAGAATGCGCATATGTCATGCAACGGTATCGTGAGTCGCACGACTTCTACCATGCACTCACCGGCCTCCCAGTCTTTGTGGAAGGGGAGGTGGCGCTTAAGGCATTCGAATTTGCCAATACAGCGTTGCCCATGACCGGCCTCAGTGTGTTCGCTGTCACTAGGATGAAGCCGGCGGAGCGGTCGAGATTCTGGCAAACATACCTTCCTTGGGCGTTGAGCAACGGTTTGAAGAGTAAAGAAGTCATCAACGTTTACTGGGAAGAGCAATTGGCGAGAAATGTCGATGATTTAAGGGCTGACATTGGAATCGAGAGGCCACCAGACATAAGAGAGGCAAGGAAGACACTAAAGGAACAGAGGAAAGCAGCAAAACAGAAAAGAGAAACCATGGGTGGTTTGATGGCGGACTAGTAGGACAGGGTCATTGAACTCGAATATTTGAAGTACAGCTCTCGTCTACCGGGCCAGCTTTATTAGAGTCCAAATAAACCTTTAACCCCCTCTTGGTATCTTTCACAAACGCCTCCAATGCAATGCTGCGCGATCCACGTCTGGCTATTTCTCATAAATCCAATAGATCGTTGTCGTCATCCCAGTCCGTCCTTCTATTCACCACGATCCTCCCAGCTCCTCCACTTCCACCCTTTTCCTCGTTCTCGGCCATGGCTCCTAACAATTCCTTCAACTGTTCCTCTGTCACCTTACTTCTCAGCTGCCCAGACCTTGCAAGCATGATCAGCCGATTTTCGACATCCGTGGCTCGAGATTCCTTGACAAGGCGGATGCGGCCAAGACGGTCTGCTGCTTCGGGTGAGAGTATCTGGGACAATATTGAGGTGCGAGCTTCCGCCTCTTGTTGTCTACGAAGCTCTATCAGCTACTTAAGTCTCACTCAATGGGTTTGTAAGCTTTAACAAACTTTCGTTGATCGTCTTGCGAACCCCCACCAGCTCCGGCAGACCCCCCACCTTGTTGCTGTTGGAGTTGCGCAAGGCGTCCTTTTCTTATCTGGTAATTAGGTGTCAGCCGTGGGAAAACTAGAGTCAAGGATCAAGATATTGCTCTTCTACCTCCTCAAGATCTGCATCTGACATGGTTGATTTTGGTTGTTCTATCTCATCAAATCCACCTTTCACCTGCAGCGGAATCTGCCCGCCCACACGTGATTTTCAAGACGGAGATGTTTCTAGTTTTAATTTTCACAATAGAATAGAGAGGTTTAGCATACTTTTTCAACGCATTTTTACAACCCAAATCGGGTAATCGACTACCCCACTTGCCTTATTTAGTAGGAACCATTCTAGTCGTTCTACATCCGGTTGAAAACGTCTTTCAACTCGTGAAAGACGCTTTTAACTCGTGAAAGACGCTTTCAAACGCCTACCTTCCCGATTAGGCCGTAGCTGAACCGTAGCGTTATTGCTTATTCCAACCCCTAGATAGAGAAATGGCCCCCTAAATTAACACAACCCGACCCCGGGGCCTACCCGGGGGCATAGATAATTATCGCAATCTTTAACCACCTTATGAACCACCCTATGAATCAACCACCTTATGAACCACCTCATCAATTAACCACCTCATCAATTAACCACCTCATCAATCAACCACCTCATCAATCACCTTATTAATTGATGAGGTGGTTGATTGATGAGGTGGTTAATTGATGAGGTGGTTCATAAGGTGGTTGATTCATAGGGTGGTTCATAAGGTGGTTAAAGATTGCGACAATTATCTATGCCCCGGGGTTAGGCCCCGGGTTAGGTTCCGGGGGTTAGAGCCTAACCTGACCCCCGACCCGACTTAGAAGTCTAGATTTAGACTTATAAGAGCGTGAGGGTGAAGATAATTATATCCCTATCTATCTATATAGCTATGACTAGCGAGGGTAGAGTATTAAGACGATGGTGAGAAGAGAGGTGTGTAGATTTGACGAAATAGGCAATTATGGTTGCGGGGCGATATATTGCCCAATTGGGTATAGTGTAGGGCTATATAGGGCTGACCAAGGGTAAATTGTGCGTTGAAAAAGTGCTTTGAAAAAGTATGCTAAACCTCTCTAATACAGAACAAATTTACGCGCAGTTCTTGCTGAATCCCAGCTGGACACTCACCCTGGTCTTTGCTACTGGGATTCGACCAGTGCTGACAACATGCAATATGGATTGACGTAGCCTCAATCTACCCTTTCCAACATGAATGCTTCAACAGGAATTCAGCATGAAGGGTTTACAGCATGGGTCAAAGACAAAGGTGTCAAGATCACCGGTGTTGAACCAGCAAAATTTCCAGGACGCGGCCTAGGTATCGTCGCTCGACGCAGAATAGAGGTCACAGAAATCCAATCATTGGACCCTCTCTCGTCAGGCTGAACATAGTATTAGGCCGGCCAAGAACTTGTCAATGTGCCCACTTCCGCCCTTTTGACAGTCAATTCAGTTCCTGAGCGATTCAAAGCTGTGCATGACGGTATCAGCGTCCATGGTCTACTCGCATCTTTTCTGGCATTCGGCGGTAATGAGACATTGCAATACTCGCCCTGGAAGGCTTCATGGCCAACTCTGCAAGAACTTCAAGAGTCAATGCCCATCTTATGGCCTGATTTCCTGCAGGAATCACTCGATGACGGCGGCAATCCGTCCACCGTAATTACTGGCTTAATAGAGCCTGCATTTATTCTTCCGCCGGTCATTGGAGGCAGGTGGCGTTCAATGCCTGAGTACAACGCACGATCAGATGAAGGTCTTCTGTATCGGCAGCAGCAGAGACTCATGGCAGATTGGGAGATCGTTTCGAAAGCTTTTCCTAACAAGACCCTGCCTGAGTACATTTATTTTTGGCTCGTGGTCAATACGCGAAGCTTTTATTTTGATGCGTTGGGAGGACAACTACCGGAGAGTCACAACGATCGTATGGTCTTGTGTCCGTTCATAGATTACTTCAACCACAATGATCACGGAGTGAGTCTGGGCTGGGATGCTTCCCAGTGTGCCAATAGCTGAGTAACAGTGTGAAGTGGCTTTCAACGAAACAGCTTATACCGTCACCAGCGATCGTGCGTACGGTTCGTCGGCCTCTCAACATCAGAGGTCTGATAGTCTGACTGATGTGCATCAGATGTTGGAGAAGAAATATATACATCTTACGGTGCTCATGGGAACGACTTTCTTCTTGTAGAATGTAGGACGCCAGCGTGTCATGCATGTGATTTGAAGGAGCGCTGAACACACTCATAGATGGGTTCACCTTGAAGGATAACAGATGGGATAGTCTACTACTTGATGACTTCTTCGAACGAATCAACGGCATAACGAAAAACCAACTGAAGAACGCCGGTTATTTTGGGTATTCCCCATAGCAAAGCAACGAGTGATCCCGTTAGACTGAGGCAAATACAGGAATTACACCCTCGACAACCAAGGAGCATGCTACCGGACGCAAGTGGCCGTCCGGGCCCTCACACTAAGCAAACGCCAATGGAAGAAGTTCATGGAATGCGGAGAGACCAGTGATGAAGATGACGACTCGCGAGCGGACCTCTACCTGTGCGGTGTTCTGCAGACATACTATGAAGAGGCAGCATGTGCACTAGAACGTTTGAGAACGATCGGGGATGACAAAATTCCATCTCATATCAAGAACGCGTTGACTATGAGGTGGGAGCAAATCAAAGTGTTGATTGGTTCGGCCTTTCAGAATGGTATTAATTCAAAGACTCAATTTGAAATGCGCCATGTATTCGATGCCCCGATACCAAACATGGATTAAGTATACGCCATCACAGGCGACGTGAGCATGCACTATGTACATAATTACACTTACTGTAAATACATCACTTGTCTTGACCCTCCGCCACAAACGGCAGCAAGTCAGCCTGTTCCTGTGAAATCTTTCGCTTTCCTTTAATCATGTGGACGAGCATATAATTCATGACACAGTGCACCCCCATCTCCTCACCCCGCTTGACGATATACCCATTGATGTAGTCGATCTCTGTCAGCTTGCCCACTCGTAAATCCTGCAGCATCGAGCTAGTGTTGCCAGTGGTGGAATTGGCAATAGACACGACCAATCTCTCGAGCCGAAGAGGGTCAAAGCGCACATTCACATTTGGAACATTCTTCAACTCGGGTAGATTCTTTATGACGAGCGATATCTCGGCTAATAGAAGCCTCATGACCCTTGCAAGGCTGAAGTTTGACAGCAACGCCCCATTCTTACAGTCCATTAGGGCTGTCAGTGGGTTAAGAATGCAATTGACGGCAAGCTTGTCCAGTTGTTGTTGCAGAAGATCTGTTGGGGGGAAGCCCACCGCAACAAAAACCGGAGTCCTAGTCATGGTGCGGAGTAGATAGCGAGCTGAAGCGGCTAGTTGGGTCAAATACTCGGGCTGTTTACGCTCAGTCATCGGCATTCGAGGCATAACCCCTAAAGCAATGGTCCCCTCACCAGCGTGGATCACCGAGAAATTGCGTGTAGAGTAAAGGCCGTGGCTGACGACACCAATAATATATGTTGGACGGTACTTTTCATCGGGGAACACTTCATCGTTCACTTCGTCTATAATTCCCATGCCATTCTGTAGGAATAGAATAGTAGACTCATGTGTAAGGCGATGAGCCACAGCCTGTACAGCCCTCACAGTCTGCGGTGCCTTCACGGACACAATGAGATTGAGAATGACATCGTTATTCTCCAAAGCGCCTGTTTCACCGGGCTCAGACAGGATCCTATCACTTCCGAGCTGCGACTGTCTGTCCTCGCTTTCTTCTCGTGGCAACCCGGTGTTCGCTGCCGTTTGCTCCACTGCTCCGGATTGGATGCTTGCGGCACTGTCTTCTAGGCTGCGGATGTCACCGTGTTCAATGGGCGGTGAGAGACCCTCCGCGAGTATGTTACCGTCATCCGGCGAGAGCGTGTTTACTGTTGTGTTTTCTAGCTGACCCAGGCTTTCAGGCGCGGACTCAGGCTTGGAAAGTGAGTCCGCTTGTGGAATATCGTCAGCTGTTCCAATGCGATTGGATAAATCTGGTCCCACAGGCTGACTGAAGACTTCATTTGTGGAGGAAGTTTGCGAAGGGGACAAAAGTAGCTCAACTTCAAATGACCGCCGAGTCTCTGTCGTGCCTCGAGTCGTGACATCTATGGTGGAGTCGTGCTCTAAAAAATACCGTAATTGTCGTCGCTTCAAGAGTAATGTAATAGGTGGCCGACTAGGGATCCCAGCCAGGGAATGGGCCACGAAGAGCCCTAAATTACCGGCTCCCAAGACATGCACTCTTTTAGACAACTCCTTATTGTCTGTCTGGAATCTCTGCGTTTTGGGACCTCTCGTAAGTATTTCGTCTGCGTATTGTTCTCCTTTGCCATTTGACTCCTCACGGTGACCTGCCCCTTCATCTTCCATCCGAGGCCACCACTGATGCGTATGTGAAGCTGTGAAGTGGCCTTTATAGGCCTCCCGGCCCACTCTCAGATTATCGCCCGTCCATAGGGAGGCCTGATACAATGTCCTGGCCAAAGACCGTGAGATCGGCCAACCCCAAGTGGTCGGAGACAGGATGAGCAGCGCCACTCAGGGTTGCCAAGTCAGATCGGTACAGATTATTTCATCCAATTGGGAGGTATGAAAGTACATCAAAGATTGCTATGCTGATCAATCGCGTTATACAGCAAAGGATTACATAGACACCAGCTGTTATGATATAGAACCTAGTGCATGAGTAAAAGAATGAGTGCTTTAGATCACTACTTTATTTACACTGTCGTCATGTCAATGTCAACCGCGCGGGTACTTTAGCGCGCCGAGGTCTACTCAAATTGAAAGAACCAAGTTTTGAAGCTGTTCGTCATATTCAGATTATTACAGCATTGGTGATTTTTGTCCCTTGCTTCGACGTTGTATTCAAAATTGCTCTTCTTCCGATGTGATGAAGTGCGCCCGTCAAGTAGCATGGAACGCATCACTATGCCCCCAATTCCCTCAATCTTTCGATTGATGTAGCCTCTGAGCATAGAGCCTGAGCCACTAGACGCTCACGTCGACAGTAGTTATCAAGGTTGCGATCACGGTCTATCAACTTCTCTTAAACGGTCAAAGACAAGAGCTGCACCCAGCCGTCAGGATCAGAAGACAGCTCGCCTTTAGAAGCTGTAGACACCTGGATGACCGCCATCTTCGTAGCGAGCGATCCCACATGGATCAACGGCGTTTCAGCATCATATGCCTACGACGATGCGCCATGTTGATCTGGATCGGTCGATCTGGATCCGTGATGTGCAGGCCGACAAACGAATGAAGCCCATCCCTTAGAAGCGTTTCCTAGGATTGGTCCAACGTAGGGTATACCAGGAAAATCAATCTACACAGGAGAATGAACGATCAATCTCAGGCATGGAGAATTGGCTGTACATAAGAAGATTTTCAAACGTCAGAATCTCCTGCTCCCAGAATTCTCACCAGTGACCAAGGACCGAGCAACCTCAAATCCTCTCAATTGAAGGTGATTGCTGTAAGCGCCCGAGTTGAGACCGTCTGTTCGAGACAAGGTAAGACGTGACAAACAATCCGGTGTGGATGCAACCCGCTCCAGCCATCCAGCAACTCAGCCACACCAGCCTTTTTTGCTTAAATCCGCTGCTACCGGGATCACGATCCTTGACTGTGACACCAACCTCAGTGTTTATCGGCAATGGATCCCATCAATTGGTATACTAATTCGAACAGTCTTCTTGCCTTTCTCATCACCTTTCTGCAACTTTGAGCGGACACAACTTGTCAGCTATCAAGGAACAGTCAACCCAGTCAACCCAACCTTTGTGTCATTAGATGCACTACGCCGTTGCCAGTCTAGAAAGGACATGTTTGAGGTCTCCTGATTAGGTGTAATCCTCTCTTGAATGTGCCATTAATGCAAACTAATTCCGGGGAAGCTGCAGCTTCTGTGCCGGGCCGCATCACCTCAGCGCTTAAATAATTCCCCCTCAACATTTTTGCATTGTACTTATCTCTCACGACGATAGGGAAGCCAAACCGTCCGACTCAACGTGACAGAAGGTGGTCTTTTCCATCCAATATTACTTCCCAAAACCCAATCAAGCTCATTGCCCTTATACTTGGTCGAACATATCTGGGCATTACTCAAATACTCTTAGCTTTAGATAAGATCACCAGGAGGGCTCTTTCGCCATGAATGCTTTGGCTTGATCAGCGCCCGATACCTCATATCCATCGCATGTTCAGTAAACAACTACTGAATCTTGGTCTTGAGCTTTTGCACCAAATCGTGATTCCTACTCTTCTAACGCATCAACTTACAAACTACGCTATCCTGCTATCTATCACAATTGTCGTATTCACCCAATTCGCGACCATCGAGAGTCTTTCAAGCAGTATGGCGACAGAAACTCGCTCTCCTGAAATTGCCACTAGTCTGTTAGACAAAGATGCATTTCAAAATGAGCATAGCCAAAAGCTATTCGAGGCAATTGATGAGTTGCGGACTTGTGGAGCCAGCCGTGACATTGAATTGCCAGAGGTGTGTGAGCCTTGCCTTGTTATATGGCATAAATGCTGTTAACATGGCTACTTAGCTTGTGATCATTGGAGATCAATCAGTTGGAAAGTCCTCGCTTCTGCAAAGCTTGACAAACATTCCATTTCCGGTTGCCGGTCGACTGTGTACCCGATTTCCCACTCGTATTGTCTCTCGAAGAACCTCAGGGCTGCTCGAGACAACGCGAGTATCAATTGAACCAAAATTTTTCAGCCACTTCCCGGATAGCAAAGTCGCTGAGCGACGAACAAGATACGAGACTTTTCGCCGCACCTTTTCTCTCATGACAGCGGCAGAGTTCAAAAATGTTATAGAAGATGTGGGTGCACGCAGAGCAAAGGTGGTCAGTTCTCAAGCTAACGCATTACAAAGGCGACAGACGTCATGGGGATTAGGACTGAGTCAGAGAAAGGGGAGCGCAATTTCTCTGATGACGTCTTGAAGATTGAGATAGCAGGCCCGCACAGGTCCCATTTCAGCATTCTGGATATCCCAGGCCTCTTCCAGTCTCTGACTAAGGACCTGACCGACTCAGAGAAGAATGGGGTGAGGAGCATGGTCGAGTCATACATTGTATCGAACCAAAGTATTATCATGTAGGTTCATGTGGCCGGATGCATGACACTAAGCTAACCAAGCAGTTGCGTTGCGAGCGCGACAAACGACCTCGCAAACCAAGGAGTATTCGACATGGTTTCACAATGGGACAAAGGTGGGGAAAGAACGGTCGGTGTCGTCACTAAATGTGACATAACCCAGGACATTCACCAGGTATGTGTCGAGTGCCGCGTCAGGAAGGTTCCAGAGTAATAATCTCAGGACAGGTCATGGACCTCGCAAGTAACAAGGAGAAAAGGTTCCTGCATGGGTGGTTTGTCGTACGGAATCGTACACCTTTGGAGGCTGAAGAAGACATTGAAGGCTCGGAGCGCCTTGAAAGGGAGCAAAGCTTCTTCGAAAACCGGCCATGGAATGAGCTTCCAGGCGACCGTCGCGGCACTCAGGCACTGAAAAAGTATCTTGCCGAGCTCTTGTGCGCTCGAATCGAAAAAGCGTTTCCGGCATTACTCGAAGATATTACAGCACTTCGTAATAAGACCATGTCGGAATTGGAGGCCATGAGCACTCCTCGCACAACCAGAGAGCAGAAGAGATCGTACCTGACAGGAATTGCACAGGATTTTAAGGATCGAGCTTCGCAAAGTCTCCAGGGACGTTATGACTCGACAACGACAAACGAGACGAAGCTTCGAATGAAAGTATGCGAGGCCAATGATGCTTTCGCACTTGACTTGAGAATGAATGGCCACTCGGTGCCTTTCATTGCCCAGATCGCAGACGAAGGTAAGAGAGTAGGGCCATATTCGGCATTCAACTCTACAAATTCAGTGAAGCCTGTCATCCCTCAGGCTAGTAAGAGTGATGGACTTTTATTTGCAACTCCGGAAAATCACAAAGTACGTTCTCCCTGTCCCGGAACAGCTGCGGTACCGTTCCACCCCCATGTGATCAAGGAATGGCCAACAGAACCAAAGATAATGAGCCATATGCAAAGTATCACCTTCAAGACACCTTTTACGAAATACTCTTTCGAAGAACTGAGGCTGAGCGATTATGTGCAGACACCATCAACATCATCAACGCATAAACCGGCTTCGAGCCTATTCGCTCCATCACAGCAATCATCTAAGGCAACAGGCTTCGGCTCCTTACCGGGCCAGTTGCAGCCAGCTTCTAGCGGGGTCTTCTTCGGTAATGGCCCCGGTCTTTCGGCTCAGATGGCACCTCAGACAATTGACCAAGGATTTTTAACAAATGTAGCGCCGGCCAACCAAGCTTCTATAGAGATGTATCAATGGATTCGGGATGAAATCAAAGCAAATAGAGGAACTGAGCTCAAAGGGACATTAAATCCTGACGTCCTACCATCATTGTTCCACAAGCAGGCCCGCAAATGGAAACAGATCTCCGAGGGACACTTTTTGAAAATTAGAACCTTAGCCGTCCATGCGCTGATTCAGATGTTGAAGCCAGTTTGTGCAGATCCGCTCACACAAAGACTTATTGAGGATTTGATTAAGGCTGCCAACCAACAGGGCAAGAAGGGAGGGCTAATTCGACTGTCAGACCACGTCAATAACATCCTTTCCAAACATCTACAAACGAACAACCCAGCATTTGAACAAAAAGTTGATGAAGCACGAAGGATGCGATTTCATGCAGCAATCGAGCGATATAGGTCATCGAGAGGGTCCCAACCCAAGCCGCTGTCAACCAATGGTGCCTCGGTGGAAAGTGATGGTCGTGATTATGACAACCAATTTCTCGTCATTGACATGCGAGACACGGCCGCGCTGTTTGCAGAGTTGCACATCAGTAATTCCCAGAATCTCGAAGACGAGGTGCACGACACGCTTCGAGCCTATTACGAGATTGCAAGGGAGGACTTCATCGAATACGTGAATCAGCATATTGTGGAACCCTATCTGGACGATTTCCAAGGACCAGTCTTGTTCTTCAGCCCCCTTTACGTAGCCTGCCTAGACAACGAAAGAATCGAGGCTCTCGCTGCCGAGGACGAACGTTTGGTAAGAGATAGGGAAAGCAACAGAGAAACCTTGGCGCGGCTCAGTCGAGCAAAGGTGATAGCCGAGAGATATAGTAGGTAGAATAGCTGCTAATACGGTTCGAGCTTGAGGACTAGAATGAAGTCCGGAGTTCCTCGGTGTGGTGATACACGGATGCCGTGCAGTAGATTTCACAGAATCTCCTGTAGTATCTGTGGTATGCCAAGCCTCCGGTGGCACTAAGATATCCTAGCTCTAGCTCGAAATCTAAGAAACGATTGCTCAGGCTCGACAGGCAACATCATAAAAATTTATCCCTGCTGGTCGTCCAATATGGACACCACAGACCTCGTTCCCTTGATCGAACAACTGGACGACAATATCGATGACCTTGAAGAGGTGCTTGATCCAATATTAAAAGGGCCCTTGTCAGCTACCACTGGGAAACTACCCCTCTTGGACAAAGCGCACCTCTATGTTCTTGTCACCTACGCAATTGAGTCGATACTTTTCTGTGCGTCTGTGTCTACGGATAGGGGTCTCGTGCTAACAAATCATAGCATATCTACGTCTAAACGGTGTCAATGCTAAAGAGCACCCCATCTTTCGAGAATTAACCAGAGTCAAACAATACTTCGAAAAGATCAAGGCTGTCGAGTCAGCTGGAACAGCTCCGAATGCAAAGCTTGACAAAGCCGCTGCCGGTCGCTTCATCAAGCATGCGTTAGTGAGTCATGTTTGAAATAATGGATGAGGCAGAGTTGACGTCGCAGCCAGGCTGGAAACCAAAAACACGACGCAAACATAGCACAGCAACAGACCATGAGAAGAGCGGCAGTCCACGTCAGATTTGAGGACAAAGCCGAAAGACCAAAGGCCAATGATGGAGAGACAATTGGATCTAAGATCACTGCGTTGGATGACCAGTCTAAATCCGAGAACTCTTACGCCGCCGTCCCTACACAAATGACGAATGCGGTGAGAGAGACATCTCTAGAGGACAGCGCCGCTGATTCCACAACAAACGAGAGTCGCAAGAGGAATATTCGCACTGATGACTCAGAGGCGGCGGAGGGTTTGCCCAAATCAGAGGGCGAGTCGAAGAAGGATCGAAAGAAGAAGAAGAAATTACTTAGACAGAAGAAGGCCTTGGAAAACGCTTGAATGGCCTAAAGTGGAGATCGGGGGTCGTTACTATATTGCGGGACCTTTTTCGACATGTACACCCTTCGGCTTCCCATGGAATTTTGAATTTATGAAAGCCCCTCGCCGTCAGAAGCGCGCCATCACCATGGCTCACACCAGAAGACGGCTACCCGTGAGTTAAAGCCCCTTCTTCAAAATTGGGTAAAGAGCTGACAAATCTTTATCAGGGTTAGCAGTCCAGGTCATTCTCTGTACTACAAACGTAGTTGAAAATGCCACCACTGCCGTGCTACTTCTTGAAATGATTGCGGTAAAGTCGTCACAACCTCGGCTAGCTGACATCAGGCATGTGCCAATAGAAATTGTGCGTGTGCTGGCTGTGGGTGATGCAAAGGAAGTCAGATATCTGACACAGTGAAGAATTTCCTTGCTCGAGGTAGAGTAATTCTGATAGATTCATAAGAAATCTAGAGTCAATAGTCCTGAGAACAGTACTTGAGATGCCAGGAGTGTAATTCATAAATATCAAAATCTGCTTGTGGTGAAGTAATCTAGCAATTTCACGCACAACCAACCGACTTGCAAATTTGTCTACAACTAAAGTGAATACCTGGGGTATTACAAGCCGTGTAATATTTTGCAAGTGCGGTTTTATTACATGTACTGGTTAGAATTTAGAAGCCCATTCACTTGCCATCCAATTCCTTGGCCTTTGTTATAATCAAGATTTCGACTCCAGGACAATCTTAAATCCTTTGTTGCAGGAAATTCACCATCTCATTGAAAATGCCTCGTTCTCGCGGAGGATCCGGTGGTCGGGCACCTGCTCGTCCAGCAGCTGCTCCAAAGAGACCCGCTGTGACGCCCCCCCAGCAACCTTCTCGTGGCGCCAGCACAGCAGCAGCACCCACAGCTAACGCTCAGCAAGCTGGTCCTCCTGCTCAGCAGCAAGGGAAAAGCCCTGGGCTGTTTGGTCAGATGGCTTCGACTGCCGCGTAAGTTTTGCCCGCCAAAGCCCACTCACCCAGGTCCTCATCCATTATCCTATCTTGCTACTTAGGAGTCTATCACCGCATTACCTTGCATTGCCATCATGCTGACTTGATGGTAGTGGCGTAGCTGTCGGCTCGTCTATCGGGCATGCGATCGGAGGAATGTTCGGTGGCGGTTCCACTCCTCCAGCTGAACAACAAGCCGCCGACAATACTGTGGCAAGCCAAGCCAACAATGATGGTCAACAAAGCAGTCAGTGGGGTGCTCGGAACTGTGAGAGTGATGCGAAGAATTTCACAAAGTGCATGGACGACTACCAGGGCAACATGCAAATCTGCGGATGGTACCTTGAGCAATTGGTAATCTCTCTCGTTCCTTCCCTCGCCGGCAGACGTCGGTGTACTGATGTCTGAGACAGAAAGCTTGCCAGGCAACAGCTAGCCAGTATTAGGAGATGGAGCCTGTCGAATTCGTCGTCGTGGGAGAGGAAGTGTTGCATTAGCATAAGCGCTGTATAATTGTTGCCAAGACCAAAACTCCTCCCAGAACTGTATGAGATTGTGTACCCAATAGTTCAAAAGCTGTCTCCCCTTCTTGATCTCTGCCATCCTACAACCCTGGCCCACATTTTCTCCATCTGAATCTAAAAGGGACACAAGGATTGGCCTGGGTCGTCAATTAATTTGGTTTGAAGTGGTTCATCATCAATATAGTGTAGCAATGACGAAGACGACTGTTGCATGGAGACATGACAATAACTCTCTAGTATAGAGTGAACACCTACTTCATGCATCTCGAAAGCCTTGATACCCTACACGGTCGAAGCTTCTAATCTACCATGTAAAGCGTCTATGGTGAGGCTCAACGATTTCACCTCATAATCTAAAATAAGCGAAAAGACTCGCTGGCTGAAAGAAGAGAGTGGAATGGCTGTCTGGTGTGGTTATTCCATTTGAGTCCCTTTGAATAAAAAGCCTGTGCGTCAAATGCACAATCGTCCCACAAGAGGGATAGAATTCTTACAATTTTTGAATGAAGCATCAAAAGTCATGACCAGAATAGCTAAATCACGTGTGGACTTTTGGCGAGTGTCTCCAAAGAAGTTTGCTGCATGGAATAGAAGAAAAAGACTTTAAAGACCAGCTCATCTCCAGTGACGACAAATGGTTATCACAGAAACGGGGAGAGGCACCAGATTTGTAGAACAAGAATCTCGCGCAGGCGTCATATGTGCAGAGCTGGCACTAGTCTGATCTCAAGACTCCAAGCCTGTTGCGTGGGGACAATATGAAGATGAGTGCTCGGCGGATTGATACCAGACGTTTATGCATGACATTGAAGTTGGATGTTACCTTGTAGATCTATCCGAATCAGTCTCCCAGCATGCGCACATTTTAGGAATAAGATTTTAACCAGACAGAAGTCGTGAACCTAGGATGCAGCCAAATGACTCGAAGGAGCAAGTACAAGTTCGTCAGATTCCGAACAAACATACTTAAGCAATATTTCGTTCGCTTGATCCGATGTAACGTTACTAACATACCCTTTCTTAGACTCGGTTTTCTCAAGGAATAGAGTGCCGCACCACAAGCTTCCACCTATGGAGGAGGAAGATGTAGAGCGAGAGTGGAATCGTCGACCTTGAGACCAAGAAGGCGAAAGAAAGCTTCCCGGTATAGCCGCTCACAAGAATTTAAAGAGGGATGAGTTTGGCTGAAATGAGTTGCAATATGAACGCAGGAGGGTCGAGAGACGAGATATGATACCTGACGAGAAGAACCCACGTTGCTCATGGGAATTGTCTTTGGATTCGGTTGCACGCAAGCTTAACTTGTTGATCCATCAAAGAGAGGAAATCAAGGTGGAATTTCACTTTCTCCAATTGCCTATGGCTCTTTGCCATTACCAGCGCCTCGCTAAATCAAAGTTCAACTCTCACGGATCTCTATTTCAGTCCTCCTTATCGTCCGTATCCCTACGTGGCTCAAAATTCAGCTGCACCAATTAGCTCACACCGTCAGCAGATTAGAGGTAGAGAACGCTACTTGCCTGGTTTCCATTGTACAGCTGATGCTCTCCTCTGTCGTCACGTTGATCGCGCAGAGTGCGAATATTGATACTAGAAGTGGCGCCTCTAGGATCTGAAGTCGGGGCTTGTGGGGTATCGTCAGGCGTTGTGGAGCCTTCAGCTGGTACTGTAGCTTGTCCAAGCCCAAGGAACGTTCCAAGTGCTCCTGTGACGAGCCCAGCTCCCGCGGATACAACATTGTACCCTGCTGCGGCCCCTCTCGATACGATTCCTTGGCTTCCGGCATAAGCAGCAGTATAGCCCTGGACAGGGACCATCACGAGGGTGGCACTCGGAGAGAGGTTGAGGGACTGTAGGCTCTCTTCTTCCTCAGAGATAGAGAGCGTGCGATTCGGCAGTGGAGCGAGGATTTGCTTGAATGTCTATCGGGACACTCAGTCAATCGTTGCTTTTAAGGAATATTTTGAGTCGTGAGACATGGATAAGCAATTTTTCGCTCAAATCACATCTCGAACATCAAAGGTTGTTAAAAAAAAGAAACGATAATATGGCTGGAGAACACCTACGTAGGGGGAGTCGCCATCAGATCTCTCCTTGTCCACCCAAGGGCGAACATTTGTCCGCAAGATTTGGTCTGAAGGGAACCTCGTTCGAATGGTACTTCCGTCAAACATACGGACTTGTATGGCACATTCCTTTGTGCTTGCTGGTTTTGGTCCACGACTCATTTCCCTCGATAATTGTTGATCGACAAGCCCGCCCGCTCCATCACGCCCTTCGGCTTCCGCCTTTGCCAGAGCTTTTCGTTGCTCATCTTTCTCCTTTCGTTCAGTTTTGTCATGCTCTATTTGCCTCAAGATCCTCTCTCGTTCCAGCTTGGTTTCTTGTTGCCGTTTTCTCTGCTGTTGCGCGTAGGTGGCTTGCTTCGCTTTGGCTGAATTTGGATCTGCTGTCATTGCTGCTTGTCGAGCGTTCGCTTTGGCTTGGCGCTCTGCTTTTTCTGCAGCCTCCTTCGCCTTCTTGTCTACTTCAAGTCTGCGCCTTCGATCGGCCAGCAGGTTTTGTACTGTCTGGGAAGATTGACCACTGGATGGGTTTGAGCGTAGTGGCGTACTTTGTTGCGCATCAGGACTAACGGCGGGAACAGAGTCCCCAGAAGCAGCGGTTTCTGAAGGCATAGCAGGTTGAGTTGAGGCTGATGGGGCGTCACAGGACTCGTCAATAGGCATTGAGTGCTGGGAAGCACGCTGCTCAGAGGTCCCTTCTGTAGTGGATGTTCGACTTTCAGCGCTTGGTACTGTCGATGACGATGATACCACTATTTTTGTAGGCGGAGCAGCATCATATGAGGAAGTATTGACAAGTGTTCTCAATATCGCTGCCTTGAAAGACTCCTTTCCTTCTCCAGACCTGATTTCGAGTACAAGCTGGCCGTTTCTGTCAATATTCAAATTCAGTAAGCCCTTTCTACTGGATGTTTCAGCATTTATATGTCAGACTTACTGGATGACTATGAGAGCAGGGACAACAGGTACAGGGTAGTAGGCTGATAAGTAGCGAGCCTCTTGAGAGCTTGAATTTATACGAAGAGTTATAGCTCTGGTGTTGAGAGCGAGGCTGATTTGATCATCCTTGAAGTAAACATTTTCCCAAAGCTGGCTCTGCTCATCACTACCTTGATCCATTACATACGATATCAGTAAGTGTTGTATTTTAGCCGGAAAGACCTCTGCATACCTTTAACAAAACAAGCCACAAACTTGGAGTCCTTCAAAGCTAAGGCGATTCCAGACTGTAGATCACCGTCAAAGAACATGATGAATATGTGTATTCTTTCTCCAACTAACACCAAACGATGACCCTTCGGACAGTGAAGTTCATCTCAAGGAGCGGAACTTATCCGCTGTGCCGGGTAGCAGACGTGACATTTGTCCTAAGTATTTCGAAGTCATCGATGATGCGCGGATTTCCATATTTGTGAAAGCAACGATGAGGTCACAAGTTCCTACTTTACGCCTTTTGAGCTACATGCGTTCAGCAATTGTCCGTCCCGGCTTACAACGTCAACGACCGTGCCTTCAATGTGGAGAGTTGCTGTTTCGCCAGCAGCGCTATGCGCACACACCCGCGGAAGACCCATCGTTCCAGTCCGTAGTTGATAATCCTCCCTTGCTGGTGAGGAGTGGCCAGAAGCATGGCCCTGGCTTGTTCGTATTGAGTGGGTCTTCATACATTGACCGAGGTCTTTACTTTCCCTAACGGCAAATAGTCCTGATTCCGGCAATCGCCTTTGGATTAGGAACATGGCAAGTCTTTAGGCTCAAATGGAAAACTGAGTTGATCGCCAAATTTGAAGACCGAATACTCAAGGCTCCTTTGCCCTTACCGCCAAAAGTAGATCCTGCCGCGATCAAGGATTTTGACTACAGGCGAGTCCATACCACAGGACTGCTACGGCATGACCAAGAAATGCTCATTGGCCCTCGAGTGCACGATGGAAAAGACGGGTTTCTGGTAATTACCCCGTTACAACGCGAGGGCAGTGGTTCTACGATTCTAGTCAATAGGGGCTGGATACCCAAGAAATTCAGAAGACAAGTCGACAGGAGAGAAGGTCTGCCCATGGGGCCAGTCACCGTCGAAGGCTTACTTCGAGAACCTTGGAAAAGAAACATGTTTACACCAAACAATCATCCAGAGTTAGGCCAATTTTATTTTCCGGATGTCGAGCAAATGGCAAAATTTACAGGCAGCGACCCAGTCTGGATCGAAGAAACCATGGGTTTGTGATAATCCGCCTCCATTTTGCAAGTACTCACGGCTAATTCCGGTGGTAGTGCCTGATCTTTTGAAAGCGTATGACAGAGAGGCTGTCGGCATTCCAATAGGCAGGCCGGCCGAAGTAAATTTGAGAAATAATCACACGCAGTACATATTCACCTGGTAAGTAATTGCCTCGGGTTATCTCGCTAGCCATCATAAAGGACCATGGTCAAAACAGCGCTCACGCATGATTCCAAAGGTACGCTTTATCCGCAGCAACAGCTATCATGTTCTGGATGGTCGTTCGGAAGGCACCTACAGATGTAGCGCGAAGAGTCCGTCACAGCAAAGAGTATGTTATGAGGGACATCAACCTTGCAGGTATCGTACTAACCATCGAAGGTGGTGAAACTCAAACATACCGGTCATTTTGTCTTAAGATCCTCCTCGTCTTCGATAATTGCTTTGAGTCGTTGTCGCGATTGGCACAGACTGTCTATGGGGTCCAGCATTCGTATATTCCGCATTAATTCTGCTGAAAGGGTTTTCTGCGCCAGGGAAAATAGTGTTGAAACTTCGGACAGACAACGCTGTCTATTCGAGCATTAGCGCTAATGCCCTACCTAGTTGAGTGTGTATGGCAGTTCTGAACTAAAAACACTCACCGTCTCATAACAACGATAACGTCGCTTTCGTCGATCTTCTTTCTTCCTGCGTGGTTGGAGAAAGTTGCTAGATCTCCACCAAGCTGGTCGAAATATTGGTCGCCGGCCTCCATGACTGCCAGAAGAATCTCTTTGCTGACCCGTGAATTTTTGCCCATTGTGGTACTCAAAAAGCTTGATGCAATTCTCTTGGTGGCCCTAGAAGGAAGCCTTGGACGAGGGATGCCGTGGCGGGACTTCCTCAGTACCTTTGCAATTCTAGGTCGGGCCTTGGCTGTAGCGTTGGCACGTCTGAATTCAGCGATCGGGACATGGCTCTCAGGGTTTGCTACATCCGAATGGTCATTTCTCTGGAAATGACTTACACTTCCTGGAGAGGAATGGCTAGAGTCAATCTGAGGGATATTGAGAACGAATGGTGAAAGCATATTGGCATTGTGGCTCTGAGCTTGCTTCACATCATCGAGCCGACTCATTCGCCAATCAGGAATTTCAAGTACCGCGGGTCGCAAATCTTCCGCATTGTCACTGCAACCAATTAGCTTCGCCATAGCCAGCCTTCGTGATAGCGTATTAACCCAGTGTCTGATTCTTGGTTGGATATGTCCAGCTCCTCTATATTCACATTGAACGGAGACGGCACGATGCTGCCATCGAGTCCATGTTGCGATTCTTCATTCGATCCCAGCTCGCTCATGGCGCTTACTCGATCACTCGCCCTAGTGCTCCCAAAGCTCCCTCTCGAAAATCTGCTTTGAGAACGCTCCCCGACAGCTCGCCTTGGTAACTCAACCGATCTTACAGTCTGTTCGCCGTCTTCCAAAGGCATCGAGAGCCGTGGAGGCGCTTCTTGGAAATCGTTAGTGCTGCTTACATCGTCGTCAAGCGCTATAGAGAAACTAGGTTGCGGCAGGTCTAGCTCGTCTTCGAATTCTTCATCTCGTGTCCCCTCGAGATCATTGGAGTGTGAATGGCCAGACTGAGGGGTCGGATCAGGAGGCCGACTGGCTGGAGCCAGTACTGGTCTCATTTCGCATCAGCATACTCGTTTGTACAGATCGGAATGCAAAGATAACCTTTACTCAGATTCCTTAAAGCTTCTCTAGGGGTCTCGCGTCGCATCCGCCCGCTCTTGCGTCTTTCCCACCCTGGAGTGGCTCGGCACTTTTGGAGTGCTCTGAGAGTATGCGGTGTCGCAGGATTACTCCTATTGGCCAATGACCGCTGCAGTGACTGCCGCAAGGCTGGAGTCCGTGGTTCATTTGGAGTACTGGCTGCAACGATTCTTTGGGAGGTTGGTGCTCTAAGGTTAGACACACGACCGTGGGGCGTTATTGATGGTCTCCTGATATTTGCGGCAAGTTGTCGCAGCTATGGACAGGCCTATTAGCAGACTAGCCTCCAGCGCTACTTCATCTCATTCTCTGACATTTGAGTGTGGTGTTACTGTTGCCGCTGCTGAGCTCGTCCTTCCACTTGCAGAACACCGTGAAGCACCTTGCGCCAGCTGCGCTGGTTTTGAAAGCTCATCCTCGGTACTGTAATCAACCCTGGAGTTTTCCTTTCCGTCTCTTGTCTCATATCCTATGGCTGACATAGTTCATTGAATGTTGTCGTGACCGAATGTGGGGCAGAGGCGCGACTCACCAAATAAGGCTATGCGTAAACAATTGACGAGCAGTAGTGTCAAGCCCCTGGCCGCTAGGTAAGTACCTTAAGAACATGTAGAACGGGGACTGGGGGCGCGGGTAAGCTAGGCTAGCGCTACGCCACAAGTCTTCTTCGCTTCTAAATTCCCGTTACGTAGGTACAGTACATATGAGATTTTTTGCAAGACATCTCAGAACGATATTTCGTATCCACATCTCGAGTCACCATACAAACTCCGACGCTCACAATGTCGAATACTGTTGAGTCTGCTCCTGATATCTCGCATGATTCTATGCATTCTCCATCTCCGTCATCGCCTCAACTTCCTACTCGTCCTCGGACGGAAAAGCGCAAACGAATAGTTGATAATCGCGATGAGAACGCTTCCTCAAAGCCTGTCAAGCGCAAAAAATCCAAGAAGGTAAAGTATGAGAATGATGACAATCTAGACCTTGAATTGGGTCTCAATTTGGCCATTCGAAATCTGGACAGTCGGTTGTTGGCAGACTATATTGCTCAAAGGACCAAGCGCTTTTCACAGAATCTGAGCCTTGTTGAGCTTGAGGATTTGCATATTTCAGGTGATATCAGCACGGCCATAAAAGCCATGTCTGTTGCAGATCAAGTGGTGTACTGAATCCGTGCAGAAAAGGCTTTTCAGGATACGAGTGACTGGACCAAACTACGGAATCTAGAAAACTTGCCGTCTTTCCTTGATCATTATAGCATGAGAGGTAGAACGAACAAGACGATTTCCTCCGCGTCAAAGAAAAATGGTGCTCCACACACCATAGTGATCACATCAGCCGGCCTGCGAGCCGCAGATTTAACCCGGTACGTCCATCATCGTTTACCACAGACTCTCAAGGGTTTGATGAATAGTAAATAATGTGTCAGCAGGGCGCTACGTACTTTTCAAACGAAGGATGCAGCAGTGGCTAAGCTTTTCGCAAAGCACGTAAAGCTGAAAGACGCCATGGAATACGTCAAGAAGACAAGGTAAAGGGAACCAGCGGCCTTTCAAGTGCTGATTCAAGATACTGATCCGAGCAGGATGTGCATTGGTGTGGGGACACCTTCACGGATCATCGACCTCTTGGACGCAGGTCAGTTGTCCACCCCTTCGACCAATCTCAACACTCGTGCACTCGAGGCTCATGCTGATGTCGGCAGGTGCTCTGACTTCTGCGAAGCTCGAACGCGTCATTATTGACTGCTCGCATATTGACCAGAAGAAAAGGAGTATATTTGATATGCGAGAAACACAGCAGCCCCTGATGCATCTGTTGAACCGATCTGAGCTCAAGTGCCGTTACGGTAGCGGTAGTGGAGATGTTCAACTCATGGTCTATTAGTAGGCCCTAGAGGTTACTTCTTATGTCGCGATCTTCAATAGAAGTGCTGTCGGAACGGAAAGTCTTCAGGTCAATCTTCTGTGACGGTAAGAAAATTGCATTGCATGTCGCCGCAAGGGACCTGTAATCAGATAAGGATTTTACCTTATCTTACAGTACGCTGTCTAAAGAATTTGTAGAGTGATGACAGAGTTCTCCCGGCACAGTCATCAAACGCGTCTGCCAGGGTTCCGCCTTCCTCTTTCAATTTCACACATCTTTCCACCCCTCATTGCCAACCAGCACGGAGCATTCCAGTTGTAGTCCTTGTGAGTCTAAACTATCACCGGCTCTCTAAAATCACTTCAATCATTACCATTGTCCTTGCTTGGCCTCTCTCGTCGTCAAGGTTTTGGGCCCAAGTCTTTCTAGGGTGTCAAGCTCACCTACTGAGCACAGTTTCGTCTGTCGTTACCTCTCAATTTCCATTAGCAGGATTACCCCTCACCCACCGACCTTCGAGCACGTGTCCCACATTCTCACGTGTTAAGATGAAATTGAGCACTGTCTTCATGGGCCTTGGCCTAATACACAGCATCGCCAGCTTTGGCATCGAGTTGCCAGGTAAGCAGGATTGATCTCCTCATGTCGGACGACCAGCAAAAGCTAATCCCTGCGGAAGGATGTGTCTCTAAGTGCTGGGATAACTCGAAATATGTCAGTGAATGCACTGAGGACAGTGAGAGGTCATGCTTGTGCGAGGATGCTCAATTTCAAAACGTAGGCATTGGCTCATTGATGGCATCAGAGGTCAACGACTCACTCTCAACTAGACCGTGCTTCAGTGCCTGTACTCCCAGTGCCAAACATCGCAGTTTGGCTCTGCCCTGCACCACACCCTTTCGGCCTGCTCCGGCTCTGGTCTCGATGCCACGGACTTGGAACCTCCTCTGATCCGTTACCAAAGTCTGCGCAAGCGAGGCACTCCGACCGTCGGGATTGCTTCCGGCCATGTCTCTGCATCGGCCGTCCACTCGGTAGCGCGTCGCTCAGTCAGCGCTTCAGCGTACCAAACTTTCAGTGCTCGCATCAAGGGCCGCCGTGCTGCAGCAACGCTCGCAGCTCCTTCACCCACCCCTACTGCTCATACCACGCCTCTCAGCGACGGACATTCCGACAGTAGCCTTACTTCAGCTCCGAACAAGGCAGCCTAAGATACAAAGGGAACCGGGAAGGAAAGGTGCAATCTTCCAATATGGCCTAATACGGCACCTCAAAACCCGTGTTCCCTCGTGAATCTGCACAACGTTGGCTGAGCCGTTTATCGCGTCATTCGGCTTATGCTACTACGTGCCATCCGCTTCCTTTTGTACTGCTCTTCCATACAAAGATAGATTAGACGATCGTGGCCGACGCTCAACTTTTACATCCTCATGTCATAGGCTATCGGCGAACGGACTGCTCACAAGTATGCTGTCTACGGTATCCTTTCCATGTATCGGCTGTATGGCTTTACTTCATCATAATGTACAAAGGAGGCCGAACGGTTCCACTCCACTCAGTCTACTCAGGGCATGTAGATTTAATTAGACATAAATGAAAAGCGCGACATTAGAATTGTACTGGTCGAGAAACACTAAACCGCTTATGGCGGCCATTGCGATATCGTGCCAAAGAGATCTAACGGATTGCCAGCGTTGGTAAGATATGTACGGGTAGGTTTGAGTGAGACCAGGTTTACTTAAGGTAGTACACGTACCCGGAAATAAAAAGCTAAAAGCCGAGCACGTTTGATAATTATCTTCACATTTGCTTAATTCTCATGGTACTTGCGCTAGGACCTCGCCCACAAGTCCTTCATCTAAATCAAGAGTCATTCGACATGGGCGCAGATGCAAAGCGAAAAGAAGCCAGGAAGCGCAAGTTCGGAATTGTGGCAACGGCCTCTCTATGCAATACGGCACCTACGAGTGAAAACAATGCGGCCGTCGTCTACGAACCACGGAAGAAAAGAAAAGAATCACAGGAGCCTTCGACCAAGGCCGATGCTAGAAGCCCAATAGCAGAAAATGAGCAAGCAGAGAATGCGACGACCTTGAGCAATGCGGCTAGCCAGGGTCAAGACACAGCAATCGAGAAGACCCAACGATTCATTGTTTTCATTGGTTTGTGATTTTGCTACCATAAGATCCAAATGCTCTGAAGTCAAGGCTCTGATTGGGTCTCCACGATTTAGGAAATCTACCTTACACAGCTACGGATGAGTCAATTGGCAAGCATTTTGCAAAGATTCAGCCAAAGTCCATCCGTCACCGCACCAAGAAGGAGAATGGAAAGTCGAAGGGGTTTGCATTCCTAGAATTCGATGGTTATGACCGGATGAAGACGTGCTTGAAGCTCTATCATGGCTCTAGCTTCGATGATGGCACCTCACCTGCAAGGAAGCTCAATGTTGAATTAACGTGAGTCCGGGCGGACATCGAGGGAACTGCAAAAAGCTGATGTCACCAGTGCTGGAGGAGGAGGTGGGAAAAGTGAGGATAGGAGAAGCAAGCTTCGAGCGAAGAATGAGAGGCTCAATGAGCAGCGATCGCGGAGAGCTCAAGAGGAACAGAAACATAAGACCAAGATCAAGAACGAAGAGCTCCACAAGGATGGAAAGGGCCAAGGTCGAGAGCGGGAGAGGCAGAGCACGCAGAATGGAAAGGAGATTGAGCCGGCACTTCCTACTAATAACGGCGATGTCCATCCTAGCAGGAGAAACAGAGTAGCCGGTTCAGCCTAGCCGGACAATGCGTGGGTTATCACATCAACAAAGCGCCGAGGAGTGGTGGTGATGACCCGAATCTCCACGGAAGCTTCCGTGTGCAAGGGACAATCATGAGCAACATCGTCATTCCTACACACTTCAAAGATTGCAACCTCAGCTACCGGCTCATCAGATCGTTCCTAACTAATTGAGAGCCTCTTTGCCATGTTGAGGTCTTTCCTAATATGAGAAAATATCTTTCTTTCGACCTAGTCACCCGCCAATAAATGATTAGGCCATGACTACTGTTTGGCTGGGCTCCAGAACCTTGCTCCAATGAACAAAACTTGGGGCCTAGCCAGCCGCCGAGCTTTGCGAATGATTCTATAACGGCAAACGCTCACAAAATAACACATTTGGGGCCCTTTTCTTTCTTAGGCTTTCCAACAGGTCGAGGGTTAAGTACAGCCCTGGTGAGTTAGTGGTCGCCAGTGACGTAGAGTGCCTGATCCAACTTACCGGATGGCCTCGTCAAAAACGCTCTTTAGATTCCGTTGCGTCAACGCGGAACATTCAAGATACTTGTGGGCTCGAATATCCTTGGAAACAGCCAGGGCTTGTTCGTATGACACTGGCTCCATCCGTTTCGATCTCAGCGCATCCATAGTCCCTCTGTCTTCCCTCAGATCTAGCTTTGTGCCGACTAATATGATGGGTACATTCGGCGCATGATGTTCAATCTCGGGAAACCATTTTGCCTTGACGTTATCGAATGACGGCGGGCTAACGATGGAGAAACATATGAGGAAAACGTCGGTTTGCGGATATGAAAGTGGTCTGAGGCGGTCATAGTCTTCTTGACCAGCTGTATCCCATAGACCTAGACTTATGGGTTTCCCGTCAACCATGACGCTGGCAGAGTAATTGTCAAAACTGAAATTTAGAGGTCAGTCGGAGTTCAAAGAATGATTTCGATGAATGCGTTTACACGGTGGGTATGTATTCTCCAGGAAATGCATTGGTAGTGTAGGATATGAGGAGACACGTCTGATTGGACCAAGTCAGCGTAAAATTAGAGGCATAATCCAGGGCCTCTAGCCCTTACCTTTCCAACAGCGCCGTCACCCGTCACAACGCACTGCAATATAGTCTATTCAGTCTGGGGTACACAGAGACCAGGGAGGCCAACTTACCTTTAGGGACTGGGTAATCGGAGACGAGGCCATGTTAGAGAAGAGGTCTTGTGGTAGGTTTCTTGGGAAGTAGGATTTAGGACCGTGCTGCGTGGCGAACCTTTCAGTATGATGGATGTGAATAGGTCAAGGGACAAAGGAAAGCTCACCCCTACTTCGGCGTTTCCGACCAAGCCTAGTCTTTGTCACACTTTCCGTTCTCTCACAACGCGCAACAAGGTAGGAAGACAGCGTGTCAATATCAAAGTGGTTGACTCGAGGTCGGTGGCCCCCAAAAGATACGTGCCCCCGCGCGTTGATTAGATAGGGGGTGCAGCAAGGAGGAGCTCTGGTCAGGTTGTTGTTCGCATACAGCTTGGGCCCTTCCAATGCACCCCTTTGCAGACAAGCCGACTGTCAAACGAGCTGGGCCGTAAAGTATTTCAGACAGAGCCTCGTATGAATTACGTAGTTGGTCATGCATATCGAACATATGTACTCTGCGTTTCAGCATCCCTGCGTGCCTCTAGCGCGCGTCTCGTTAACCGGCCTAAGCGGACCGAGTCTTAGTGATGTTCACGAACCTCCAGAAGTTCTTAGTGGTTAATGCTGGTACTAGGGGCGAATAATCAACGAGGGAGCGGCATACACAGAGATCATTGCCATCGAAGCCGCTCTCAGGTGAAAGTTCTTGACATCTGTATGTTTAGCACCGCAGCAAAAAAACGCCAAGCTTTGCGTGTCTCGCATTCTACTTTGCAGTCAGGACAAATACTTGTTGCTAATTGCCAAGAGCCGTTCTCCCAATTCATTCTGATTCAGGTGAGGGAGACTTCCAAATCGTGCTTGGTGCGCCTATATGAGAGATACCGCTTGATTTTGATTATTTTGACTTAGCGTCAGGGAAGCCAAGAGAGGTGAGGAGTGAGTTCATCCACTTGGGCATCTGAGCACACGTTGAGGGCCCTCTAGTCCTCCGAGCATGGGCTTCTGCCTGTCCTACACTCAATGGCGAATTTTGCCTTCAAATGAAAGGGTGAGAGTGGGACTATAGGAATGGGTGCATTAACCAAAGCTGTCAGAAGTTACAAGCATCACCACGAGGAAATTGCCGCGACCTAGAAAACCCCCCTTATGTGCCCTCTGAATTATCGTAGGGTCTATGACTGTTCCTTTGCCTCGCTGAATCTAAGTGCAAGGGTCGCTATGGGGTCCATTGCCATTGTAACCTCAGCAACCAAAATCTCCCTTGGTCCATACTTGACTGAAGAATACCAGAGTGCACTGATGATCTGAGCCGCCTGGGATATTCTCATCTCGGCGTGGGGCTTGCTCCCGAAAAACGCATAGACTATGCCGTGGGAGAACGTCGCGGCTTTCGGTATAATGGCAAAAGCATCGCCTTGCGCTATTATATCATAGTATAATTCATCCAGATCGTTGAGGATATCGTCTTTTCGGGCCTGTGCGGTGACGTGTCCGAGTTGAGTGATATTGATGTACAGCTGAAATCCAGTATCGAAACTAAAAGGCAAATCGGGCCAGGCACCGAAACTACCAGCCGATATATCAGCTTGGGGATTGGGTCTTATTAGGATATCGGGCTTATGATTGGAGACGCCCAAGGTCCACAGAGAACCGTTACGAGGTACCCCCGCAGAATCCAAGCTTCGAGGTAAGATAAGGCCTCCAGAGAGACCGACAATTGAGAGAAGCGGTATTGCCAATTTCATGTTTTCAATGATAGCAAGAGAGTTTGTCTGAGAGTGTACATGACACTATCAGGTTCAGTATGAAATGCTGGAAGTTGCGCAAAGTTCCGATTCCCGCTACAGCCGTTACCCATAGCCGACGACTAGAAGAGGCCAGGGATTGGATGAGTCGAATAAGTTTCGCCCACATAGACGGCAATAAGATGTACTTACCAACTATTGGAGAAGGTGTGGCACTGGTGCTCGTTTGATATGCCTGTTGCTACTCTGATCCGAGAATTCTTGCATGTTCGATAGGCAGGCTAAGAACGTATGATACTCAGCTCACATCACCCGAAGGCAGAGGCCATGGACTCATCTTCTAAGCTAGTGTAGAACGAGCTTCAAGACCGCTCTAATCCACATGATCTCACGAAGCAGCTTGGCAGGCCGGATTTGTTACGATGGTGGTGGCTTGCGCGAGCTTACACGAGATCCGTGAGCACTTTCAAAAATCTGGAACTTTGCAGAGACACTTGTGGACTTCTCACCGCAGCGATTGCTTTGTGTCTGGGTTTTCGCTTTCAGTACGCCAATGTGCGTAAATCAAGCTGACCTGATATGTTCTGCGAAAACTGACCCCGCATCTTCATTCGCAATTTCTTAAATCAATTCGGTGCGCTTGTTTTGTGTCTTTGCTTAAGGTCTTTAGTCATTTTCTGGACTTCATTAGATGTATCTTGAATATATTCTGTCTTGTAAATTTTGTTCACCAAAGCAAAACTGATGCGCTCCCGAATGCCCAGATCACCTACGATCTGGACATGTCGGACATAATTTGAGCGCTAGATGAGAGGTGCTGCCAAAATATAAGCCGTCGCCTATACAGAGCAAATAAAGCCCACATCACACTCCATCTAGCCTCTCATCCGTGGCTGAGGCATTAGAGGAGTTTACTGGTACTCAGTGTTTCTGTCACAGCTTTGCCATGCCGTCGTACAGGGTCTTCTGGAGTCAAGCCATTCACGCCACCTAAGGAAGCTCTATATGCCAAACCAACACATAATACAACATGTAACCCAAACGGGAGCATACTAAAAGCGAGGATTCCAATGTCAATTGCACTCATGCGATGGTCATTTTAGGAACAACACTCTATACTGGCGACATTCAAGCAGATGGATACGAGTCCAGGGCTGATTTAGGTCTGCAAAGGCCCAACGCAAATATACCTGGGGTAAGTAGTCTGCCCCTTCTCATTCACGACCGAGCAGAAGCAACTCCCGGATGGACTAGATCAGCGACCTTGAGAGCAGCATCTCAGATTCGGTGGTCTTAAAGCAGCTGAGAGTGATGCAGTCAAGCAGCGAGAGAGAGCAAAGTACTTGGCGAAAGGGGCGACCAGGCTGATGTTGGTCAGCATCTGGTTGGCAGGCACGTTCCTATCCATCAATGCCGTATTCGCAGTCTACTGGAGGATTTACCAACCGATTAAAGTAGGTACTTGTAATTGAGGCTCTCAACTCTCAGCTCGGAATGGAAGCAACGACGACCCTTTGCCTCCTTCATCTTATCATCTCACGCGCACCTTGCCGTGTCCAACATCCGAGCCAACCCAGCCAGAGGGTCCGCAGTTCCAGTGCCATGCATGCCATGCATCCCATGTACGCGCACGAGGGTGGAACATTGACGCTGATTGGCCGCCCGATTCGAGATGCCGAGACAGCCGACCCTCTGCACGCTTTCATCCCGTTCGGAAGTTTCCATGTTTCAGAAGACTCCTACTTTAGGCATCCTACGACTAATGACGGCAACAGCAGCCCCAACGTTTATCGACATCTCTGTGCGTGCTCATCGCCCCAGTTTCTCACTTCGCAATCCTTCCTCTTCATTTCGCGGCTGACTTGGCTTGTTCGACCGTTTCAAACATGCCAGCGTCGTTGGACTTTGGGCGCAGATAACTGGCACCGCCTTGTGTTGGTTCGAATGGGTCGTGGATGTCAATATCGAACACATTATGTATAAAAGGACCGCGAGGCAGAGCAATCCTCGTTTGGAGATAGAGTATCGGAACTGCATTGATTCACTTGCGCGTCCCACTTGACGATTCTCTTCTGCGTTTCCATCTGTTGCCGTTCATTCTTTCCCTCTTCTCCTCTTACCTTCGTTTATTGCATCAGAAAAATGCATTCTCACTGTTTCCTCTTGCCTGTTGCGAGCATCCTGGTTGGTACCCTGGCAGCTCCTGCTCCCCAATCGAGCGCTTCGCCGGACTGGTCCACCGCCCAGTGCACGACACCTGAGGTGACGGATGCGTCCATCGATCAGACCCAGCGCTGGAACTCAGTGGACACCGAGACGGCGTGGAAAGCTGCTCTCAACGATTGGAAGGCGAAAGGCAGTAGCGGATTGACATTTACTCAGGAGGTCTCCAATTTCTTCCATGGACCCGAGCAGGTATGCATTCTTGCTGGGGGTCGACCTGATGCCTCCTCGTGGGACCATAGGCACTGTGGCTGTTTGGTCTATCGAAAGCAATATCTCTTATGGCACCTAGCTCAAGATGATTTGTACTGATATGAACACGTGTAGATGCTATGTGGTGATCTTTCGGCTAGAGATGGATGTGGATCCTATGTCGAGTGTAGCGATGTAAATCATCCAGTAAGAATGGACGAAACAAGGACCTTGATCTGGGCACTGACAGGTGAACAGGCAGGCATGTTCATCCTCAATTCGTTCATTGCTATCAGCAGCGTAAGATTCCTCTTCGTTTCGCAAATCCGGCGCAATCACTAGGACTCGTTCTGACCGCGGGCGCATTAGCTCAACTATGACATCTTCGATGCCATTAGCAAAGCAGAAGGACAAATCAGCACGGACATGGGCGGTTTCGCCTCTACCTTTGCACCCATCGAGAACGAGTCTGAGGGGTTGAAATTGGCGTTGGATCTATTGGGTCTCGGCTTTGCGATGTTTGCATCCCCAATGTGGAATTCAGGTACCTCTTTACTTTGGAACGCCATCCCAACTTCTTTTGTGGGTACAGTACTGACGGCTTTGACACAGCACTGAAAGCAGTTCCTTTCTTCAAAGCAAATGGCAACACCCTCGGTACCTTCAAAGACTGGGTCAATCCACTCGTTTCTAATGGCGTAACTATCGCAAAAGACACCACCATTCCGTAAGTGCTATATCTTAATGTCCTAACGCGAAGACGTTCATTCGTCCGCGCACATCGGGCTGACGAGGTCGACCAATCTAGCGGCGCAGAGCTCACCGCTCAGAACGACCTCAGCACCAACCTCGGTAACCTCGTGAAAATATGGGACCAGACTATAGATACTTACAATCAAGACCTCTTCAATGGTAGCGACGCTTCGAACACCATGCTTTATAACATGATCACAGGAGGCAAAGTATTGGAACCGGGCTTTTCAGAGGACGAACCCACCGTGCAAAAGTCGCTAGAAAACTCCATCTACGGCTTTCTCATCCCACAGGCCTGGCCCCTGAGCAATTTGAACATTAGACCCGTCGTAATGTGAGTGAAATATCCCATGAGAAATCTACAAGAGAAATTCAACTGATGCGTTATTCTTTCAGTGACGCTAAAGCTCCTTGCGGCAACCCTAATCCTATTGACCAGTATGTTTCCGACGATGATGGTGTCAAGAACTTTGTCTGTTTCAATGGTGGCCTTTACTATTTGATGGGTGCTACGACCAATGCTGGCGACTCGCTCGACTGTGGTGACGGCGGAGAAGATATGGCTGTCTCGTGCTCTGATAACACTCTTCCTCCCCTGCCGGGTGTCGACAAGCTAGATGGGACTGCGTGGGGCGGAGTCCTCAGAGACGATTTCGTTGCGGGGTGAGTACATTCAAGCGGAACCCTGTTTTCTCACATCTCAATGCTTGCTTGACGAACCATGACTAACCAAGCGATAATGATGCAGTGCTGTGAACAGCTTCAACGCCAATGGCCAGAAGAACGGCTGGCCGCTCATTGACGCCACCAACGATGATCAATTGAATGACATCTTCGACAATGGTATCAGGGCCGTTGGTGTAGTACAGATCCCCGTCTGTACTGCTGACGAAGCGTTCAACAATTGGGACAGAATCGGGAGGATTAGCGGCGGGGGGTTGTCGGACCATTTTCCTTGCGATTGATCAATTACCAAAGTATTGAAGAATTGGAGTCGTGTCTTTTATGGCATTCAAGCTAGGCGTTAGATGACCCTCGGCCAATCATGGTCCTGATGCATTTCCACGGCCTAGTCTCACCCTAGTACATTATATGTGCTTCAGCTGTATTTTAATCCTGTCTGTTTGCTGGGAGCGAATTTCGATAATTTCAGCCATGTTTGAAAGAATCCGGGGAAGTGAAAGTAATTTATCTATCGCGAAAAGGGTGAATCCTACCACTAAAAGTTCAGTCACTAGACATACACGCTTCTCAAAGATAGCTTTAGTGGACATCAGAGCCTTACAAGAATAGTTCCTATTGACAAAAGAAGATTCTTTAGCAGTGGGGTTTATTGAATGTCAATAGCCATCCATCCAACCCACGACTGACTTCTGCATACACCTTCATACATTCATTCTACATCACATGACTCTAATGTCTATACGAAGCCTAGAGAAGACGCCGATATATGGGAGCCGCCTCGGTCCCTCTTATATCGTACCTGTAAAAACTCTGTTGTAGCGCGGTTTTTTCCCGTCGGCCCCGTAAACGCACACCAAAATTCGGGATTTTATCCCTTTCCTTGTGAGCGGATGGTCAACGCTAAGGGGAGATCCACGTAGGGGTGGTGATAAGTCAGCATAGGTTTACCAAGGCTGCTTAGACAATCGCTAGATAGAGCCGACTAATTGCCACCCCTACGTAGATCTCCCTTTAGCGTTAACTATCCGCTCACAAGGAAAGGGATAGTAAATTAATAAAATCTACCTAATTACTTAATACGAGGTCCTAAATAGTCGAATTTAAAGCTAAGTATACTTAAAATTACGGAATAAGGTGGTATAGCCTTAGTGTAGTAGACTCCTTAGCCCTATACGGTCGCACCTACCTCCGCAACCTTATTAGTCGCCCTTATTAGTCGCCCTCCTTATACCTCTACTACTTAGCGAGTAAACTCGCTATAATATTGAGTAATAGATCTATAGCGAGCTCTCGACTAATTAGATCGTCGAGCGTACTAGCGTTACCTAGTAGTAGGTAGATAAGATAAGGAAGAACCTCTAGGAATATAGCTCCGTTATTTAGCTACTAAATAGACTAAACGGGCGACCCCCTATCCTTAATAATAAGAAGGAGAATAACTTATTACGCTTTCTAGAAGATAGACCGACTACGTATCTCTTCGAGATAGTATACTACTTATTTAATAAATAC